>Ga0302326_10002664_pt1 | contig 43120 bp, 37 predicted proteins | sample Palsa_T0_3_FD_202264 | JGI IMG/M metagenome (GOLD analysis project Ga0302326, IMG submission 202264) | Peat permafrost microbial communities from Stordalen Mire near Abisko, Sweden - Palsa_T0_3 | ecosystem: Environmental > Terrestrial > Soil > Palsa > Peat permafrost | place: Sweden: Abisko...
ACACGCGCAGCGTCCCCCCGCAGCTCAACGCGCTCCGGGCGCTCGATGAGAAGATCCCGGTGCGCCTCGGAGGGCTCGATCCGGCGCTGCTGGAGGAAGCCGTATGCGTCGTGGTCTCCCCGGGCGTGCCGCTCGCCGGGCCGTTCTTCGCCGAGGCACAGCGGCGCGCCCTCGAGATCGTGGGTGACATCGAGCTGTTCGCGCGCGCAGCCGCCGCACCGGTCGCCGGCGTCACCGGCACCAACGGCAAGAGCACGGTGACGACGCTGCTCGCGCGCATGGCGCAGCGTGCGGGAATCACGGTGCGCGCCGGCGGCAACCTCGGTGAGCCGGCGCTCGAGCTGCTGGCACCCGGAACCGAGCTGTACGTGCTGGAGCTGTCGAGCTATCAGCTCGAGACCACGCACTCGCTCGCGTGCCGGGCGGCCACGGTGCTCAACGTCAGCCCCGATCACCTCGACCGCTACCCCTCCCTCGAGAGCTACGCGGCGGCCAAGGCGCGCATCTTCGCGCGCTGCGATACGGCGGTCATCAACCTCGACGATCCGCTGGTGGTGGCCATGCCGCGCGCGGCGCGCCGCACGCTCTCCTTCTCGCTGCGCGCCAGCATCGGAGCGGACTACGCGGTGGCCATGCGCGAGGATGGCTGGTGGCTCACGCGCTTGGGCGCCCCGCTCATGCCGGTGGCGCAGCTGCGCATCAAGGGTCTGCACAACGCCGCCAACGCGCTCGCAGCGCTCGCGCTCGGGGAGGCCCTGGCGCTGCCGCTGCCGGCCATGCTGGCCGAGCTCGCCGCCTTCACCGGTCTGCCGCACCGCTCGCAGTGGGTCGCCGACCTCAACGGCGTCACCTACATCGATGACTCCAAGGGGACCAACGTCGGTGCGACGCTCGCGGCGGTGGCGGGTATGCCCGGACCGATCGTGCTGATCGCAGGCGGGGAGGGCAAGAACCAGGACTTCACCCCGCTCGCGGCGGCCTTTCGCGGCAAGGTCCGCCACACGGTGCTCATCGGCCGTGACGCAGCTCTGATCGCGCAGGCGCTCAAGGGCGTGTGCACGCTCGAGAGCTGCGCCACCTTGCCGCAGGCGGTGCGCGCGGCGGCGCGAGCGGCGCGAGCGGGAGACACGGTGCTGCTCTCGCCCGCGTGCGCGAGCCTCGACATGTTTCGCGACTACCGGCACCGCGGCGCGGTGTTCACCGCGGCCGTGCACGAGCTGGCCGCATGAACACGAGCACCGCCAACCCCTTGCTCATGAGCTTCGCGCGCGGCGTCGGCCGCGGCAGCGGGGTGCGCCTGGACTCCGTGACCATCGCGCTCACCCTCGGGCTCGTGCTGCTGGGACTGGTGATGGTGACTTCCGCCTCGGTGTCGATCGCCAGTCAGGAGAGCGGCGAGCCGTTCTATTACCTCGAGCGCCAGCTGCTGCTGACGCTGCTCGGCGTGGCGTGCGCGGTGCTCATGTTCTGCATCCGCACGGAGCTGCTGGAGCGCGCTGCCGTGCCGCTGCTGATCACCGGGGTGGCGCTGCTCACCCTCGTGCTGGTTCCCGGTGTCGGGCACGCCGTGAATGGCAGCCGTCGCTGGCTGCACGTCGGAGCTGTCAACTTCCAGGTATCGGAGGCGGCGCGCGTACTGGTCCTCATCTACATCGCCAGCTACGCGGTGCGTCGCGAGAGTGAGCTGCGCGAATCGCTCGCAGGACTCGCCAAGCCTCTGGCACTTCTGACCGGGGTGAGCGTGCTGTTGCTGATCGAGCCTGACTTCGGCGCGGCCACCGTGCTGTTCGCCACCGGCTTCGGACTGTTGTTCCTCGCCGGCGCGCGCCTGCGCTACGTCATCGCCATGACCGTGGTCGCCGGCACCTCCTTCGCCGTGCTCGCGGTCACCTCCAGCTATCGCCTGCGCCGCCTGACCACGTTCCTCGACCCGTGGGCGGACCCTTATAACAGTGGCTTCCAGCTCACCCAGTCGCTGATCGCCATCGGCCGCGGCCAGTGGTTCGGGGTCGGCCTGGGCGATTCGGTGCAGAAGCTGTTCTATCTGCCCGAAGCGCACACCGACTTCCTGTTCGCGGTGCTCGCCGAGGAGCTCGGGCTCGCTGGCGTGCTCCTCACCCTCGCCCTGTTCCTCGGGCTCATCTGGCGCAGCTTCCGCATCGCGCGTATCGCCTCCGAGGCAGGGCTGAAGTTCGCCTCCTACCTCGCGGCGGGTTTCGGTCTGTGGGTGGGGATCCAGGCCTTCATCAACATCGGCGTCAACATGGGTGTGCTGCCGACCAAGGGTCTCACGCTGCCGCTCATGAGCTACGGGCGCTCGAGCATGGTCGTGGCACTCGCCTGGGTCGGACTGCTGCTGCGGGTGTATCACGAGGCGAGCGCCAAGGGACGTGGCTCGGCGAGCGTGCGGGGGGCCCCGTGAGCGGACCCATCCTCATCATGGCGGGCGGCACCGGCGGGCACGTATTTCCGGCGCTGGCGCTCGCGCGGCTGTTGCGCGAGCAGTCGCAGGCGGTGGTCTGGCTCGGCACCGCGAGGGGGCTCGAGTCGCGCGTGATTCCGGCCGAGGGAATTCCCATCGAGCGACTGACGGTCGCGGGCCTGCGCGGCAAGGGGGTACTCGCCTGGCTGAGCGCCCCGTTTCGTCTCACGCTGGCACTCGCGCAGGCGCTGTCGGTGATGGGGCGTTACCGGCCGGTGGTGGTGGTGGGCCTCGGAGGATTCGTGACCGGCCCGGGCGGGCTGGCCGCCTGGCTCACGCGCCGCCCGCTCGTGATCCACGAGCAGAACGCCATCGCCGGGCTCACCAACCGCATCCTCGCGCACCTGGCGCGCGTGGTGCTTGAGGCCTTCCCCGGCAGCTTCGCACGCGATGTGCACGCGCGCGTCATCGGTAATCCGGTGCGCAGCGACATCAGCGCCGTGGCCCCGCCGGCGGCGCGCTTCACCGGGCGCACCGGACCGGTGCGGATCCTCGTCATCGGCGGCAGTCAGGGAGCGATACGGCTCAATGCCGTGGTGCCCTTTGCGCTCAAGCGCCTCTCGAGCTGGCTCGCCTTTGACGTACGCCACCAGGCCGGGGAGCGTTGGATCGAGGCCGGACGTGCCAGCTACGCGCAGGCCGGCGTGCGCGCCGACGTGCGCCCCTTCATCGAGGACATGAGCGAGGCGTACGGCTGGGCGGACCTGGTGATCTGCCGCGCCGGCGCGCTCACGGTCTCGGAGCTCGCCGCCGTCGGCATCGGCGCGATTCTCGTTCCCTACCCGAGTGCGGCGGACGATCACCAGGCGCACAACGCGCAGTATCTGGTGCGCGAGGGCGCGGCGGTGCTGATCCCCGACCGCGAGCTGACCGCCGAGCGCCTCGCGAGCGAGCTGCAGCGGCTGTGCGCCGGGCGCGGCAAGCTCCTGGTCATGGCCGAGCGCGCACGCGCGCTCGCCAAGCCCGGTGCCGCCGCGGAGCTCGCCGCATCCTGCCTGGCGCTGGCGCGGGAGGCCGCATGAGCGGGGAGCCGCGCATGCTCACCGAGCGCGCGCGCATCGAGCGACGCATCGCGCCGGAGCGGCGCGAGCGCATGCGGCGCATCAACACCATTCACTTCGTCGGTATCGGCGGCAGCGGCATGAGCGGCATCGCCGCGGTGCTGTTGAACCTCGGCTACAACGTGCAGGGCTCGGATGCCCGTGCCAGCACGGTGACGCAGTGGCTCGCCGGCCTCGGCGCACGCATCAGCATCGGACACGCGGCCGCCAACGTCGCCGGCGCCGACGTGGTGGTGGTCTCGGGCGCCGTGCCGCGCGACAACCCGGAAGTCGTGGCTGCGCTCAGTGCCCGCATTCCCCTGGTGGCGCGCGCGGAGATGCTCGCCGAGCTGATGCGCTTCCGCTACTCCATCGCCGTGGCCGGCACCCACGGCAAGACCACGACCACCAGTCTCATCGCGAGCGTCCTCTCGGAAGGGGGCGAGGATCCCACCTACGTCATCGGCGGGCGCCTGCAGAGCGCGGCGAGCAACGCGCGCCTGGGGGCCGGCCGCTACCTGGTGGCCGAGGCCGACGAGAGCGATGCCTCCTTCACGCGCCTGCAGCCGCTCATGGCGGTCGTCACCAACATCGACAACGATCACCTGAGCGCGCACGGCGGGGATTTTGGCCTGCTCAAGCAGAGCTTCCTCGACTTCCTGCACAACCTGCCGTTCTACGGGCTGGCGGTGCTGTGCACGGACGATGAGCATCTGCGCAGCATCGTGCAGGAAGTGGGCCGTCCGACCTTCACCTACGGCCTGGGGAGCGGCGCGGACGTGCGTGCCACCAACATCCAGTCAGCCGCAGCGCGCACTCGTTTCGAGGTCGCGCGCGCAGGGGCTGCGCCGCTGTCGGTGACCCTCAACCTTCCGGGCAGCCATAACGTGCGCAACTCGCTTGCGGCCATCGCCGTGGCCACCGAGCTCGGCATCGAGGATGCGGCCATCCAGCGCGCGCTCGAGAGCTTCCAGGGCGTCGAGCGGCGGCTGCAGCACCTCGGCGAGGCGGTCACGGCGCTCGGAACCATCACCATCATCGATGACTACGGCCATCACCCCACCGAGATCGCAGCGACGCTCGAGGCGGTGCGCCAGACCTACGCCGGGCGGCGCGTGCTGCTGGTGTTCCAGCCGCACCGCTACACGCGCACCCGCGACCTGATCGATGATTTCGGCAAGGCGCTCTCGGGTGCGGATGCCTTGTGCGTGACCGAGGTGTACGCCGCCGGCGAGCCGCCGATCCCGGGCGCCGACGGCCGCGCCATCTGTCGCGCGGTGCGCAGCCGCGGTCAACTCGAGCCGCTGTTCATCGAGCGCGTGGAGGAGCTGGCCGCAGCGCTCAAGGATGTGATCCAGGGAGGCGATGTGCTCCTCGCCATGGGCGCGGGCAACATCAGCGCCGTGGCGCACACCCTGCCGCAGGCGCTCGCAGCGCTCCTGCCGCCGAAGGATGCGGCATGAACCCCGCCGTGGACAACGGCTTCAACGCGCGCGTGCGCCGCGATGAGCCCATGAGCCGGCATACCTCCTGGCACGTGGGCGGGCCTGCGGAGGTGTTCTTCACCCCGCGCGATCGCGAGGATCTCACGGCGTTCCTGCGCGAGCTGCCCGCAGGCATACCCATTCACTGGATCGGGCTCGGCAGCAACCTGCTGGTGCGTGATGGCGGACTTCCGGGCGTGGTCGTCAGCACCCGCGGCACGCTCGATGTCCTCGAGCGCGTCGGCGAGACGAGCGTGCGCGGCGGCGCGGGCGTCAGCTGCGCGCGCATCGCGCGGCAATGCATCAAGTGGGGACTCGGGCCGGCGGAGTTCTTTGCCGGCATTCCCGGCACCCTCGGCGGGGCGCTCGCCATGAACGCCGGTGCCTTCGGCGGGGAGACCTGGCAGCACGTCACGAGCGTGCTCACCGTCGACCGCCGCGGCACGCTGCAGCAGCGCTCGCCGGCGGACTACCACATCGGCTACCGCCAGGTGAGTGCGCCGGTGCCCGAGGAGTGGTTCATCGAGGCGCAGCTGTCCTTCGAGCGTCGTGCGGGCACGCACGCCGAGGAAGTGAAGAAGCTGCTCGAGCGGCGCAGGGCCTCGCAGCCGATCGGGGAGTGGAGCTGCGGCTCGGTGTTCACCAACCCGCCCAACGATCATGCCGCGCGTCTCATCGAGGCGTGCGGGCTCAAGGGCTTTCGCATCGGGGATGCCTCGGTGTCGCAGAAGCACGCGAATTTCTTCATCAATCACGGCAAGGCGAGCGCTGCCGATCTCGAGCGCCTCATCACGCACGTGCGCGAGAGAGTGCTTGCCGAATACGGCATCGCGCTCAATCCCGAAGTGCGCATCGTGGGAGTGCCGTAAGCCCATGCGCCTCACCTACGAACCCAAGCTCCTGCGTCGCGTGACGGATGCGCGCGAATTCGGGCGCGTCGCGGTGCTCTTTGGCGGGGATTCGAGCGAGCGCGAGATATCGCTCCTGTCGGGCAAGGCGGTGTTGGAAGCGCTGCAGAGCCGCGGCGTCGACGCGCACGCCTTCGATCCGCGCGAGCAGACGCTATCGCAGCTGTGCACAGAGCGCTTCGCGCGCGTGTGGATTGCGCTGCACGGCCCGGGAGGCGAGGACGGCACGCTCCAGGGCGCGCTCGAGTACCTCGGGGTCCCCTACACCGGTAGCGGCGTGCTCGGCTCTGCCATCGGCATGGACAAGCTGCGCACCAAGCGCCTGGCCCTCGCAGCGGGCGTCCCTACCGCCGACAGCGTGGTACTGACGGGCCCTGCCGATTTCGAGCTCGCCATCGAGCGCCTCAGGCTCCCGCTGATCGTGAAGCCGGCGACGCAGGGCTCCTCCGTCGGCATGACGCGGGTCGAGCGGGAGGAGGAGTTGCCGGCCGCCTACGCTGCGGCCGCGGAGTTCGAGACGCGGGTGTTCGCTGAGCCCTGGCTCACCGGCGGCGAGTACACGGTGGCGATCCTCAAAGCCGAGGCGCTGCCCGCGATCCGCATCGAGACCCCGCGCACCTTCTACGACTACGAGGCGAAATACTTTCGCGACGACACGCGCTACTTCTGCCCCTCCGGTCTTGCGCCAGCCGCCGCGGCGCACCTGGCGCAGCTCGCACTTGCGGCCTTTGAGGCCTGCGATGCTTCCGGCTGGGGACGCGCGGATTTCATGATGGATGCCTCCGGCCGTCCGCAGCTGCTCGAGATCAACACCGTCCCCGGCATGACCAGTCACAGCCTGGTGCCGATGGCTGCGCGCGCCGTCGGTGTCGACTTCCCCGAGCTGTGCTGGTGCGTGCTGGAGACGAGCTTCACGCGGGCGCTGATCGCTCCCGAACAGGGAGGGAGCTAGCCATGCTCGGCCGACCGAAAAATCGCCGTAAGCCAAGCGCAGCCCCGCGCCTGCGCCTGCCGGTGATCAACTGGCGCCGGCTCGCACTCACCTGCGGCACGCTCGCGCTCGTCATCCTCGCGGTGCTCGCCGCGGTGTGGGTGCTCGATCAGCCGATCGAGTCGGTGGCGGTCGAAGGACGCTTTCAGCGCGTCACGCCCGGTGATGTGGAGCGTGTGGTGAAGATGCAGGTGCTCGGCAAGGGTCTGCTGTCGGTGGATCTCGCCTCCGTGCGGCGCGCCATCCACGCGCTGCCGTGGGTGGATGCGGTGAGCGTGCAGCGCGCCTGGCCGCGCCGGCTCACGGTGCTGGTGATCGAGCAGACCGCCGCCGCGCGCTGGGGTGAGCGCGGGCTTCTCAACACGCGCGGGGAGCTGTTCGACTCCGACGCGCGGCACGTGCCGGCGGAGCTGGCGCAGCTCGAAGGCCCCGACGGCAAGGAGTCGGTGGTGGCGCAGCGCTATCTGGCCGCCGAGGGACGGCTGATGCAGGCCGGGCTGCGCCTCACCGCCATGCGCCTGGATGCGCGCGGCGCCTGGGAGTTCGATCTCGCCAACGGCGTCACGGTGCGCTTAGGCCGCCGCCAGGTGGATGAGCGCTTCGAGAAATTCATGAACACCGCGCTGAAGCTGGTCTCGCAGCGCGGTGAGGACATTGTCTACGTGGACATGCGCTACACGAATGGATTTGCCATCGGCTGGCGCGGCAATGCCGCGCGCACTGCGGGTCGCGAGGGTGGTCACGATGCTTAAGCGGACGGAACGCAATCTGATCGTTGGGCTGGACATCGGCACCTCCAAGGTCGTGGCACTGGTGGGCGAGGTGGGGCTCGACGGCTCGATCGAGCTACTGGGTCTGGGCTCACAACCCTCGCGCGGACTGAAGAAGGGCGTGGTCGTCAACATCGAGTCCACCGTGCAGTCGATCCAGCGTGCGGTCGAGGAAGCCGAGCTCATGGCCGGCTGCGAGATCCACTCGGTGTTCGCCGGCATCGCCGGCAGCCACGTGCGCAGCTTGAACTCGCACGGCGTGGTGGGGGTGCGCGACAAGGAGGTGAGCCACGGGGACGTCGAGCACGTGATCGATGCGGCCAAGGCGGTGGCCATCCCCGCCGACCAGAAGATCCTGCACGTGCTGCCGCAGGAGTTCGTCGTCGACGGCCAGGAAGGCATCCGCGACCCGATCGGCATGTCCGGCGTGCGCCTCGAGGCCAAGGTGCACATCGTCACCGGCGCCGACAGCGCCGCACAGAACATCGAGAAGTGCATCCAGCGCTGCGGGCTGGAGGTCGAGGACGTGGTGCTCGAGCAGCTGGCCTCGAGTTTCGCAGTGCTCACCGAGGATGAGAAGGAGCTCGGGGTGTGCCTGGTCGACATCGGCGGGGGCACCACGGACCTGGCGGTGTTCGCCAGTGGCGCCATCCGGCACACCGCGGTGATCCCCATCGCAGGGGATCAGGTCACCAACGACATCGCGGTCTCGATGCGCACCCCGACGCAGTACGCCGAGGACATCAAGATCCGCTTCGCCTGCGCGCTCTCGCAGCTCGCCAACCCCGACGAGAGCATCGAGGTGCCGAGCGTGGGCGAGCGCCCGGCTCGGCGCCTCGCACGCCAGACGCTGGCGGAGATCGTCGAGCCGCGCTACGAGGAGCTGTACGCGCTGGTGCGCGAGGAGCTGCGCCGCAGCGGCTTCGAGGAAGTGATCGCCGCGGGCATCGTGCTCACCGGCGGCAGCGCCAAGATGGAAGGCGCCATCGAGCTCGCCGAGGAGGTGTTCCACGTGCCGGTGCGGCTGGGTGTGCCGCAGGCGGTGCGCGGGCTCACCGACGTGGTACGCAATCCGATTTTTTCAACCGGCGTGGGGCTGCTGCTCTACGCACGGGACAACGCTTTGCCCACGCGTCGCGGGGGCTCCCTCGGGAACGCAAAGACGGTGTTCGATCGCATGCGCTCCTGGTTCCAGGGGAATTTTTGAAGCTGACAGTAGAGCTGACATAGAAAAGAGCGACGACTCAACCAACCATTTCTATTCGTGTAGAGGAGCGAGACATGTTTGAACTGATGGACGCATACAGCCAGAGCGCTGTGATTAAGGTGATCGGCGTGGGCGGGGGTGGCGGTAACGCCGTGGCGCACATGGTCTCCGAGGGGATCGACGGGGTGGAGTTCATGTGCGTCAACACCGACAGCCAGGCACTCAAACACGCCAAGGTCAAGATGGCGTTGCAGATCGGATGCAACATCACCAAGGGACTCGGCGCTGGTGCCGATCCGGAGGTCGGCCGTCAGGCGGCCATGGAGGACCGCGACCGCATCGTCGAGCTGGTCGAGGGCTGCGACATGTTGTTCATCACCTGTGGCATGGGCGGGGGCACTGGCACCGGAGCCGCTCCGGTGGTGGCGCAGGTGGCCAAGGAGCTCGGCATGCTCACCGTGGCGGTCGTGACCCGGCCCTTCGAGATGGAAGGCAACAAGCGCAGCTACGTGGCCGATGTCGGCATCGCGGAACTCTCCAAGTACTGCGACTCGCTGATTACAATTCCTAACCAGAAACTGCTGACCGTGTTGGGTCCCCAGACCACGCTCCTGGATGCCTTCAAGGCCGCGAACCAGGTGTTGCAGGGCGCGGTCCAGGGTATCGCCGAGCTCATCACACGTCCCGGGCTGATCAACGTCGACTTCGCCGACGTGCGCACCGTGATGGCCGAGACCGGCATGGCCATGATGGGTTCCGGCGCAGCCAGCGGTGAGGGTCGCGCGCGTGCGGCCGCGGAGGCTGCGGTCTCCTCACCGTTGCTCGAAGACATCAACCTCGCCGGTGCCCACGGCATCCTCGTGAACGTCACCGCGGGCATGGATCTGTCGATCGGGGAGTTCCAGGAGGTCGGAACCATCGTCAAGCAGTACGCCTCTGAAGATGCAACGGTGGTCGTGGGCACTGTTATCGACCCGGAACTGTCCAACCAGGTACGTGTGACGGTGGTTGCCACGGGACTGGGGCGCCCGGCTGCTGCGGCGCGTATGCCGCTTTCCGCACCGCGGGAACGCGAGGTCGGCGGACGTGAGCGGGACCCGCGCGGGGAGCCGTCCATGCGCGTGGTACGCCGACCGCCGCTTTCGAGCAGTGACTACGCCGCACTCGACAAGCCGACGGTGCAGCGCCAGCGGGCGGTCGGGGACGGTTTGCGGCCCGAGAGTCACTCCGAGGAGCTGCTGGACATTCCGGCATTCCTGCGGCGGCAGGCCGATTGATGTGGTACGGTAAGGCGGCTTGCGTCGATCGCCCGAGGGAGGGTCTGCCGGCAAGGCAGACCCCCTCATGGCGCGCGCCGGTCGCCTGTCAGCGGCGGTGCGGCGTGTTCGTTATCAAATGCAGCAGACATGGTCGGACAAAGAACACTCAAGAACTCGATTCGCGCCACCGGTGTCGGGCTGCACACGGGCAAGAAGGTGTTGATGACGCTCAAGCCGGCCGACCCCGACACCGGCATTGTGTTTCGCCGCACCGACCTGGCGCACCCCGTGGACATCCGTGCGAACGCCGAGAACGTCGGGGACACCATGCTCGGTACCACCCTCGGCAAGGGCGAGTCGCGCGTCTCGACCGTTGAGCACCTGCTCTCGGCGTTCGCAGGTCTCGGGATCGACAATGCGATCGTCGAGGTGTCCGCCGCCGAGGTGCCGATCATGGATGGCAGCGCCGGTCCCTTCGTGTTCCTGCTGCAGTCCGCCGGGATCGAAGAGCAGCGCCGGCCCAAGCGCTTCATTCGCGTGAAGAAGCGCCTGCGGGTCGAAGACGGCGACAAGTGGGCGCAGTTCGATCCCTTCGACGGTTTCAAGGTGAACTTCGAGATCGAGTTCAATCACCCGATCTTCAAACGCCGCTCGCAGCGTGCCTCGATGGATTTCTCCACCACCTCGTTTCTGAAAGAGGTGAGTCGCGCGCGCACCTTCGGCTTCATGCGCGACTTGGAGACGCTGCGCGCGCGCAACCTGGCGCTCGGGGGGAGCCTCGATAACGCCATCGTGCTCGATGATTTCCGGGTGCTGAACGAGGATGGCCTGCGTTACGAGGACGAGTTCGTCAAGCACAAGATCCTGGATGCCATCGGGGACCTGTACCTGCTCGGGCACAGCCTGATCGGGGAATTCAGCGGTTACAAATCCGGGCACGCGCTCAACAACAGGCTGCTGCGGGCGCTCCTGGCCGATACCTCCACCTGGGAGGAGGTCATGTTCGAGCGCTACACGGACGCGCCCATTTCCTACATCGAGGCCCCCGCGCTGCACCCGCCGCGAGGCTGAAGACCGCAGCTGCGGTGCACCATGCTGCGCCGCGATTCTAGCCGCGCGGCAGCACCCGCACTTCGATCCCGCTGAGCGTGGCATCCGCGGCGCGAATGTCAGCTTCGAGCTCGAGCACCGCGTAGCGCAGCCGCGCGCACCAGGCCGCGCTCTCGGCGAATATCACGAGCGTGCCAGCGTGCTCGGTCACGCCCGAGATGCGCGCGGCGAGCGGTGCGGGAACACGGGCTGCGAGAAACTCATGCCACAGATTCTGTCGCGTCGCCTGATGTGTGACGCGCGTCAATAGCGGCAACTTTCCTCGCAGCAGCTCCTTAACAGAATGAATTTGCGGCGGCCTGGAGGCCGTCCGAGTGCTCACTCGCGTGCTGCCGCGCTTGTTTCGGCTCATCTTCTTCGGCATATTGCCTCAAGCTGCTTCGGCAAACCCGTCGAAAGACGGGGACGCAAAGCCACCGGTCTAAGGCGAGGAGCTATGACAGCGGGGTTGCCAGCACCGTTCAGGGTTATTGCATTAAAACAGGGCGATAAACGCCCGAGGCTGGCCAAGCGATGTAGGCGCGGATGCCTGCCTGAAGGGGACTGCAAGGGCTCGGAACGCAGATGAACATTATTTTCTTTTCCCGGCACAGTGGCTGGGCCCGTCAGCTGAACCTCGCGCGCCCGCTCACGCTTGGCGTGCTTGCCGGGCTCACGCTCGCGATCCTCGGCAGCGCCTTCGCTCTGGGCGTGCACCTCGGGCGCGGCAGTCACCAGAAGCTGATGCTCGCCGACACGGTGCGCTTCGGCGGCGTGCTGGACGAGCAGAAGCAGCAGATCGCCGACCTAAGACAGCACCTGCAGCTGCGCGTGGACGCCATGGCCATGCGTCTCGGGGAGGTCAACGCGCACGTGATCCGGCTGGATGCCCTCGGCAAGCGCCTCACCGAGATGGCCTCGATCGACAGCCGCGAGTTCAATTTCGACCGTGACCCGCCCACCGGGGGGCCGGAGTCCGACGCTGAGGGCGTGAGCGCCCAGATCCCCGACCTCTCCGCGATGCTGGCGCAGCTCGAGCAGCGCGTCGACTTGCGTGAGTCACAGCTGTCGGCACTGGAGAACCTGATCCTCGCGCGCGAGCTCAAGGAGCAGATCCACCCCGAAGGCAGCCCCGTGGCCAATGGCTTCATCTCCTCCTATTTCGGCGAGCGCACCGATCCGCTCGATGGGCGCGAGGCCTTCCACAAGGGTGTGGACTTCGCCGGCACCGCAGGCTCGCAGGTGGTGGCGGTCGCTGCCGGCATCGTCACCTGGGCGGGCGAGCGCTCCGGCTTCGGCAAGCTCGTCGAGATCAATCACGGCGACGGCTACGTCACACGCTACGCTCACAACGAGCGCACCCTGGTGAGCGTCGGGCAGACCGTCAAGCGCGGCGAGCCGGTGGCACTCATGGGCTCAACCGGACGCTCCACCGGTCCGCACGTGCATTTCGAAGTCGTGCGTAACGGCCGCCCGGTCGACCCGCTCACCTTCATCGGCCGCTAAAGGCGCCACTACCCGCCCTGCGGGCGATTTGGACAGCGCTCGCTCGCGCACTTGAAACTTCCCCTCGCCGAACCAATTGGGCGCAGACGGCGTCTATTGCGTACAATACGCCGCTTTCGCAGACCCGCCAGTAACATAAGTACCTGACGGGAAAGATATTTTTTCCTCACAGCGAGTCTTTCTTGCGCCAACTCCTCACCCGCGTTTTCGGCAGCCGCAACGAGCGGATCGTCCGGGGACAAGGCCGCTACGTGCGCGCCGCGAAAGAGTTCGAGGCGCACATCAAGGAGCTCAGCGATGAGGCGCTGCGGGCGAAGACCGAGGAGTTTCGCAAGCGCCTGAAGGAGGGAGCCACGCTCGATGAGCTGCTGCCCGAGGCGTTCGCCGTGGTGCGCGAAGCGGCGGTGCGCACGCTCAAGATGCGCCACTTCGATGTGCAGCTGATCGGTGGCATCACGCTCCACAAGGGCATGATCGCGGAGATGCGCACCGGGGAAGGCAAGACGCTGGTGGCGACGCTCCCGGCCTACCTCAACGCCCTGCCCGGGGAGGGCGTGCACATCGTCACGGTGAATGAGTATCTTGCGCAGCGCGACGCGGACTGGATGGGTCCGGTGTATCGCTTCCTCGGTCTGACCGTGGGCGTCATCAAGAACGCCCAGAGCCCGCCGGAGAAGCGCGCCGCGTATGGGTGCGACATCACCTACGGCACCAACAACGAGTTCGGTTTCGACTACCTGCGCGATAACCTGGCTTATCGCCTCGAGGACCGGGTGCAGCGCTCACTGAGCTTCGCGGTGGTCGATGAGGTCGACTCGATTCTCATCGACGAGGCGCGCACGCCGCTCATCATCTCCGGCCCCGCCGAGGAGAGCACCGAGCTGTACCTGCGCATCAACGAGCTGGTCCCGAGCCTCGTGCGCCAGAAGCAGGAGGAGGGCCCGGGCGACTTCGCCGTCGACGAGAAGAGCAAGCAGGTGCACATCACCGAGACCGGTCACGAGCATGTCGAGCAGCTGATGACGCAGAGCGGGCTGCTGAAGGAGGGCGAGAGCCTGTACGACTCGGCCAACATCCGCCTGATGCATCATCTGAACGCGGCGCTGCGCGCGCACGCGCTCTACAAACGCGACGTCGAGTACATCGTGCGCGGCGGGGAGGTCATCATCGTCGATGAGTTCACCGGGCGCACCATGCCCGGCCGGCGCTGGTCGGACGGCCTGCACCAGGCGGTCGAGGCCAAGGAAGGCGTGCGGGTGCGCGAGGAGAACCAGACGGTCGCCTCGATCACCTTCCAGAACTACTTCCGTCTCTACAAGAAGCTCTCGGGCATGACCGGCACCGCCGATACCGAGGCCTCGGAGTTCATGCAGATCTACGGCCTGGAGGTGGTGGTGATTCCCACGCACCGGCCGATGATCCGCAAGGACAATTCCGACTTCGTGTACCTGACGCAGAGCGACAAGTTCAAGGCGATCATCGAGGACATCCGCGACTGCGTGACGCGCGAGCAGCCGGTGCTGGTGGGCACCACTTCGATCGAGACCTCCGAGTTTCTGTCCGGCCTGCTGCATAAGGAGGCCGTCAACCACCAGGTGCTCAACGCCAAGCAGCACGAGCGCGAGGCGCATATCGTGGCGCAGGCGGGGCGCCCCGGCACGGTGACCATCGCCACCAACATGGCCGGCCGCGGCACCGATATCGTGCTCGGCGGTAATCTTGAGGCGGAGCTGGCTGGAGCCGGAACGATCGAGGATAGCGCGCGCGAAGAGTTGCGCGCGCAGTGGCAGGTACGGCACGACAAGGTGCTCTCAGCGGGCGGTCTGCACATCGTCGGCACCGAGCGGCACGAATCGCGCCGCATCGACAATCAGCTGCGCGGACGTTCCGGTCGCCAGGGCGACCCGGGCTCGAGCCGTTTCTACCTGTCGATGGAAGACAACCTGATGCGCATCTTCGGCGACCCGCTGCGCACGCAGCGGCTGCTGAAGATGGCCGGCATGAAGGAAGGTGAGGTGATCGAGAGCGGCATGCTCACCCGCCAGATCGAGAAGGCGCAGCGCAAGGTCGAGTCGCACAACTTCGATATCCGCAAGAACCTGCTGCTCTTCGATGACGTCGCCAACGATCAGCGCAAGGTGGTGTACGCACAGCGTACCGAGATCATGGGCACCGAGGATCTCTCGGGCGCCATCCGCGGGCTGATGGAGGATTCGGTCGGGACGCTGCTCGATCAGTACATGCCCAAGCAGGCAACCCCCGCGGACTGGGATCTGCAGGGCCTTGCCGCCGCGGTGAGCCGGGACTTCAGCACGCGCATCGATCCGCACGAATGGCTCACGCAGGAGCCGGAGCTGGAGGAGCAGGCACTGCGCGAGCGGGTGTTGCGCGCCGTGAACGAGAGCTACGAGGCCAAGGTCGCGCGCACCGGGGCTGAGATCATGCGCCACGTCGAAAAGCAGGTGATGCTGCAGAAGCTCGATCAGCACTGGCGCGAGCACCTGGCGGCCATGGACTACCTGCGCCAGGGCATTCACCTGCGCGGCTATGCGCAGAAGGATTATCGCTTCGAGTTCAAGCGCGAGGCCTTCGATATGTTCGCGGGCATGCTCGAGCGCATCAAGTTCGAGACTTCCTCACTCATGGCGACGCTGCAGGTGCGCACCCAGGAGGAGATCGAGCGCGAGGAAGAGGAGCGGCGCCAGAAGCTGATGCGGGCGTTGCAGGCACAGCATGCGGAGGCTTCTTCCGCCCTCACCGTTCCCGAGCCGCAACCGGTTGCACCGGCTGTGGCGCCTGCAGCCGGCGGCGGGCGGCGCAGCGCCGCAGCGCTCCAACCCCCACCGCCAGCCCCTGAGCCGGTGGGCACCTTCGTGCGCGGGGAGCGCAAGGTCGGGCGCAACGAGCCCTGTCCCTGCGGCTCGGGCAAGAAGTACAAGCACTGCCACGGCGCGCTCTCGAGCGTCGAGTAGCCTTCGGTGCCCGCGCGGCGCGCAGCGAGCCCGCCCGGCTCGCCGATCCAGGTGGTGGCGGGGGCGCTCTACGATGAGGACGGCCGGGTGCTGATCGCACAGCGCCCCGCCGGCAAACACCTGGCCGGACGCTGGGAGTTTCCCGGCGGCAAAGTGGGGCAAGGCGAGAGCGAGCCGGCGGCGCTCGCGCGCGAGCTGCGCGAGGAGCTGGGCATCGAGGTCACAGCGGCGCGCCCGTTCATGCGCCTGACACACGCTTACCCCGAGGGCAAGGTCGAGCTTTCGTTGTGGATCGTCGAGCGCTTCAGCGGCACGCCCCACTCACTCGATGGTCAGGAGTTGAAGTGGGTGGCGCGCGGGGCACTGGCCGCGGAAGACATCCTGGAGGCCGACCGGCCGTTCGTCGCAGCGCTCGGCACTCTCGCGCCGCCGTAAGGCGCGGGCGGCCCGGCGGATGTCGCGTGTACAATGGGGGGGCGGCATTCACGGCGGACACCTCCATGGCAGCGCAGAACGATCTCCCTGAAATCCAGCTGGACCTGCAAGGACTGTATCGCGAGGACGTGTTCACCGACCGTCGTGCCGGCAGCATCCGGCGCCTGACGCCCGTGACCGCTGAGGGTTCGGCGGACCCGAGCCGCGCGGTGCTGTTCTCCGGTCAGACGCAGCTGCTCACGCCCGCAGGCGTGCTGCCGCTCGCATTCGAGATCGAGGCCGGTACGCTTGCGGAGGCGCTGAAGAAGTTTCCCGAGGGCGTGAAGGTGGCCCTCGAGCAGGCCATCGACGAGGCACGCGAGATGCGCCGCGAGGCCGCCTCGCGCATCGTCGTTCCGGAAGTCGGCAGTGCCGTCGGGCCGGGGCCCGGACCGAGCCCCGGGGGCGGCAAGATCAAATTTCCCTGACAGCCTCACGGCGGCTCAGCAGCCGGGCACGCGCGGCGGTCACAGCTGCCGCCGCAGGAGCGCTGAGCTTGCTCGTGGCGTGTACGGCCGCTCAGCTCGGAAATGCTCCTGAACCCTTTCCCGGCAGCGGCCCGGGCGGCAAGCCCATGCGCACCGCCACCGAGACCGCCGTGGGACTGCCGCCGGCCGCGGCGCCGACCATCTACCCCTTCACCGCGCGCGGGCCGGTGGCGGACAGCTACTTCGGCACGCGGGTCGCCGATCCCTACCGCTGGCTCGAGAATCTCGACTCCCCGGAGGTGAGCCAGTGGGTGAAGGCGCAGAACGCGCTGTCGCTGCCGCGACTGGCCGCGCTCCCGGCGCGTGCCTGGCTCAAGGCGCGCCTGACGCAGCTTTGGAACTACGAGCGTTACGAGGTGCCGGTCAAGCGCGGCGACCGCTACTTCTATTTGCACAACGATGGTATGCAGAACCAGAGCGTACTGCTCTTGGGCGAGGGCGCCGCGGCGGCGCCGCGGGTACTGTTTGATCCGAACACCGTGCGCGAGGATGCGACGATCGCGCTCTCGGCGTTCACCCCGAGCGTGCGCGGCAGGATGGTTGCGTACGCGATCTCCGACGGCGGCAGCGACTGGCAGCTGTGGCGCTTCAAGCGTGTCCCCGAGGGCACCGACCTGCCCGATACGCTGCGCTTCACCAAGTTCTGGGGCGTGGCGTGGGCGCGCGATGATTCGGGCGTGTACTACAGCCGCTATCCGGCACTGCCCGACGGGCGCGGCGATGACGCCGGCCGGCCCGCCGTCTACTTCCACAAACTCGGCACGGCTCAGGAGCAGGACGCGCTGGTGTACGAGGTGAGCAATCATCCGACGCACGTCCCGGTGGCGCGCGTGACCGAGGACGGCCATTACCTGGTCGTGACGCTGGTCGAGGGGACTGCAAGTAACGGCGTGGACCTCATCGATCTGCGCCGGCCGGGGGGAAGGCCCCAGCACCTGTTCTCGGCCTGGGACGCGCGTTACGAGTTCATCGGTGCGCACGGCACGGAGCTGTATTTCCAGACGACGCAACAGGCCCCGCTCGGGCGCGTCATCGCCGTCGATCCACGCGAGCCCGCCGCGCGACGCATCCTCGTGCCCGAAAGCGCGAGTGCGCTGCAGGAGGCGACCTACGTCGGCGCGCGCATCATCGCCAAGTACGTGGAGGACGCCCACAGCGTGGTGCGCCTGTATGAGCGCGACGGCCGGCCGGTCGGGGAAGTGCCGCTGCCGGGGCTCGGCCGCGTCGAGGGCTTCTCGGGCGAGGAGGCTGACAGCGAGACGTTATTTTCCTACACCGACTACCTGACCCCGCCGGAGATCTTTCGTTTCGAGGTGCCATCGCAGCGCGCGACGCTCTGGCGTGCCGCGCAGGCTCCGGTCTCGAGTGCGCAGTTCATCACCGAGCAGGTGTTCTATAACAGCAAGGACGGCACGCGCGTGCCGATGTACATCACGCACCGCCGTGACACGGTGCGAGACGGCAACCAGCCGCTGCTGCTGTACGGTTACGGCGGCTTCAACGTCTCGCTCACCCCCGTCTACCGGCCGCAGGTGCAGGCGTGGCTCGAGATGGGGGGAACCTATGCCGAGGCCAACCTGCGCGGCGGTGGGGAGTACGGGGAGGCCTGGCACCGCGCCGGCTCGCTCGAGAACAAGCAGCACGTGTTCGAGGACTTCATTGCCGCGGCCGAGTATCTGATCGGCGAGCATTACACGCGCAGCGCGCGCTTGGGCATTTACGGTCGCAGCAACGGGGGACTGTTGGTCGGGACGGTATTGACGCAGCGCCCGGAACTCTTCGGCGCAGCGCTTCCGGCGGTGGGGGTGCTCGACATGCTGCGCTATCACACGGCGAGCGCCAACGCCCGGCAGTGGAGCTCGGATTACGGACTGTCGGAGGATCCGCAGCAGTTTCGTACGTTGTATGCCTACTCGCCGGTACAGAACGTGAAGCAGGGCACCTGCTATCCGCCGACCCTCATCACCACCGCCGACCGCGACGATCGAGTCCTGCCGTGGCACAGCTACAAGTTCGCCGCCGCGCTGCAGGCGGCGCAGATCTGCGGCAATCCCATACTCATCCGCATCGAGACGCGTGCCGGTCACGGCCCGGGCAAACCCGTGTGGATGCAGATCGATGAGTTCGCCGATCAGTGGGCGTTCCTGGCGAAGTGGCTCGGCGTGAGCGCGCCGGCGAATGCGTCTCAGTAGAGGTGTGCGTCGGCCGCGGCGGCGGGGACCTGCGGCCGACTCTGCAAGACGCCTCCCATGATGTGCTGCAGACTTGTATCGGGTACAAATCGGTCGGAGGCGAAGGAGCGCTCCGGCCGCGCCGCAGGCCAGCTGATTCCCATAAGGTCCGCGACCGTATAGAAGAAATCGTGGCTGCGAATCTCCTTGTCCGAGTTGCGGGTCAGCGCCGCGACCTTACCGGGATGGGCGGCACGATATGCGGTATTGAGCCAGATAAAAGCGGGAATCTGGAACTGCGCCGGGTCATAGACCGTGCCTCCGTGCCCGGCATTGCCATCGAAGAGCGCGAGCGACTCCCCGTGGTCGGGAATAAAAGTCACCGTGACTGGAACGTTGAGCGTGCGCGCCGCCTCGATCACTTGCTCGAGAAACCAGTCGCCATACAGCACGCTGTTGTCGTAGGAGTCGACGATCTGCTGGTTGGATGTGGCGCTGCGGGTGAACAGTGACATTGAGTTAAGGGCGTCCGCTGATCCGAAGCGCCTAAAGCTCGGCGGATAGCGGCGATAGTATTCCCAGTGCGACTCCATGATGTGCATGCCGATGAAGCGCGCCGATCCTGAGCGGGCCAGCTCGCGGCGGTAAGCAGGAAGGAGCGCCTCGTCCCGGGTGTGCCGCCCGAACCTCCCGAGCAGCATCTCCGGCGGATATTCGAGATGGTCCGCGCTGATGCCGAGGGAGGTGGAAACGTCCAGATCCTGATTCACCAGCCACGTCGTCGAATAGCCGGCCTCCTTCGCCAGATCGAGCAGCGTACCGTGTATGTGGGTCGATCCGAAGTCCTGCGGCGCGATGCCAGTGAGGATCATCGGCACCGACAGCTGGGTGAGGTTCGCGTCGGCCATGACATCCTTAAGCAGGATTGTTTCGCCTCTGATGCGATCGAGATAAGGCGTAGTCGCGCGCCGGTAGCCGTAGACGGACCAGTCGCCGCGCCGCGCCGACTCTCCGACGATGAGAACATGAACCTCTTCCCCGCGGGTGATGTGCACGGCGTGGAACGGGATCTTCACCACATTGGCGCCGTGGATCTCGGCGCGCGCCCGCGGCAACTGGCCGGCGAAGAACATGATGCTTCCCGCCGCAGGATTCAGCCCGAAGCCCTCGATGAGCAGCGTAGCATCGGTCGCAGCGTACGCGGTGAGGGGGAGCGACAGTGCGAGCAACACGCGTGCCACCAGATTGCTCCTGCCGGAGAAAATCGGCCACTCGGGTAACCGCCACGCGAGCCACAGATAGCCGCCCAAGACAGCAAGGAACGGCAGCAGCAGCCATTTCTGCGGCCACAGGGCGAAGAGCCCGCGAATCTCCTCCCACGAGGCGCTGAGCAGCAAGATTCCGAGGGTTCGCCCGGGCACGACACCGTACGCCAGGGCGTAGACCGCGTAGGCTACACTCGCCAGCAATAGGGGGACGTAAGCGAGAAAGAAGCGGCGCCAGGTCCGCGTGCACCCGGCGAGCAGCAGCGAGAGCAGCACCGCAGTGGCGAGGAGCGCAGCCACGCTGCGGGGCTTATAGTGATGCGCCAGCGAGAAATAGAACATTACCGCGTACGGCGCGGCGTACAGTGCACCCAGGACGTACAGGCGCAAACGGGCGCTTGGCGACATCGGTGTATTGTTAACTCAATGCGGGCGCGGGAGCGTGACGGCGGTACCAGATTAGGTCCGAGCGCGAGGGCGCGCTCAGTTCACCCGAAATATGGCCCTGATTTGCAGCGTGCCGAGGTCAAAGACCGCGAGCACGTGCTGAATATCGCCATAAATCACCAGCGCGTTGCGTTTCTCAGGTGCGAGTCCGTGTGCAGCCATGAACGCCGCGGCATGCTGCTTTTCGGCGCGTGAGAGCGCCGTCATGTCGTTCACAGCAACGAGCTGAGTGCGCAGCTTCGCTAGTCCCTGATTCCAGGGTTTGAAGTACCGCGGCATGTCAATGACGTCCTCGCCGCCAAATATCGACGAATTGACGATCTTGAGGGCGAGCTTCGGATCGTCCGGCAACGGCGCCCACACCCAGCGCGGCAGGCTGTACCAATGCGGCGCGAGCGAAGGGTTTTCTCGCTGCGCCAGCGCGATCTCGGCGGGCTTGATGTCGGAAGCCTGCACGATCTCCAGCCGATCCGCCGAGAAGGTGTAGTAGAGCGGTCGGCCGTGCCACAGGGTGCCCGCCCCGTAGATGAGGGCAGCGATCTGCACGGTCACAATAATGGCAACGTCGCGCGCCAGCACCCGGCGCGGCTTACCCGGATTGGCAACGATCAGTGTGAGGGTGGGTCCGAGAGCTACGTCCACGAGCGTTAGGACGACGGCCACGTGCAGCGCCTGCGCCAAGTACCAGCCCGGCCAGCGGTACCAGCCGAAATACAATGCCCCGAGCACTAGGATCAGTACGCAGGCGCTACCTGTCAGATGCAGGCTGAACGCCTTGACGCGGAACCTCATCTCCTCAGCCGTCTCCTGTGTCTGCCTGATCCTCGGGCGGAGCTGCTTCCTGAGCGGTCACGCTGTCACCGGCAATGGCGTGCTGTTCGGTGAGCCACGCGCCCAGATCGATCAGGCGGCAGCGCTCACTGCAGAAGGGGCGGAACGGCGCTGCGTCCCAATCCACATCGCGCCGGCAGGTCGGACAACGCACGCGCGCGCTCATGTGCAGCAACTCAAGAGGAATTCGACGTCGCTCTGCGCCTGCGTCGGGCGACTCGCCAGGCCCTTCCAGGCGAGGAAGCGCACGCTGCAGCGGTGGTGGCTGCCGCTGATCTCGGGGTAGAGCCCGACGCTCGCCGGCAGCGACAGGCGCAGCAGCTGCAGCGGGTTGTCACGGTCGAAGGCCAGGCTGAAGTTACCGCCCGGGGCGACCTCCTGGCGACTGCGACCATTCTGGCGCGTGAGCCAGAGGAGCTCGGCGATCGCGTCGCACATCGGGCGCAGCAGCCCCAGCCACTGATTGAAGCTGCGCATGCGCAAGTCATCCGGCTGGGCAAGCCAGAAATAGTATTCCGGCAGGTCGAACGCGCAGGTTCCGCCCGGAACCGCGCTGCGCAGCTTGATGGCGCTCACGAACTCCGAATCGCGCAGCGGCTGCAGGAATGCGGAACCGGCGCTCATCAGATCGGCACGCAGCCGCTGCAGGTTCGACTGCACCGTTTTCAGACGCTGCGCATCCACGCCCGGCCGGGACTCGAACTCGTTCAGGCTCGCGAGCTGGCTCTCCAGTTCCTTGAGCACATCCGAGCGCACGTCCGAGCGCGTGGTAATGGCGAGAATGTCGATGAGGCTCGCCATCGCGGCACGGCTGCCCCAGGGGCTCGCCCGCTCGTTGTGATAGAGCGCCTCGTTGTAAAGGAAATCCAGGCGCAGAAACGTACGCATCCGCTCATTCAGCGGCTGCTCGAAAACGAGCATGCCGGGATCGGCGGCAGGCGCCGATTCTTCAGCTTCCGGTGCGGCCTTCTTCACCGGCCTATTGTGCGTGACAAGCGCGCCGCCCGTAAACGCTTCAAGGCCGCCGGATCAGCCGCGCGGCCGTGCGGCGAGCTCGAGGTAGCGTGCGTGCAGCGCCGTCACCTGCTCGCGCACCGCATCGATGGTGCCGCCGTTACTGATCACATCATCGGCCGCCTTCAGGCGCGCCGCGCGGGAAGCCTGGGCATCGAGGATGGCCTGCGCCTGCTGGCGTGTGGCGCCGTCGCGCCGGTGCAGGCGGCGCAGCTGCAGCGCCTCCTCGCAATCGACCACCAGCACCCGATCCAGGTGTGAGGCGAGATTCTTTTCCACCAGTAACGGTATGACGAGGATCTGGTAGGGACCACCGGCGAGTGCCGAGCGCGCTTCCATGGCCGCGCCGATCGCCGGGTGCGTGAGCGCTTCCAGGTCCGCGCGCGCCTTGGGGTCGGAGAACACGATGTCACGCAGTGCCGGGCGGTCGAGATGTCCGTCGGCTGTGAGTATCGAGGGTCCGAAGCGTTCTACGAGCCGCTCGAGCGGCGGCTGCCCCGGCTCGACCACATCGCGCGCCACCTGATCGCTGTCGAGGATCGGCACGCCCAGCTCGCCGAAGAACTTCGCCGCCGTCGACTTGCCGCTGGCAATGCCGCCCGTGAGTCCCACCCGATACACGCGCGCGCTCACTTAGGGCGCGCTCAGGCGCGGGATGAAGTCGAAGTATCTTGCGAGGATCGGCGGTCCGAACATGAGCATCAGCCAACCTGCACCGGCGAGGAACGGACCGAACGGCATCGGCGCGGCGCGCTCGTGCTTGCGCACGGCGATGAGCAGGATGCCCACCACGGCGCCCACCGCGCTGGCGAGCAGTATGACCGGCAGCAGCATCTGCCACCCGAGCCACGCCCCCAGTGCGGCAAACAGCTTGAAGTCGCCGTAGCCCATGCCTTCCTTACCCGTCGCCAGCCGAAACAGATGATAGACGCTCCACAGGCTCACGTAACCGGCAATCGCGCCGATCAGGCTCGAGCGTACGTCTATGGGAACTGTGGCAGCGCCGGAGTTTGCGGCGAAGAGACTCAGGAGCAGGCCGCTCCACAGCAGCGGCAGCGTCAGGCTGTCGGGCAGCAGCTGTTGATCGAGGTCGATGAAGGTCAGTGCAATCAGGAACCAAGTCAAGAGCAGCGCCGCGCACGCCGGTGAGCCGAAGCCGAACTGCCAGGCCACCGCCGCGCTCATGAGACCGGTCAGCGCCTCCACCAGCGGGTAGCGTGCCGAGATCGATGTGCGGCAGTGCGCGCAGCGTCCCCCGAGGATGAGCCAGGACAGGAGCGGAACGTTCTGCAGCGCGGAGATGGGCCTCTTGCAGGCAGGGCAGGCCGAACGTGGCACCAGCAGATTGAACGGCGGCTCGGAGGCGCCCGGTGTATCGGGCTCCGCGCGCTGCTCGCGCCACTGCCGCTCGAGCATGAGCGGCAGCCGGTAGATCACCACGTTCAGGAAACTGCCAACGGCGAGGCCCAGCACGAGGCAGGTGCCGATGAACAGGCCCGGTGAGGCACCGAGCAGCGCGATCACGGACATGGCGGCCTTCGCAAGCGCGGTGCCCGCCGCAACAGGCGCCCGCCGTTCAGCGCGTCAGACCACGGAAGCCAGCTTGAAGATCGGCAGATACATCGCGACCACGAGTCCGCCCACCACGACACCGAGAAACACCATAATTATCGGCTCGAGCAGGCTCGACATGGTGTCGACGGCGTTGTCGACCTCGGCCTCGTAGAAGCTCGCGACCTTGGCCGACATGGAATCGAGCGATCCGGACTCCTCACCCACCGCGATCATCTGATTCACCATGTTGGGGAACAGGCCGGTGTTCTCCATCGCGCGCTGCAGGCGCTGCCCGGTGGCCACCTCATCGCGCATCCTCATCACAGCGTTCTCGTACACGATGTTGCCGGTCGCGCCGGCGACCGATTCAAGGGCCTCGACCAGCGGCACGCCCGCGGAGAACATGGTTGACAGCGTGCGCGCATAGCGCGCGATAGAGGATTTTTCTAGGATCGGGCCAATGACCGGGATCTTCAGACTCAGCCGGTCCAGGAACTCGCGCATGGCCTTGGAGCGCTTCTTGAAATAATTGAATGTCATGACCGCGCCCACCAGACCGATGAGGATGTAGAAGCCGTCGTGCTGGACAACGCGCGATATGTGGATGACGAATTGCGTGAACGCGGGCAGGTCGGCCCCGAATCCCTGGTAGAGGGACTCGAACTGCGGAATGACGAAGATGAGTAGGATCGTGGTGACGAGGATCGCCACCGCCAGCACCGCGGCCGGGTAGAAGAGGGCCTTCTTGACCTTCTTCTTCAGGGCCTCGGTCTTTTCCTTGTAGGTGGCGACCTTGTCCAGCAGTGTTTCCAGCGCACCGGCCTGCTCGCCGGCTTCGACCAGATTCACGAACAGGTCATCGAAATACAGCGGGTGCTTGGCGATCGACTCATGGAGCGATGTGCCGCCCTCGACGTCGGCCTTGATGTCGAGGATCAGCCTGCGCATCGCCGGCTTCTCATTGCCGCTGCCGACGATCTCGAACGCCTGCACCAGCGGAATGCCCGCGGCGAGCATGGTCGCGAGCTGGCGGCTGAACACCGCGATGTCGCCCTGATTGACCTTGCCGCCCCTGGAGATCTGGCGCTGCTTGCGGATCCTCGTGGCCGCCACGCCCTGGCGGCGCAGATCCGCGCGCAGCGTCGCTTCATCCGGCGCCAGGCTCTTGCCCGTGACGCGCGCGCCGCGCTTGTCCTTGCCCTCCCAGCTGAAGGGGATGTCGCGCCTGATCGTGCGTACGGTACCGGTGGTTGCTGTTGCTGCCTGAGCCATGGGTTACTTCCGATTGTGTTACTCAACCGTGACGCTGTTGACTTCCTCGAGACTGGTAAAGCCGTTCTTCACCTTCTCGAGTCCCGAGCGCCGCAGGTCCCACACCCCTTCCTTGTCGGCCTGCTCCGCGATGTCCACCGCGCTGCCGGCGCCGAGAATGATGCGCGCGATCGCTTCCGTGACCGGCAGCACTTGGTAGATACCCGTGCGGCCCTTGTATCCGTCCGTGCAGTTTGCACACCCTTTGGGGGCAAAGATCTTCAGGCCCGAGGCGACATCGATCTCGCTGAAGCCCTCTTTGAGAAGCGCTTCCTTCGGGATCTCGCGCGGCTGCTTGCAGTGGTTGCACAGGCGCCGCGCCAGGCGCTGCGCAATGATGAGACTGACCGAGGTCGCGATGGCATAGGGCTTGACCCCCATGTCGACCATGCGGGTGAGGGTCTGCGGCGCATCGTTGGTATGCAGAGTCGAGAGCACCAGGTGGCCCGTCTGGGCCGCCTTGATGGCGATCTCCGCGGTTTCGAGGTCGCGGATCTCACCGACCATGATGACGTCCGGGTCTTGGCGCAGGAAGGCGCGCATTGCTGCGGCGAAGGTCAGCCCCACCTTGGGATTCACGTTGACCTGGTTCACGCCCGGGAGATTGATTTCCGAGGGATCCTCGGCGGTGGAGATATTCGTGTCCTCGCGGTTGAGGATGTTGAGACCGGTATAGAGCGACACCGTCTTGCCGCTGCCGGTGGGGCCGGTCACCAAAATCATGCCCTGGGGCCGCGCCAGGGTCTTGAGGTACAGCTCCCTCTGGAACGGCTCGTAGCCGAGGGAGTCGATGCCGAGCATCGCCTGCGCCGGGTCGAGGATACGCAACACGATTTTCTCGCCGAACAGCGTCGGACAGGTGCTCACGCGGAAATCGATGGCGCGGTTCTTCGACAGCTTCATCTTGATGCGCCCGTCCTGCGGGACGCGCCGCTCGGCGATATCCAGGCGCGACATCACCTTCAAGCGTGCCGAGAGCTTCGATCCGAGCTGCACCGGCGGCTGGGCGATCTCCTTCAGCACACCGTCCATGCGCAGCCGTACCCGATACATCTTCTCGAAGGGCTCGAAGTGGATGTCGGAGGCGCCGCGACGGATCGCATCCAGCATCACCTTGTTCACGAAGCGTACGATCGGCGCATCCTCGACATCGTCGCGTCCGACCTTTTCGTCGAGTTCATCCTCCCCGCCGCTGACTTCCAGCGAGTCCAGATCGACGTCGCTGTCGTCGGTGAGGGCGGACATCTGGTTGTCGGCCTGCTCGATCGCCTTGTCGATGGCGGCCTGGAGCTTGTCGTCCTCAACGACAATCGCCTCGATTCCGAGGCTGGTCTGGAACTTGACCTCGTCGATGGCGTGCAGATTGGTAGGGTCCGCGACTGCGATAAACAGCCGCTTGCCGCGGCGAAACAGCGGCAGCACCCGATGCTTGGCGAGCAGCTTGTCGCTCACCAGCCGCACAGAGTCCATGTCGAGGTTCAGCGCGTCCAGGTCAAAGAGCGGTACCCCGAACTCGTTGGAGGCGGCTATGGCGATATCGCGGGCATTGGCCGCCCCGCTGGCCACTAGCTGGGTGACGACACTGGTTTTGCGCTCGCGGGCGTGGTTCACCGCTTCCAGCATCGCCGCTTCCTCGATCAGCCCGTCCTGCACGAGGCGCTGGGGCAGACCGCCCAAGCCGCTGCGCACGCCGCTGAACGCCAAAGAAGCGTTTTCATTCATGGGGTTACGACAAGCTCGATGTGGCCGACAAACCCTAGTTTACCCGAGGGATTGCCTTCAATTGTCAAATCTTCCTCCCATGCTCGCATATCGGGAGGCTCCCCTACGTGACTAGGTTCCCAGAAAGGTGAACCCCCTCCGCGGGAAGGGGTCGGCCGGGTTCTTAGGTCCGTCGGCGCGCTAGGCGTGGCAGGAAGCGGGCAAGTACTCCACGGGCACCGTGCTGGCATCCGCCGGCGAACCGGTGTCGCCGGCGGGAACGAGGGCCTTGCCGCAGACCCAAATGACGTCATTGTTGGCGCTCAGGCCCGGTGAGAGGTCCAGAACCAAAGTAGAGATCTTGGCGTTGGCCTGCAGACCATAGGTGATTTTGATCTGACCCAGAGCGCCGGCTCCGGTCAGAGACACCGCGGACACGTACTTACCCGTGGTCGCGCCTGCGCACACCATCACGCCAGTCGCCGCAGCACCGGTGGCCGAACAGCTGCTCGGGAAGGTGCCATTCTGCGCGTAGAACTCGGCAACTCCGGTCTTCCAACCATCAGCCAGCGACAGACCTTCCGTCACCTGCGAGCGAATCGTGTAGTTCTGATATGCCGGGATCGCGATCGCGGCGAGAATCCCGATGATCGCGACCACGATCATCAACTCGATCAGTGTGAAACCTTTCTGCGCCGATCTCATATGGAGCCCTTTTCCTCGAGCTGCGTGGTGTGCAGCATTGCGTCGAACGATGGCGATTAAAGAAATCATCACACAACCGTAACAATCATCTGTGTGATTGGCTTCCCTGAAAAAGAAGCCCCTCGTGAGAGGGGCTTCCCAGTCCGGATATTCCGAACAGTCCTTACGCGTGGCAGGAAGCCGGCAGGTACTGCACAGGAACCGTGCTGGCGTCAGCCGGCGAACCGGTGTCGCCGGCGGGAACGAGGGCCTTGCCGCAGACCCAAATGACGTCATTGTTGGCGCTCAGGCCCGGTGAGAGGTCCAGCGTCAGAGTAGCGACCTTGGTCAGAGACACCGCGGACACGTACTTACCCGTGGTCGCGCCTGCGCACACCATCACTCCCGTCGCCGCAGCACCGGTGGCCGAACAGCTGCTCGGGAAGGTGCCATTCTGCGCGTAGAACTCGGCAACTCCGGTCTTCCAGCCGTCAGCCAGCGAGAGACCTTCCGTTACCTGCGAGCGAATCGTGTAGTTCTGATACGCCGGGATCGCGATCGCGGCGAGAATCCCGATGATCGCGACCACGATCATCAACTCGATCAGGGTAAAACCCTTTTGGACAGCCTTCATTGCATAAACTCCTAAAGTTTCGGGGTACAAACGCAGCGCGCAACAAGGGCGCCTGCCAGGAGATAAGCAAGGCCTGTGCCAGGCTCGTCCAATATCCGTAACCCCTTGTTATTGCAATTGAAGAGACCAGACGCGGGGGAGGTCGCCGGCCGTCATCGCCGTCGCAGATTGACGTCACTCCGGGAGATCAGGTCACAAAGTGACCCACCGCGTCACACCTCTTTCAGGCGTCGATGCCGAGCTTCTTGATGCGGTAGCGCAGCGCGCGAAAGCTCATCCCGAGAAGCTTCGCGGCGGCGGTCTTGTTGTAGCGGGTTTTCTCGAGGGCCTTGATGATCGCCTCGCGCTCGATGCTCTCGAGCTGACTGCCGAGTGCGGCCGGGCCATGGGTGGCGCCCCGGAGCGGGGTGGGTGCGGGGGCCGGCGTGCTCGTGGCGCGCAGGCGGACATGCTCGGGCGTGATCAGCCCGCCGGTCGAGAGCGTCACCGCGCGCTCGAGCACGTTCTCGAGCTCGCGCACGTTGCCGGGGAAGGGGTAGCCCTGCAGGACCACAATCGCCTCGGGGGAGATCTGCGGGACCGGGCTGCTGGCGCGACGACCGAGGCGCTGCAGGATTGTGTTGGCGATCTCGCTGATATCGCTGCTCCTCTCGCGCAGCGCCGGCACCCGCAGCTCGATGACGTTGATGCGGTAGTAGAGGTCCTCGCGGAACAGGCCCTGGGCGACCAGGTCCGCGAGGTTCTTGTGCGTGGCGGAGAGGATGCGTACGTCGACCATCTCTTCGCGCGCCTCGCCAACCGGACGCACGCTCTTCTCCTGCACCACACGCAGCAATTTCACCTGCATGTGCAGCGGCAGGTCCGCGACCTCGTCGAGAAACAAGGTGCCACCTTCGGCACTCTGCACCAGCCCTTTCTTGTCGGCCACCGCGCCGGTGAAGCTGCCGCGCTTGTGCCCGAATAGCTCGCTCTCCATGAGCTCGGTCGGGATCGCGCCGCAGTTCACGGCCACGAACGGCCCTTCGCGGCGCGCGCCGGTTTCGTGGATCATGCGTGCCACCAGCTCCTTGCCGGTGCCGGACTCCCCGCAGATGTGCACCGGAGCCTGGCTGCGCGTGACCCGCGCGATCATTTCGCGCAGCTGCTCCATTGCCGCTGAGCTGCCGAGCAGGCGCGGGGTCCGCAAACTGGCCACCGTCTGTTCGTCGAGACCGGAACGCAGCTTGATGGCGCTGCCCACGAGCTTGCGCAGTACCCGCAGGTCGAGCGGCTTGGACACGAAGTCGAATGCCCCGAGCTTGAGCGCACGTACCGCGGACTCGACGTTACCGTGTGCGGTGATCACGGCGACCGGCACCGCGGCGCGGTTCTCCTGGATCCACGCGACCAGATCCAGCCCGTCCCCGTCGGGCAGGCGCATGTCGGTGAGGCACAGGTCGAAGCGCTCGGACTTCAGCAGCCGCCGGGCGCTCCCCAGGTCCGCCGCCGTGCGGATGTTCAGGCTCATGCGGCTCAAGGTGAGGCTCACGAGCTCCAAGAGATCCGGCTCGTCGTCCACGACCAGCACCACCGGCTGCTCGCGATTCACCGTGGCCTCGCTCATCAGCGCCTCCACCGGTGCGGATCTGCAAAGACCACCCTGAACAGGCTGCCGCCCCACAGGCGCGGCTCATAGAGCAGCGTCGCACCATTGGTCTGCGCGAGCTCGCGGGCGAGAAACAGCCCAAGCCCCGTGCCGTACCCGCCGCTGAAGAACGGCTCGAATATGCGCTCGGCGTGCTCGGGGTGCACCCCGCCGCCGCGATCGGCGACCTCGAGGAACGGGCGATCGTTGCCGGGCATGCGGCCGTATCGTATCTCGATGATCTGCTCCGGAGCCTCGCCGATCGCATGCCGGATCGCATTCTCACACAGGTTCCAGACGATCTGGCGCAGCTGCTCGGGATCCACGCGCACTTCCACCTCGGGAGCCGTGGAGCTCACCGCAAGGCGCGCGGCAGGCCACTGCATCGTCTCGCAGAACTCCTGCTGGAATTCCTCCGTCCACGCTGCGAGCGGCAGCCGCTCCAGACGCGCCTCCTCGCGCCGCGCCAGGCGCTGCACGTTGTCAATGATGCCGCTCACCCGCTCCCCGTTACTGCGGATGATCTGGGTGAGCCGCCGGTCCTCCTCCGTCAGCTCGGCGCTTTCGGCGAGCAGCTGGGCGGCATGGCTCATGGCGCCCACCGGGTTGCGGATCTCGTGCGCGATGCTCGCGGAGAGGCGTCCGAGGGATGCGAGCTTCGACTGCTGCACCCGCTCCTCGATGAGGCTCGTGTCCTCGAGGAAGATCAGCACCGGCCCCGGGTTTGCCTCCCCGAGAGGTGCGAAATGCGGACGGATAGGGCGTGCGCCGTCGGCGGCCATGAACGTGTGCTCCTGGGAGCCGAAGCTGTGTCCGGCACCGGCGGCCTTGCGCCAGGACTCTAGAAAGAACAGCAGACGGGGCGATGCCTCCCCGATCAGGGCCTCCGGATACGCCCGCTCATCGCCCAGGATCTGCGCGGCGGACTCGTTGATCAGCCGGATGCGATCCTGCGCATCAAGAACCAGGATGCTCTCGCGCAGGTGCTGCACGATGTACTGGGACAAGTGCGCGAGATTCGCCAGATCCACTTCCTGGCGTCGCACCAGTGCCTCGTTCTCGCGCAGCCAGTTGGCCACCGGCCAGGTGGCCAGTGCCACCACGAACAACAGCGCACCGAAGAAGCCGGCGGTGATGTAGTCGCCGGTGGGCGCCGCGTCGAACACGCCGGCAAACACCTGCTGGCCCAGCACGGCGAGGGCGGCCACCGCGGCGATCAGAAAGGCATCGCGTCGTTCTGCGAGCAGCGTGAGCACGAGCACCGGAAGCACCAGCACGATCACGAGCCCGCTGGCCACCCCGCCGCTCGCATAGAGGATCAATCCGATGGCGAGGGTATCCACGCTGGCATTCACCAGGGCGACGATCCGCAGGCTCGACCAGTGCAGGCGGCGCGCGATGACCAGCAGCACCGCGGCGGTGAAGTAGGCGATGCACGCCCCGAGAAACAGCCTCGGCCGACCGCTGGCTATGCCCTCGGGGCTCGAATACCACTGCATCGCCAGCAGCGCCAGGGGCACCAGCAGCCGATACAGGTTCAAAAGCCCGATCACGCGCCAGGCGAGATCGCTCGGTGTCTGGAGGGGGGCGGCCATGCTGGCCGATGCTTGCGACAAGGCTGCTGGCAGGAGTGGGACCTTGGGGCTGGCGACTCTAGCATTTTAGCCGCGCGGGAAAACGCGACCCGCATCGCGGGAGGAGCGTGCGGCGAGTGGGCACGCGGCTGGCCAGCAGCGGCCCTTTTCGAGGAGAATGCCCGCTTTACGCGCGATGCGGTGCCGATGAATCTGCACGAATACCAGGCGAAGGAGATCTTTCGCAGCTACGGCATCCCGGTTCCGGCCGGTCAGGTGGCGGCGAGCGATGAGCAGGCGCTCGAGGCGGCGCGCGCGCTCGGCGGCAGCGGCTGGGTCGTCAAGGCACAGGTGCATGCGGGGGGGCGCGGCAAGGCCGGCGGCGTGAAGCTTGCGCGGAGCCTGGAGGCGGTGCGCGAGGCCGCGCGGGAGATGCTCGGCCGATCGCTCGTGACCCAGCAGACCGGCCCGCAGGGCCTGCCGGTCGGGCACGTGTACGTCGAGTCCGCTTCCGCCATCGCGCGCGAGATCTACCTCTCGCTGACGCTCAATCGCGAGCGCTCGCGCATCGCCCTGATCGCCTCCGCCGCCGGCGGTATGGACATCGAGGAGGTGGCGCACAAGAGCCCGGAGAAGATCCTGGCGGTCGCCATCCACCCGGCGGCGGGGCTGCAGGCGTACCAGGCGCGCGAGCTCGCCTTCGGTCTTGGGCTCTCGGGCACGCAAATCGGGGAGTTCCAGTCACTCGCCGCCGCGCTGTACCGGCTCTACATCGACAAGGACCTGAGCCTGGTCGAGATCAACCCGCTCATCGTGACCGCCGCAGGCACGCTCGTGGCGCTCGATGCCAAGATCAACCTTGATCCGAACGCGCTGTTCCGCCATCCCGAGCTCGGCGCGCTGCGCGATGCGAGCCAGGAGGATCCGATGGAGCGGCGCGCCGCGAGCCACGAGCTCAACTATGTATCCCTCGACGGCAACATCGCCTGCATGGTGAATGGCGCGGGGCTGGCGATGGCGACCATGGATCTGATCAAGCTGCACGGCGGTGCACCGGCGAACTTCCTCGACGTCGGTGGCGGGGCGACCGCCGAGCGCGTGACGGCGGCCTTCGAGCTCATTCTCTCCAACTCCAGGGTGCGCGCGGTGCTGGTGAACATCTTCGGCGGCATCGTGCGCTGCGACCTGATCGCCGAGGGCATCATCAAGGCGGTGCAGAAGGTGGGCGTGAAGGTGCCGGTGGTGGTGCGGCTTGAGGGCACCAACGCGGACAAGGCACGCGAGCTTCTGGCCGGGAGCGCGCTGACCATCACGCCCGCGGCCGACCTCACCGATGCCGCACGCAAGGTCGTAGCCCTCGCCCGGGGCAAGAAGCCATGAGCATCCTCGTCAACCGGGACACGGGCGTCATTTGCCAGGGCTTCACCGGCAAGCAGGGCACTTTTCACTCGCAAGCCGCGCTCGCTTATGGCACGCGGCTGCTCGGCGGGGTGACTCCCGGGCGCGGCGGGCAGCAGCACCTGGGGCTGCCGGTGTTCGACACGGTGAAGGATGCCGTGCGTGCCACCGGTGCCACCGCCAGCATGATCTACGTGCCGGCCGCGGGGGCGGCGGACTCGATCCTCGAGGCGGTCGATGCCGGAATCGAACTGGTGGTGTGCATCACCGAGGGTGTGCCGGTCAACGACATGGTGCGCGTCAAGGCGGTACTTGCAGGCTCTGCCACGCGCGTCATCGGTCCGAACTGCCCCGGGGTCATCACGCCGGAGGAATGCAAGCTCGGCATCATGCCCGGTTTCATCCACAAGAAGGGCGCGGTGGGCATTGTGTCCCGCTCCGGCACCCTCACCTATGAGGCGGTGTTTCAGACGACCAACATCGGGCTCGGCCAGAGCACCTGCGTCGGCATCGGCGGGGACCCGGTGCGCGGCATGAGCTTCATCGATGTGCTGGAGCTGTTCGAGCGCGACCCGCGTACCGAGGGCATCATCCTGGTCGGGGAGATCGGCGGCAGCGACGAGGAGGCCGCCGCGCGCTACGCGGCACGCTTCATCAGCAAGCCCGTGGTGGCCTACATCGCAGGCGTCACCGCCCCGCCCGGCAAGCGCATGGGACACGCCGGCGCGATCGTGGCGGGCGGCAAGGGCACCGCCGCGGACAAATACGCCGCCTTCGAGGCGGCCGGGGTACGCGCGGTGAAGTCCCCAGCCGAGCTCGGCGCGGCGATGAACGCCCTGCTGGGCCGGCATGCGCGCACATCGCGCGCTGCGCGGCGCACGGCCGCAGCCCCCAGCGCCTCCGGCTCGCGCAAGGCCGCCCCTGCCCGTGCGCCTGCCTCAGCGGCGCGCAAGAAGGCCCGCTCACCTGCGCGCAGCACCCGGCGCCCCCCCAGGGGCCGGCGTCGCTGAGCCAAGCCTCACGCGCCTTAAAGGCCAAGGCGGCCGCGATGAAGGAGTCTCTGCAGATCGCGCTGGCGCAGCTGAATCTGCTCGTCGGGGACGTGCGCGGCAATGCCGCGAAGGTGATCGCCGCCGCGCAGCGTGCGCGCGATGATCTGGGAGCCGACCTGGTGCTGTTCCCGGAGCTCACGCTAAGTGGCTACCCGCCTGAGGACCTGCTGCTTCATCGCGGCTTCCGCCGCCAGATCGAGGAGGGTCTGGCGCAGGTGCGCAGCGAAGTCACCGATGTCGCGCTCATGGTGGGATTTCCGGAATACACCCGCGCGGGTATCTACAATTCCGCAGCGCTGATTGCCGGGGGCGAGATCGCCGCGATCCATCGCAAGGCGGAGCTCCCCAACTACAAGGTCTTCGACGAGAAGCGCTACTTCCAGGCCGGCGCGCAGCCGACCGTGTTCGCCTGCCGCGGCTTTCGGGTAGGGCTGCTCGTGTGCGAGGACATCTGGGAGCCGCACGCGGCACAGCTCACCCGCGCGGTCGGGGCGCAGCTGCTGGTCGTCATCAACGCATCCCCCTACGAGATCCACAAGCAGCGCGAGCGCGAGGACATCGCGCGCCGGCGCACCCGCGAGCTGCACGTGCCGCTCGCCTACGTGAATCTGGTCGGCGGCCAGGATGAGCTGGTCTTCGATGGCAACTCCTTCGTCATGGACGCAGCCGGTGAGGTGGTGCTGCGCGCGCCGCCCTTCGAGGAGGGCATCTGGGCGGCCGAGTTCGAGCGCGATGCGCGTGGCAACGTCGCGGTACGTCCCGGTGCGCTCGCGCCGGAGCTCGCGGACGAGGCGAGCATCTATGGCGCGCTTACCCTCGGGGTACGCGACTACGTCGGCAAGCACGGCTTCCCCGGGGTCGTGATGGGACTCTCGGGCGGGGTCGATTCGGCGCTCACCCTCGCGATTGCCGTGGATGCGCTCGGCAAGGAGCGCGTGCACGCGGTGATGATGCCCTCGCGCTTCACCTCGGCGATGAGTCTGGAGGACGCGCGCGCGCAGGCCGAGATGCTCGGTGTGCACTACAGCGTGCTGTCCATCGAGGGCATGTTCGAGGCGACGCTCGCAACGCTCAAGGGTGAGTTCGCCGGGCGCGACCCGGATGCGACCGAGGAGAACATCCAGTCGCGCTGTCGCATGCTGCTGCTCATGGGACTGTCGAACAAGACCGGACGGATGCTGCTCACCACCGGTAATAAGAGCGAGATGGCGGTGGGCTACGCGACGCTCTACGGGGATATGGCGGGAGGCTTCGCGCCCATCAAGGACTGCAGCAAGCTGCTCGTGTACCGCCTCGCCAACTACCGCAACTCCCAGGGGCGCGTCATTCCGCAGCGGGTCATCGAGCGCGAACCCTCCGCGGAACTGCGGCACGGGCAGAAGGACTCCGACGCGCTGCCGCCGTACGAGGTGCTCGATGCGATCCTGGAAGCCTTCATCGAGGAGGATCTGTCGGTGGATGAGATCGAGGCACGCGGCTTCGAGCGTGCCACGACCGCGCGGGTGCTGGATCTCGTGAAGCGCAACGAGTACAAGCGCCGCCAGGCCCCTCCCGGGGTGCGCGTCAGCCGCCGCGCTTTCGGACGCGACTGGCGCTATCCGATCACCAGCGGCTACCGCCGCTGAATTCTGAACTCTCGCAGAGCCTGGATGCGGGCGCGGACTACCAGATCCGCCACCAGGGCTTCTTCACGTCCGCCTGTGAGGTGCGCACGTCCGAGGAGTAGTTCGCCGCATACACCTGGCGGGTCTGCGCGGCGAGGGGCTGCAGGTTCAGCTTGTCGTAGCACTCGATCATGATCTCGAGCGCCTCGCGCACGGCCGGGGCGCCGTCGTACTGCTCCACGGCTCCCTTGGCGCGCTGCGCCGCGGCGATGTAGGCGCCGCGCTTGAGGTAGTAGCGCGCCACGTGCACCTCGTAGTTCGCCAGGCGATCGCGCAGGTAGACCATGCGCTGCAGGGCATCGTGCGCATACTCGCTCTTGGGGTACTGCTCGACCACGGTCTTGAAGGCCGCGAATGCCTTGCGTGCCGTGGAGGGCGGGCGCTTGCTCAGGTCGGCGCGGAAGAGGTGCTCGATGGCATTCGGCGTGTGCTCGAAGTCCACCAGCCCCTTCACGTACCAAGCGTAGTCCACGCGCGGGTGGGTGGGATTTTCACGGATGAAGGTCTCGGCGGCGTCGGTCGCGGACTCGCCCTCTCCGGCGCGGTAATATGCATAGATCAGGTCGAGGCGCGCCTGGCGCGCCTCGTCGGTGAACGGGAAGCGCGCCGTGAGCTGCTCGTAGCTCTTGATGGCGCCGTTAAAGTCGTAATTCTCGAGAGCCTTGTGAGCCTTCGAATACAGCCCGTCCGGTGTGACCTTCTTGGCCGCTTTCTCGCGGTTCGAACGGCACCCCCCGGAGACGGCGAGCAAGACGACGCACAACGCGACCAGGCTCGCGCGCATGGGACCGGAACGGAACATCAAGAAGGGGCCTCTCTTTGGCATCCCGCCGAGTGAGTGCGCGGAGTATAGCGAATCCACCGGCTGGACTTCCGACCGCGGAGGCACCCACCGAGTTCCGCGCACACGTGCTGAAGCTGCCGGCGCAGGCCGCAGGCCTGCGCTTCGACAAGGCACTGGCGCGCGAGCTGCCGCAGTACTCGCGCGCGCGGCTCGCGGCCTGGATCGATGCGGGGGCGGTCGAAGTCGACGGCCGCCCGCTGCGCGGCAAGGACCGGGTGCTCGGCGGGGAGCAGGTGCGTGTGTACGCGCAGCTGCCTGGCGATACGCGGGTGCGCGCGGAGCGGCTGCCGCTCGAGGTGCTGTTCAAGGATCGCGCGCTCATCGTCATCAACAAGCCCGCAGGCCTGGTGGTGCATCCGGGAGCGGGCAACGCTCGCCACACCCTGCAGAACGCGCTCCTGGCGCTCGATCCGCGGCTTGCACAGGTGCCGCGCGCCGGGCTCGTGCACCGGCTCGACAAGGACACGACGGGCCTGATGGTGGTGGCGCGCACGGTGGAATCCCACACCGCGCTGGTCGCAGCGCTCGGTGCGCGCGCGATCCGGCGCGAGTACCTCGCGGTGTGCGTCGGGGCCCTGACCGCCGGCGGCACGATCGATAAGCCGATCGGGCGCCACCGCGTGCAGCGCACGCGCATGGCCGTGCGCGAGGACGGCCGCCGGGCCGTCACGCACTATCGCATCGAGCGTCGCTTCCGCTACCACACCCTGGTGCGCGTGAGGCTCGAGACCGGGCGTACGCACCAGATTCGCGTGCATCTGGCGCACTTCGGCTTCCCGCTGCTCGGGGACCGGGTGTATGGCGGAGCCGCGCGTGTGCCGCGCGGGGCGAGCGCCGCGCTCGCTGAGGAGCTCCGGACCTTTCCGCGCCAGGCACTGCACGCTGCGGAGCTGGGACTCGCGCACCCGCTGACCGGGCGCGAGCTTGAGTGGAAGGCGCCGCTGCCGGAGGAAATGCGGCGCCTGCTCGAGGCGCTCGAGGCCGAATCGGCGTGAACGCCGTAGCGCAGTCCGCAACGGTTCGGGTACTGACACCGCAGTGGCCGGCGCCGCAGGGCGTGCACGCAGCGTTCACGCTGCGCGGCGGAGGGGTGAGCGCAGCGCCCTTCGATTCTTTGAACCTCGGCGAGCACGTCGGGGATGCCGCTGCGGCGGTCAGCGAGAATCGCCAACGCGTGCGCAGCGCGCTCAGGCTGCCCGCAGAGCCCGCCTGGCTCAAGCAGGTGCACGGCACGCGCGTGATTGATCTCGATGAGCTCGAGGTGCCTGCAGCCACGCCCGCGGATGCGGCGCTCGCGCGGCGCGCCGGCCGGGTGTGCGTGGTGCAGGTGGCCGACTGCCTGCCGGTGCTGATTGCCGCGCGCGACGGCTCTGCGGTGGCCGCAGCGCACGCCGGCTGGCGCGGGCTTGCAGCCGGGGTGCTGGAGGCTGCCGTGCGCGCGCTCGGCGTGCCAGCGCAGGGGCTGATGGCCTGGCTCGGCCCGGGCATCGGCGCATCGCACTTCGAGGTCGGCGAGGAGGTGCGCGAGGCCTTTCTCGCCCCCGATGCCGCAGCGGGCGCAGCGTTCGTGCCCAACGCGCGCGGACGCTGGCATTGCGATCTCGCACGGCTCGCCAGGCAGCGCCTCGCAGCGCTCGGCCTGCACGCGGTGTTCGGCGGTGAGTTCTGCACCTATGCCGATCCGGCGCGCTTTTATTCCTATCGCCGCGACGGGCGCTGCGGTCGCAGTGCCGCGCTCATCTGGCTCGAGTGAGTTGCCTGCCCGATGCCGCTCCTCCTCACGATCATGCTGTTCGCCGCATTCGGAGGTATCGCGAGTGCTGCCGTCGCGGTGGTGTTCCTGTGGGTACGCGAGGATCAGAGCGCTCACATCCTGCCGCACTTCGTGAGCTTTGCCACCGGCGCGCTGCTTGGCGCCGCGCTCCTGGCGCTTCTGCCGGAGGCGATCGCCGGCGCAGGCCCGCAGGGCGCGTACGCCATCGGGCTGACGCTCATCGCAGGCCTCGGGGTGTTCTTTGTGATCGAGAAGCTGGTGCTCTGGTGGCACACCCATGGGCGGGAGGGCAACCCCGCAGATCCCCACGGCCACTCCCATGAGGCCGCGCACGGACACTCGAGTTTCCACGCCTCCGGCGTTCTGGTGCTGGTGGGCGACAGCCTGCACAACACCCTGGACGGCGTGCTGATCGCGGCGGCGTTTCTCAGCAGCACCTCGCTTGGGATGTTGACGACCTTCGCGGTGGCCGCGCACGAGATCCCGCACCGGGTGGGCGACTTTGCCATCCTGGTGCAGGCGGGGCTCTCGCGCCCGCGGGCGCTGCTGTTCAATCTCGCCACCGGCGTCGCCTCGGTGATCGGTGCCGCGGCGGCCTACTTCGCGCTGCGCCAGACCCTGGCGGCACTGCCGTACGCGGTGGCTTTCGCGGCGGCGGGGTTTTTGTACATCGCCGTGGCCGGGCTCATGCCGGGCCTGCAGCGGCGCACCGATCCGCGCAGCAGCGCCGTGCAGGTGCTTCTGATCGCCGCGGGCATCGCCCTCATCGCCGGCGCCGAGCGGCTGACCCACCAATAGTGTTGTCGCGCCGATGCTACGACACCCGGGCCGCGCAGCTCTCCGGGCGATGGGCCTGCGGAAACGGCCTGTGGATGGGGTATCTTAACGGCACATGCGAGGCCGCAGCCCCTTGAATGGACTGCGGTTTGTCCCTATCAAGCCCTCATCCACCTCCAAGGTTGAATTTCCATGCGCATGGACAAGCTCACCAGCCGGTTTCAGCAGGCGCTGGCCGACGCGCAGTCACTCGCGCTCGGCCGCGATCAGCAGTTCATCGAGCCCGCGCACGTCATGCTCGCGCTGCTCGACAGCGCCTCAGGGTCGCTGCGCCCGCTGCTGGTGAAGGCCGGTGCGGACGTCAACAAGCTGCGGCTCGGCCTGCTGACGCTGCTCGATGGCCTGCCGAAGGTCGAAGGCACGCCCGGGGAGATCCATGTTTCCAACGACCTGAATCGCATTTTCAACGTCACCGACAAGCTCGCGCAGCAGCGTGGCGACCAGTTCATTCCGAGCGAGCTGTTCGTGCTCGCCGCCTTCGAGGAGCGCTCGCTCGCGCGCCTGTTCAAGGAAGCGGGCCTCGTGCGCGGTGCCCTCGAGAAGGCTATCGATGAGGTGCGCGGCGGGGAAAAAGTCACCGATGCCAACGCGGAAGAGAGCCGCCAGGCGCTCGAGAAGTACACCATCGATCTCACCGCGCGTGCCGCTTCCGGCAAGCTCGATCCTGTGATCGGGCGCGACGATGAGATCCGGCGCACCATCCAGGTGCTGCAGCGCCGGACCAAGAACAACCCGGTGCTGATCGGTGAGCCCGGCGTCGGCAAGACCGCGATCGTCGAGGGACTCGCCCAGCGCATCATCAACGGCGAGGTGCCCGAAGGACTCAAGAACAAGCGCATCCTGGCGCTCGACATGGGCACGCTGATCGCCGGCGCCAAGTTCCGGGGCGAATTTGAGGAGCGCCTGAAAGCGGTGCTGAACGATCTCGCCAAGCAGCAGGGCCAGGTCATCCTCTTCATCGATGAGCTGCACACCATGGTGGGCGCCGGCAAGGCCGAAGGGGCCATGGATGCCGGCAACATGCTCAAGCCCGCACTGGCGCGCGGGGAGCTGCACTGCGTCGGTGCCACGACGCTGGATGAGTATCGCAAGTACATCGAGAAGGACGCAGCGCTCGAGCGGCGCTTCCAGAAGGTGCTGGTGGACGAGCCCTCGGTCGAGGACACCATCGCGATTCTGCGCGGCCTGCAGGAGCGCTACGAGGTGCACCACAAGGTCGACATCACCGATCCGGCGATCGTCGCAGCCGCAACCCTCTCACATCGCTACATCGCCGACCGCCAGCTGCCCGACAAGGCGATCGACCTGATCGATGAGGCGGCGGCGCGCATCCGCATGGAGATCGACTCCAAGCCCGAGGCGCTCGACCGGCTCGAGCGACGCATCATCCAGCTCAAGATCGAGCAGGAGGCACTGAAGAAGGAGAAGGACGAGGCCTCGCGCAAGCGCCTGGCGACGCTCCAGGAGGCGCTGCGCACGCTCGAGCGCGAGTACGCCGATCTCGAGGAGGTGTGGAAGTCGGAAAAGGCGGCCGTGCAGGGCACGGCCCAGATCCGCGAGGAGCTCGATCGCGTGCGCCTCGAGCTCGATGCCGCACGGCGGGCCGGGAATCTGCAGCGCATGGCGGAGCTGCAGTACGGCAAGATCCCCGAGCTCGAGAAGCGCCTGGCGGCTGCGAGCGCGGCCGAGGACAAGGCCCCGACCCTGGTGCGTAACAAGGTCACCGAGGAAGAGATCGCGGAGATCGTCTCCAAGTGGACCGGGATTCCGGTCGCGAAGATGTTGCAGGGCGAGAAGGAGAAGCTGCTGCACATGGAGGAGGCGCTCGCCAAGCGCGTGGTGGGTCAGGATGAGGCGCTGCGCATCGTGTCCAACGCCATCCGCCGCTCGCGCGCCGGACTTGCCGACCCGCGCCGCCCCAACGCCTCGTTCCTGTTCTTGGGTCCCACCGGGGTCGGCAAGACCGAGCTGTGCAAGGCGCTCGCCGAGTTCCTGTTCGACACCGAGGAGGCCATGATCCGCATCGACATGTCGGAGTTCATGGAGAAGCACTCGGTCGCACGAATGATCGGCGCACCTCCCGGTTACGTCGGCTACGAGGAGGGCGGTTATCTCACGGAGGCCGTGCGCCGCCGCCCGTATTCGGTCATCCTCCTCGATGAGGTGGAGAAGGCGCACCCGGATGTGTTCAACGTCCTGCTGCAGGTGCTGGACGACGGGCGTCTCACCGACGGCAAGGGACGCACGGTCGATTTCCGCAACACCGTCATCATCATGACTTCCAACTTAGGCTCGCAGGTGATCCAGGAGTACGCCGGTGAGAAGAACTACAGCAAGATGAAGAGCGCGGTGATGGAGATCGTGCAGCAGAGCTTCAGGCCCGAGTTCATCAACCGCATCGACGACATCGTGGTGTTTCACCCGCTCGGCACCAAGCAGATCCGCTCCATTGTCGATATCCAGCTGATCTACCTGCGCAAGCGCCTGGCCGAGCGCGATATGGATGTGACCCTCGATGACGCCGCGCGCGACCTTCTGGGTGAGGCCGGCTTCGACCCGGTATACGGTGCGCGGCCTCTGAAGCGCGCAATCCAGCAGCAGATCGAGAACCCACTGGCGCAGAGAATCCTTCAGGGCGAGTTCGTGCCGGGCGACCGCATCCGCATCAGCACACACGACGGGCAGCTGAGCTTCAGCAAGCCCGACGAGCGTCGCGGCGGCCGCGGCTGAGTACGGCGCCGTCGCGCGCACAGCTTTCGTTATAATCCTCCTATGCCCTTCTACGAATACGAGTGCCAGGCCTGCAAGTACTACGCCGAGGTCATGCAGAAGATCTCGGACGCGCCGCTCATCAAGTGTCCTTCGTGCGGCAAGCGCGCGCTGAAGAAGCTGGTCTCCGCGCCCGTGTTCCGCTTAAAGGGCGGCGGCTGGTACGAGACCGACTTCAAGTCGGACAAAGAAGTAAAGCGCAACCTGGTCGGGGCCGAGAAGGAAGAGTCGAAGCCCGAGACCAAGCCGGATGCCAAGGACGCCAAGGACTCCAAAGACTCTAAGGATTCCAAGGACTCCAAGGAGAGCAAACCCGAGGCAAAGGAGGCGATGGACGCCAAGACGTCCGGGGAGGGCAAGGCGGCCGAGCCCAGAGCCTCCCGCGGTGCCGCCAAGCACCGCCGCGTGAGTGTGCCGGCGAAGGCGGCACGCCCTGCGCGCTCCTCCGCGAAGAAGGCGCGCAAGCGGCGCAGGTGAGCGATGAACGGCGTCAGCGGCAGCAGAAGATGGAGCGTGCGGCGTTACTTGGTGGCAGGGATACTGGTGTGGCTGCCGATCCTCGCCACGGTGTGGGTGTTGACGTTCGTGCTGCACATCATGGACCGAACGCTGCTGCTGCTGCCAGTTGCATACCGGCCCGAGGCGCTGGTCGGCTGGTCGCTACCGGGCGGTGGGGTGGTGTTTGCACTGATCATCGTGTTTCTCACCGGCCTCCTGGTCACCAATCTCGTCGGGCACCGGCTGATCCAGTGGGGCGAGGAGCTCTTGAATCGCATCCCCGTGGTGCGCAGCGTGTATGGCGGGGTCAAGAGCTTCGCCGAGAGTGTGCTGTCGCAGTCGAACTCGTTCCGTAAGGTCGTGATGCTGGAGTACCCGCGCGAGGGCGTCTGGAGCATCGGCTTTCTCACCGCGGAGGACGTGCCGGAGGTGAGTGAGAAGCTCGGCGAGCCGCACGTGGCGGTCTACATCTCCGTGGCGCTGAACGCGACCGCCGGCTACCTCGCGATCGTGCCGCGCCGCCAGGTGGTGGATCTGGAGATGTCGGTGGAGGCGGCCATGAGGATGATCATCACCTGCGGGGTGGTGGTGCCGCCGGCCCCGGTAACCAAAGCGCAACAGCTGGCCAAGCCCGCAGCCTGAAGGGGCAAGTCCATGCAGGCGATGCGACTCATCGCGCCAGGGGCACCACTTGTGCTCTGCGAGGTCGCGCTCCCGCCTCCCGGACCCTTTGAGCTGGCGATCCGCGTCGAGGCGTGCGGTGTGTGCCGCACCGACCTGCACGTCCTCGACAACGAGCTGCCA
>Ga0302326_10002665_pt1 | contig 43097 bp, 40 predicted proteins | sample Palsa_T0_3_FD_202264 | JGI IMG/M metagenome (GOLD analysis project Ga0302326, IMG submission 202264) | Peat permafrost microbial communities from Stordalen Mire near Abisko, Sweden - Palsa_T0_3 | ecosystem: Environmental > Terrestrial > Soil > Palsa > Peat permafrost | place: Sweden: Abisko...
TTGGGCTGGACCTGGACGGCGAAGATGGAGACCTGGGAGGTTTCCATGTCGGCGAGGACGGGGGCGGGCATGTCGGCGAGGGGGCGCGGGGCGAGGTCTTCGAGGAGGAAGGCGGACCATGGGCAGCCGGCGGCGGCGAGTTGGGCGGCGAGTGCGGCGGCGATGGGGGCGGTTGCGGCGTCGGTGATGAGGGTGACTTTTTCTTCAGGGGTGATGCGGAGACAGGTGGTTACGGCGGAGCGGGCTCCCTGGGTGAATTCGGCGGGGTAGGGTGTGGCCAGGAGGTGGGCGGCGGTGGTGGTTTCGGACATTGGTGGAGTGGTGTCTCCGGTGTGGATTCCGCGATTTGGTGTTTTGCGGATGGATGGTTTGAGGGTAACGAAAAATTCACGGAATTGAAACCACCTGCGGTGGGGCTGACTGGGCGAAGTGCAAAAGCAGATCCTTCGACCCGCTTACCCCACGTACGCTAACGCGTCCGCGGGGCCCCAAACACGCGGGTTCTCAGGATGACAGAGTTGTGGCTGTCCGGAACCAGACACTAGCGTCGGACCACGTGCGGTGGCTGACTTTCAGAGGCTCTATGACGTGGACTGTTGCGCGGCGCGGAGAATGGCTGCGATGCTTTGGTCTACGTCTTCGTCGGTGGTGGACCAGTTGCTGACGCTGATGCGCATGGCGGTTTGATTTTGCCAGACTGTGCCGCCGCACCAGCAGGTTCCGTCTTGCTGAATGGCGGCGATGGTGCGCTTGGTTTGGTCGGGCGTGCCGAAGGAGACGAGGACTTGATTGAGGACGACTTCGTTGAGGACTTGATGGCCCGCGGCGCGGAGGGCGTCGGCGAAGCGGCGGGCCTGGCGGCAGTGGCGCTCGACCATTGCGGCGAGGCCTTGGCGGCCTAGGCAGCGAATGGCGGCGTAGACGGGGACTGCGCGGGCGCGGCGCGATTCTTCAGGGACGAATTCGTGGGGATCGCGTTCGGTGCCGGTGGCGACAATGTAGGCGGCGGCAAGGGACATGGCGCTGCGGTGGGCTGGCTCGTCGGCGCAGAAGACGATGCCGCAGTCGTAGGGGACGTTGAGCCATTTATGCGCGTCGGTGGCGATGGAGTCGGCGCGCTCGATGCCTCGGACTAGGTGGGTGTGGGCGGGCGATGCGGCGGCCCAGAGGCCGAATGCGCCGTCGACGTGGAGCCACGCGCCGCGCTCCTTTGCCAGCGCGCCGATTTCGGTGAGAGGGTCGACTGCGCCGGTATTCACGTTGCCGGCTTGGGCGCAGACGATGCATGGTCCTTGATGCGTGCGGAGGACGGTGGCTAATGCGTCGGAGCGCATGCGGCCCTGGCTGTCTGCGGGGATTTTGTCGACGCGATTGGCGCCGAGACCGAGGAGACGCAGGGCCATGGCGATGGTGTAATGCGATTCTTCGCTGACTACAACCTGGATGGGCGGAGCGCCGAAGAGACCGTTGGCTTCGACGTCCCAACCGGCGTTGGCGAGGACGCGATGACGGGCCGCGGCGAGGCTGGTGAAGTTTGCCATTTGGCAGCCGGTGACAAATCCGAAGCTCATGGAGGGGGGCAGGCCGGCTAGCTCGCGCAGCCAGGCGCCGGTGATTTGCTCGATGACGGAGACCAGGGGCGACATGACGTAGACGGCGCTGTTTTGATCCCATGCGGAGACGAGCCAGTCTGCGGCCAGTGCGGCGGGGAGACTGCCTCCGATGACGAAGCCGAAGTAGCGCGGGCCCGCGGTGGCGACGGTGCCTTGCATGCCCGCGGCGGCGAGCATGTTGGTGAGGGCCTCGGGATTTGTGCCGTTGTCCGGCAGCGGGCCGCCGAGTTGATCGCGGAGTTGGTCGGTGGTGAGGGAGGCGCGTACTTTTCTGGAGCCGAGCGCGCAGAACCATTCGGCGGCGTGGCGTTGAACTTTAGAGAGAAGTTCAGGGGACAGAAGTGCGGGTGTGTTGTCGTGCTTCTGATTCGTCATGGGTGGTGTCAGAGGCCGGCACGGGTTTCGGAAGCCATGTAGTCGACTACGGCTTTGAGGTCGTGGTTGGAGTCTTCAAAGACTTTGAGCTGGCGGTCGGCGCCGGTGCCGTTGGCAAGGATTTTGCGGATGCCGTTGATGGCTTCGCGGGAGCCGAGTTCGTCGACGACGGGATCGACGAGGGCGAGATATTCCTCGATGAGATCGCGGAGAGGGACTTCCTGTTGCTTGCCGAAGTCGATGAGCGAACCATCGAGGCCGTAGCGGACGGCGCGGAATTTGTTCTCCATGAGCAGTGGGCGCGCGTACTGGCGGAAGTCCTGATTGGACTCGTGGAGACGGTGAAGATATGCGGCCGTGGCCTGAATGAGCGCGGCGATGGCGACCGTCTCTTCGGCACGGAGAGGGATGTCGCAGGCGCGGACTTCGACGGTGTTGAAGAAGGGATGAGGGCGGATGTCCCACCAGATTTTTTTGGCGTTGTCGATGCAGTTGGTGCGGACGAGGAGGCTGACGTAGTTTTCGAATTCGGAGTAGCTGGAGAAGGCGTCGGGGATGCCGGTGCGCGGAAAGTTTTCAAAGACTTTGGCGCGGTAGCCTTTATAGCCGGTGTTGAGTCCGAGCCAGAAGGGCGAGTTGGTGGCAAGCGCCATGATGTGCGGCAGAAAATAGCGCATCGAATTCATGATGCGCATCGCAGCTTCGCGGTCTTCGATGCCGACGTGGACGTGAAGGCCGAAGATGAGATTGGCGCGAGCGACGAGCTGAAGATCTTTGACCACCTGGTGATAGCGCGGGTCGGGATAGATCTCCTGGGTGCGCCAGTCGGCAAAGGGGTGCGTTGCGCCGGCGACGAGCTCGAGCTTGTGCTCGCGGGCGAGCTTGATCATTTCGCGGCGTAGCTCGTAGATGTCTTCACGCGCTTCGTCGATGTTGCGGCAGACGCGGGTGCCGACTTCGACGACCGAGGTATGCATTTCGGCCTTGACGCGCTCTTGAAGACGCAGCTTGCCCTGCGCCAGCATCTCGGTTTCGATGTGGGAGCGGAGGTCGCGTGTGACCGGGTCGACGGTCTGGTACTCCTCTTCAATGCCGAGCGAAAAGGATGGGCGCATAATTTTGGTCCTCGTGCAGCTTGAGGGCATTGTAAGGGAACAGGGATCAGGGATCAGGGAACGGGAGTCGGTGGCAGAGGCGTGCGATTATCTTCGCTTTTTGTTCGCTTTTGCGCTATGATGCTGCCGTGCGATGAATCTTTTCTCCCAACTCGCGGTTGAGCCCACGTATGAGGAACTGTACGCGGGGGCGGTGTTGATGCGCGGGCTGGCGCTGGTGCAGGATGCGGAGTTTTTTGCTGCGGCGGAGACGATTATGGCGGCTGCGCCGCTGCGGCATGCCACGACGCCGAGCGGGCTGCCAATGCAGGTGATGGTGACAGACTGCGGGACGGAGCGGGCATTCCAAAGACGGTGGGACCCGGAGAAACCGCATCGGGCGCGTTTGTGGCCGGCGATTCCGCGCGTGCTGGCGGAATTTGCTTTGCGATGCGCGGTCAGGGCGGGGTTTCCGCAGTTTCGGCCGGATGCGTGCCACATCAATCGCTACCAGGCGGCCACGAAGCTGGGGATGCACCAGGACCGGCACGAAATCGATATGAGCCAGCCGATTGTGTCTGTCTCGTTGGGGCTGGAGTGCACTTTTCTGCTGGGCGGGTTGGAGCGCACGGACAAGGCGAAGCGCATTCTGCTGGAGCATGGCGATGTGGTTGTGTGGGGAGGACCTTCGCGGATGCGCTTTCACGGGGTGCTGCCGTTGAAGCCGGGCTGGCATGCGATGACGGGGCCGTATCGCTACAACCTGACGTTTCGGCACCTGCGGTGCGGCTAACTGCGCTTGCGCGCCCTGGATTCGCGGTTGAAGAGGCTGGGGCTATTCAAGCGTCCGATGCCCAAGAACCGCCCTGAGGTTACGGAAGGATCTCGCTTTTGAGGCCGCAAACCTACTCACTTGCTTTAGCTGCCTTCTTCTTCGCCGGCTCCTTCTTAGCAGCGGTCTTTTTTGCAGGCTTTGTCTCCGCTCCCAGGAATGCGGCCCAGCGAAGTTCGGGCACGCGCGGGGTGGCCTTCGCTTTGGCGATGGCGAGGTCAGCGACTTCGCGCACGATCCAGTCGAAGTTAGCTTGACCTACGGAATGTAAGTCGGCGTCGGGGGCGGGATTCATGAAGTCGATGGCGTAGGGGATTCCGTTTTCGACGGCGAATTCGACGGTGTTGAGATCGTAACCGAGGGCGCGGCAGAGTGTGAGGGCATCCTTCTCGACGCGCTTGAGGAGTTTTGGATCGTAGGCGGGCGGGTTCTGCAGGTAGCGCTCGTGATGCGGACGGCGCGGATCGTAGGGCATGATGTGGACCTTGCTCTGGCCGACGACGTAGCAACGGAAGTACTCGTTGAAGTCGACAGCTTTCTGATACATCATGCAGAGCTGGTGGGACTGGTTGTAGGCATCAAAGAACTCTTCGCGATTGTGAATATGGTAGACATCGCGCCAGCCGCCGCCGTCGATGGGTTTCATGAATCCATGTTCGCCAACATAAGCAAAAACGGCGTCCCAGTTTAGCGGGTACTCGAGGTTGCGCATGGAGCGGTCGGTGGTGCCTTCGGGGTGTTTCTTGTGCGGCAGGATCACCGTGGGCGGGACGGCGACGCCGAGCTTGGCGGCGAGGGTGTAGTTGAAAAATTTGTCGTCGGCCGACCACCAGAAGGGATTGTTGATGATGAAGGTGCCGTTGAGTGCGGCGTGCTTGAGGTAGGCGCGATAGAAGGGGATGTCGTGCGAGATGCGGTCGACGATGACGGCGTAATGCGGAGATTGATTGAGAGCGAGGGCGCCGGTGTGGACGAATTCGGCTTGAATGCCGGCGATGCGGCGCGCGTTGATGTGCTCGACGAGAGCGCCGGGAAAGCTGTTTTCCATGCCAAACAGAACGCCGATTTTTTTCATCTGGCCTCCTCCGTGATGAATCGCTGGTGAATGCGAGGCGAATATACATGGGATGCGCGCGGAGACTGCGCTGGCGTCTCCAATTCTGTGAACAGTGTAAGGGACGGTCGCTCGTGGATGGGCTGCATTGTGGAGTTCTTGTGGAAACGAGGAAAGGTCATGCGTTCTTCGGGAGGCTTCAGGATCCTCTTGGAGCAAATCATTGGTGGTGAAGAATTTGCGTGCACAGCTCGAGATCCGTTAGATGAAGCAACCGATGTGTCGTGCGGCACTGTAGGCCGTCTCCGGAAGGCATAAAGTGTTGACCGTCGGCAGGACGGAGGAGACCGTGGACCACAGGGTTTTGACGGTTTCAAGGGAATTTGGAAGTGGTGGCGGGCGAATTGCGAAGATTGTTGCGGAACGGCTTGGGTGGAGACTGATTGACCGCGAATTGATTGAGGCGATTGCCTGCTCGGCGCATGTGGATCCGCGGGTTGTGACGCGATTCGACGAACGCGCGGAATCATGGATGGGCCGGATGAACCGGCGGGCCATGCGAGGAGCGGCGCTGGCGGCGGGTGTGGCACCGGAGGAAGAAAACTGCTTCGATCCCGATGTGATGAAGGAGATGACGCGCAAGATTGTGGAGCAGGCGCACGATGACGGGGATTGCGTCCTTGTTGGCCGCGGCGCACAGTGCATTCTGCAGCAGAAGAAGGATACGTTTCATGTGTTTGTGTACGCGCCGTTCTGCGATCGCGTTTGCTGGCTGCGCAGCAGGCTTGGTTCGGGCGTAAATATCGAGGAGCGCATTCACGCGGTGGACGGGGAGCGGGCGCATTATTTGCAGCAGACTTTTGGGAAGGCCTGGGACAATCCCCATTTGTACGACATGATGATTTCGTCGCGGGAAGATGAAGAGGCGACGGCGCAGGTGATTTTGGCGGCGATGTTGGGCGGGAGAGATTTGCGCTCACACGGCGAGATTGAGAGCTGCGAGGAATTGCAGAAGAGCGAGTGAGTTCAGTTTGCCGGAGCTGCGCGATTGTTGAGTGCATCAACCGCCGACTACGCCGCACGATGAGTCCTCGATAAGGGATAGCGCAAATATCTTTCGAGGGCCATCAAGGGATGCGGTTCGCGAAGAACAGATTATTTGGATACGAGCCTTCGTCCTAGATCGATGCCTGGCCGTTCGATGAATCGATGGGTCAGAGTGGCGAGAGACACCAATGCGACGGCCTCGATCAGCGAAACGGTCCAATGGCCGAGGGGCGAGCTGAGATCGAGTGAACGCATGAAAGTGAAGGAAGATGCTCCGGCGAATACGGCGCCTTGCAGAAGGTAGATTCCGAAGCTGATGTTTCCGAGCCGTCTTGCCGGGAAGGTGGAGAGAAGACCGAAGAGATCCGTGCCGCAGCCGATGAGGAGGAAAGCGGCGCCGAGGAGTAGCTCCGGTATAGGCCTGAAGATATATTGCGGCGTGAAAAACGCAAGGATGATGAGCGCGACTGCGGCAAGCGATGCGGGGATTCCTTGAAGCTTGAGATTGGGCTTTGCATATCTGAGTGCCGCTGTGGACATGCCGATTAGAAACAGGGCGACGCAGATCCATGGGGTGGGTGGATTGGCGGCAAAGACTTCGTGCAGGAGAGCGAGGCAAAGAAAGATCGGCGGGAAAGGAAGGCCGCTCCAGCGCCAGCGCGCGGGAATTGCGAGGGCGAGCAGACTTAGATAGAAGAACCATTCGTAGCGCAGGGTCCATGTGACGTAGAGAGTAATTCGATAGGTGAAGTCGCTTGCATTGATGGGCGCTTCAGGGAACACTGCGCCCAGGCTCCACCGGACGATTTCGAGGAAGAATTGAAAGGGCGAGACGTTGAGGTGCCAATTGGTGTGGACCGCTACGCCCAGCACAACCAACGCGACGGCGAACCAGTAGAGGGGAATAATTCGGAAAATGCGGCCGATGTAGAGCTTTTTCCAATTGGGCCGGCCTTTTTGCTTGAGGAGCTGGGAATAGAAGAGGTAGCCCGTAATCATGAAAAACATGGAGACACCAGCCGGACCGAGGAGCAGGTAGAAACGCGACGACGGGGATTGCCAGGTGCCGGTGCGCAGATAGTCGTGATAGACAGCGGTGTGGTGGAAGAAGACGCTTAATGCGAGAAATCCGCGCAGGCCGTCGAAGGCGCCGATGCGATTGCTGGTTGGGATTGGCGGAGAGTCGGCGGCGCGATACAGCGGGGTCGCGGCGATGGCCAGCAGTAATCCGATTTCCAGAAAGAACGGCCAAACGGAAAAGTAATCGAGCAATCGCTCTCCACGAGGGGTCCGCGCTGCGCAATCACCGATTGCGGGACCAACTCATTTTGACACAATCCGACTTAGGGTAAGAGGCAACCAACGAGGCTATCTTCGTGCCGGAACCGACCTATTCACGGGCGCTCGAACTGTTTGCCCTATTGGGCGATGCGCTGCAATTGGCTCAGATGGTTCAGGTCGTGGCCGGCCATGGTTTCTACGATGGTCTTGAAGGTCATGGGGCCACGTTCGGGGTGCGTAACTTTACGGTCCGCGGCTGTGGGCAATGTTTTGGCGATCAGCTTCAGATTCCAATCGCGCATGGCGGAGAAGGCGGCGAGGGCTTGTGCGGCTGCGATGCCGGGATAGGTCGCGGCCCATTTTTCCTGATCGAAGGGCTGGATGGTGTGGTTGTCTTCGGCGAGGGTCTGGCGGAGGCGGAAGGCGAAGGTGAGTTCGCAGTCGGCGAGATGGCAGAGGATTTCGGCGGCGCTCCATTTGCCGGGGGTGGGCGGGGCGGTGGATTTTTGGGGTCCTATGGTTTCGAGCAGGGTTGCGATTGCGGATGGGGTTGAAGTGAGGATCGTGTCGAGAGGGCGTCCGTCGAGGAATTTGGCGTATGGGTTGAGATCGCTCATCGAATTCTCCTGAGGAATGAGTTTAGTGATCGACATTGGGTCCGGTTTCGGACCGCGCAATTTCGTTGGTGTTCGTGCTATCCCAGGTCTCAAAAGCGAGACCTGGGGCACCCATTTCCGCGCTTAAACTACCTGTCCGAGATCTAGGAATTGGCGGGAGTGCAAACTCGTCACAAATATTCCTGGATCATGCGCTGCCATGTGGGCCAGTCGTGCGAGTTCCAGGTGTCCCAGGTGTAGAGTTTGTGAGGAATTCCTTTGGAACTCATGATGCGGTCTAGGTTCTGATTCTGGCCGAGGCATTGATCGTCCCAACCGGTGCCGAGGATGTAGGTGTTGCGGCGATAGCGGTCGAAGAACCAGGGGTCGCTGAGGTTTGGCAGGTAGTGCGTGGGCAGATTGAAGTAACAGTCCTGGTCGTAAAAGCCGTTGAGGAAATTGGAGAGGTCGAACGCGCCCGACATGGTGAGCAGACCCGTGAAGATGTCGGGATGGCGGAGGGCGATGTTGGTGGCGTGGTAGCCGCCGAAGCTGCAGCCGAGCGAGACGCAGTGCGCGTCGCGATTTTTCTGGCGGATGAGCGGCACGACTTCATGGATGAGATAGTCCTCATATTGGACGTGGCGGGCGATGCGCCAGCGCGGGGGCACGTTGCGGTTGTACCAGCTTTCCATGTCGACTGAGTCGACGCAAAAGAACTGCAGGTGGCCGCCGTCGATGCGGCTTGCGACTGCGCCGATCATGTGGCGGTCTTCGAACTCGTAGAAGCGGCCGCCGGAGGTGGGAAAGACGAGAACGGGCAGGCCGGCGTGGCCGAAGATGAGCAGTTCCATGTCGCGGCCGAGACGGCTCGAATACCACTTGTGATACTCGCGATTCATGCTTAGGGCTTCGCTCCCGGTTGGTGCAATTGGAGAACGGCGGTTTTCTTGATACTGTAACAGCCGCGGGTTTGTGGCTGAGCGGTTAGAACAAGGTTGGTTGCTGACCGCATGAGTTCGCGCTTTAAGGTTCGTGCTTTCCCACCCAAGCAGAGCTTGGATGGGGCACCCAGGTTCGTTCGAGAAACAGGAGTCAACAACCTCGCGGGGAAAGAGAAGGATTGTCAGGATTGGAATTGGAGCGAGAGCCAAATGGGGATTCAGGCGAGGAAGCGGCGGCGCTTGAATTGCCGTTGCATCCGAGGCTGCGGCTGCATCGTGAGTTTGAGAGCATTTATTTGCCTGACAAGCGCGATGTAATTGTGTATGTGCCGCCGGGGTATGACGAGGAAACGGAGCGGACTTATCCGGTGCTCTATCTGCATGACGGGCAGAATCTCTTTGATGGGCGGACTTCGTTTGTGCCGGGGCGGACGTGGCAGGTGCGGGAGCATGCCGATGCGACAATTGAGGCGGGCGAGATTGAGCCGCTGGTGATTGTGGGTATCTACAACACCGGCGATAAGCGGTTGGCCGAGTACACGCAGGATGAGAACCAGCAGATGGGCGGCGGCGAGGCAGATTGCTACGGGCTAATGCTTACGCGCGAGTTGATGCCTTGGATTGTGTCGCAGTATCGGGTACGGCAGGAGCGTGAATCGACGGGATTGGGTGGGTCGTCGCTCGGTGGTTTGGTGACGCTGTATCTTGGATTGCGCCATCCGGAGTGCTTTGGAAAACTCGCTGTTTTGTCGCCGAGTGTTTGGTGGAATCACAAGAGCATCGTGGGCTATGTGAACGAGCACGCGCCGCAGTTGTGGGAGCGGCCGCGGATCTGGCTGGATGTGGGCGACCGTGAGGGGCTGAAGACGTTGCGCGACGTGGAGCTTTTGGCGCGGCGGCTGAAGGCAAATGGATGGCGGCCGGGCGAGACGATGCACTTTGAGAAAGTGCATGGGGGAACGCACGATGAGGCTAGTTGGGCTACTCGCGTGCGGCCTATGCTGCGGTTTTTATTTCCGAAAGAATGATAGCGACGACGGTCGAGCAGGAAGAGATCCCCCCTAGAATTAGGGGAAATCTCTGAACTGGGTTGGCTGTGCTGCCGACATTCCCCTCAGCGGCTAAAGCCGCGATCCCTTTTTTCGAGGTTTACGGCACGGCTGAAGCCGTGCCCTTCAAAACATCGATTTTTTCAGAGATCGCGTGGATGGCGCATCCTAGGATTTCTGGACCGTTAGCCGCTCCTGCTCGCGCAGATACGCTTCCACATCGCGACGGTTTTCGTGCTGCGCCCATTCTGCGGGAGTAGCGCGCCACAGCACATCTTTGAGGTCGAGGCGTGCTCCGCGCTCGACTAGCAGGCGGACAAGTTCGAGATAGCCATATCCTGCGGCCTGGTGCAAAGGTGTGCCGTGAGAATGGCCACCGAGTGGGTGAAACCGGTTCGGATCTTCGCCTGCGTCGAGGAGGGCCCGCGCTATTTCGGTGTGGCCGAATTGCGAGGCAATAGCAAGCGCTAGGTGACGGTCTTCTGCGCTGGATGCGGGCAGCTGACAACGGAACTCGTCGAGCTTTCCCTGGGCGGCGAGGATCGGCAAGTCGATCTTAGCTCCGAGCCGGATGAGTGCGTCGAGCGATCCGGGCTCGCCATGCAGGGCGGCGGCGTGCCGGACACTGTTGGGGTCGGCGCCGTTGGCGCAGAGCAGCTCGATTAAAGGGACAGTCATGCCACACGCGCGGGGAATGTTTCCCGTGGCTACTAGGGCCAAGGTTGTGTTGCGCGCTTCGGTGTCGGGTCCGGTTGCGAGGAGAGCCTTTGTCACCTCGACAATGTTTGCCGGCATGCGGCCATGTCTGATCGGATTTTCGGCGATGAATTCAAGCAGGCTGGGATTGCGGAAATAGTTTGTGCCCTCGAGAAGAACGTGGCGATGGATGAGGTTGGGGTGCTCGGCGAGCAGTGTGCGCAGGGCGGCGACATCGCCGGTGTCGATCATATCCACAGCGCGGCGAAATACGGGGTCCTCGATGCGCTCGTGGTGCTTGAGCTCGAGACGGTCGGCGAGGGTGGGCTTCTCAATGTGGCGCTTGAGGCGGGTCCAACTCGCGAAACCGGCCTCGCGGGCTATGGCAAGCTGGGCGTCGCTGAGGCGCAACGGGAACGCGAAGATCTCGGCGTCGGTGGAGCGGGCAAATTTGGGATGGAATTCGCGGAGGCGTTGTGCGGTGCTGAGGTCGTGTGCGGTATGCGCGCGGAGAAGGTCTTTGGCTTGGTGTTTGAGGTGGTCGAGGCTGGGTTGCGCAGGGAGACGGCGAACGGGCATAGAGAACTTCCTTTCGTGTGCCCAGGTCCGCATGTGAAGGGCTGAAAGTCAGTTCAGTGGATGTGGGTGGTGCTGGGTGGACTTCTGTCCTTTCCGCGGACCGGGTGCGCCCCACGCGCTGGTATGAGGATAGCGCATGGTTGAGATTTGGATGAAATCCGTGGCCTGCGGTGAGCCGAGAGGCCACCCCATGCAGGGCTGTACCCTGAAACTTGCCTCAGGCGCTCATTTTCAGCGATACTTAGGTGTTGAGTCTTGCGCGGGCCGGACTACGTGTCTGGCCTTTCGTTTGGCTGGGGCCGCTTCGGTTGCGGCTGGGCAATCTGAACAAGTTTGAGCAAGCCAGGCTGAACACGCTGAGACATCGCACAGCATTGGAATTTGAAAGGAACTGAATCGCCGTGGTCATGATTCGTTTGGCGCGCTTTGGCGCCCGCAAGCAGCCCTATTACCGTATTGTGGCAATCGAGAAGGACCGTGCCCGCAATGGCCGTTCGATCGAGGTCGTCGGCACCTACAATCCCCGCACCAATCCGGCAACCGTGGATTTGAAGCACGAGCGGATCAGCTACTGGCGGAGCGTAGGCGCGCAGTTTTCGCCGACGGTGGCCAAGATTGTGGAGAAGCATCCGGCTGCGGCTCCAGTCGCCGCTTAGTCCCGCCTCCGTTTCTTCCCTCGCATGCGCAAGGTCGAAAAGCCTCTCATCGAGTTGCTGACGACGGCGCACAGGTGTGCTACTATTCGCGCACGCAATCGAATTGCTTGATTTTGGTTGCAAACGGTCAGAGGCAAGTAGATGACCCAACACGATATGGTCGCTGTAGAAGAGCTGGTACGCGAGATTGCGCGGGCCCTGGTAGATGAACCCGGAGCCGTCGAGGTAGAGGCCGTTGGCCGGGACGAAAACACTGTCCTGAAGCTGAGGGTGGCGCCGCAGGATGTGGGCAAGGTGATCGGCAAGCAGGGGCGCACGGCGCGGTCGGTTCGTACCATTCTGGGCGCGGTGAGCATGAAGCTGCATCATCGCTACACGCTCGACATCCTGGAAGAGGACGACGAGGAGTAGTCTTCGCCGTGTCTGCCTCGGATCTGTTGGGGACCGCATCGTCAGATGACATTTTGCTGGGAGAGTAAATGACCGCGGCGGAACCATGGGTTTGGCTCGCGCGGATTCGTCGCACCCAGGGGCGTAAGGGCGAGGTCTTCGCCGATATTCTCACCGATTTTCCTGAAAAATTTGCGGAGCGGAAGCGGCTTTGGCTATTGCGCGAAGCTGCGGGGTCAGGGAGGACCGCGCGTCCAGCGAACGTGTCTGGGGGCGGGGCTGGCGATGCGGGTCCACGCGAGGTTGAGCTTGTTGCTCACTGGCTGCATAAGGGCGGCATCGTGCTGCACTTTGCTGGGGTCGATTCGATTTCGGATGCGGAGAGACTGGCGGGGTTGGTGGTGGCGATTCCGCGGACGGAGCGGGCAGGGCTGGGTGAGGATGAGGTTTATATCGGCGATTTGATTGGGTGTGTTTTGGTGGATGTGGCCCCACTCGGCATAGCTGGCGCTGAGGCAGTGCTGGTCGGCGAGATCGAGGATGTGGATAAGACTGCTGGGCCGGTGCCGTTGCTGGTGGTACGCGGGGTGAGGGGTGAGGTGCTGGTTCCGTTTGCGAAGAACTATCTGCGCAAGCTTGATGTTGAGCGGAAGCGGGTGGAGATGGCGCTGCCTGAGGGGTTGGTGGAGTTGAATGAGGCGGAGTGAGGCCTTGGGATCTTTAACCGCGTAATTCCGTGGGTTGAGGTTCGTGCTTTCCCACCCTAGCGAAGCTAGGATGGGGCACCCTTGGTTGTGCTGCTTGACGCGGGGAAAAAAGCACCCGCAGGTCCTTCGACTCTCTCCGCTTCGCTACGGTCGCTCAGGATGACAATTTCGAAAAACTGCGCAGAGGGTGATAACGATGGATTTGGGTTCGTGCTTTCCCAGGTCTGAAAATCCAGACCTGAGGCACCCACGTTCGTGCGAAAGCGAGCGGAAAGATACCGTATCCCCTACCGGAAGGCGAGCGGCTTCCAGGCGCCGTTGTCTTTGAGGGCTAGCTGGATGGGGCGCGGTGGGCCTTTGGGCGGGATGGTGACTTCGACCCAGAGCTCCTGACCGGTTTTGACGGGCAATGGGCTGGTGGCGTGTTCGGCGAGATAGAAGTTGACGGGATCGCTGAGGCGCATCCGATCGCAGGACGCGCGGGAGATGGCAATCACATTCTGTCCTGAGGAATCATCGTCGTTGTCCGAGATGCGGATGGCGACGAGCTTGTTGCCGCTGACTGCCAGCTTCGCAGAGAAAACGACCGGCTGCTGTGCGGCGATGGAGAAGTTGGTTCCGTTGGGGACGCCGTCTAGGTTGCGTGGAAACCCAGCTTCTTTTGCGGAAGGGAGCGTGCTTTGGCAGCCGTCGACTGTTAGCTGCATGCTGAGGTAGCGGCCCCGCATGATCAGCGAGGGATCGTACATGACGGTGCGGGTCCACACGCGCGGGCAGGTGGAACGCTGGTAGAGATATTTGGCGGCGATGGAGGAGACCAGCACCAGTTGAATGACGAGGAGCGCGAGAGAGGTTTTGGCGAGTTTCATTGCACGACCTCTGTGGCAGCGGTGGACGGCGACATTTGGGCGATGAGTCGGCGGCGCATGCGTTCGAGCGCCCATCCTCCGGCGAGAAATAGAATGCCCAGGCCGATGAGGCCGAGGGAGCGGCCGAACTTGTCGAGGATATTGCTGAAGTAGAACCAGACGACTGTGATGGCGAAGCCGACGATGCCAAGGTTGACCAGTGCCTTGCTAGCCTGACGGACGCCCCACCAGATGAGGAAGATTGCGAAGGCCGCGACGAGCGCGTGCGCGAAGATAGTTGGTTCGCTTTGCGTATAGGAATTTGGGTACGCCTGCGGATAGTTGGAGCGCACCACCAATGTGTGGCTGCACCACGGCAAAACAGCAGCAACCAGGACGGCGGCGCCAACAGGGACAAAGCTTTTGCCGAAGCGGAAGAGCGCGGCAAACAGGGGCAGAACGGCAATCGCGACCCAGCCCCAGAATTTTACATGGAGCGGGAGGGACGTCTGTTCTCCCCACGTGGTCCAGCTCTCCAGCGTGAAGACGACGCCGACTATGACTGCGACGGCCCCGGCAGCAAAGAGAATGCCCTGCACAGCTTTGCGCTTCGTGTCGAGAAAGAACGTGAGATAGAGAACGGACCACGCGAAGAGGAAGCGGCCTAGATAGACGCTCTGGCCAATGTGGCTCTGGGAATAGTATTCAAGCTCGGAAAACAGCCATGCCGGAATGAGAAGCAGGGTGAGGATCTGTTGGGCCTCGTCATGAAGCAGAGCCCAGCCGGCGAGTGCGGCCAGAGCCCAAAGAAGAATGGCGGCGGGCCAGTGTTCCTGAATGTTGAAGATCTGGCCGACGAGCGCGATGGCAGCGCCTGTCGAAGCCGTGCCGACTGCGTGAAGCGCGGTGGAGAGACTGCGGAAGCTCGCGCGTGTGTAGGCCCCGGCGAGATGGAAGAGCGCGACCATGGCGAGGACGATGGTGAGGCGGGCTCCGGGACCGAATTCGTCCCAATGCGCGGAGACGAAGAGAACGACGCCGCTGGCGAGCAAGATGGCGCCGAGGATGAGGGCGACGATACCCTGCCAACGAATGCCGGTGGGATGTTTCTGCTGGGACTCCCAGGCGCGAATGCGGGTGGCGATCGCGGGGTCGAGAACTCCGGCCGATTGCCAACGGGTTAGGAGAGCTTCAATGTCGGGCATATTTCGATGGGCGTATTAAACCACAATCGCAAGCGGGGCGCTGTGAAGCGGGGTTCTCGCTTCCCTGCCCGATGCGAGGGATTGGAGGGGAGTCGTCGGCGCGCCACTGACGCATTGCGCGAGCGGGCTTATATGATCGTCGGGGATGCGCTTTGAAATCATCACGATCTTTCCGGAGTTTTTTTCGGGATTTTTTGAGCACGGCGTGGTGCGCCGCGCCCTGAAGGAGGGCCTGGTGTCGGTCGGGGTACGGGATCTGCGCGAGTTTACGCATGACCGACACCGCACCGTGGACGATCGCCCGTTTGGCGGCGGGGAGGGGATGGTGTTGAAACCGGAGCCACTCGCGGAGGCGCTTGAATCGCTGGACATCAAACCGAAGATGGCGCAGGGAGCATTCTCTCTTCCCACCCTCGCGCTAGAAAAAACGCGCGAGGATGGGGCACCCAGTTCCGTGGATGAGGATGCGAGGCAAGCAGGGACGCGGGTGATTCTGCTTTCGGCGCAGGGTCGCAGGTTTACGCAGGCGACGGCGCGGGCGCTGACACAATCGGAACGTGTCGTTTTGGTCTGCGGACGTTATGAAGGCGTGGATGAGCGGATCAATTCCCTCTATTGCGATATGGAGGTTTCGATCGGGGACTATGTGTTGAGCGGAGGCGAGCTCGCGGCGGCTGTGGTGATGGATGCGGTGACGCGGCTGGTGCCGGGGGTGTTGGGCAATGAGGCATCGAGCGAATTTGAAAGCTTCGGCATCATGGACTCGGAGATTTCCGCCGATGAAGCCGGTGTGCCCCGGTCGCAGCACGGGTCGGGGGGGCTGCTTGATTACCCGCACTTTACCCGGCCAGCTGAGTTTGGGGGGTTGATCGCGCCGGAGGTGCTGCTGAACGGCGACCATCAGCAGATTCGGCTCTGGCGGCGCGAGCAGCAGTTGCGCAAGACGCTGGAGAACCGGCCCGATCTTCTGGACCGGGCGCAGCTGAGCGATGAGGACAGGAGAATGCTTGTGTCCCTTGGCTGGCCATCGCGCGACAGGCGACAGGGCTGATGTCAGGGCAGAGATGATTCATCCGATTCTTCAACTCGTCGCTTATGGTGAGCTGACGGTCTGCTGGATCGCGTGGGCGGCGTCGTTTCTGCAGCGGTATCGCAACGCCGCCGGACAAGAGGACATCGCAAAGGCTCCGTCGGCGCAGTGGGGGATTCTGCTGGATGTGGTCGGGTTTGTCTGTATCTGGGTCCATGTGCGTCCGGCGGGATTCGAGAAATCGTTGCCGGAACTGGTTGCGTCGATGCTGGTGGGGCCTCCTTCCGTGGCGCTTTCGTGGTGGGCGACGCGACATCTTGGCAGACAGTGGCGCTACCTGGCAGCGCTGCATGCGCATCATGAACTGGTGCAAACCGGTCCGTACGCGTGGATCCGGCATCCGATGTACGTGTCAATGTTCGGCATGCTGTTGTCGTCGGGCGCGGCATACACGTGGTGGCCGATGCTGGTTGCCGGAGTCTCCTTCTTTATGATCGGCACAGAGGTTCGTGTCGAAGCGGAGGACCGGCTGCTCGAGACGTATTTCCAGGATGAGTTCATCGAATATCGATCACGGGTCCGCGCGTACATTCCGTTCATCCGGTGAAGTGGATCGGACGACCTCGAAGCTGGTTTCGGCAGCACGATATCACAGCGGCCGGGTGGGATTAGGCGAGAAGGCCAAATCTCTGTTAAAATTGAGTCTCTGAGTTCAACGTAGGAAAGAAACCATGTCAATTCATCCAGTTATGCAGCGCCTGGCCGACAAGCTGAAGCGCACCGATTTGCCGGCGTTTGCGCCTGGCGACCAAATTCGCGTTCAAGTGAAGATCAAGGAAGGCGACAAGGAGCGGTTGCAGGCCTTCGAGGGCCTTGTGATCGCGATCAACAACGGCCCGCAGGGCACCTTTACCGTGCGCAAGATGAGCTTCGGGCAGGGAGTGGAGCGTATCTTTCCCTTCAACTCGAAGGTGGTGGACAAGATCGAGAAGATTCGCAGCTACAAGGTGCGGCGCGCGAAGCTGTTCTACATTCGTGGACTGCGCGGCAAGGCTGCACGTCTGAAGGAAGTGGATCGGGTGACGGCGAAGGTCTAGTTTACCCATTTAAGTCCAGTTTTGCAGAACCCCTGGCTCATACGGCTGGGGGTTTTGCTTTTTATACTGGGTGCATGGTCCCGGCAGCAGATCGCGTTCAGAAAAATCCTCGTGTGAGAAGTCCAAAGTGCGGATGGAGGCTGGAGAAGGCTGCGCGTCAATGCGGAGCGCTGCGCATTGCGGGGCTGGACGAGGTGGGACGGGGGCCGATGTTTGGGCCCGTTGTCGCGGCGGCGGTGATTCTGGATTGCAACACGCGCTTTCGCGGGTTGACGGACTCGAAGAAGCTGCCGGAGCAGAAGCGCGTCGAGCTCGATGTGGAGATTCGTGCGAAAGCTGTGGCGTGGGCGATTGCCGCGGTGGACGCGGAGACGATCGACCGGATCAACATTCGACGGGCGTCGCTGCTGGCGATGCGGCTGGCTGTGGAGCAGCTCTCGGTTGTGCCGGATTATCTTCTGATTGATGGCGTGGATACGATCGAGTGGCCTTGTCCGCAGCAGTCGGTGGTTCAAGGAGATGGGACGAGTTATTCGATCGCTGCTGCGAGCGTGTTGGCCAAAGTGTACCGGGATGGGCTATTGGTGGAGTTCGATCGGCAGTATCCGGGGTATGGGCTGGCGAGTCACAAGGGCTACTGTTCGCGGGAACACATGGAGGCGCTGGCGCGGCTAGGACCTACGCCACTGCATCGGAGGAATTGGAGTCCAGTGGCGCAGCGGATGCTGGATTTTGGCGAAGATGAGCTATCGTTGGAGCCGATTACGCTGTGACTGAACGGTTGCGACGCCTTGGAACAACTGGGGACCTTCGGCTTCGGAAAAAACCGACGCAAACAATCCTTCCGGGGCTAAAGCCCGCCTTCACTCTGCCTGTTTTATGCGGGGGTTAAAACCCCCGCCTCCCTCCGAACTTCCGTCTTCCTCTGATCGGCTGCTTCTGAACCTTTTCGACGCTACGCAGTGGCGGATTGCGTCCTGCGACGCTGGATGTAGGCGAGAATTGGGCGTGCGATGAGCAGGACAGCGAGAACAATGGTGAGGCGCAGCGGGCTCAACACGCCGGGCTTGACTTGCCACCAATAGTGAATGATGCCGCAGATGGCTGCTAGATAGACCAATCGATGCAGGCGCTGCCAACGCTTGCCGCCGAGCTTGCGGATGGACCAGTCGGTGGATGTGGCGGCGAGCGGCACCAGCAGTAACCACGCGATGACACCCATGGTGATGAAGCGGCGCTTTTCGACGTCGGCCAGCATGGCGTGGATGTCGAAGCCTGCGTAGAGCGCGACGTATGTGAGTAAGTGGAGCGTGCCGTAGAAGAAGGCGAAGAGGCCCAACAGGCGGCGGAAGCGGATGAGCCAGCTCAGGCGTGGCGACAGGCTACGAATTGGTGTAACCGCTAACGAGAGGATCAACAGCAGGAGCGTGGTGTAGCCGGTGGTAAAGGTGATCTTCGCGGTGGGATCGGCGCCTAGTGTGTTGGTCATGGCTCCGTAGACTAGCAAGGCCAAAGGCCACAGACAGGCGACCCACGTGAGCGTTTTTAGGATAATGATGGTCGAGCGGTTCATCTTGGGGGCGCTCATCGTGTAACAGCGCCGACGGGTCTGCGTGGCCGTTGTTTTGCTGAAATCGATTTAATGATCAGGCGGTGCTTGCCGTTCGAATCCATGGGAATTTTGGCCTTGGCTTCGGCGCTGCGCATGAGTGTTTGCAGGGCAGGTTGGTTCAACGCCGCGGGTGAAGGAAGCACGACATGCTTTGCGACATTGCCGCTCCCCTGCAGGAGTTTGTCGGGATCGGGCAATCCTCTGGCCTGGAGAAAGAAGAGGCTCACCCATTGGGGATAGACGGCGATGGAGAAGATGGCGTCGGAAGCCCGTTCTGAGGGACTGAAACCGATGGCGAGCGCGTTGTAGTTATCGTAGACAAGCTCGAGCGCGGTGGGATATAGCTTGCGCATCTTGCGCAGAATCGCCTCAGATTTCACCGCGATTTCTGGAGTGAATTTCGCGAGGAATGAGGCAAGCTGCTCGCGCGCATCCTCGACCGGTTTGGTGGCCCTCGCAGTACGACGCGCTTTGCCAGATACAGTTTTGGCAGCAGTCTTTTTCATCGGCTTTTCTCCGGTAGATCGACGCGACCGTGTCAGTAGTTCCGCTTCAGGTCCATGCCGTTATAGAGTGAGGCTACCTGCTCGCCATAGCCGTTGAACATGAGGGTTTGGCGCCGCTGCGCGTAGAAGGGCAGGCCGATGCGGCGCTCTGTTTTCTGGCTCCAGCGGGGATGGTCGACGTTGGGGTTGACGTTGGAATAGAAGCCGTACTCATTTGCTGCCATGTCATTCCAGGTGGTCGGCGGTTGTTTGTCGAGGAAGCGCACTTCCACGATGGACTTGGCGGACTTGAATCCGTATTTCCAGGGAAGAACGATGCGGATGGGCGCGCCGTCCTGATTGGGGAGCACCTCGCCGTAGAGTCCGAAGGTGAGAAGAGCCAGCGGATTCATGGCTTCGTCCATACGCAGTCCTTCGGAGTAGGGCCAGTAGATTGTGGATTCGGACGCCCACTTCTCGACCTTGTGGTTGTAGTAGGAGAGGAACTGGACATACTTGGCTTTGCTGAGCGGATCGCAGGCATTGATGAATTCGGAGAGCGAGTAGCCGACCCAGGGTATGACCATGCTCCATGCTTCGACACAACGATGGCGATAGATGCGCTCTTCGAGGGGGCGGAGCTTGAGCAGGGCCTCGATGTCGAAGACCTTCGGCTGCTTGACGAGGCCGTCCACCTTGACGGTCCAGGGGCGCGTAGGCAGGACGCCTGCGTTCTGCGCAGGATCGCCTTTGTCGACGCCGAACTCGTAGTAGTTGTTGTAGTGCGTGATGTCTTGGAGGCTGGTCAACTGCTCGCCGGTCGTGCTGAGAGGGCTCTTGATGGTGTCAAGCTTGGTGTCGGCATGCACGGCGGTGGGGGGCGAGAGAACTTCGGCTGCTCGCTCGATGGCGGCTCCGGATGCACCAGCAACTACCGCGGTCGAGAGGGCTCCGCGGAGAAATCGACGGCGGTTCAGATACTTGTCTTCGGATGTGATCGACGATGAGGGGATCTCGGGCGGCTTGCCGATGAGCATTGGTGCGACCTCGCGCGGGTACTTAGCTTTCTCTATTAGACACGAAAGGTACGCTCCAAGTTACAACGTGGATTGGAAGCGCCAAGCAGGACTTGACCCAGGGCAACCGCTTGAAGATGGCAACCGTCGCGATGCATCCCACTGGGACACGCAGACATGGGCCAAATGCCGGAAGTGGAGAGTTATTGAACTAGCTCTCGGACCGCTTGGGTTGGGTGCCTGAAACGAGAGCGGGCAAGCTGCCGCGCGGAAATGTCGACGATCGCCGGACGACGAGGCGGGTGGGAATGTGCCACTCGCGTCTTCCGTGTTTGGGGTGGTCCTGTTCGATTCCCGCCCGGAGGCCTTCGACGGCTGCCGCTGCCAGATCTCTGCACGACATTTGAACCGTGGTCAGTGGCGGGAGCATGAACTGCGCGAGGTGAATGTCATCGAAACCAACGACTGAGATATCCTCGGGAACCCTGTAGGTGGTGCGATAGAGAGCATGGAGCGCCCCGATGGCGGTCATGTCGTTGGAGCACATGACGGCGGTTGGCAATTCGGGCAGGGCGATGAGGCGTTCCATGGCCGTGATGCCGCCCTCCATATTGTGGCTGCCTTCGATCAGATGCTCGGGCGGAACTTTGAGACCAAGTTCGGCCATCGACTTGAGGAACGCCTCGCGTCTGGCTTTCGGTGAGCGCTGCGTCAGGGGGCCGCTGATGAACGCAATGCGGCGATGACCGAGGGCAGCGAGATGCTGGACTCCCTGACGAATGCCTTCGGCATAATCCACCTTGAGAACGTGAATGTTGGAAAGGTCGGGCGCAGCATCCACAAAAACCAACGGAAATTCGCGCTCGACGAGCTTCTTGACCAGATCCTCTTCCACGCCGAATGTCATGACAGCGACGCCATCCACATTGCGCTGGAGCAGGCGACGCATGAGGCTTTCGGTGCGGGCTGGATCGTAATTGGTGGAGCCGATCAGGACCTCATAGCCTTGCGCAACAGCGAGGTTTTCGAATTCCTGAACGAGCTCGGGAAAGAAGGGGTTGGTGATTTCGGAGACGATGAGACCAAGCATCTTACTGCGGCCGGAGACGAGGGCGCGGGCCTGGGTGTTGGGCAAGTAGCCGACTTCTTCGATGGCCTTCCAGACGCGCTGCGCGAGCTCGGCGTTCACCGTGGAGATATGATTCACGGCGCGCGAGACGGTGGCGATGGAGACGCCGGCGCGCTGCGCGACATCCCGGATGCTGACCGTGGCGGGGCGGCGGCGCTCGGTTGGATTGTCTTTCGAGGGGCTCACGTTGCAGCGATTCTACACCTTTTTTCTCGTGTTTCTCAGTGAACGATCAGGCGAAATTGAGGGATTCAAAGCTGCGAAGTCGCAATGCTGCCTAGGCTTCGGGCCGAATGGCCCTCAAATGGATGAGGCCGGTGCGAGTGACTCAGAGAGTTTTGCGGAAAGCGTTTGCCGTCTTTGAGATGAAGTTTAGAGGGACAAGCGGGTGGGGGCACCGATGCGGCTGGGTCCGAGCAGTGGCCCATTTAAGGGTGGGTCTCGGCTCCTGCGATGGTCTCCAAGCCGTGCCGGATGAGAGGTAGGATGACCGCGAAGCTTTCCTCGGCGCCGCGGGGACTGCCGGGCAGATTGATGATGAGGGTTTTGCCGATCAGTCCGGCAACGCCGCGTGAGAGCCATGCCATCGGATTACTCTCGGCGCCTTGTGCGCGCATGGCTTCCGCAATTCCTGGGGCTTCGCGATCGATGACGCGGCGCGTCGCCTCGGGGGTCCAGTCGCGGGGACCGAGTCCGGTGCCGCCGGTGGTGAGGACCAAGTCCAAGCCCTGGCTGGACCACTTCATCAAGTAATCGCTGATCTCGACGATCTCATCGGAGACCAATGCAGCCTGGATTTCGGCATCGGGCCACGTCCGCCGCAGGAACGCGACGATCGCGGGGCCCGAGGCATCGGGCGCCAGACCTTGCGAGCAGCGATCGGAGACGGTGAGAACGGCGAGGCGCATGGAACGATTGTAGAGGCTACTGGCCCGGCAGCACGTGGATGGTATGCAGCCACGTCTCGACGGATTGGGGCCAGGTGGTAACGGGCAGTGCGGTGCGACGCAGGCCGTAGCCGTGGCCACCCTGGGCGTAAATGTGCAGCTCGGCGGGAACCTTGGCGTTCTTGAGAGCCGTGAAGTAGACGATAGCGTTCTCGACATGCACCGTATCGTCTTCGGCCTGCACGATGAATGAGGGCGGCGTATCGGCGGTGGGATGGATCTCGGGATTGGGGGCCATGCCTTGATCGGCGATGGCGAGATAGCCGGGGTAAACAATGACAGCGAAATCGGGGCGGCAACTGAGTTCGTCGGCGCCATCAACTGGGCCGTACAGACGCTGGTCGTAGTGCGTGCTGAGCGCAGCCGCTAGGTGGGCTCCAGCGGAGAAGCCGAGGACACCGATGCGATGGGGATCGATCTGCCATTCGGCGGCATGCTCACGCACCATGCCGAGAGCGCGCTGTGCGTCTTGAAGAGCGGCCGAGGACTTGGGGTAAGGGCCAGTGTTGGGGACGCGGTATTTGACGAGGACGCATGTCACGCCGATGGAGTTGAGCCAGTCGCAGACTTCGGTGCCTTCGAGGTCGATGGCGAGAATCTGGTAGCCGCCTCCGGGAAAAACCACGACTGCTGCGCCGGTGTTGTTGGCTTTCGGTGAGTACACAGTGAGGGTGGGCGTGGCGACATTGCCGAGACGGATGATGGGCCGGCCGGCGATGAGGGGCAGCTGGGGCGTCGTGGTGTCGACTTCGGGCGGCAGGTTGGTGGGTGCGCCTGGAGCTATGCCGGGCCAGAGTGGCAACGTGAGATGGCCGGGTGCAGGTTGCCAAGCGGGCTGCTGGGTAACGAGGTTTGTAGCAGACACGGCGAGAGTGAAATAAAGAAAAATCTTCTTGTTCATTTGAAGGGCCTCAATGAAGGACGGAGCGATGATCGCAGACGCGGGGATGGAGGATCAAATCGGTGAGCGGGATCAGAGGTGCGTGGGCGGCTTGCATGGTTTGCGCGAGAGCGTCCGGCGTCAGGGTCGCGCATCCGGCGGGATCAGCAGAGTGAGCATCTGCGGCGCGATTTCCATGCGGGCGGGTAAGGCACCGAGTACTTCTCCATCGGCTTCGACGTAGATCGGGGTCTTGGAACCATTGCGGGCACGGCAGTCGACTGCGGTTGCTTCGATCAACTCGACGTGATTTGAAAAGGTGTGACGTCCCGCAACGACGGCAAGAAGAAACCGAAGGTAGCGAAAGCGACTGCGCGTTTTGAACGTGATGAGGCTCAATGTGCGATTGCGCAAAGTGGCGCCTGGCGCCAGCGTGCCGAGCGCTCCGCCGAAAGAGCGGACACGCACCGCGAGGAGTTGCGATACGTCTGAAGTGCGCGTTTCGCCGCTGCCGTTGAGTGCAAAAACTGCCGAGAAGAGTGGAAATGAATTGGTGGCCCAGATGCGCGTGGCTTCGATCATGTAGAGAGCGTAGCCAAAGCGGCGCTTGAGCCCCGCATCGAGGCTGGCCATGAGCAAGGCATCCGCGCCGATGCCGGCCGCGACGGTGAAATAGCAGGAGTGCTCGGCGCCGCCCTTATCGTGGTAGAAGATGCGGCCTACGGGAACTTGCGTCGGCGTGGCTGTGAGCAGTTTACGCACGGCATGGACGGGCGACGTGCCGAGGCCAAGATCCTGTGCCAACGCGTTGGCTGTGCCCAACGGCACCACGCCGAGCGCCACGTCGGTTCCGACGAGGCATTGCAGAATTTCGTGCACGGTGCCGTCGCCACCGCAGGCAAGAATCGTATCGTAGCCATTGCGCATGGCGAGCTTGGCAAGTGTCTTGGCGCTTCCGGGTGCATCGGTTTCGAGAGCTTCGGCATCGATGCCCGCATCGCGGAGCAGCGCAAGGGCGCGATGAATTGCTTTATCGCGTTGCGCCGAATGCTGGCCGGATTGCGGGTTATAGATCAGCGCGACTCGACGCAACGCAGCCTTTCCTACAGTGGCGATCACCCGAACGGGGCCTGCCTTGATTTTCTCAGGCTCGCCCGGGCCGTGCCGTGAGGAGCGAGGGAATTCTGCGGCGCAGGTAGTCTGGAAGGATGTTCAATCGGAACCGAAGTGAGGCTTGTCGCCGGCATCGCCGACGGTCGTGCGGTTCACTCGCAGGATGGCGACGGTGTCGGAGGGCAGTGTCACTGCGCCTTCGTTCACGTGGACTGCACTGCATGATGCGAGGAGTACTTGGGTCGGCGTAGAGAGCGGAAAGGAACGCTCGGATCGACTTAGATTGCAGATCACGGAGATGGAGCCGCGATCCATGCGGAGCCATTTTTCCTTTTGATCGTAGGTGACGCGCGTATGGCCCGGCTCCCCATTGTTCAGGCAGGCAGCGGTTCGGCGTAATCGAATCAGGTCCCGATGCCAGGCAAGCATTTCGGCGTGTTCGCGCTGCGAGACCTCGTTCCAATTCAGCGTTGAGCGAACGAAGGTGTCGCGGCTTTCGGGGTCCGGAATCGATTCCGGTTTCCAACCGAAGGCTTCGAATTCGTGCTTTCGTCCTTCCGAGACGGCGCGAGCCATCTCCGGGTCTTCATGATTGGCGAAATACAGGAAGGGAGAAGTTGCGGCCCACTCCTCGCCTTGAAAGAGCATAGGGATAAATGGACTGGTGAGGACGAGCGCGGCAGCGATTTTGGCGCGATCGAGCCCGACGACTTGGCTGATGCGGTCTCCCGTGGCGCGATTGCCTATCTGATCGTGATTCTGGATGAATCCGAGGAACCGGTGCTGCGATACATATGTGGCGGGCCGGCCGTGCACGCGGCGGCGATAGTTTGAATAGATGCCGTCATAGACAAAGGTCTGTTCAAGCGCTTTGGCCAGGTGGCAGAGCTTGCCGAAGTCGGAATAGTATCCAGCTTCCGGTTCGCGATTGAGCACAGTGAAGAGCGCATGGTGAAAATCGTCGCTCCACTGCGCATCCATGCCCAATCCGCCGGGACCCGATCCGCTGGCTTCGCGTGGAATCACGATGCGCGGGTCGTTCAGATCGCTTTCTGCAATGAGCACGAGACGCCGGCTGAGCACTGCACCCAACGCTTCCACTTCCGTTGAAAGCTGCTCGAGGAAATGGATTGCTGAGCGATCGACGAAGGCGTGGACAGCGTCGAGCCGCAATCCATCGATGTGATAATTGCGCATCCACATCAATGCGTTGTCACAGAAGAATCGCCTGACTTCGAACGAGCCTGCGCCTTCGAGATTCACGGCGCCGCCCCAGGGCGTCTTGTGGGCCTCATTTAGATAGGGCCCGAATTTTCCGGTGTAGTTTCCTACCGGACCGAAGTGGTTGTACACAACGTCAAGAAGGACGGCTAGTCCTTTCTCATGCGCGGCATTTACAAATCGCTTGAGCGCATCTGGTCCGCCGTAGGGTTGATGGACAGAAAAAAGAGCAACGCCGTCGTAGCCCCAGCCGAAATCGCCGGAGAAGGACGCGACTGGCATCAGCTCAACGTGCGTGATGCCGAGATCGACGAGGTGGTCCAGCTTTTCGATTGCGGAATCGAGAGTGCCCTGCCTAGTGAAGGTGCCGATGTGCAGCTCGTAGACGATGGCGCTGGCCAACGGCGGTGCTTGAAACTCTGTGTCCGTCCATTGGAATGCGTGTTGGTCGTAGACTCGAGAAAGGCCGTGAACACCGGATGGCTGCTGTTGCGACCGTGGATCGGGATAAGGCGTTGGGTCTTCGTCGATGAGGTAACCGTATTCGGTTCCGGGCCCGGCATCCGCGACTTCGACCTGCCACCAACCGCGTTCCCCTACGTGCGTCATTGGAAACTTTTTGCCGTTCGCGCGCACGGCGACAGACTTGGCGAAAGGCGCCCAGAGATCGAACCTATGCATCTTTCACTCCGCTTGCTTTGTGAGGAGCGCCACGGGAAAACGCTGGAGTAGCGTCTGAATCCGCATCGAACCTCCGTTCCATTCTTCGTTGGTGAGTCTATTTATCCAGCGCCCTTCGGGAAGGTTAACCGATGTCGAGCCCCAGCGCCCTGCCAGGGTTGCGCTCCAGCGGGGAGCGACGGTGACCACATTTTGGCCGCGCCGATAGGCGATAACATGATCCGATTTTGAACCGGAGACTCCGAGGGGGGCGTAGTCCGCGCACTTGCCGAAGCACTCGGGTTTCTCCTGGCGCAATTGCAGAGCGCGATGAACGAGCCATAGCTTCGGAAGTCCGCTGTCGATTCTCGTCATGATTTCTTCGATGGCGAGGCCGGCCTTCAACTCCGCTAGCATCGATGCACGAATCTCGTAATCGACCGGACCGCGATTGTCGGGGTCGACGAGCCGCAGATCCCATAACTCGCCCCCCTGATAAGTATCGGGGACGCCGGGCGCGGTGAATTTGATCAGTGTTTGCGCTAGACTGTTGATCCTTCCAGGCGCCTGGAGAAGTCGGACGAATGTTTCGACTTCGGCGATGAATTCTTCCGAGCCCGAGACGCGCTCGATGAAGTTCTTCAATGCGTCTTCAAAGTCCTTGTTCTGCTGCGTCCAACTTGTCTGCTGCTTGGCCTCGCGCGCAGCTTTCTCCATGTATTCGGTCAAGCGATCGACAGAGATGGGCCATGTTCCGACCAGAGTTTGATAGAAGAAATATTCGGTGTTGCGATCGGGGAAGGCACCGGTTTTGAATTGCGCATTTTTGCGCGACCAGCGACTGACGACAGCTTTCCAACGCGCAGGCATTTCGGAAATTACAGCGAGGCGCGCTCTCACATCGTCTGCGCGCTTGGTGTCGTGCGTTGAGAGCGTCGTCATGGTGAGCGGGTATTTGGCCTGCATCTGTGCGCAATACTCGTGAAACTCTGCGATGGTGAGGCCATTGCGCTCTGGTGAGCCGCCCACTTCATTTAATCCGATCATGCGGTTGAAGCAATAGAACGTCGTATCTTCGAGGCCCTTTGCCATCACCGGCGAAGTGAATTGCTGGAAGCGCAGGAGGAATTCGGATTCGAGTTTTCCACGGGCACGCAGTGCCAAGACATCACCGATGAAGTCCATCAGGCCGGGATCAAGGTCGGGTCTGGAGGCTTTGGCTTGAGCGACTGCTTTGTCGATTTCATTGCGGTCCTCGCCGGTTACGAGATCGCGCGACGGGACAACATAGGTTCTGTACACGGTGAAGCAGGAAGCGATCTCCCGCAATGCGCGGCGAATTTCAGCGCGTGTGTAGTCACGGCGATCACGATTGTTCTCGCAGACCTCGACGAAGATGCTCGTCAAGCGGTTGACATCGCTGCCTAACGTCTCTCTCTCGACATTCAGCTTCATGCTGCGGGCCAGAGAATCAAACCCTACTGCTTCATTCGTGAAGGCGTGATAGATCCCGGTCAATTCCTGGAGACCTTCGGGCCGCACCAAGAGCTGATTGCAGACATTCATGAAGTCATAACCGCTGGTGCCTTCAATGGGCCAGTCGTCGCGGAGGAATTCTCCTGGCTGCAGAATTTTTTCAGCGATGATCCATGTATCGGTCCCGCGGCGGCGCAAGCGCTCGAAGTATTGCTGAGGATCGCGCAGGCCATCGGGGTGATCGACGCGCACGCCATCGAGCACGCCATCATTCAGCCAATGAAGGACGCGCTGATGTGTGGCATCGAAAACGTCCGGGCGCTCGACACGCAATCCGATCAGTGTATTGATGTCGAAGAAGCGACGGTAGCCGAGTTCTTGATCGGCGGTGCGCCAATAGGCTAGTCGATAGTGCTGGAGGTTAAGGACTTCGTCGAGCGCGTCGTGATCCCGATTGAGATCGTCTACTGCTTTGGCGATGGCATTGGAAATCTCTGGCTGCTCTGCGAGAAGCCTCCGCAGCAATTCGTAGATGACGGTTTTATCGCGATGCCGCGAGAGAATTAGTTCACGATCCGTAGGCTCCGGGACTGGAAGTCTTGCGAGGCTGTCGGCGATGAAACTCAATTTCGCATTGTTGGCGTATTGCGCAGCCTTTGATAAAGGAATGGCCAGGGATCGGGGGGCAAGCGGAAACTGATTCCCCATGTAATGGACACGGAAGAGGCCGCACTGTTGTTCGATTTTGAGTTGGTTGGCACTCAAGACGCGCCCGTATTGATCGCCGAGGACTGGAATGAGAACTTTGTTTTGCAACTTGACTTCGGCTGAATGCCAATCGATGTCGAACCAATTCGCATATCGGCTCGAGGGGCCATTCTCCAGAACATCCCACCAATAGGGGTTCTCAGGGCCGGTGGCCATGTGATTCGGCACGATGTCAAGGATCTGGCCGAGTTCCAGTTCCTTCAGGCGCTCGCAAAAGCGGCGGTGTCCTTCTTCGCCGCCCAGTTCTTCATTGACCTTTTCGTGGTCGACCACGTTATAGCCGTGCATGCTGCCGGGTGCGGCCTGAAGATAAGGTGAGCTATAGATATGGGAGACGCCGAGGTCTTTCAAGTAGGCAGCTACACGAATGGCGTGGTCAAATGTAAACCCTGCGTGCAACTGCAGACGGTAAGTGGAGCGCGGTACGCGTCGCATTTCGTGTCCTTCCACCGTTTCTTGGGAGTGCACGATTCATGTGCCCGGAAGTGTAGCTGTTCCTTGCGAAATCCTGCAAGTTGTTCAAGCGGGTACAGCGGATCATGAAGTTAGATGACTTCAAACACATCGAGGATGCTCCAACGGGCCAATGTCCGGATTGCGACGAGTAACTTAGATCTCTGCCGTACACTGATGGGACCTGGAATGGGGGGCAGGAATGGGATTGGCATGAGTACTGCGATTGAGTTTCGGGCAATCACGGTTGCGACGCCGCAGGGACGGCGGCTGCTCGAGGATATTTCGCTTGCCGTGGAGGCAGGAACATTGACTGTCTTGCTTGGGCGTAGCGGGTCGGGGAAGACTACACTCCTGCGGACCGTGAACCGCATGGTTGTGCCCACGGGCGGCGAAGTAGTCGTGAATGGAAAGCCAAACCGCGACGAGAATCTGATTGCGTTGCGCCGCAGCATCGGCTATGTCATCCAGGAGACGGGGTTGTTCCCGCACTTCAATGTAGAACGCAACGTTGGGGTGGTGCTGGAAGCCGAGGGGTGCGCACGTACTGAGCGCGTCCGCCGGAGTCATGAGCTACTGCTGGCTGTCGGCCTCGATCCTGCGATCTATGCGAACCGCTTTCCCAACCAGCTTTCCGGAGGGCAGCGACAGCGCGTAGGCCTCGCGCGGGCTTTGGCGGCCGATCCAGATATTCTCCTCATGGACGAACCCTTTGGCGCGCTCGATCCGCTCACACGCGGCGAGATGCAGGATATGCTGCGTGGTCTGCTGGCAGGTTTGAAAAAGACGGTCCTGCTGGTTACACACGACCTGGACGAAGCGCTTTATCTTGGAGACCAGATTGCGATGCTGAGTGAAGGCAAGCTGATCGCCTGTCTCGAGCCGGAGGAGTTTTTGAAATCCGATCTGCCGGAGATTCAGAATTACGTGCGGGCCTTTCATCGTGGCGAGCGGAGCGCGGGGCGGATGGCGAGCCGATGAGCGCGGGGTTCTTCGCACAATACGGCGAGGAGATCGCCACGCTCACCATGGAGCATGTGTGGCTGACTGCGGCGGCGATGGCGTTCGCCACGATGATTGCGGTGCCGACGGGGATATGGCTGACGCGCGCGCCGCGGTGGGCCAAGCCGATTATCGGGGTGACGAATATTCTGCAGACGATTCCGTCGCTTGCGATGTTTGGTTTTTTGCTCCCGCTGCCGTGGCTTGGAGAGCGCGCTGCGCGGATCGCCATTTTCGCGCTCACGGCCTATGCGCTGCTGCCGATCTTGCGGAATACGTATGCAGGGATTCGCGGCATCGATCCGGCGGTGATTGAAGTGGCGCAGGCACTGGGACTCACGGGATCGCAGCGGCTTTTCAAGGTTGAATTGCCACTGGCTGCCTCTTTCATTCTGGCCGGACTGCGGACGGCGACAGTGACTTGTATTGGAATTGCGACCATTGCTGCGGCGGTTGGAGCGGGCGGATTGGGCGAATTGATTTTTCGAGGTGTTGCGTCCGTGGACAATCGACTGGTGCTTGCGGGCGCTGTGCCTGCGGCACTGCTGGCGCTGGCAGCGGACGGAGCGCTTGGATTGCTTGAGCGGCGATTCAAGGTTGCTACGCGATGAGGCGGTGTTTTGTTGCAGCGGCCGCGGGATTGCTTTCCATTCTGCTTGTCTCGTGTTCTCCGCCACGGCCAGATCACCCTGTGATTGGTGCGAAGAATTTTACCGAGCAGGTGGTGTTGGGCGAGCTCCTGGCGCAGGAGATTGAAGCGAAGTCCAGTTTGAAGGTTGAGCGCCGGTTCTATCTTGCCGGCAGCTACATTTGCCACCAGGCGCTGGTTGCAGGGCGCATCGATGGCTATGTGGAGTACACCGGCACTGCGCTCACGGCGATTTTGAAACAGCCGGTGGATCGGGATCCGCAGTCGGTTCTTGCGACTGTGCGCCGACTCTATGATGCGCAATACGGGATCACTGTCGGCGCGCCTTTGGGATTTGAGAATACCTTTGCGATGGTGATTCGCGGCGAGGATGCGCGACGATACCAGCTGTCCACTTTGAGTCAGGCGGCGCAGTACGCTCCGCAATGGCGGCTTGGCGTGGGTTACGAATTTGAGCAACGGCCCGATGGGCTTCCCCGATTAAGCGCCGCTTATGGCCTGCGATTTGCGGATCCACCGCGCACCATGGAGTTGGGGCTGCTTTATCGCGCGCTCAATGCGCACCAGGTGGACATGATCGCAGGCAACTCGACGGACGGACCAATCCAGGCTTTCGGGCTCACCGTGCTCCGAGACGATCGTCATTATTTTCCGCCGTACCAGGCAGTACCGCTAATCCGCAAAGAGGCGCTGCAGCGCTGGCCGCAGATTCAGAATGCGCTCGATGCTCTCGCGGGGCGGATCAGCGCCGATGATATGCGTGCGATGAATGAAGCGATTGATGGCGAGCATCGCGATCCGACGGAGGTTGTGCGGGCGTTTAGGACGAGCAAAGGGCTTTAACAGGCGAGCGCTGTCTCTTGCGCTACTCCGTTTTGACAAGCTTCGCAATTAAGGTATCCCGGCGCGCATTGGCCATTGCATCGACGTTCCGAAGCACGGTGAGCCACGCAAGAACAGTGACGACCGCTAGCGCGAGAAGGATAGGCGCGGCCAACCAGAGCCGATCGAAGATATTGCAGAGACTAATGACGCCGACGCCGATGCCCAGAATCGTAGTCTGAATCAGCATGCTGAGGAGCGCGTTGGCTTGTGAACCGGATTGACGTCCGATTCTGCCGAGATTGACGCGGTAGGCCATAGTCAACGAAATGACGTTGCCGGCCGCGAGGTTGGCGGGCAATGCGAAGGTAAGCCAACCAATGGTTGCCGCAATCACATCAGGATCGGGGCGGCCGATGCGCAGGCTGGCCAGGACGCCGGAGACGAGCGCGACGAAGATGTAGAGCGCCCCGTGAAACAGATTTTTCGCAAGGATGACAGTGCGCACAGGAACGGGGAAGAGGAAGACCAACTGAATACCCTTCCCTTCGGCGCCGAGATTGTTGTAGATCAGCTGTGTGAATCCGAGGAGGCCGTAGGCTACACAGATGGGTATGGCCAGACGAAATGGATGGGCGACCGCTGTCGCTCCGGTGCGAAAGAGGCTTCCTATGATAACCACCATGACCATGGGAACGAAGACTGCGTAAAGTTGGGGCATGGAGCGGAAGAGAGTGCGCAGCTCTTTCTCGATTTCCGCGGAGATGGGGCCGGAACCTGCAATGAGCCACGCCGCTTCGCGTTTTTCGTTTTTGCTTCTGCTCGGAGCTTCTCCAAGATTTTCTCCACGGTATTCGGCGCGCAAACGGATCCCGAGCAAACCACCGGCGCCTAAAACGAAAATGCCGAGGATGCCCAGCGATGCTGCAATGGCGGTTGAATCATGCTGGTCAGCTTCACCCACAACTGCCGAGGCGAGCCCTGGAGGCAGCCACGCCTGCGTTGTAAGGACCGCGTTGACCCAGGGCCGGAGTTCGCCTGTTCTAGGACCGCCTGCATGGTGATGGTGCGTGAAGGGCTGATCCTCACGAAGGACCGGATTCAAAAGTTGCGCACTCACCGTCGCCAGCAGAAACACCGCGCTGATAATCTCACGGGATCGCCTTTTGGCAAGCCAGCGATCGAGCCAGGCGAGGATGGCTCTGACCAGAAGAATGTTGAAGGCGGCGAACTCCAGCAATGCGAGCACAGTTACGCCGAATAGATCCGGACGTGCCAGGGTGATTCCGGTCAAGAGGCCCAGGCAGGACAGACCGCCGGCCAACGTAGAGGCATCGACCAGGCCAAAGAGCAAATGGAGCAGGTAGAAGGAACCGAAGTTCACCGGGAAGCGCAGCAGGTTGCCCAGATCGAAATGCTCCTGGAGCGAGGCAAGGGCAATGGAGATTGCCTGCCAGAGAATGCATATTGCCCAGAACTCTAGGAACAATGAGTGCAAATGATTGTGGGAGACGAGTGAGAAGGCGACCGAGCCTGCGCCCACGCCGAGGCCGAATCCCATGAGGCTGTAAATGAAGTAGGAGATTGCGCGTGCGCCGAACTCGAATGCGCCCGCGCTGGTGCGAAAGTTGTTCGCAAAGATGCGTGTGCGCATGGCGATGAGCGCGGCGTACTGCACGCGGGCCAGGCGACTCAACGGACCGGCTCCAGTTGGCGCTAGTCCGGCGTCGAAGGAGCCGCTCAAGTCAGCCATGAAAGTTCCTGCACCGGTTCCCCGCCGCCCGCTCCCACAATCGACAGGAAGATCTCTTCGAGCGTGAGCCGTTGACCGCTCTCCGCACCAGGGAGGGTGGAGGCGACACCGGCGCGAAGGGCCTCAATGGAACCGTTGGCCACGAGCCTTCCCTGATGAATGATCGCCACGTGGCTGCAAAGCCGCTCGACGATTTCAAGCACGTGCGTGGTAAGGAAGATGGTGGCGCCATGCTGGATCATTCCCTGGAGCATCGTCTTGAGCATGCCGGCGGCGATGGCGTCCACGCCTTCGAAGGGCTCATCGAGGAAGAGCACTTTCGGTCCGTGAATGACCGCGGCGGCGAGCGCTAGCTTCTTCTGCATTCCATGCGAGAAATCGGTGACCATTTTGCGGCGCTCATTGGCGAGCTGCATGAATTCGAGCAATTCTTCGGTGCGGCGTTCGACAGTTGCGCGATCCAGGCCGTACATTCGGCCGACAAAGCGCAGGTATTCAGTAGCCGTGAGGCGACCGAGCAGAGCCATCCCTTCAGGGACGACACCGATTTGCCGCTTCAGGTGCAACGCTGTTGAGCTGAAGGGCTGACCGAGAATTTCGATCGTGCCAGCGCTGGGCTCGAGCAGGCCGGTCAGCATCTTTATGGTGGTGGATTTGCCAGCGCCATTGGGCCCGAGAAAGCCGAAGAACTGGCCTTGCGTCACGGTCAGCGTAACGTCCTCCACTGCGGTCAGATCGCCAAAGCGACGAGCCAGTCCGTGGGTTTGAATCGCCGCCTGATCCATTTGGGCAAGGATAACAAGGTTGGTTGGGGCGCGACAAAACATGCGGGTAGTTGAATGTATGAAAGCAATGATTCGGATGTTTCTGGAAACGCAGGTCGCCGCTCGCGTAATCCCGTTATGTTTAGGTTCGTGCTATCCCAGGTCTCAAACCACCCCAGCGACGAAGACCTGTCGCCGGAGACCCCGGTGAAAATCGAGACCTGGGGCACCCATTTTTGTGCGGATTGAAGCACGGTTGGTTTAGGTCGTCGCTTTCCCACCCTAGCCGCAAAAGACGCGGCTAGAATGGGGCACCCAATTTCGTGCTGACTCAAGCGGCCGGGAGACTTGCGCATCGACTGAGATTTGTGAGTGATTTGGCTCACACGGTTTTTTCAGGATCGCCTAGCGGGTCGTTGTCGCGGTCGGTTACGTCGACGATTGCGGCCAATGATTCGGCTAATTGCGGCGTCCAGCTGCCTTCGGGAGCGCGCCAGCTCCAATTGCCGGCGGCGACGGCAGGCGTATTCATGCGGGCTTCGGAGCCAAGTTCGAGAAGATCCTGTGCCGGGAAGACGGACATCTCCGCGACACTCGATGAGACGGCACGCATCAAAGGCCAGGTGGGCTTCTCTCCGATGTTGCCGATGTAGGCTTCGACGGCAGCGCGTTCCACTTTGCCTGTCGATTTCCACCAGCCCAGCGTGGTGTCGTTGTCGTGCGTGCCGGTGTAGGCGACCGTACCCGGCGTGTAGCGGTGCGGCAGGTGGATGTGCGCGCCTTTGTCGCCGAATCCAAACTGGATCACTTTCATTCCCGGCATACCGAGCTGCTGACGGAGCGCGTCGACCTCGGGAGTGATGAGGCCAAGATCTTCGGCGACCAGCGGCAGCGGGCCAAGAGCGCCTTCAAGGGACTGAAAGAGTGCGAGGCCGGGGGCTTTGATCCATTCGCCATTGACGGCCGTGTCGTCGCTTGCGGGGATGGACCAGTAGGCCTCGAATCCGCGGAAGTGATCGAGGCGCACAATGTCGTAGATCTGGCGCGCGCGGCGAATGCGCTGCACCCACCAATCGAATCCGCTGTGTTGGAGCACGTCCCAGCGATAGAGAGGGTTGCCCCAGCGCTGGCCGGTCGATGAAAAATAGTCGGGAGGAACGCCGGCAACGCGGATCGGCTGGAGTTCTTCGTCCAGTTCGAAGATGTCGGGATGGACCCAGACGTCGGACGAATCCATGTTGACGAAGATCGCGATATCTCCGAGGATGCGAATCGCGCTGCGCGCGGCGACCTCGCGGAGATGATTCCACTGCAGAGAGAAGGCAAATTGGAGTGCCTGCTCCTGGGCAATTGCGCGGGCATGCTCAGTGGACGCGTCGGCGAGAGCTTCGGGATCGCGGCGACGGAGCGGCTCGGGCCATTGGGTCCAAGCGCCGGTATTCTGGCGGCGACGTAGTTCGGCGTAGAGGGCGTAGTCGACGAGCCAACCCTGCTCGGCGCGGCAAAACTCCGCAAACTGCTGCCACTGCGCTGAGAACTTTTCGTCGCGCGGACCGCGATCGAGGAAATTCGCGGCGGCTTCGTGGAGGAGCGGAAGCTTGCGCTGCTCGACGTCGTTGAAATCGACATAGCCGCAGCGGCCTGCGAGGCCTGCAATGCGGCTGCTGTCGATCCATCCCCAGTCTGCGAGGAATTCAAGGCTGATGAAATAGGGATTGCCGGCGAACGCGGACGAGCCTGCGTAGGGGGAGTTGCCGTAGCCCGTGGGACAGAGTGGCAATACCTGCCAGATATGCTGCCTGGCGCCGGCGAGGAAAGCGACGAATTCGTGCGCGGCAGGGCCGAGGTCCCCGATGCCGCCGTAGGAAGGCAATGAACTGATATGAAGAAGAACGCCGGAGGAACGTTGAAACCGCATGGGTCTTATTATCCATGTCCCGCCTTACCGGCGGCCGAACCTAGCTTCTATCTCTGCCAGAGATAGAAACCATTCCTATTTTTCGTTGCACAAATTGCCAGTTCCTGAATCTATTAAGCACAGGCGGTAAATTCCCAGAGGACTTCCCCATCGGCTCTCACCGGAATCAGACTGGTCCTCGGAGGCGCACCAGATGAAATTGCGCGACATACTGCAGATGTTCGTGCTCTCGGCGGTTTGGGGAGCGTCGTTCATCCTGATCAAACTCGCGGGAGACGATCTTCCTCCGGTTTGGGTCGCGGTCGGGCGCCTCACCTTTGGCTCGATGCTGTTATGGACGGTGCTCAAATTGGGACGACACAAGATGCCACCGCTCCGGCTCGCGGGTCCACTTCTGGCCGTCGCGCTTCTCAACAATGCTCTCCCCTTCTGCTTCTTTGCCTGGGGCGAACGGACTGTGCCCTCGAGCATCGCCGCCATCCTCAACGCCACCACTCCCATCTGGGCATTGTTGCTTGGCCTCGCCGTGGGCAGCGCCCATGCCACGAAGCTATCCGCGACCGGCGTGGTGCTGGGTTTCCTCGGCGTGCTGGTCGTTGTGTACGGCCATTCTTCGGGGATAGCCGCCGGGGCCGGCAATGGCGGATATCTCTTCGGCGTGATCCTGATAGCCATCGCAAGCTTTAGTTATGGGGCAGGTGCCGTGGCCGCGAAGCGGTGGCTGCACGGAGTGGAGCCGGTAGTCATCGCCACGTTTCAATTGACACTGGCTGGAATTGTTCTGCTGCCGCTTGCGATTCTTGGGCCGCATCCCGCCGCACTCCACTGGCGGTCACTCGCTGCGGTTACCGTGCTCGGCCTTCTGGGCAGCGGCCTGGCTTACCTGTTGTTCTTCCGGCTGCTGGCCACCATCTCATCCACGCGCACTGTGGCTGTTACCTACCTGCTGCCCATCTGGGGACTCTTCTGGGGATTCCTGGCGGGAGAGCGGGTTCGCTGGACCTCATTCGCCGGTGTCGCGATTGTATTAGCCGGCCTCGTACTCATGAACCTTCGTCCCAATCTCGGGAAGGCCGCGGTTGTGGTTCCTCCACCGGCGAAGCCCTGCCCCGCCGAACAGACCTGAGAACACAAAAAGGCCCGCCTCCTCTGCGGGTGCGGGCCCGATGGAAAGCGGAATCGTGGCGGCTTATTCGCCTGGGACTTCCGGGCTCTTGGACTTTGCGTTGAAGAGAACGCGTTTGTGCGTTTTGTAATCGTTGATGATGTTGCTGGCGAAGACCTGGAACGCCTCACCCCGGCGCTGATCGAGAACCTGGTCGCGAGTCTGGTCAAAATTCTTGGTAATCTCATCGGCGCTGGGCGCCTGCTTGTCGACGATTTTGGCGACTACGCCGGTGCGGCCAGCGTTGATGGGCCCGCTAATGTTGCCGGGAGAGAGGTCAAAGAGCTGCGGAGCGACTTGTCCGAGTTCGCCCAGTTGCGGAACCTGTCCAGTTTGGCCGACGAGGTCGCTCGTCTTGACGGTCGCGCCAACGGCTTTCGCAGCCTTGGCGAGATCGTTCGTCATGTGCGCCTGGTTCGCAAGGTCGTTCGTCTTCTGACGCAGTAGTGCAGGGAGCTGCTCTGCACGGTAGTCGTCGAGGACATGGCTCTTCCAGTCGGCGAATGTCGGCGCATGAGCAGCTGTGATGCCGGTGACCTGGAAGATCGCATAGCCCTCGCCGGTGGGCGCCGATTGCGCGGGGTCATCCTGTTTGGATTGGAAGGCTTTTGAGAGGAGAGTTGCGCTATCCGGCAATCCTGCGATCACGCCCTGCTGGGCCAACGGAGGTGTGGTGATCAATTGCAGGTCATGCGCTGCCGCTGTTTTGTCGAGGCCGTTCTTCATGGCCTCGGACGTTAGCGCCTGTGCGTAGCTCTGTTGCGCGGCTGACGACTTCTGGCGAATGAGTGTGGCTTGAATTGTGGGCAACACCTCGGCTAGAGATTGGGCGTGGGCCTGTTGGCGTTCTTCCACCTGGACAATGTGGTAACCGTATTGGCTCTTGATGATTTTGGTGTCGCCGATTTTTTGCGTGAAGATGGCGTTGTCGAATTCGGGCACCATGCGTCCACGCTGCGCGAATCCGAGCTCGCCGCCGGAGTCTTTGCTGCCGGGGTCGTCGGAGTTTTTCTTGGCCAGATCGGCAAAGTTGGCGCCGCCCTGAATCTGCTTGAGGAGCGCTTCGGCTTTGGCCTTGGCGGCAGCATCGGTCTTGGCGTCAGCACCCTGATCAACCTTGATGAGGATGTGGCGGGCGCGGGATTGTTCCGGCACGGAATATTCAGACTGGTGCGCCGTGTAGTACTGCTGGATCTCTTGCGGCGTGGGCTGCGGTGTGCCGCCCGGTACGTTATCCGGTGTGAAGGCGAAATAGGTGATCGAGCGCTGCTCGGGAACGGCGGTTGCGTAGCGTATGGCGTTTTTCTTGAAGAAGGCTTCGAGGTCGGAGTCGGAGGGGTTAATTTCCTTACTCAGATCGTCGGCGGAGATGACTGCGTAGTCGAACTTGATTTTGACGTTGTTCTTCAGATAGAGGTCGCGCACTTCCTTGTCGCTGACGGTGACGCCGGCGGTGATGAGCGATTGCAGGCGGCGCATGGCGATGTCGTGCTTGACACTGTCTTCGAAGTCCGCGACGGTGATGTCGAAGCGGCTCTGGATGAGCGCGGCGTAGCGGTCTTGGCCGATGAATTTGCCGTTGGGAAACAGCACCTGTCCCGGAGGCCCGGTTTGCAGGTATTGGCGGACGTCGGCGTCGGTGACGCGAATGCCCAGCTTTTCGGCTTCGTCGAGCAGGATTTGCTGCTGGACGAGTTGCTGGCCGACCTGCGGCTCGATCATGTTCATGACCATCGGATTGCCGGCGTATTGCGGGTACTGCTGCTGCACGCGTTGGGTGGCGAGCTGCGCGACCTTCTGCTGGCTGATGACCTCGCCGGAGGCGAGATAGCGGCTATACCAGTGCGGATAGACGACGGCGAACGTGTCCGCGCTGGAGCCTCCCTGGCCGGATAGGCCGGGAATGAGGTAGACCACCATGGAAACGGAGGCGGCACCGATGATGACGACGAAGAGGGCCTTGGTGAGGCGGTTTTCTTTTTGCAGGAAGCGAATCATGGATGGACTTGAGCCTACTCTCTATGCGCGCGCCTTGAGTTGTCCCATCCACGGCATTTCATGCCGGGTTCTGGGACTGAATCATGCGAAGGCGGGCAAATCTCGCTCGATGCGATTGATTGTCATTATAGACGAGGGTGGGTGGGGTTTGAGGCAGCGCGTGCGCGGTCGAGAAGCGAGATTTGCTGCAAATGCAAAGCGGGCATCCTCGATCAGGATGTCCGCTTTTGTTTGTATCGGCTTGCTGGTGGTTACCGCCAGTAGTAATAACCGCCGGAGTAGTAGTAGGGGCGGTAGTACACCGGTGCGTAGTAGTACGGATACGGGTAGCCGTAGGGACGGCCGTAGTAGCCGCGACGATAGAGATTCGGTCCGCCGGGGTAGAGGCCTTGCGCAAGGCGCGCGGCTTCCTGCGGATCGACGGGGCTCACGGTGACGGGCGCCGCGAGATGGAAGGTGACGAGCGCTTCGGCGGGAATCCAGGCGCGTGGGCCGGACTCGGCTGCCGATGCGGCTGTTCCTACGGTGCCGCCTGCGGCCGCGCCGATGGCTGCGCCACCGCCGCCGCCCGCTGCGCCACCGATGAGAGCGCCGATTAAAGCACCGCCAACGATGTTGCCTGCTGTGCGGCCACCCTTACCGGGTGCCTTCACCTTGAAGAGGTCCGACTGCAGAGGATAGGTTTGTCCACCGAGATCGAGCGAGGTTAGTTGGAGTCCGAGTTCCGAGCTGCCGGTGAGTGTGCCGGAACCGACGTTTTTCGCTTCCGCGATGACGCCGTGCACGGTTGCGCCGCGCGGGATGGCAAGCACGCCGCCGAAGGTCACGTCCTGAATCACTGTGAACTGGACCGGCTCGCCGTTCTTGGCTCTCTTGCTGTCGACCGTTTCGCTGGTGCGCAGCTGGATCAATGTTCCCTGCGGGATTGTTACAGGGCCCTTGGCGAACTTATATGCGGGCTGCTGTGGCGCGGGCGCGTAGCCGGGGCGATAGGGGGGAGGCGGAGCCTGCCCGTAGCCCGGTTGGCCGTATCCGGGTTGACCATAGCCAGGTTGGCCATAGCCCGGAGGCGGAGGCGCTTGGCCATCTCCAGGTTGACCATATCCGGGAGGCGGAGGCGCCTGGCCGTAGCCGGGCTGCCCGTATCCGGGAGGAGGCGGGGCCTGCTGATTATCTTGCTGATTATCTTGCGGGCCATTCTGGGGAGGCGCAATCTGGCCGTACTGCGGCGCGGGCGGCGCACCTGCCTGCTGATTGTCCTGCGGAGCGGAGTCGTCGTTATCCGCGGTCTGCGCACCTTGCGCATTCGGATCGTTGGCAGGGTTGCCGACATTCAGATTGTTTTTAACGCCGGTGACACCGGGGATACCACGGACGATCGATTCTGCCAGCTTCTTCGAAGCGTCGCTCGAAACTGTGCCCGACAAAGTGACCTGGGTCTGAATTGTGGCTGCTGTGATGAGGTCGTTCTTCAGCGCCTGCGAACCATCCAGGGCGTGCACCACATCCATTTCGATCTGCCCATCCGTGCGTTGCCCGGCTGCGGGCGCCGCATCCTGGGCCAGCGCAATGACGCCGCACAAGGCAGCCATGGCGGCCCACGCAACGGAACGTCTCACCACTCGCTTGAACAATGGCCGATTCATCGTTGATCTCCTGCTAACTGTTTGATTCCAGCTTTGGCATTTTGGCTACTTTCATTAGACGGAAATGCGCAAAGCTTGTCATTGGGTTTGAACCCGACATGCCGCAAAAAGTTCCGCTCTAAGTAATGTGGCGGCCGCGGAGTGTTTTGAGCTATGCGAGCTCGGATCGGACGTATTCAGCGAAGTTTGGATGTCAGCGCCTGGGCGATCTGGCGTCCGTGAAAGCGGCCGTTCTCAATGAAAATCTCGCTGGTGCGGGAACCGGCGACGATGACGCCGGCGAGATAGATGCCCGACACATTACTTTCCAGGGTTTTCGGGTCGCAGACAGGCAACTTATCTGGACCGGAAAACTCGACACCGAAGTTCTCGAGAAAGGCAAAATCGGGATGGTAGCCGGTCATGGCGAAGACGAAATCGTTCTTCAGGGTCATTGGACCATCGGGCGTTTCAAGTATTACGGCGTCCGGCGTAATTTCGACGACATTGGAGTGAAAGTACGCCTCGATCTCGCCGTTCTTGATGCGGTTTTCGATGTCGGGCTTGATCCAGTATTTGACGTGCGGCTGCACGCCATCGCCGCGGTAGACGAGCGTGACACGCGCGCCGTGCCGCCACAGCTCGAGCGCGGAGATGGCGGCGGAGTTCTTGCCACCGATGACGACGACGTCGAGGCCGAAGTAGGGATGCGGGTCGTCGTAGTAGTGGTGGACCTTGCTGAGTTCCTCACCGGGAATGTGCATCAGGTTGGGAAGGTCATAGTAGCCCGTGGAAATGGCGAGTTTGCGCGCATGCAGGATGCCGGTTCGGTCGAAGCGGTCGATGGTGTGGACTTCGAAAGCGCCGTCTGCGCCGGTAATACGCTCTACGCGCTGATACTGGCGGACGTCGAGCTTGTAGAAGGCTGCGACCTGGCGGTAGTACTCGAGAGCCTCGTTGCGCGAGGGCTTGGCGTTGGGGCTGGGAAAAGGGATGTCGCCGATTTCGAGTAGCTCCGAAGTCGTGAAGAAGGTCATGTGCGACGGGTAGTGATAGAGGGAATTGCAGACGCAGCCTTTGTCCACCAGCGCGGCGCGAAAGCCGGCTTTTTGGGCTTCGATGGCGCAGGCCAGGCCGGTTGGGCCCGCGCCCACTACGAGAAGATCAAAGACTGATTCTGAGGCCGATTTGCCGTCCAGCTCGGGAATGGTGTGCGGGGATTCGGGCGGAAGGGCGTCTGCGGGGTAGTCGTTCATGGCTTTTAGATTAGGGCATTGGGGAGTGGAACTGAGTCTTTCGACCTGGAGTACGGCGTGGGTCCGACTTTGTGGTAGAATGGTAGAAAACTATGGTAGAAAGGTAGAATTCCGTGGCGCTGAGTCTCAAGAATCCGGAAACCGAGCGGCTGGCCAAGGAGCTGGCGCGTACTACCGGCGAGAGTGTCACCCGGGCGGTGACCGTTGCCTTGAAGGAGCGGCTGGAGCGGCAAAAGCCAAATCCGAAGGAGGGCTTAGCTGCTTGGCTGGACGAACTGACGAAGAGAACTGCGCCACTGCTGAAGGATCTACCTTCCTCCGATAAGGTGGGCGATCTGCTCTTCGATAAAGAGACGGGATTGCCTCTATGATCGTCGATACTTCGGCGCTTGTCGCGATCATTAAGCGCGAACCCGAACAAGCCGCATTCTCAGCAATTCTTGAAGCAGAGAAAGATCTGAGTATCTCCGCAGCGGCGTATTTTGAGGCATCGATCGTGCTCGACGGAGTAAGGCAGCCCGATATCAGTCGCGCTCTCGATGATCTGATTGAGCGAGCACAAATCGAGATTGAGCCAGTGACTGCGGAGCAGGCGCGGACTGCGCGGCAGGCTTACCGCGTATACGGGCGGGGCAGCGGACACGCCGCAAATCTGAATTTCGGTGACTGCTTCAGCTATGCTTTGGCGCGCGCGAAGCGGGAGCCGATTCTCTTTAAGGGCGACGATTTTGGGCATACGGATCTGCGGTCGGCAGTGGATGTCGGGCGATCGATTTGATACCTTTCTTCTCAGTCTGCTTTGAGGCTGAGAGCGAGAACCGGGTCCTGAAATGTGCAGTCGCCTACGTGAAATGTGCGGACCCCAATTTGAATGAAGCCGACCTTGCGGTAGAAGGCCAGGGCGCGCTGATTGTCTGGATGCACGCCTAGAAGAAGACGCTTTGCGTTTTGTTTCCGCGCACTCGCGATTGCCAAATCCATCATGCGACGGCTGGCGCCGGTGCCGTGAAATTTGGAGAAGAGGTAGATGCGGCGCAGTTCAAGGTCTCCCCCGTGAGACAGTCCGGCTGGAAAATCGGGCGCGGTGAGCATCGCATAGCCGACGGGTGCGGCGCTGGGCTCAACCTCGGCGAGCCAAGCGCGCGTCTGCGGCTGCTGAAGAGCGGACTCATAGGCGGCGGGAAAATGGTACTTCCGGCAATGGGCCAGGAGCGCGTCGCCGGGGACGAATCCGGCAAACGCCTCGAGCAAGGTGGCGGCGCCGATGAGCGCCAGAGTGGCCGCATCCGCTT
>Ga0302326_10002666_pt1 | contig 43095 bp, 34 predicted proteins | sample Palsa_T0_3_FD_202264 | JGI IMG/M metagenome (GOLD analysis project Ga0302326, IMG submission 202264) | Peat permafrost microbial communities from Stordalen Mire near Abisko, Sweden - Palsa_T0_3 | ecosystem: Environmental > Terrestrial > Soil > Palsa > Peat permafrost | place: Sweden: Abisko...
AAAGTTGGCTCTGTTTCTCGTATTGGTAGTTTGTGTGGGCAGCACTCTGCCCATGTGGGCACAGTCGACCTCAACCGGAACCGTCGCCGGCTCGGTCACCGATCAGTCGGGCGCGGTAGTAGCAGGTGCCACGGTGACGCTCACCGATACCTCGACCAATATTGCGCGAGCCACTACCACGAATACCACCGGGCGGTACATCTATGTGGACGTCACCCCTGGGATTTACGACATTACGGTTTCCAAGTCGGGGTTTGCGACGACCAAGACCGAAAAACAGGAAGTGCTGGTTGGTGCAAGTTTGACGGTCAACCTATCCCTGCAGATCGGCGGCGCCAGCGTGGTGGTGGAGGTGCAGGGCGCGGGTAACGAACTGCAAACCATGAATGCCACGGTGGGCAACACGCTCACGAGCATCGCCATCGACAACCTTCCCAGCATCGGTCGCGACGTCAGCACGTTCGTCGAGTTGCAACCCGGCGTGAGCACCGATGGCGCGGTGGCGGGCACCGTGAACGACCAAAGCTTTTTCTCCCTGGATGGCGGCAACAACAGCAACGATATGGATGGCAACGGCACCGTATACACAGGAAACCAGGTCCACCAGATCGTCGGTGATCCGACGGGCGGGGTTGCCGCTCAGTATGTCGGGGGCGCGGGCCCGACGGGCGTAGTGCCCACCCCGGCGGATAGCGTTGAGGAGTTCAAGGTCAATACCGCTGGCCAGACAGCCGATTTCAACAGTTCCGCCGGCGCCGAAGTCAAGGTGGTAACGAAGCGCGGCACCAACTCCTACCACGGTACGGCGTACGAATACTATCGAGACAATAACTGGTCGTCCAATAGCTGGCAAAATAACTTCAACTTTGGAGAGGGCCACATTGGTCTCCCGGCATATCATTACAGCCGCTTTGGCGGAGCCATTGGCGGTCCAATCATCCCCTTTAACGTCCTCGGGGGAAAGACTTACGCCTTCTTCAACTATGAGGGATTCCGGTTTCCCAATTCTGAGACCATCGACAGGAACGTCCCCTCGCCAGCCTTGCAACTGGGATTGTTGACTGACTCCGCGACTGGAGCTGTCGACTACAATCTGAACAACGCTCCGGTAACTTACAACGGCACGACCTACCCCGCTAACTACGGTTGTACCGGCCTGTGCGACCCGCTTGGTTTGGGCCTCAATCCTCTGGTCTCGCAGATATGGAGCCAGTATGAGCCCCCGTCAAACTCTGGTTGTGCGCAGAGCCTCTGCGACGGAGCTAACGTTCTGGGATACACGGCCAACCTGAATATTCCCATCAGCAGCAAATTCGCTGTGCTCCGCCTGGACCACGATTTTTCGTCCAAGGAGCATTTGATGGCCAGCTACCGCTATTACAATATGACGTATACGGGCGATGAACAGGTTGATATCGGCGGCTTTTTCCCCGGTGACACGAAGGGCACGCCTGCGTCTATCTCCAGCGATCCGGTTCAAGACTGGTACCTGGTTGCGGGTCTGACTTCCAACATCACCAGCAATACCACGAACGACTTGCACTACAGCTTCCTGCGAAACTGGTGGGCTTGGACGCGGACGGGAGCTCCGCCCCAGATCGCCGGACTCGGTGGCGCACTCGAAATCATGAGCGGCCAATCGCAAACGCAGGATCTCGGCCCCTTCAACGTAAACAATCAGCAGATTCGCCGGCGTTTCTGGGACGGCCACGATCAGATGGTTCGCGATGACCTTTCCCAGTTGCACGGCAACCATCTGTTCCAGTTTGGCGGCTCGTATCAACATAATTTCGATTACCATCAACGCAACGACAGCGGTGGCACCATCAACGCCTTTCCGGTGTATTCGCTGGGTGATGGCACTAACGGAGCGTTGCTGCCTTCGGGAAGCTTACCCGCTTGCCCCGACACGGCAGGCGCAACGAACAGCTTGGGGGCGACGGTTAGCATCAACAACTGCGACTCTCTAGCCGCTGCTGTCCTGGGTGTAGTTTCCGTCTCGTCGCAGCTCTATACTCGTTCCGGTTCGAGTCTGACCCTCAACCCTGCACTGACCCCGGCGTTCGATAAGAGCACCATTCCTTATTACAACGTCTATTTCAGCGATACCTGGCACCTGAAGCCGACCATGACCCTGACCTACGGCTTAGGGTGGGCGCTGGAAATGCCGCCGACCGAGCAAAATGGAAAGCAGGCGGTCGTAGTAGACCAGTCCAACGAGCCGGTCAGCGTAACGGACTACTTGGCTACTCGTAAACGCGATGCACTGGCAGGTCAGGTCTACAATCCCGAACTTGGGTTTGCATTGGTGGGAAATGCCGCGGGCGGCCTGAAGTATCCCTACGACCCCTACTACGGCGAGTTCAGCCCCCGCATTGCCTTCGCGTGGGCGCCGACTAGCGGCCCTCTGGCCAACACCGTACTTCGCGGCGGTTATTCGCGTTCCTTTGGCCGCACGAACGGCGTGGATCAGGTGCTCGTTCCCCTACTCGGCCTGGGCTTGGAACAGGCTGTGGATTGCACCCAGAACCTTTCCACTCCCGGCGCGGCTGGCGCCTACAGCGGCAACGGCAGCTGCGGCTCGACGGGTTCAGCTAACTGGAACAATGCCTTTCGGGTAGGATCAACCGCCTCCGCGACTGGCGGGCCGACTGCCCCGATCCCGTTCCCGACCCCGACGCTGCCCCAGCCCGTCTATCCTGGGTACAACAACACCAGCTCTGCCGCACCTGAGGGCCTGGACCCGCACTTCCGGTCTAACGTGCTGGACTCGTTCAACTTCACCATCCAGCACCAGATAAACCGCAAGATCACCCTCGAAGTTGGTTACATCGGGCGCAGAATCACTCACGAGTACCAGCCCATCGACATGAACACGGTTCCCTACATGATGACGCAAGGCGGTCAGACTTTCGCCAACGCCTACATGAATACAGTGTTGCAATACTGCGGCGGCATCGCGGGGATGGCCGGCGGCGGTTGCGCTGCCAATGCTGGCGCGGTTTCACCTCAGCCGTTCTTTGAGACTGCTCTGGCGGGAACCGGCTACTGCACCGGGTCCACGAACTGCACCCAGGCCGTCCTGGCCAATGAAGGATTTAACATCGCGAATGCTCAGGTTTGGAGCATGTGGAGCGATCTGGATGCGGGAGTCGGCTGCCCAGCTCCTGGCTGCTCCAGCCCCAACGGCGGCACTGACGGTTTCAACTTCCCGCGCACTATGGAGAACACGCCGATTCCTGGAAGCTCGTTCGGATCCGGCGGCCAGGTCTCTTCTGGCATCGCACTCAACGCCAGCATTGGCTACGGAAACTACAATGCCGGATTCGCATCCGTCAAGATGGCCGATTGGAAGGGTTTGACCATGCAGTCGAACTTCACCTGGTCGAAGGCATTGGGCACGGGAGCTTTCGTGCAGGCCAGCAGCGAATACACCCCCCTCGATGCATTCGATTTGTCCTCGACTTATGGCAGACAGGGATTTGACCGCAAGATAACCTATAACGCGTTCCTGGTTTACCAGCCACCGTTCTACAAAGGGCAGTCCGGAGCGCTTGGACGAGTCCTTGGCGGCTGGACCTTTGCAACGGTATTAACCGCCGGGACCGGCACTCCGAACGAAATCTACACCAACTTCGGAGATGGCCAATCCTACGGCGGAGCGGACGGCGTCGACTACTTCAACAATGAGAATGCCGTTCCGATCGGCCCCATCAGTAAGCACAGCCATGCTTACTACTGCGGACCCATCACCGGAACAGCCGCTTGCCCAGGTCAAATACCCACGGACGGGTATCCGATCAATGAATTCAAGGCCGGGGCGAACGAGTACATGAACTGGCGCAACCCGATCTTAGGGTTGGACAAGAGAAACGGCGGCGTGGGCTATCTCAATGGCCTGCCCTACTGGAACGTTGACTTCAGCGTAAAGAAGAACATTCGAGTGGCGGAAAGCGTTGGCCTGGAACTGCAAGGCGTCTTCGCTAACGTTTTCAACCACGATCAGCAGCTCGACGCGGTCTTCTCGACAGGGCTCTTTAACCCCGGTGGTTGGGGCGCTCTGCAGGGGCAAGCGGGCGAGAGGCAGATCGAAGTGGGCGCGCGCGTTCGCTTCTAGACTTTACTACTGACTCTCCAAGGCCGCACCCTTCGGGTTGCGGCCTTGTTTTTTGCCTGATCGGTGATCAGTTTCCTTGCTTTCCAAAACATCCCGCTTCAAGAACTCTTCTTCTTCCATTAGACTGAGTATCCAAACCGGGGATCGCCACTTGCACAGACTCAGATCTTGTTTCTGTCGTACCGCGTCATTCCTTGTCTTATTTGTAATCTCAGCAGTCGCACAGCCGGTTCCTCCGGAGCTGTTGAACGGCCTGAAATGGCGGCTCATTGGTCCGTTCCGCGGAGGACGAGTGGTGGCCGTTGCCGGCGTTCCCGGAGATTCGACGACCTTCTATTTCGGCGCAGTCAATGGCGGCATCTGGAAGACGACCGATGCTGGAACTGTCTGGACTCCGATTTTTGATAAGGAGCCGGTCGGTTCGATCGGCACCATTGCCGTGGCGCCATCCGATCCCAAGACCGTCTACGCAGGAACCGGGGAGTCCGATATTCGTTCCGACCTGTCTTCCGGCGACGGCGTCTACAAATCCATCGATGCCGGCGCCACCTGGACGCACGTGGGATTAGAGGACACGCGACAGATCAGCCGAATCGTGGTCGATCCGCAGAATGCGAATGTCGTTTATGTCGGCGCGCTGGGGCACGCGTATGGTCCCAATGAACAACGCGGCGTCTATAAATCGGTCGATGGAGGAGATCATTGGACGAAGGTTCTCGATCAGGGACCGGAAGCCGGAGTGTCGGATCTGGCGATCTGCTCGGGAAAGCCGCAGCTTCTGTTTGCAGGCACATGGCATACGCATCGTCCTCCCTGGAGCGTCTATGCGCCAATCGATGGCCCCCGCGGAGGACTTTACCGGTCTCAGGATGCAGGGAAGACGTGGTCTCGCCTAAGCAGTAACGGTTTGCCCGAGGGCGATTGGGGACGCATTGGCGTCGATGTTGCGCCCGACGGCAAGCGTGTTTACGCGCTGATTCAGGCGAAGAAGGCTGGACTCTACCGTTCGGACGATGGAGGCGATACCTGGGTGTTCGAAAACGCCGATCCGCGCCTTACCAGCCGTGCCTGGTATTTCAATAGCATCACGATCGATCCACACAATCCGGACGTGATCTATATCCCGAATGTCGCTCTTTACAGATCGGAAGACGGCGGGAAGACCATTTCTGTTTTGCGCGGTGCGCCGGGTGGAGACGATTATCACCAGCTTTGGGTCGATCCTAAGAATGCGGCGAGCATGGTTCTGGGAACGGATCAGGGAACCACCGTCAGCCTGGATCACGGCCAAACGTGGAGTACGTGGTACAACCAGCCCACGGCACAGCTCTATCACGTGATTACCGACAACCAGTTTCCGTATGTCGTGTACGGAGCGCAACAGGATAGCGGGAGCGCCGCAGTTCCTAGCCGCACCGATCACGGCCAGATCACGCCACGGGACTGGTTCCCTGCCGGCGACAGCGAGAGCGGATACATGGTGCCCGATCCCACCGATCCAAACATTGTTTATCTCAGCGGAACTTACGGCACCGTTGCCCGCTACAACAGGCGAACTGGCCTCAGCCAGGATGTCAGCCCGTGGCCGGTTCCGACATTCGCGTCTGCGATTGATCAGCGCAAGTATCGTGCGCCTTGGACTCCGGTGCTTGTGCTTTCCCCGACTGACTCCGGGACGCTCTTTCTGGGAACGCAGTACGTGATGAAGACCGCGGATGGCGGTCTGCATTGGGAAACGATCAGCCCCGACCTGACAGGCTCGAAACAACAGTCGGAAAACAAGACGCAAGCGGCCCCAACTATTGACGACGCGAAACAGCGGGGCTACGGCGTTGTGTTCACCATCGCGCCATCGCCCCTGAACCGCGATCTGATCTGGGCAGGCAGCGACACGGGATTGATTCACCTGACGCGCGATGGCGGAAAGGCATGGAAAGAAGTCACGCCGCCCGGACTTACGAGCTGGAGCAAAATTTCGCTGATCGAAGCCTCGCATTTTGATCCGGCAGTCGCTTACGCGGCTGTGGATCGCAGCCGGCTCGACGATCAGACGCCCTACATCTATCGAACGCGCGACTACGGCGCCACCTGGCAATTAATCACGGATGGGATCTCTGCCCCCGCATTCTTGCGCGCGGTTCGCGAGGATCCACAGAGCAAGGGGCTGCTTTTTGCTGGAACCGAACTCGGAGTGTACGTCTCCTTCGACGACGGCGACCACTGGCAATCCTTGCAGTTGAACCTGCCCGTCACTTCGGCTCGCGATCTCGCAATCCACGGGGATGATCTGGTAGTTGCAACCCACGGCCGTTCCTTCTGGATTCTTGACAACATTACTCCGCTGCGGGAGACCGTCGAAGCTCAAAAGGCTGATGCAGCGTGGCTTTATCGTCCAGCCGCTGCGTTTCGCGTTGACAACGATTCTTTTTCCGGCACACCACTGCCGCCCGAGGAGCCAACGGCCGAGAATCCCCCGGATGGCGCCATGATTGACTATTTTCTGAAGTCTCCAGCCAGCGCCATCAAACTCGAGATTTTCGATGCGCAAAAGAAACTCGTTAGGAAATTCTCGTCGGATGATCCAGCCGCGGGGAAACACGCACCGCTACCCGTCGCAGAACGTTGGTTTCCCCAGCCCGAGCTCCTCGACAAATCCGCGGGAATGCACCGTTTTGTCTGGAATCTTACGTGGAGCAACTCCGGCGGTCCGATCGCCGATGAAGACGCCGCACTCCACAATCCCAGCGGCCCAAAGGCACTGGCCGGCCTCTACGAAGTTCGCCTCACCGTGGATGGCAAGGTGCAAAAGCAATCTCTACAAATTGTCATGGATCCGCGTTCCCCCGCGACCAAAGAGACGCAGCAACAGCAGTTGCAACTCGGTCAGGAAATGTTCGCTGAAACGCTCGAGGCGCGTCGGGCGCTGGCCGAGATCGGCTCGGTTCAGAAACAGCTTGCCGACCTCCAGCAGAAACTCAGCGACGCAGGCACTCAGCTCAAGTCAGTTGTGAGGGATGCTCAGTCGGAAGTCGAAAGGATTCTTACAAACAAGGGAGCCGAGACAAATGCAGTCCCTGGACTACAGGAGGCTTATGGCGATCTTGCATCGGCACTGCAAGTTGTCGAAGGCGGAGACCGTGCCGTGCCTTCGCAGGCAATCGCCGTTTACACGGAGTCAAGCCAGGAGATCAAAATACGAATTGCAGAATGGACGGAATTCAAACAAAAACGATTGCCCGGGCTTAACCGGAAACTGCGCGAGGGGAAGTTCGCGCCGGTTGCGATTTCGGAGATAGAACAAGAATTCGAGTTTCTGATGTCGCGTTAAACTGCGAAGGTAGCCGGCGGCTTCTACAAAAATAGGCGCATTCCTATGAACATCCTTGATCTCGTGGTCGGCAAACCGATCAAAACCAGCGACGAACGCGCCGAACAGATCGGTCCCGCGCAAGGTGTTCCGATCTTTGGTTTGGATGGACTTAGTTCAGCTGCTTACGGCCCGGAAGCGGCCCTCACCCTGCTCATTCCCCTGGGCCTTCTTGGCGTTCGCTACATTGTTCCCATCAGCGCGGCTATCATCACCCTGCTCATTATTGTGTATTTCTCTTATCGCCAGACCATCGCCGCCTATCCCTCCGGCGGCGGATCCTATACCGTGGCGCGCTTCAACCTTGGAGCATCTGCCAGCCTGCTCGCCGCAGCCGCCCTGCTCGCCGATTACATTCTCACGGCCGCAGTCGGTATTTCCGCGGGAGTCGGTGCTCTGGTCTCGGCCGTTCCATCTTTGCTGCCGCACATGGTTTCTATGTGCCTGGGCATTCTGATCATCATCACCATCGTCAACCTGCGCGGCGTGCGCGAAGCCGGCACGGCTTTCGCGATTCCTACCTATCTCTTTGTCGGCACACTTCTCATAACCATCGTCGCCGGAGTTCTTCGCGTCCTGGTCAGCGGCGGGCATCCCAGACCCATCGTTGCTCTTCCACCTCCGCCGCCCATGACTGTGGCCGTTAGCTACTGGCTTCTGCTGAAGGTTTTCGCGAGTGGTTGCACCGCTCTGACGGGCGTTGAGGCCGTCAGCAACGGCGTGAAAGCCTTTAAGGAGCCCACGGTCAAGAACGCGCAACGCAGTCTCACCGCTATTATTTTTCTTCTGGCGGTGATGCTCGCGGGAATCTCCTATCTCGTCAAAATGTACGGAATCGCTGCCACCGATCCGGGGCAGCCCGGCTACCAAAGCATTCTCTCCATGCTCACCGCTGCGGTTTTTGGCAAGACCTTTTTCTATTATCTGACCATCGGCTCGATCCTGGTCGTCCTGTCTCTCTCCGCCAATACAGCATTTGCCGACTTTCCGCGCCTCTGCCGCGCCATTGCACAGAACAATTACCTGCCGCATGTTTTCGGATACCGCGGCCGACGGCTCGTCTACACCTACGGCATCGTGGTGCTGGCCGTTCTGTGCGGCGGAGTTCTTGTTCTTTTTGGAGGTGTCACCGATCGGCTTATTCCCCTCTACGCCGTGGGAGCTTTTCTTGCTTTTACGCTTTCCCAAGCAGGAATGGTCATGCACTGGCGGAAAAACCGTGGTTCGGGTTGGGTGAAGAACGCACTGGTCAACGGACTCGGTGCTTTCGTCACCGGTATCACCACTGCCGTAGTACTGGTTGCGAAATTTGTGGAGGGCGCCTGGATCACGCTGCTTTTCATTCCCCTGATGATTGTTTGCTTTGCCGTCGTTCGTCGCCACTACCATTCTGTGAAGGTGCTCACTACGTGTAAGGATCCGGTCGACGCGGCAGGTCTGAAACAGCCTCCCATAGCGGTCATTGCCATCGACCGCTGGAGCAACATTACACGGCAAGGAATCGAATTTGCCGCCCGGCTTTCGCCGGAAGTGATTGCCTTGCACGTCGAACCGAACGAGCACAACGAATTGCTGGAAGACGACTGGAAACACTACGTCGAGCTACCCTTTCGCGCGGAAGGCAAGGAGCCGCCTCAGCTTCACCTCTTGCCTTCGCCCTACCGCTTTGTCATTATTCCCGTCGTTCAATTCGTTCTCGATCTTTCGAAGAAACATCCAGGCCGCAGCATTGTGGTAGTCATACCCGAGCTGGTCGAGGACAGATGGTACGAATATTTCCTGCACAATCAGCGAGGACGGCTCATGGAGTGGGTGCTTCTCGCACGAGGCAATGAACGCATCTTTACGGTGAGTGCGCCCTGGTACATCAGGCATAAAACGTAATTCGATGTGATAGCCAGCGCAGCTTGAAACGTTATCATTGTCCCCTGGGTTGGATGAATGATCCTTGTCTTGATGGGTGTTAGCGGCGTCGGTAAGACGACCATCGGCATGCTGCTCGCAGCCCGCATCAAGTGGAAGTTCGAAGATGCCGACGACTATCACTCGGAGGAGAATCGCCGAAAAATGGCCGCAGGTGTCCCCCTGACCGACTCCGACCGGGGGCCGTGGCTGAGTGCTCTGCATGAGCGCATGCTGGAATACCGTCAAAAGGCTGAGAGCGCCATTTTTGCCTGCTCAGCGCTAAAGCAAGAGTATCGAGAATTTCTTGCCGCCGGCTTCCCGAACAACGAAATTTGCTTCGCCTACCTGCATGCGCCCGCCGCTTTGCTCAGGGAGCGAATGAAGACGCGGCGCCATCCCTTCATGAACTCCGACTTGCTCGATAGCCAACTGGCAACGCTGGAGGTGCCGTCCGAGCCCTGGTCCATCGAGGTTTGGCCCATCAGCGTCGCTGGAACTCCGGAGGAGGCCGTCGAAGAAATCATCGGCCGCCTTCGCGGGGAGGGTTTGCCTACAACCGGAACCGGATAGTGATCGCGGCCGGAGTCTTCAAACACTTTCAACGCACTCCCATATCTTCCCTGCGCAAATACTAGATTGACTGTATATGTGCGACTTTGCTTTCCCGTTATGCTGTGGGCCTACTCGACAGACGCCCCCATCGAGCGGGCGCCGGTTCACTGGGAGGATCGGCGCCTGCTTGTCCTCAAACTCACCCAACCTATACTGAAAGACATTTACAGGAAATGGGAGCCTGAAATACAGACGCAACGGGATTTGTTTCAGTGCTGTCTGCGGCTATATTTGCGCTCGGCTTTAAGGAAATTAAAAAGGAGGCATCATGCTTTACTGGACTCTAGTATTTCTGGTGATAGCGCTTATCGCTGGTGTTTTGGGCTTTACCGGCGTGGCGGTGGCAGCGGCAGGTGTCGCGAAGCTGCTATTTTTCATTTTCCTGGTTCTGTTTGTGATTGCCCTCGTCAGCCATCTCGCGGGCCGCGGTAGCCGAGTTTAGCGGGCAAGTGCGAGGAACCTAGCATAGACCCGAGGCTGGGTTGGATTTTCATTGTCGGGATCGAAAAAACCATCCCAACCTTTGCAATCGATCGCGGCAACTAACGAGTAGCGATTAAATCAAAACAGCGCAGCTAAGATCGCGCTTCCAGGAGGAAGGCTTTATGGCAGAAGATATGGAGAAGAAAGGTCAGCAAGGCGGACAATACGGTCAAGGACAGCAGGGCGGGCAGTCCGGTCAACCCGGCCAGGGCCAGCACAGCGGTCAAACCGGACAGGGTCAGCCCGGTCAGAACCAGTACGGTCAGAACCAGTACGGTCAGAACCAGTCCGGCCAGAACCAGTCCGGCCAGAACCAGCCGAAGAAGGGTGGCCAAAACCAGACTGATGAAGACGACCAGAATCGCGACCGTCAGCGCCGCGCTTCCTAATCGCTTCGTTCAGCTTCAGGAGAAGTCCCCGCTCTTCGGCCGGGACTTCTCTTTTGTCTGCATCAGATTCCTTCGTTCTTAATAACCAGGAGGCAGTATGGCAGCTAAGAAAAAAACGGCGAAGATGGAGCCTCTTCTGAATACCTTAGCCCGCAAATTGGGTCACGCGGCCGGCAAACTCACACTGGCGACCCATCATTTGACTGAGAATTTGTCCGAAACCGGGACGGTTACGGGCAGCAATTCCCCGGTTACCGGCACCGACGCGCCTTCGAAGCGGTTTCGGACTCGTGGTCGCGGTGCCAAGCCAAAGACTCCCCGAACTCGGATTTCCCCACGTCCTTCGACGCGGAAGGCGAAAAAGGCTACCAAAATGGAAAAACCGATGCAGACGCCAACCAGCCGGAGATCTACTCCGCACAGGCGCAGCCTCAAGCGGCGCTAACCGGGTTTCTTTGCGCCTCATAGCCAGGACACTTGGGAGAGCTTTTTAACAGACCCCTTTACTCTGGCGTCGCAATCTCACTACGCAATCAGCCAAGAACGATCAATCAGGTACAGAGTTCGATCAATCAGGTACGGAGTCCGGTGTATTGTCCTGCCGCGCCTCCCCGCAGTAGTTTGAAGGAGTAGCAGAAGGAAGATGGCATCATCAGCAGTCAGCGTCCGCAGAGCGGAACTTTCTAGGAGGGAATAACAATGCAAAAGGATTCATTGCAAGAGCTGTACATTGATGAACTTCGGGATCTATACAATGCGGAGACCCAGCTTGTAAAGGCTCTGCCAAAGATGGCAAAGGCGTCCTCGAGCGAGGAATTGCGCGAGGCTTTCGAGAATCACCTGCGCGAGACGTCGGAGCACGTGTCTCGTCTGGAACAAATCTTTGAACAGTTGGAAGAAAAACCTTCCGGCAAGAAGTGCCGAGGCATGGAAGGCCTGGTCAAAGAAGGATCAGAAACCATGGAAGACGAGTACACCGAGAATGTAATGGACGCGGCAATCATCGGCGCCGCCCAAAGGGTGGAGCATTACGAAATGGCAGCCTATGGGACGGTCCGGGCTCTGGCTGAGCTTCTCGGCAGGAGCCAGGATGTCTCTTTGCTCGAACAGACACTGCAAGAGGAAAAACAGGCTGATGCGAAACTGACGGAGCTTTCGCAGGAGATCAACCCCAAAGCAGCGCAGGGCGAAGGACGTACTACTCAGGCAGCTTCTGGTCGCAGCACCTCAAAAACCAGGAAAGCGGCCTAAGCAATTCTGAAGATGGAAGGGCTGTCAAAGGCCCTTCCGCTCTTCTGACGAGCTAGTGTTCCTCCTTACTTTCTAAATACGGGATTCACCGTATAGCGATTCTTCGGATATTCATCTAGGGTATTCTTAGCCTTTGGATCAGGTAAATCGGTGCAGGCGTGACCTATTCCCCGAGGCCTTGAATGACAAGCCAATCAATCCCCCAACTTAAGTTGCCGCGTTGGCGGGAGCTCTACACCGCAGCCCTCTTCGAGACCGACAAAGAAAAGATCTCGGCTCGAATCGCCGATGCTGAGAGCGCGATTGTAGCCCGGGCACGTGAATTGTTTTCGGCCGGCTCCGACACGATCGAAGAAGATCAGGCTCTGGATGATGCCCTGTATGCTCTGCGTGCACTGCAGAATTGCCTCGGCTTCCGGGCCGCGGCGTAATCCCTCCACACTTCCGTGACGAATTCGAATATTGCGTCGCGCCCTACCTTTGCGACCTGCGCCTACGTCCATCGCCATGCGAGAACCTAGGAACCTTACATTTGGCGACACCAGGAAAATAGAGGAACGATCGTCCCGAAACAGGGGCTGGACAGTATTGCTGGCAAGACGAGGTCATCTTACAGTGCGAAGAGTGCAGGAAAGAGTGCAGAAAGTCGAGTCCCTATTCCCCATGGCCAACAAGATCGCAGGACAACGAATTGAAGCGCAACGTTCCCCCTCCGCAGAAGATTTGCGGCGTTCATTTGAAACGGCTGTATGCGAGATTTACCGGGCAGATCTCGCGGCGAAGAAGAACCCCGGCTACCGCAGCCCGATCTTTCAGCGCGGAACGGTTCTTGGCGCTACCCGTGAAAGCATGGAAAAGCGCGCACTGTCAGATGCGGCTCGCGCTCTAGCTCAACTGTGGAAGGTTTGATACGCGCGACTCTGGAAGGGCTTGACGGGACTAATAGAGCTAGGTTAGTTACATCCTCGGAAACCATTGAAAATACTAAAGGGGAGCGCTGCTGGTTGGCACTCCCCTTTTCGATGCAGTGGAACTAACTTACTTTGCGGCGTGAACGAACATTTTCCTCGGCTGTCTTATTGGCATCATCGACGGACTCATTGACTGCTTTTTGCCGGTCGGCCTCTTTCTTCCCGGCCTCTTTTACGTTGCCCCAGGCGTTCTGCACTTTTCCCTCCGCCTGCTTCAACGCTCCACTGACCTGTTTTTCGGGGTCTCCGGTCCATTCGCCGGCCTGTCGCTCAATGCGGCCGGCAACGTCCTTGATTTTCCCTTTTACTTGATCTTTATTCACTTTTACCCTCCTGAATTTATGGTTCTACTTCTACGTCAGAGAACCGGGCTTCGACCCTGGATCAGGCGGATCAAAACCGCGACCACCGCCAGGACGAGCAGGATATGAATGAATCCGCCCAGCGTGTACGAGCTGACCATCCCTAACAGCCAGAGAATCAGGAGCAAAACGGCTATCGTCCAGAGCATCGGCACTCCCTTTCTTGAAGCTGACTCAGTTTCCAGCAACGAAACTGAACTGGAGGGTACCCGCACTCGGTGGCCGCAGGTATCCGGTAGACTCCCTAGCCGAGGGTCGATATTGCTTTAACGCGAGCCTGCACTCTCAGTAGATCTGGACAATTCCGTTCCGCACCGCATAAAGAGTAAGATCAGCGACCGAATGCAGATTTAGCTTGCGCATGAGGTTGGTCCGGTGGGTCTCCGCAGTCTTGATGCTGAGTCGCAGGGCGGTGGCAATTTCTTTGGTGGTCCTTCCCTCGGCAACCAGCTGAATGACTTCCCGTTCCCGCGGCGTCAGGATGCTCTGAGCTGAACTGTCCTTCTCCTCACATGGGCGCAGATAACCATCGAGCATCATCTGCGCCACTTTCGGGGTGAAAAATGTTCTTCGGTTCTGTAAGGCTTCGACTGCCGCCATCAGGTCGCGACCGGCGTCGGACTTGAGCAGGAAGCCCCGGGCTCCAGCAGCCAATACCTCCCGTACCACCTGCTCCGAATCGTGGATGGTCAAGATGAGAATACGAGCCTCAGGCTTAGTCGCGAGAATTTGTCGGGCAGCGTCCAGCCCATTGAGGTTCGGCATTCCAATATCCAGTAAGAGGATGTCTGGGTTCAGGGAGGCGGCGCATTCAACCGCTTCGCGGCCGTCCTTGGCCTCGCCACAGACCTCCCATCCCGGGTGGCTTTCGAGCAGGGAACGAATACCCTTCCTCGCGACCTCGTGATCGTCCGCGATAAGGATTCGAAGCGCGCTCAAAATCCACCTCCCAAAAAGAAAGCATTGAACTGCGACGGCTCGGGCATTGGCGAGTTTGACTCGTGGGTCTGGAAAAATAGGCCACAACCCACACGACCGCAGCCGCGAGCCGCGAAGGCCACTTTGGCGCGCTCAATCCCTGGGTTGGCGCAATTTGATGAGCACGAGATTTGCCAAGCTTGCAATTCTTTTGATTTCCAATGCATTGGTCAAATTCCGAGGGCGGCCCTCATGTAAGTTTTCCAACCCTCGGCGCCCACCGGGCGCTCCTACACCTACATCACCTTCATACGGGGACGAAGTGCATCGGGTCTCTACCCTAGAGCGCGGAGGCTTTTGCCGTAGCTTCCCGCGCGCCAAGAACGGCATCCAAAGCTCGGAGGGAGTTTCATGCGCCTGCGCGGATTGTGGCAGTCTGGTTTATCAACCGGACTATTGTGTATTCTGATTTCCCCCGTTCTGGCTCAATCAACTGCGCCGGAAAATAATCCGTCACAGCCCGCGATCGGTGGAGCTCAGGAACAGCAAAATGGAAATACCGCGCCGCAGGCTCCTGCTTCGGACCAGCAGCCGGAAGCGCAACCGCCGAGCAGCGGCGACCAGGCCGGCATGTTCGTGTTCAAGAAGCAGGTGGAGGAAGTAGTGCTTCACGCGACTGTGTTCGATGCACAGCGGCATCTGGTCACCGGGCTGGATCAGAGCGCATTCTCAGTGATGGAGGACGGAGTTCCTCAAACCATTACTTCATTCCGTCGCGAAGACGTGCCGGTTGCGCTGGGCGTCGTGGTCGACAACTCTGGCTCAATGCACGACAAGCGAAGCCAGGTAAACCAGGCGGTCCTGAACCTGATTCGTGCCAGCAATCAGCAAGACGAACTATTCGTGGTTAATTTCAGTCAGAACTACTACCTCGATCAGGACTTCACGTCCGATGAGAACCTGTTGCAAGCGGCTTTGCATCAAGTCTCCGCCAAGGGAAGCACCGCACTATACGATGCCATCGTCGCGTCGTCCGTGCATCTCAGGAATAATCCCCGGCTCAGCAAGAAGGTCCTGCTTGTTATCACGGATGGAGAAGACAACATGAGCCAGGAGACGCTGCAGGAGGCATCACGCCGATTGCAGCAGGCCAATGGTCCAACGCTCTATGCAATCGGGCTGGTAGGCGCGGGTCTGCAGGAAGCTGGGCGACGGGCTTTACAAGACCTGGCCGAAGCAACAGGCGGAGTGGCTTATTTTCCCAGCACGCTCGATCAGGTGGATAACATTACGCGAGCGATCGCGCACGATATACGAAGCCAGTACATGATCGCGTACCGCCCGCGGAACCAGAGCGCCAAACCGGGGTATCAATCCGTTCGTGTAGAAGCACATGCCCCGGGATACGGGACACTCGCGGTACGCACGCGAACCGGTTACTACTCGCCGGATTCAGCTCGCTAGGCAAGCGCGCCTCGCCGACTAGGCCAGCGTGGTCTCCGGTGGCGTGGTACGAAGTTGCGGTGGCATCTGGATCTGAATGATGTTGTTTTTGATGGCATACACGACCAGATCGCGTATGGAATGCAAACTGAGTTTCCGCATGATGTTGCTGCGATGCGTCTCCACAGTTTTCGTGCTCAGGTTCAAGAGCGTGGCCACTTCCTTGGAACTCTTTCCCTCAGCCAGCAATTGAGTCACTTCACGCTCCCTGACGGTGAGCGTGGGCAAGCTCGGAGGCTCATTCCGCGAGATCGCGTGGCCTTTGTCCAGGAAGCCCGCCAACACCAGATCATTCACTCGCGGAGTAAAGAACATGCGCTTGCTCTGCAAGGCTTCGACCGCCGCCACCAGATCGCGAGCAGCGTCAGATTTCAGCACGAAGCCGCGCGCCCCGGCATCGAGCGCCTCGCGGATGACCTGATCAGAGTCGGTGATAGTCAGCACGATCACTTTGAAGTGGGGGTCATGCTGCAGCAGTTGGCGCGTGGTGTCGAGGCCGTTGAGGTATGGCATACCAATGTCCACGATCACCACATCGGGCTTCAGTTGCTTGGCCATTTCGAGCGCCTCGCGGCCGTCGGAGGCCTCCCCGCACACCTCCCAGCCATCATGTTTCTGGAGAAGCGAGCACAAACCTCGACGGACAATTTCGTGATCGTCGGCCAATAAGATGCGTAGTTTCATGTCATCCTCCAGTTAGAACCCTCAGGATAGGTAAACTTGGTAATGCCAACAATTCACCACAACGCCTGCGGACTTCGCGCCAACGCCGTAAACAACCGATGCTGGCTCACCGCCTCTACCGCCTCCAACAGATCGCGGGCTGCATTCGATTTCACGACATAACCTCTCGCTCCCGCGTCAAGAGCCTCACGCATCATCTGCGGAGAATCATGCTGGGTGACGAACAAGACCTCGAGACCTGAGTCCTTTCGCTTTCCTTGGATCAGCCGGCACGCTTCAAGGCCGTTCATTCGAGGCATAGTGACATCGAGTACCACGACATCGGGCTGCAAACTCTCAACCTTGTCCAAAGCCTCAAGTCCGTCGGACGCTTCACCTACGACTTCCCACCCGGGCCGCCCTTCTAATAGGGTCCGCAGCCCTTGCCTCACTATCGGATGATCATCCACCAGCAGGATGCGAACAGCCATAAAGTCTTCAGCTCGCCGGGGCAGCTCAGTACAGACCACTCGCTGCGGTTCCGTGGCTCCCTTCGGTTTCATTGTGCCCGTTCCCGCCGCAGGTGTCCATCATGGCAAGGTGGAAAGGCCAGTTCTATGTAAATCACCCCAGAAGGTAGCATGCTACATCCCCGGCTCGAATACAGGGAATCCTGTATATTCACCTGTTTTCAATGGGCGTTAACTACCGCGGCATCAGTTCTCGGCTGAGCTCGATACCGGAAAATAAGTTCCTTCATGCAACAGAGCGTCCACGGCCTCGACGATCGAGCCTACATCGGATTTTGCGCAAGCTCCGCGGACGCCGGCCCTACGCGCCTCGTCAGCCAACTGTTTGGAGAGATGGATTGTGACCATGAGGATAGGAATCGAAGGAAACAAACCCGAGATTTGCCGGGCAACCTCCAGCCCGTTCAAGTCCGGCATCTGAAAGTCCAATAGAATCATGTCCGGGGGACTTTTTCTCACTCTTTGGAGCGCTTCGCCTCCGGTGCGCGCCTCGTCGCAAACCTGCCAGGTGCTTTGCTGCTCCAGAAGGGAGCGAAGATAGTGTCGAACCGCCGGATTGTCGTCTACTACCAGAATTCGAACCAAGCGGCTCACCCTTTGAATTTAAATCGCGCCGGACTTAATCCCTTGCCTCATCATTCAACCCCGCACCTGCTTCCAACGTTAGGAAGCCCGGAGCGCGCCCGCAATACAGCAAAGCCCTGAGCATCAGCCTTGTTCCTGATCGCGTTACCAAATGCCCTTGTCGCTTCCGGTTATCTTTAGCTCGATGGCCGCCGCCGCCGCCAAACCCGGAAGCAAGCTCAGGCGCAGCGCATTTTGTAGCTCCCCGTTCAGCAGAAGCCTTTTCCACTCTGAAGCGTACAGAGTCGCGGCTTGCGGGAAAATCGGAATGCGGAGAAACCGCCGCCGGAAGCGCACGCGCTCATTGCCGAAGCGCGCCGCATTGCTTACCAGGTCAGGCAAGTCAAGACCGGTGCCACGATACGATTGGACGTAACCTGATACAGTCACCAAATAACTAGCCAGCCCATCCCACAGACCCGCCGACCGGGCCAGGGACCGGAGATAGACGTAGTCGACGGTGCCTGAATCCACCAGCCGGGCAGTATCCACGACATCGCATAGCCGCAAATAAAAGTGTCGATACATTCGTTGCAGGGTGCTGATGATCAAGCGGTCTTCCGCCGCGGGCACGCGGAAAACATGAGAACCGACTTGTGCCGCGCCCGAGCGTGCAACCAGAGAGTTCGTCACCGCAACTTGCTCTCCCGTCTGGCCCAATCTGCCTACGTGCACTTCCACAAGTTCGGGCAGACCGGGGACCACGAAATTCCATTTGTTGGCCAGGCGGTCTCCCCAACTTCGTTCAGCCACCACCGCCTCGAAGCGGTCGCGCATAATAGCGACGACATCGGCTCCCTCGGCGTTCGTGTAAAGATCCATGTCGCTGCCCAGGTCGGGCCAGTGATCCAGGGACTTGATCACAATGACGTCCCCGGCCTGTTCGAGTGCCTGACAAATAGGAGACAGGAAAGACAATGCGAGGTCGATACGAGCCCGTTCTTTCTCCACCGCATGGTCAACCCACTCGGCCCCTTCATTCCCCTGCGCGACCAACAGCCCGTGCAGCCGTGGAAATGCGCGCATGATCACGTGATGAGAACTGGCGAGACCCCAGAGTTCTCCAAAATCCTGCCGGCCATAAGTAGCGACGGCCTGGCTGACGGCCTGAGTGGAGTCGCTCGGCGCGATCTCGCCATTGGATGAAGCTGTGATCTTATTGTCATCGACTCGCAGGAGGAGCCGTGACAAGACATTTAGGCAGCCGGTGGAGTTGTTTGCACCATCCATAACTTTAAGGTCGCTCTGCATCAATAAACGCAATGTTCGGCTTTCTTTCGATGTGAAAACGGGCTGCGAGGTTGTGGGCGGGAAACACTGCCTGCAGCTTCACTGCGATGCCGATTGAGAACCGCCGCCGTTTCCTTGGCCGCACTCGGTGGCCGTGCGCCGCTCGACGGCAGTCCCCTCTTCATAGTCATTCCAGGTTTCGATCAACAGAAAAGGGGGCGGATTGGAACTGTCGTAGTAGCGGCGATAGAACGTCAACGTCTCGTCAAAAGTCTTCCCGCACCGGCTCTGCATGTGGCGATTGAGGCCCCATTTCGCCGAGGAATCGTCGAAGCCGGGCCAAACTCCGCCGACAACGATCTTGTCCTGATCTTTGTCCCTCATCGTTTTGTAAAAATTATCGAGATACTTCTCGCCCCAGTTGCTGCCGTCTGCCGCCCACCCTCCGGGTCCAGGCTGCACCCAGGCGTAAGATCCCGCAAAGTCGTTCGCAAATTCGCCGGGAGGTTGGTCTTTGTAGATCAGTAGAGGGGCCGCATTCCAGTTGCTGCAATGCTCCCGCACCCGGTTCCAGTCGACGTGCCTGCTCTTGGGGAAAACAAACACTACGGGCCGGCCGTCATAGGTAAGATACGCATCGCGGTACTTTGCAGATGGACCAAAGTAAGCTGTATAAGCTTTGTCCAGGGCGGCAATCGCAGCGTCCGTTGCTTGCGCATCCTCGTCTGACGCTTCGTTATAGAGCAGCGCGACCTTGAAATGACTCTCACTCGCGACCCCTTGCAGGAGCGCGAAGTTGTGATCCGAATAGGGATTGCTCTCCCCGTACCAGTCGACAACAAAGGCGGAGATACCCATGCGGTGGGCCTGTTGAATTTGCTTCCTGAGAACAGCAGGATCCTGGCTGGAGTAGCCCACATCAATGTGGGCGTGGTCACCGAACCACGGCATGTAGACCGCGAGAAGCTTCGGCGACAGGGCGGGAGCCTGCGCGTCTCTCGATAGAGCCGAGCGATAGCCGGGAGTCGTGCACCCGCTCGCCATCACGAAACATACCATGCAGAAAGTCAGCAACGCCTTCGACAAGTGATAAATAACTCCATTTCTTATTCTTACGGCCTTTCTGCCTGCGCTCCATCAAAATTGCGGCACGGCCTGCAATTGCCGGATCACCCAACGATCGGCTCCGGGAGTCATAAGCACAACATAGTGCAGAACCACATGCTCATCGTGAATGACTCTTCCGCCCTCGATAACCTGCACTTGATATTCCGCGGTATCGTGCAATTCCATCACATCGCCCTCCGGCGCATAGAACACAGCTTCGAGGCGATGATTCTGATCGAGATATCTTTGGCTAATGCCCGAGCGCTGCTGACTCGCAACCGTTTGCTTGAGCCAGTCTTTCGCTTGCCCGGCGAAGCATCCTTCCAGCGGATCGAAGGTGTTGATCTCCAGCGCTCGGGCCATGCTCGTCCACGCGAAACGATAATCGCGAATGATCCCGGCCTCGGTAAGGCTCTCCACCGTTCGGGGACCTGCTTGTTTAGAATTCAGCTCGACCTGCACATCGGAATCAGCGCCATAAGAACAAAGCGCAAACGCAAAGAGCGTTGCGAACAGCATCCCGGCGCGCACAAAGCAGCGGCCGCGAGCGAGGCTATTGAGCATTCGGTTCATCGCTGCGCTCCCAGGCGGAGTTCGTTCCCCATAACGACGCCCGAGGCCGCAGTTATGACCGTCGCACTCGATGACTCTATCTCAGCTCGTGCAATGCCGTGCTTGATTGGGGCATCTACCGTACTCTTCCCGCCCGCATCGGTTGCGGTGAACGTGACGATGGTGCCGTCGGGTACGGCATTCCCCGCACAATCGTGAACCGGTTCGGTTTGGACAGAGATTCCAGCCGGGGTTCTCTGCCCGTTTATGCGCAAATTACAGGGATCGGAAGCAACTTCCTGCACGGCGCGTAACACCGGCACATTGTCCAAGGAAGCAGTCACCTGCAACGTACCGGCCGCCCTTCCGGATGAGGAACGGAACCACGCGATTCCATCTCGCGTTGGAGCCGCGCGCGACAATAACGACGCGTTTCCGGCGGTCAGCTGAAAGTTGACATTGAGCGGTGTTAACACCAGATTGTGAAATTGATCGAAGGGGAGCGCGACCCCGCTGACGGCATCGCTCTGCGCGACCGGGACGCGCGAGGGATGCACCAGAAAGGCCAGCGTTTCGGGCTGCGCCGCGCTCACATAGAAGGTTGTGCTCCGGCAGGTACTTGAGCAGGCAACTGCAAGATAGCGTCCTGCAACTCGCAGATCCTGAGCGCGTAAAGGGATTTCCTCGCCGAGGCTGATATCTGTTTTGCGCGAGACTCCTGGCCCCGAGAGATAAAACGTCGCCTTGCCGCTTCCACTGGTTGAGAGTTTCGCTTCGTCGCCGGCAGTGACGGCGGCAGGGGCGTGGATATATATATCCTGCGCCGCACACACTCCTCCCGACGCTGCCGCCAAACAGATCGCTGCGCAAGCAGGCAGAAAGCGCATTCTTATGACCTGCCCAGACTGTATTGGTTGACCACGACATGAAAGTTCTGCACCTTGGAGGCAACAGATCGCGGAATTTCAACCGCGAAAGGTTCAGACGATTGCGGCAGCAGCGCGCGGTCGACATAACCATCGGCTACCCAGACCACTTTCCCGTTATTGTCGTAAAAACTCGCGATGACATGCGAAATGTTGACGGTTTGCCCGCTCTCATTGAGCAGATCGCCATGCAGAACACTCTTTCCCTGAACGTCGGAATCTATCTTTTGATTCATCACACCGATCACTGGATCTGCGGAAGCCGGTACCAAAGCCGCTTTCATATCCATGCGAACGTTCTTGACTTTGCTCAGATTAACGTTGGGGAAATCGATGCGGTACGGCGTCACCTGTTTGGGCAGAAGAACGTGATCTATCTTGTCGAAGCTGCTCTCGTCGTCAATTGCATTCCCCGATCCATCGACGAGCGTCGCCCTCACATTCACAAAAGCTGGAATTGTGTCTTCATTGACCACTTCGCCCAGAATAACGGCGCCTTCGGCCGAGTCCTCGGCGTTCATGGAAATGATTCGCACGCGCGGCGCGTCGATATTCTTCGATCCCCACTCATCGCCTGAGGTTCCGTTGACCAAATCCCAACGCAAATAAGTAACGGGAATTACTTGCGCCGGTACCGTCGCGACTGGAGTCTTGGGCCATACTGCCCTCCAGATGTCGCCTTCTCGCACAAGGTGAACATCCCGCACATCTTCAATGGGACCGACGGGGGTGGTCCAATGCAGCCGCACGCGAAACTGAGCTTCGTCGTTTGTGATGTGCAGCGGTCGGGAATCAAAGCTCTCCAGATTGGAAAAAGAGCGCAAACTTCCATTGGATCCCGTCCACTCCTGAACAAAGGATTGCTTATCAGCGCCGCTCGTCTTTGATAAGGAGGAGAGAGCCTCGTCCCAATTGCGCCGCTGCACATCAACCAGCAGATTCGCGAGCCCCTGTTCTGGGGTGCTTGCTTTCGGAGTAAGCCCGTACAGTGCGGAACCGGCAGCAATGCCCACCGTTCCGCCGGCGTGCCCCGCCCCAACCAGGCCAACGACCATCAACCCCGCGGTTACCGCGACCAGAATAATTGGCAGAGCAAATTTCATTCTTATGCCTCAAGCCACGTAATGGTGTTCCGGATGTTCAGTCCGAACCGGAATATCGACTCCTGCCTGCTGACGACGTCCTTCAGGAAGAAGCAGTTCGAGAAAAATCGCGAGAAAGCTCACGCCAATCGGCAAGCTCCCCCACAACAAACCTTGCCATGCCGGAGGAATCGCGTCCGATTCGATCCGGTGAGCCGGGGGAACGTCGTCCTTCGACCAGGCCGTAATCTCTCCGTTGTTAAAAGTCTCGATCTTCCGCCATCCCACAAAGGTGAGGAGCGGCTCGTAATATGGATCGTGGACGAAGATGTATTTCAACCCATAGCGGTCGGCGTGCTCGAGCATAGCTCGCAATGAAGCCATGCCGGCTGAGCCGTAAAACTTGGCATTGGTGAGCTGCGCCGATCCGTAGTGAGTCATTTCGGGTAGAAGTCGGGCTGAGTTATAGTCTCCGTCCACGCTGCCCGCATCGGTGTAGGTTGAAACCTTGCTCAGTTCGCTGCCGAAGCCCAAGGTGATATAGCGATAGGCATCGTGGCCGTCACGATTCAGGAAGGCGATTACAGGATCGACATTCATCGATTCCCTAGGACGATACGGGTTGGCCGTGAGCCACCACAGCGCAGCGCCAATCGTCGCCACAGCTGCCAGCGAGAGGCCGACCGCCGCCTTTATCCGGAAGCGATCGAGAAGTTCAATGGCCAGAAGACCGACGAACGGCATCGCCATCAGCGTCGCCCAGAAGGTAAATCGCTCGAAGGTCAAAATCTCATAAGCCCGGCCCAGCAACCAGCGCGGCAAAGGCGTGGTGCCGCCGAGTCCAAAAATCAAGGTGAGCCAGAATCCGAACAGCAGAGGTATCAAGCGGCGGGACGAAGCCCCACGCATCACAATGAAAGGCAGGGCCAGGATCAAGGCGCCGTACGGAATCACGAAATAGTTCACGGCCGTGATGGAGTTCAGTAAGAAATTGGCACGGCTGTCGTGAGGGATCGGGATCTGATGAATTGGGTGTTGTATAAGAGCCAGCCAATAGGGCAACAGCACGATTCCGACTCCGGCCCCAACAACAACTCCAAATACCGCAGCCCGCGACAGAACGCCTCCAACAGATCCCGGCACACGCTCATCGCGGGCATCCAGCCACGCCGTCCAAAAGACGGGGCCAACGAACAGCACCAAACCGAATATCAAAGTCACGTGGTGGGCTGCTGCCGCCGCCAAACTGACCGCGACTCCCTTCACTAAAGACTTGCCCGTAGCTTCTGTCATCCATTCGTAAAAATAAGGCAGGGCGTTCAGATACAGAGCAGCAGAGGCTACAGTTGCGAGTTGTCCGGCCTGATACACCAGGAAAGCAAGTGCACCCAGAAAAATACTGCCCAGCGCAGCGTAGCTGGCGGCGCGATCCTGTACCCATATTCTGGCAAAGCGAAACACTCCGACCGGTAACAGGAGAACAGCGATCAACTGCACCAGCATGTAGCCCATTTTCAAGCCGACCACATTTGACAGGAGCGCGATCCACTGGTGGGTCAGCGGCGGATACGTGGTTTGCGAAAACCCTCCAAACCACTTTTCATTCCAGGGATTGAACCAGTGATGGGCATAATGCGACGCGAAAAACATATGGAAATTCGCGTCATACGACCCTGCAGGAAGCTGCATCAACAACAAGGGGCCGTGCACCGCCAGCGCCACCAGAATAATGGCCAGAAGGGGAATGGGGCGAGAGTAGCTAGGCGCGGTAGTCACAAGTCTGCGCTCCATGCGCTCGAAGTTTCCTTAGCGACAATCTTGGATTCGGAAACCCGGCTGGGGGTTTACGCCATTTTTCGCTTTTTACCGTCCCCATAGATCGCCAGCAGCCTTACTTGGAAGAGTGGCATCTGACTGGCACCGCAAGAAATGCTGTGCTGCGGGAGGTACGCCTAAGACTTGTATTAAAGTGTGGTGATTTCGTGAAAAGCCGATATCCGCTCGCGAGCTTTTACATAGTTGCTTTCTGCATAGTTCTTTTCGTCAATTGCGCTCTCGCTCAGACCTATGAGGTTAACGGTCAGAGCAGCGCGTCTGCCCCCAGTAATCAGAAGAATTCAACGGGCAAGGCCTCGCCAGACAGCTCAAATCAAAATACTTCGAACCAAACCGGCTCAGATCTGGGTTGGGGATCTAGCATCGATGTTGCTCGGCAAGCTCGCGCCGCCCAGGACGCGCTCAGGAGAAACGATTACGCGGCGGCAGTTTCCTTTGCGGAGCGTGCGGCGAAATCCGCGCCGCATGATGCTGAACTATGGTTCCTGATGGGTTACTGCGCCCGCCTGGATGAGCACTATCAAGCTGCCGTAGACGCCTACAATCGCGGCCTTCGCCTTCAACCGGGTTCGGTTCGAGGGATGGCCGGATTAGCGCAGACCTACGCCAGGATGGGCCGCGATGCAGAAGCCGAACAAATTCTGCAGAAGGTCGTCGATGCGAATCCCAAAGATGCCAACAGCCTGCAACTCGCGGGCGAACTTTTGCTCAACTCCGATCCTACCCGTTCTATCGAACTTCTCAAGCGGGCTGATGTCTTGCAGGCGTCGCCGCATACCGATCTATTGATCGCTCACGCCTACACGCACCTCGGTCAAGCCGAAGAATCGACCCACTACCTCAATCTCGCAAAGAATCGCGCTCCAAGAGATCCTGAAGTCTTGCGTGCGGTCGCCGAGCAATACCGCGATCAAGGTGACTACGATTCGGCAATTTCGGCGCTTCAATCGATTCCGTCGAAGAGCATCGATGTGCAAGCCGATTTGGCATACACTTATCAGCTCGCCGGCAAGCAGCAGGAGGCCGCGAACTTGTATGCGCGGCTGGCCAAGACGGCGAAGGGCAATCTCGGGCTCGATCTCAGCGCAGCTCAGGCATTGGTCGCCATCGGTCAGACTGACGCCGCGGGAACCTTTATCGAGGATGCACGACGAATCGACGCCAACAGCTACCGCCTTCACGCGATTCTAGGCACCGTCGACGAAGCTGAGGATCGCGACGAAGAAGCGAAAAACGAGTACAAACTCGCGCTCAAGAATCTTCCGCCTCATGTTCCCGAAGGCGCGCTCTATCCGATTGAGTTGCAACTAAACGTATATGAGCTCGACGAACGTCTAGGGGACGATACCGGAGCGAAGCAGCAACTCGATACGGCGATGGCAGAAATCGGGAATGTGGATGTCCCAGCATCTGCTCGACCGGAGATGTTACGGCTCCGGGCCGCGATAGAAGCCGGGAACGGCAATCTTGATGCCGCCAACAAGGATCTGCAGGACGCGCTGGCGCTTGCGCCTTCTAACGTTAATTCGCTTTTGAACTACGGTAGTTTGCAATGGAAGCTGGGACAAAAAGATGCCGCTCAGGCTACGTTCTCGAAAATCCTCGAGTTAGATCCGCGCAATCGCACCGCGCTGTCATCCCTCGGCTATCTTGCGCGCGACAAGGGCGATACAAAGCTCGCAGAGACCTACTTCGCCCGCGCAGCGACAGCACACCCTGGGGATTATGCGCCCTATCTTGCACTCGGCGACTTGTATACAGCGGAGCGCGACCTCCGCTTAGCCGAGGAAGATTATGAGAAGGCCTATGAGAGAATGCCCAGCAACCCGTTGATTGTTTCGGGCGGCGCAAATGCCGCGCTCGAGTCGCACAATACTGAGTTAGCCGAGCGCTGGCTGGATCGCGCCAGGGGCAAGATGAATGATGCTCCGCAGGTCAGCCGCGAACGGGAGCGCTTCCTGACGCTGAAGGGCGACTACGCCGATTCGGCAAAACTCGGCTACGCAGTTCTTGAAAAACTCCCTCACGATCGCGAAGGCGTCGTTTACCTCGCCTACGATCTCTTCTACCTGGGCCGCTACGACGAAGCCATGGCGCTGGTAAACAAGTATGATTCGATTCTTCCCCACGACAAGGATCTCCCTCTAATTGCCGGCTACGTCCATGTCCATAACGGCGAAAGCCGCGAGGCGCTCAACGATTTCACTCGCGCCCTGGATCGCGACCCCGGAATGGCTACCGGCTACGTGAACCGTGGATTCATCTTTAATGATCTTCGCCAGCCCGGCAAAGCGGCCAAAGATTTTCGGAGCGCGATTCAGCTGCAATCCAATTACGGCGAAGCCCATTTGGGCTTGGCTTATGCCGATCTGCAGTTGCATCGCCCCAAGCCTGCCCTTACGCAGTTGGGTGACGTGCAGAAATTGTTAGGCAAGTCGCATGCGTGGCGCTTAGCCAGAGCCGAGGCTTTCCGGCAGGAACAGGATTTCATCCACGCCGAGCCCGAGTACAGGGCGGCTTTGCAGGAGGTTCCGAATGATCTATCGACCCGCCTTGCGTATGCTGAAACGCTCTATCACCTGAGGCGCTTCCAGCAATCACTCGCTGCGCTTGAGGTCGCGCAAAAGCTGTCGCCCTCGGATCCTGCAGTTTACGCATTGAGCGCTCAAGTGCATGCGAAAGAAGGGGCCCGGGCAGAAACCATGCACGACATCCAGTTGGCCGAACAATATGGCAACAATTCGGTTGACACTTTAATGGCCACCGGCAATGCATTGCTGATTCTCGGGAATCGGGACGCAGCCATGCAGCGTTTCTCGCGCGCGCTCGACGTTCCCGGCGGAGACCGCATCGGGGTGCGCTTGGCGATCGCCGAGATCTTCGTTCGACAAGGGCGTTTCGATGACGCCCGCCGCCAAATCGCTCTTGGTTTTGCTGAGGCTCGCGTGGATGAATCTCCAGTCACGCCGGAGGACATCGTTGGAGCGGCCAGCATTTTCCTGGCGATGCACGACTTTGATCTTGCCGAAACTTATTTCGACAAGGCGCGACTTGCCGGAGGCAATCCTCTCGCAGTCGAAGTGGGACTGGCGAATACTTATCTGGCGGAGGGAGAGAATCACAAGGCGGAAGAGGCGCTCGCCAGCCTCGGGCCGGCGAAAGATTTCAGCGATGATTACGACTATATGATGGCCGAGGCCAACGTGTACCGCCAACGGCAGGATACGGTGCACGCGCTTTCCAGCTTCGCTCAGGCCAGCAGCGTTGCCGGACAGGAAAACCAACAAACGGCTCAGACGGCACAAGATGAAATCGCGGCCGAGGAGGGCCGGCAGATCAACCAGAACGTAAGTTTCTCTCCAGAAGCGTTGTTCACCCCTGCGCTTGAGGATATTAATGTCTACACTCTCGATGCCGAGATCCTGCACGTCACCGATCCATCGCTGTTGCCGCCCCCGCGTCGTTCCTATCAAAGCCTCGCCGAATCCCACTACCGTATTCATCTCGGTAATCTGCCGGCGATCTCCGGATTTGTCGGCGAAAGTCTGACGACCGGCCGTTTGCTTTTTCCCAGCGTGAACGTGATTCAGGATCGCAACACCTATGACACGCTGCTGAACGGCGGCATCACTCCGGTTCTTCATTTCGGTTCAAACTCAATCGCCTTTAACGGCGGGCTGCAATTTACGATCCGGCGCGATACGATCTCGCCCGTCTATATGAGCCAGAATCTTTTCCGACAGTTCCTCTACGTTTCCACAAGTTCGTTTTACAACTGGGTTTCAATCAACGGCAGCGCTATCCGGGAGGCTGGACCGTTCATCGATCAGAACCTGAATTCGCGGGACGCTTCCGCCAGCCTTGAATTCAACGTCGGCCGCCCCTGGGGGCACACCTCGTTGCTCGCCGGCTACGCCGCCCGCGACTTGCTATTCCACCCTCTTGTCGAGGAATACTTTAATACCTCGAGTTACATTGGGCTGCAGCATCGGTTCGGCAATCGCCTTACGGCAGCGGTGCTGGCCGAAGACCTCCGCTCGTGGAGAGTGCAGCAAACACAGTACGCCATTGCTCAGGCTCTGCTCCCCGGAGCAAGATTCGAATTGCGGGCCAATTCGCGATGGAATGTGCAGGGCTCTTTCCTGCTGTCGCGCGGACAGGGTTATCACGAATATGACAACGCGCAGAGTGAGTTTCTGCTTTCCTACACGCGTTCGGCCCGGAGCGCCTTGAACGACACCGGGGGATTCTTCGCGTCCCCCTTCCGATTCTCGCTCGGGGTTCAACAACAGACCTTTTACGACTTCGCTGGAACGACTCGGACAAATGTGTTCCCTGTAGTGCACTTCACCCTGTTTTAGAGAGTCGGAGCTACTAGTAACGGAAATCCATGACTGAAGTCATAAAGAGCGGTGTGGAAACATTTTCGGCAGACGAGAATGTTGCGCCGCCCTCATCGCAGACCAAGATTTTGAAGTCGCAGCTTCTCGGCGGCAGCCTCACGTTGCTGGCTGGTTCCGGGCTAGTCGGAGTCACGAACCTCGTCTACAACGTAGTGACCGCGCGGCTTCTCGGTCCCGCCGGATTTGCGCATGCCACCGCAGTCTACACACTGCTGATGCTGATGTCTGGAATCACACTGTCATTCCAGGTCGTCTGTGCAAAATACGTGGCGAGAAGCGCATCATCGGAGGACCGATCGAGCATCTTCTCCAGCTTGCACCAGCGCTCATGGGTCGCCGGAATCGCGATCGGCCTTCTGCTATTTCTCCTGGCGCGCCCTGTAAGTAACTACTTGAACCTCCCCGACCCTGGGCTGATATCTTTGCTGGCCCTGGGAACGGCTTTCTACGTTCCACTGGGAGTGCGCCGTGGATATATTCAAGGCATTCACGCCTTCGGGCCCCTGGCCATCAACTTCATGCTGGAAGGCGTGGTTCGGTTAGCGGGGGCATTTTTACTGATCGAACTTGGCATGGGAGTGAAGGGAGCCGTGCTGGCAAGTGTTGCGGCAGTAATCGTCTCCTACTTTGTCGCCGTGCCAAGTCCCGGATTGACGTCACTCAAGTTCCGTAAGATTGCCATTTCATTTCGAGAGGGATTGCAGGCGATTGTTTTCTTTTCGGGCCAGACGATCATCAACAACTTCGACATTGTTCTCGTAAAACATTTCTTTCCTCCGGCTGAGGCCGGTTTCTATGCAGCCGTCGCGCTGGTGGGCCGGCTGGTCAATATGTGCGCCTGGTCGGTGGTAAACACCATGTTTCCGGTCTCGGCGAGCGCCGGAGACACTGAGCACGACGGCCATCCAGTCTTATTTACCTCCTTGTTGCTGGTCTTTCTCATCCTGACAGCTCTCATCTTCGGTTTGTGGATGGTACCGAACTTTTTGTGGAAGACACTTTTCGGCGCTCACTTCGAACTCGGCTCCTACGGAATGCTAGCGCCGCTGCTCATCCTCTATGCCATCACCACCGGGGTGTATTCGCTAAGTTCGGTCATTATCACTTATGAGATGTCCCGCAAGATTGCTAATACCAGTTGGGTTCAGCTTGCTTTCAGCGGCGCTCTCGCTCTTGGCATTTACATTCTTCACCAGAGCCTGCGTCAGGTAATCCTCGTTCAGTTGGTTCTGATGCTGATTCTGCTCATCGGTCTGATTGTTCCGCTGCTGCGGCACCAGTTGACTCCCAAGGCCTTCGATACCTATCGCAGCCTCCGCCAACTCCGCATGCTGACCGAGGAAGAAGTTATGGCAGAGTTTCTGCGGAGTGAGTTTCATCATCCTGAGTTCGACGAATACCGGGATCAATTCGATCAGCTTGTCCGGCGACCCGATCTTAATAGCTCCAGAGAAAACGCTCTGCGGCAAGCGTTGCTGTTTCTGCGCCGCGGTGCAATGTGGCGCGAACTCCCCGCGGACACCAAGTGGTTCGAGGTCGAGTTAACGGTAGAAGATCTTGACCGGGTTCGTTTTTTTCCCAGAGCGCAATGGCGGCGGATCGCCGACGGAAGCTTCTACTTGACAGACGTAGTCGAACGCATTCGGGCGAAGTTGGAAGAACCCGCCCCCCACGATGCTTTCCTGGGTAAGCTGAGGCTTCTCAGCTCTTCTGTAGAAGAGAACCTTATCAATCCCTCCGTAATTCTGATTGGGATCGACGCGACGAGCCCGTTGACGGTTCTCGATGGCAATCACCGCATGGCTGCGGCGCTGCTCGGCCAGCCAGTGCCCATGCTCAGTCGCTTTCGGTTCATTTGCGGATTCTCACCTGAAATGATTCGTTGCTGCTGGTATTACACAAACGTCAATACGCTCTTGCGCTATTTTAAGAATCTTGTCCGCTATTTTTCCTACGATCCGGAGTCGGATATCGGACGATTCCAGCAGCGCAACCTTTAATTCGATGTACCACTATTGAGGAGGAGGAGTCGTCTGCGAGGGCGGAGCGCTCACTGGCGGCGTGGCTGGTTCTTGCACGAGCGAATTATCGCGGCGGCGAAGCAGAATCGGCTCATGGTGCTCCCGGAGGGCATCCCGCTCTGCGAGCAACACAGCTTGCACGTTTCCATCACTTTTTGACGCGACCTGAGACAGCTTCATGCCTTGCTCTGAACTTCGACTTGCCAGCCCCACGGTCGCATTTGCCCCTGCAACACTTTGCGCTTTGTCGTAGAAAAACTGGGCGGTCTCACGGTCGCCTTCAATCTCGGAGAGATACCCGATATTATTCAGGGCAAATGCATTGTTAGGATCAAGCTCATACGCGCTTCTAAAGTCCTGAGCTGCGCCGGCGAGGTCGTTGCGATTGACGGCTGATACCCCTCGAAGGTTCAGCTCGGCCAGTCTTAATTCAACAGTTCGTTGAGTATCCAGGCGGCTGCGCAAGTTTCTCGCGTTATGCTCCGCCATCTCGCTGACCGGCTTCCCCCTCCACGTGCGGTCGAGCGTGACCACCGCGGCCGTGTCGGAATGCAGGGCTGCGGCGGCGTCATAGTACCGCAGCGCCTCCTGCGATTCTCCTTCCATTTCCTTCGCAACCCCCATGTTGTTCAGGGTAAGCACATTCTGCGGATCACGCTTCAGCGCCTGTTGCAGAAGCAAATCGACTTCCGGAGCCCGCCCCTGAGAGAGCAAGCGCACTGCCTCAACGTTGTCATGATCGACCTTGAGGGCCACATCCTGAACGCTCAGTGCCTCATTGATCGAGCGCCCTTCGACTCGAGGCGAACTCGCGCGCGCGATAACTGCGTCAGTCGGTTCCTGGGCAGCCAACGTGTAGAAGCGCTGCGCCCTGTCCACCTGCCCTTGCAATTCCGAAACGTAACCCAGATTGTTCAAAGTAAACGGGTCGTCGGGGTCGAGAAGATAAGCTTTGTAAAAGAATGCTTCGGCCCTTTCATAGTTATGCTTGCGGACCGCTTCAACCCCTTCCCGATTCAATCGCTGTATGGGTGTGAGGTGACTACGCCTCGGCAAGGTGATCTTGATATCGGCTGCATGGGCCTGCACTCCCCCTCCTAGGGTAATACCGATCATGCTGGCGACAATCCACAATTTCTCCTTCATTGCTAAGGATCCTTCAGAGATTCAAGTCTAAGAAACGTAACTATGATGCAGAGAATCCTCTTTTGTTTGCCGCACATTCGCCGGTTTTTCTTACGCGCGCGACTACCTTGTAGTCCTTCTCGGCATCGAAATGCTACGCCAACACCAAAGGCGAATGGGGATGATATGGATCGCGTGTGGTCGAGACTAATTCGGGGAATTGCTTTGACCCTGTCTCTTCTTGCGGGTATTGCGTACGGGCAGGCTGTACCTTCGCAGTCGGTCGTGTCGGCTCCCGCTAGCGCTCCTTCGTCGACTGAAGCAATGGAGCCTTACGCGGATGCGGCGAATACTGTGCCGGACCCGGCAAGCCTGCTTCCCGATCTGCCATCGTTGCCTCACGCAAGGGCTAGTTTGATTGGCGGTACCATCGACAAACTGGACCGAGTGCGCGACCGGGTCACCGTGCGAGTCTTTGGCGGCGGTAAGATGACGATCTATTTCGATCCACGCACACACGTCTACAACAACGGTGTTTTGGTGACCGCTTCCGCTCTGTCCCGCGGGGACCGCATTTACCTCGACACGATTCTGGACGGAAGCACCGTCTTCGCTCGCAGTATTCGGCTAAGAACCAGCGCAGCCGCTGCCGGCACAAGCGAGGGAATTGTGCTCAGCTATCGCGAAGACAAGCGCGAACTCACTCTTCGCGACACGCTTTCTCCCCAGGCGCTGAAGATACATCTCACCTCTCAAACCCAGGTAGTGAATGGGGTGAATCCCATTCCTGCAACTTCGCTCGAGGCAGGAACCCTGGTCGCGGTGAAATTCAGTTCGCAAGGAAATGGCCGGGATGTGGCCGACCAGGTCTCTATCCTTGCCGTTCCCGGCAGCACCTTCACGTTTGCAGGACGCGTCACTGGGCTGGACTTGAGCACCGGCCTTCTTGTCCTCATCTCTGACACCGATGGCAAAACTTACGAGATCCACATGGACCCGTCAGCTATCGCGGTAAGCGACAATCTCCATCCTGGAGCAGACGTGACAACAGTTGCGAGCTTTGACGGCTCCCATTACACAGCCCGAAGCCTAACGGTCAATTCGCACTAACCTCGCACCAGCTAAGAGGCGCGGGAAATCAATCAGCGCTGTCGAACTCAATGTGAAGCTCCGCATTCCGTTAGGTCTACTGCAGCTGCTGCAGGCTGACGTAATTGCAGGCACCGTTCGTCGGCTGTGGTGGAATAGAACTCGGACTCGGCGGCGTTGCCCAGGGGACATTCTGAAAGTCGAAGAACTCAGTCATGTCGATCTGCGCCGCATCGCGTTGGGTGAGTGGCTGCAGGCTAAATCTGCTCTCAATCAGTTTCAGGATCGCCGTGTAATCGGTGGCTGTGTGCGAAACATAGTTCTTCTTCGTGAACGGAGAAATCACAATCATAGGCACGCGGAAGCCTGTGTAATTGAAATCGCAATTGTTCGCCGCGGTCGGAAGAGGATTGCAAATATCCCCCGGCAACAGATCGACCGGTGCAATGCCGTCTGGATTAACGGCGGGTAAGGGAGCCACGTGGTCGTATAAGCCGCCCGCTTCGTCGTACGTCAGTATGAATACGGAGTCGCTCCACGAGGTACTCGCCATAAAACCATTGATCAAGGTCTCTACGTAGGCCGCTCCCGTCTGCACGTTGTTGTCAGGATGTTCGTCAAGTCCCGAAGTGTATCCGCCCTCAATAAATGCAACCGACGGAAGCTGGCCACTATTCGCATCGTTAAGGAAATTAGGAGTCGCGGGCACAACGTTGGCTGGCAAAGGGCCCGAGGCATATTTTGCGAATTGAGTCAGATACGTGCAGGGCGCAATCGCGTCGGCCGCGCCGCAATCTGTGTCCGTGGTGTAGATTTTCCACGAGATTCCCGCGGCTTGCAGAGCGTCGAAGATTGTCCCCACGGGCACAGCCAAGGCATCCGCCGCGCTGGATCCCGGAGGATAAGCGTAGCCATGAGACGTCGCCGCAAACAAGTAGAGACGATTCAGTTGCGTGCGGTCGAGCGCTGGTGAGAACCAGTTGTCTGAGGTGGCGAAATTAGACGCCATGTAGTAGTAGTAAGGCAAATCGGTCCAGTCATAATAGCCCATGGCGCGGATGCCCGCGGTGTCAGTGTAGCCCTCGTCGTTCGCGTACTTGGCAGCGTTATAGACGAACCCATTCATGGCAGCCGTGGTCGAAGTTGGCGCTTGAAAATTAAAGTCAAGATGGCTTTCATCCCACGAGGGCGTGAGGTTTTCTGTGCATTCGGTCGCCACATGAAACGCGGACACACTGCCGGGGCCGACTACACCAACCCCGCCATAACTTGGATTAGAAGCATTCGCCGGCAGGCCGTTAAATTGCTGCGCCGGGTACCCGTTTGCAGCCCAGTACGCCGCCAGTTGGCCGAAGTACATATCGAAAGAACGATTCTCCTGCGCCATGAAGATAATGTGATTCACCGAGGATTGAAGCGTCGCGGGCGCAGTCGTACTCGTATCTGTCTTTAACCCCTGGCAGCCGCACAGGGAAAGCGATAGCACAGTAATGCATATGGCAGAAACTCTGCCGGCTTTCTCATTTGAATCCATTCGGATTCCTCCCGCTTGAAAGGCAAAAAGGCGCACGGAAAGGCGTATTTATGATGACTTTCCGGCAGAAAGTGTTGGTTCCGGCTCGAGTGCCGAAAACGCCACTAGCTCCTTAAACGATTAGAAAGACTGAACCTTCCCTTCGGGATTGCAAGCGTGAGGTCTGCCGAGGCTATGGCCCACAGGGTGTAGCACTGAAGTTCTTAGACGAATGTTATCTTCCCTCCCTGACTTTCCAATCGTAATCTGACGACGTTCCCAGAAAGATCAGGTCATCAACAAGGAAATCTACAGGCGGGCGTGCCTTCCTCGTTGTGGCCTACAGGCTCGCCAAGCTCCTCGGTATTACTCCGCCCCTGAGGACAAATGCGTCACGCAAAGTTTGCTGTTGCTGTAATCTTCCTCGTTGTGCCGATCGTGTGCGCGGCCAGTTCTTACGTCGTACCCACCACAACTCTTTCCGCTCAAACTTCCAACAATACGAGCGCCGCCAATAGCTTCACCACCCTGTCGAACGGAGACCTCGGCGCCGGAAACATCAGCAAGGTCGATGTCCACACCCTGCTCTATTCGGGCGCAACGACAAAAGTCTATGCTCACCTGATGCTTTGGTTCGGAGGGACGAATCACATGAATGTTGGCTACAGTTCCACCGACCCGGCTCAAGTCCAGAGCCAGATCACGGACATGATCAGCCGGGGCATTGATGGTGTGATTATCGACTGGTACGGACCCAATAACTCAATTGATCAGGCTACGCAGTTGGTCATGGCGGAGGCTGAGAACCATCCTGGCTTTACCTTCGCCATCATGGTGGATCAGGGAGCGATTGAGTGGTACTCCTGCACGGGCTGCTCGCCCCAACAGGCTTTGGTCACCGATTTGCAGTACATCCAGAGCACATACTTTACTTCACCGGCCTACATGACGATTCAGGGTCAACCGGTCGTAACAAATTTCAACATCGATCTGTCCTATACAGTCGATTGGAATGCGGCAAATGCTGCGCTCAGTACTCATCCTCTGTTTCTATTTCAAAACAACGATGGGTTCAGCCACACGCTCAGCGGCGGCAGCTATTCCTGGGTCATGCCTACCACGACAGATTACGGTATGAGCTACCTCTCGAGCTTCTACGACATCGGGATGACTTTCCCCAGCCAGCAGACTGTCGGAGCCACCTACAAAGGATTCAACGACACCATGGCTTCCTGGGGCTCAGACCGCATCATGGCGCAGCAATGCGGCCAGACCTGGCTGCAGACATTTTCCGAAATTAACGGCCTCTACAATGCAGGGAAACAACTGCCTGATCTGCAGCTCGTGACCTGGAACGATTATGAAGAAGCCACTGAGATTGAGTCGGGCATCGACAATTGTCTGACGCTTTCGGCTTCGGCTGCGGGAAACGCTTTGCAATGGAGCGTCACCGGCAACGAGAACACACTCGATCACTACAACATCTACATCAGCACAGATGGTCAGAATCTGATGCAGTTGACGGACCTTGCCGAGGGAATCCACTCGCTGAGTTTATGCAGTTTCCCCATCCCTGCCGGCAGCTACAAGCTGTTTGTACAAGCTGTGGGCAAGCCCAGTTTGGCAAATCAAATAACCGGCGCGGTTAGTTATTCGCCGGCGTGCACTGCGGCGGGAGTCTCGCCGACTGTATCCTTTGGGGCGTCGCCCTCCTCTGTAACCATTCCGTCCGGGCAATCGGGAAGCTTAACGGTGACCGCAACACCTCAATCCGGATCATTTAACAATGCAATCTCGCTCTCATGCAGCGGCGTGCCCAGTGGATTCAGCTGCTCTTTCTCACCCGCCACTATTACTCCTGGAGCAGCTGCGGCGACTTCCACTCTCACGATTTCAAGCGCCTCCGCTGCGGCAACGGGTCTGCGACCGCGAGCGAAGTTGGCTCCAATATATGGCGCGTTGCTGCTCCCCTTCGGAGTAGGCGGCTTCACCCTACTCGGAAATGCGCCGCGCAGACGCAGGAGTCGATGGCTTGCCATCTTTCTTCTGCTTGGCATCGGAATGATTACCGTCTCTTGCGGCGGCGGCACTGGGGTTAAAGCTGCTGCTGCTGTACCGGCCTCCAGCAATTATTCTGTCACCATTTACGGAGACTCCGGCTCCGCCCAGCTTTCCACCGTCGTTACCGTTACCATTCCGTAGATGCTTGCGGTCATGGGTATTCCACGGTGGACGATAAATCGCGGAACGATTCACCCATCCCAGCGAGCCTCGTGTCATCAACCTCAACAGCAGCGATTTCGAGGGAACCCAACGCGGCAGTCTGCGGAATCGAGTCACCTGCCGCAAAGCCTCGGTTCTTTGTGCCAATTCAAAATGCCGCAGGTACTTGAGCACGATGGTCGGCATCGTCATGCGAAGAGCCGTGGAGAAATTCTGCACCGCCATCGCCTGCTGTTTCTCTGGATTGGTTAAGAAGCGAATCAGGCAAGTCGCCAGGTCTTGCGCATTTCCGGGCTGGTAAAACTCCATCGCCAGCTCTTCACCCTCTCCCATTTGGCGAAAATCCGCAAGATCCGCGCACACGATTGGCACTCCATACGCACAGGCAAGATGCGCTACCCCGCTGCAACCGGTCGACGAGGAGTACGGCATTACCGCGACGGAAGAACTTTGAAACAGGTCGGGCAACCGATCCTCATGCACGTAACCGGTGAACTCGATGGCATGATTCCCGGCGCACTTCTGCTTCATTGATTCCACGTAACCACCCGCCTGAGGGTGGTCTCCTCCCGCAACAACTAACCTGGCGTTGGGCAGAGCATCTGCTACCAGGCGGAAGGCGTCGATCATCAGCTCAAGCCTTTTATAGGTGCCCCACTTCCCGAAGGCCAGGATGCGGTGCTCGGGATTTCCCCGCCGCGACAAATCCGGGTATTCGGGCCTTCTCGTCAAAACGCCGTGTGAGCGAACGTGAACATTATTTCGGCCATACTTCTCATGCAGGATCTTGCGATACCCCGGCATTAGTACCGATACGGAATTAGACAGAAGAAGAATTCTGGTAGCCACCGCGCCCGCCGCGCGATAGGCGCGGGCGTGCCGAATCCCCGCGTCGTTCAGATCAACTGTATCCATCAGATGGTGCAACGTGACGTGAGTATAGCGGCCGCTGAGACGTGAAAGCAGCGGGGTGAGGAGTCCAAGGAAAGCATTCAGGGGATTGCGTCCGAATGTACTGAAAAGCAGGTTGAACCACACCACGTCAGGCTTTAGTTTCTGCAGAGTCCTGAGAAGGTTCACCGCGCTCAAGGGATCATCGAACGACCAGCAGCGCTGCACCGAGAAACCGTCCAGCTCGGGTTGCGCCGGGGAGATCCGATCGGCAAGAATCGTGAGGCTGAGAAACGGATTCCCTCGCAGTTCCTCCGCAATGTGCAGTCCATATTCGCTCAGTCCACCTTGACTGGGTGGAAAGGTCGTTACCAGACAAATCTTCATTAGGGCTCCGGTCTCGCGGTAGATTAGATTCGATGAGTTCACCGGGTGAGATGTTGGCTGCGCTTTTTACGATCGGAGAACCCTGAAAGTCGAAGCAATCGAGTGGGAAACGGCTGGCGCTCATTGCAAAGCCGGAAGTGCAGAACACACTTGTTCTGACCCGGACAGTCGTTGCAGCAATGCGTCCCTGACCTTCATTTTCATCGCTTCAGCGGAAAGGGGCTCGATCACGGTGATCCCCGCCGCAAGCCGGCTCAAAGTCAGGTAAGCTTCGCGGTTTCGCCGAATGAAGTCCAAAGGATATTCGGGCTTCCGTGCTCGCGCCGCGACTGGATCGGCGTCAATAAAATAGGCGACGTCAGGCTTTGGTATGAGCCAGAGAACGAGCCGAAGGAAAAGCCGCGCCAGCCGCCGTTCGAGGGGAAGATTGGCCAGTTCATCGTAAATGTAGCGGTCAAATATCACCACATCGGCTTCGCTCTTCCTTACCATCCGAACTTTTCGGCGGAGGTGTATCGCGTCGGCGAAGTAGAGGCAGAAGCGCATCGCAGTCACGGGCCCCGAAGTTACGTTCTTATCGCGCCGGTTCAAAGGCCGTTGCGGAGTTCCAATCCCTTGATCGCCTTTAAATGCCCTGTGACTGATGAACTCACGGAAACGGGGCAACACCACAACATCGTCCCAGAAGGTTAGAAGCTTCGTCCTCAGACCGGTTTCGCGAAGCCACGTTGTCAGCGCATGGATCTGAGTCGTCTTGCCCGCTCCATCGATTCCGGAAAAGCTTACGATTTTCAAAGTGCGAAGCCTCAGCTTGCATGCAAGGGTCTTAGGCTTGGGTCTTGGGCTAATGAGCCCCCGGCGGTTTGCTTGAAGTAGCTTCACTCAGCGCAACCACCGCTCCCACCGCCACACCGGCTCCAATGATGGCTCCGGTCCTCAACACGATGGTGCGAACTCGATGCTGCTTCCCGGGGGCTATCGCTACTCCCGCCGGTTGTGATGCGGCAACTCCGGTGGTATGGGCGGCCTCGGCGGCAGCCGTGCCCACTGGCTTTTGCGGAGAAGACTGCGCGGAATCTTCGCTCGACTGAGATGCCGAATCCTGGGCCAATGAATCCTGCGGCGATGACAGCGCAGCACTCAATTGCTCCTGCGCCTGAACCGCCTCGCCGGACTTAGCCAGAATCGCTCCCGGGCTGTCGGGGAGTTCGGTGGGCTTCGCCTCGCGCTCACTAGCGGAGGATGAAGCCGCCGTCGCTTTGCTCAGAGTGCTGGTCAGGCTCTTATCGAGCGCTGCTGTTTCTTGCGCAACAGCGGGCAACACCGGTCCGGAGACAAACACACTCCAGATCACGTATGCCAGCACCTTCCTGCACGCCCTCATGATCGCCTCCGGCACACATCTCACGAATCATCTAACTTGCGGACTTCAGTGCGGCCGCGCCGTATTCGGCGGAATACCAGGGCAAGCCCTGCGGAGCCTCCGGCGCGGCAACGGCATGAAAACTCTGCGCCGCTTGCTCCGCCGTTTCGAATACCTCGAAAAGACGATCGACTCGCATGAGTTCCAGAATCGCCGCCGAGGCCGGCGAAACTGCCGCCAACTTTAGATCGCCGTCCCGTTTCATGGCCTCGTCCATGCAGTGGAGAAGGATCTCGATTCCGGAACTGTCGATCTGTTGCAACTGAGAGCAATCCAGAACGACGCGTGGGCGATCAATTTCCAACAGTGGCTGGAACTCGGACAGAAAGCTTTTTCCCTCTGTATAGTTCAGTTTTTCCGGCAACTCCATTACGATTACAGGACTTCTCGTGTACATGTCATTCACCCCTGAATAGGACTGGCTCCCAGCTGCCAGGATTTTTGCGCCGAAAGCTCTTGTGGCTCTACCTCAGCAACAACTGGCTGCGCCGCATCGCGATAGCCCAAATCCAAACCGCGCTTCACTTCCTTCCGGAACGAACCGTTGAATCGCATTATGCTGGAGTCGGAGACCTCCAGCATCACATCGCGACCCAGACTCATAAGTTTATTTCCCTGAGCAACAGCGTGAGACACGTCCAACCACATCCCGACATGGGTGTTCGTCAGAATCGAGCTGTCTTCAATCGCCGTGCCGCAATCGACGTAGCAATCCCGCTCAATGCTGCTGCAGCGGGTTATCAGCGTGTCTTCCCTCACTTTGGAAGCGCAGCCGATGTAAGCCGGCGCCACAATTCGGCTGCGTCGATGAATGTCAGCCCCCTCGCCGACCCAGATACCAGGTTTAATTTCCCGTCCCGCCGGCCGCATGGCGCAATGGCCTTGAAGCGCATCTGAAACCAGCCGCCGGAGATCACGGGGGTGCCTCATGCGGTTCACGTATCCGGCTACAAAATACGAAGATCCACTTCCGTCCTCTTGCATCAATAGCGTCTCGGGATCGAAGCCTCGAGCCTTCGCGCAATCCACCATCCACAGATCCAGGGGACCTTGGCTGTCCTGGCCGCGTGTCGCCCTCCGCCGCGATTCTCGGTGGAAGTAGAACAAATCGAGAACATCGGTTTCGGCATACAAGCTCGCAGAGCTGACAAATGAGTGGTCGATACCGATTTGCGAAAATCGTTCCAACTCATGGCTCATCGCGGACCAGACATCGCCCACTATCTGAACCTTCACCTTTTCGGATGCACTGGAAAACGCTCGCTTCAGGAATTTCTCACTTGGGGCCAGCACTGAAACAATCTCTACGTCGGCGTCGAGAAAACGCTCGATTGTGCGTTCGGTCAAGGAACGCCCGAGAATATCGGCGCACGCCAGCGGCTCTGCAAGCACTGGCTCTCGTCCCACCCCCTGCAGGGCGGCAGAGCCAAAAGGCTCATGCTCTACCCCGGCTACCACGATAGCTCCTAGGCCCACTTCTTAACCTCGCTTTCAATTTTGATCGTTTTCGGTTTGGATCTCACTTCCGCAGTTCCTGTTTGCTGCTGTCGTTAAGACAGTACAGGTTGAGGTCGACCGTTGCTCTTGGCAGAAGACGCGGCGACCGGGGTGGGTGCGGGCCGCCTTACAGCCTTGCGCTTCGGAATAAGCAAGTCGCGCATCTTCATCTTTGCCTTGTGCAGCTGCGACTTTGAATTGCCCACCGAGCAATCCAGCATTTCAGCAATCTCATGGTGCTGGTATCCCTCAACCTCGTGCAGCGCGAAAATCTTGCGGCAGCCCTCGGGAAGCTCCTGCATCGCCCGGCGCAACGCAATGCGATCGATCACGCCAAACAAGTCCGGATCTTCCTTCCCCACATCGCGCCGCAGGGATGGCGTATCCGGCGACACGGGTTCATCTAGCGAAAGCAGCGGCGGAGCCTTGCGGCGGCGCAGCTTCATCAGCACTGTGTTGACGGCAACCCGGTACAGCCAGGTCGAGAACGCTGAATCGCCGCGAAATGTGCCTACGTTGCGAAAGACCTGCAGAAAAGCCTCTTGCGTCAGGTCCTCAGCTTCGGGAACATCTTTGGTCATGAGTAGACATACCGAATACACACGCTTCTTATGGAGCTGAAAAAGCGTGGCAAAGGCCTGCTCGTCGCCGCGCTGTGCGCGCTGCACCAGGCTGCGTTCGGTTTCCTGGGGGTTGAGTTCCTCCCGGGCCGGAATCATATCGGCTGCGGTCGTTGCTGTCGCGGAAATCACGCAAGTCGCCACTTTAGTCTCCTTCGTTCGAACTGGAGTTGTTTCTCTGAGTGCTCGAGGTTGCCGTGAGCACTTATCGAAGTAAGACTAGCGACAAAGCCGTTTCCGGCCCATCAGGATGCTCCTGTAATTGACTGCTAGAGTTGCTGTACAACCCTCGGGAATCAAATGCTGAAGAATTGGTTTAATTGTAGGGCGAGCGAAACTTTCATCTGCGCGAGGTGTTGCTCGCGGGGTTCCGGGCGGCAAAACCGCCCTTCTGATCCTGCCCGCCGAACGGAGATGACCGCAAAAGGTAATGGCCAGCAGCGCTGGGCTGCTGGCCGGACCATGACCGCTGCGTTAGTAAAGGCGAAAGCCAACCTCTACGCTGATCTGCACATTTACCGGATGACCATCCTTCTGAGCGGGAGCGAAGCGCCACTGCCTGACGGCGTCGATGGCTTTTTCATCGAGCCCAAATCCCAGGCCGCGGACCACGCGAATATCCCGTGGATGGCCCTGATCGTCGACGATGAGCCAGAGGATGCATGTTCCCTGAGTTTTTGCGTTACGTGCGGCCTCAGTGTATTCGGGATCGGGCGTGGAAATAGCTTGAGGAGCGGAAATTCCTCCGCCGACTTTAAATACGCCTCCGCCCATGCCGCCGCCGCTCCCTATCCCCACCCCGGCGCCGTTGCCCGCGCCCACTCCACCGTGCGATCCGGAGCCGATGCCTCCACCAGATCCAATGCCGTTTGAGGGCGGAGCCGAGGGCAACGGTGCAGCGGATGGATCTCCCAGGTTTGGCATATGATTTTCGGCCAAACGCACCTGCGGAGGCACTGCCACCGCCGGCTGAGCGACAAGTTTAGGATGTTCGTTTCGAACGATAATCGCTGGCGGAGTCACGGGCAACGCTTCAAGTTTCGGGAGTTTCCCCTTGGTGGCCGGCAGGTGGTCGTGATCCCCGCCGCCTCCGCCGCCACTGAGGACTTTTTTCGCGACCGGCAACGCGTAAGAGTCCGGCGAAGGCGCGATCAGAGTTACCGTCTCGTGCTGCTGCACTTGCTTCACCGCGTGGTCTCCGAAGGCTGCCCCTCCTAAAATTAACCCGAGCGCAATCACGTGCGCGAATGCGGACCCCACAAGCCCGTTCGATCGATAATTATTGAACTGGCCCCAGATGGCATCTGGAACCATTTCTTTGTGTTTTTGCGAAGAGGAAGTAGCTCTTGCCGGCTGCCTGGCTGGTTCGCGGCCCGCGTAAAGTGTATCGAGCACTGCGGATGAAGAAACACCCGGGAGTGCGGGGACGATGCGACGAGTGCTTTGACCGTTCGGCATGACGCTCCTAATAAACT
>Ga0302326_10002667_pt1 | contig 43095 bp, 39 predicted proteins | sample Palsa_T0_3_FD_202264 | JGI IMG/M metagenome (GOLD analysis project Ga0302326, IMG submission 202264) | Peat permafrost microbial communities from Stordalen Mire near Abisko, Sweden - Palsa_T0_3 | ecosystem: Environmental > Terrestrial > Soil > Palsa > Peat permafrost | place: Sweden: Abisko...
ACAAATCTCAATCACGGTGACGGTAATAAATGGCACTTCTCGCTCGGTACGATGCACCAGCTTTTCTCCCCGATTTCGATTCGATACCCGGACAAGTCGAAGCATGGAATAAGGCGGTGTCGGCTTGGTTCGATCAAAATATCGCGGACGATAAAGATGCTTTCGGACGTGACACACTCCTGTACTACAACGCGGCAACATTTGACCCGGGTGGTGTAGAGGTCGAGCAGGAAATTACCTGGAATGCGTTTCCGAAGGAACTTCTTCGACGATATGGGCGGGAAAGGGCACTTGTTCTGGCAGACCGTCTCTGGCCGATTGAGAGCTTTGGTGTATATCCATCCGACCCAGATAATACCAACGGGACAATGGGGGTCCTATATCGGCCGCAAGAGGAGTACTGCGAATGGCACGTTGTGCGCGGTCCGGATTTGGGCAAGATCCTACGCATCATCTTTACTTCCGAACCCCCCGAATATTGGCAGGCACTATTTGGATTAGTTCCTGGTTCGAAAATGCCTCCGGTAATCGACGACCAACACTTTCCGGGAGATCGAGACAAGCTTCTGCACTTGTACCATGAACTCGTTAGCTATGACGTCAGGCAACCTGACTTGATCGCGGTCGATGACATAAAGGACGAAGACGGCGAGATACTTGTAAGAAAAGGGCAGTACAATATCTACAACAAGTGGAATACCACCCTCGGAATCGCGCATCTAAATTCACCACCTAATTCCCTCGTAGCAGAAATCAAACTTGGTGCGGATGCGTCTATTCGTTATCTGAATCCGCAGGGATATCTGTTGGTAGAGCCGGAAGCATTGATATGTTACGCCGGCTACGGCGGAGCGAATCGCAACAGCGACCCAACGATTGGCGCATCCGTAAACGCTCTTGCGCGAACTGGAGCGTATGTGACTCTTCGTAATCCCGTCGGCCTCTACATGGACCACATTGACTTGTCGGGTTGGGAAGCTCCGGACCAAGGAAGCGTTTCGGACTGTGTCCGAATCATTCGCGGACGGCCCGGAATGGTTGAACGCATGGTTGTCGAAGTGCCGCCAGCGCGGGGCTTCGCAGTTAGCGATTTGATGATCGCAGGAGTTCCGATCCGTTATGGCGGACAAGTCGCCGAATGTATCACGGTCAAGCTGACTGGAATTGCAAACATCTTGCCAAAGCCAATCAGCAGAAATTCTGCCCTCACCGCCGCCCACAGAATGCTCGACCCTCGATGGCCTGTAGCAGTAAACAAACTGAAACTAACCGACCCGATCCCCGCGGGAAGTGTCGAAGCCTTCCTTTTTCAGGGCACAGGTGACGCACCGGCCTTGGCGGTTCGCACCGAAGATATAGCTAAAAGGCTCCAGCCGGCTGTGCGCTTGAAGAGAGCCCGTTACGGATTTCGATTCTAGCCGAGCAGAGGCATTAATGATGGATGACCGCGAACACGAATCGTTTCAGGCTGCTCATGAGCCTGTTCTTCCGATGGCCGACATCCAAGGAATCATCGTACCGGGCTTTCTCAAACAGCATCACACGCTAATAGGAGTCTGTGCGCCAGACCGCAAAGGAGCGAACGCCGAGTTTAGACGCTTCATTGGTGAATTCGCGGAAGAAGTCACTACCGCTTTAGAAGCGTTGAAGGATCGGCGAAATCGTCGGGCTGCCAAACAGAATCGAGCCGAGCGCATCTCGATTAGACCTCTTGTCGCAATTGCATTCTCGCACGTCGGCCTACTCAAGGTAACGATGGGAGCCTCGAGCTTACCGAGCGATGCCTTTCGCCAAGGGCTCTCTGCCAGATCAGGCTATCTCGGCGACCCGTCCAACCCTGAGAGTCCAGGCCACCCGGGGAAATGGAAAATCGGGGGGCCTGGTCAGGAACTCGATGCGTTGATCGTTGTAGCGGGTGACACGCGCGATGAAGTAGACGCACGAGCGGACGACGTGTTGAGGATACTGAACGGTGCTAGCCTGAAAGTGGCGTACCACGAGAAAGGTGACGTTCGTCACGACTTGCCCGGGCGAGAACATTTTGGCTTCAGCGACGGTATTTCCCAGCCCGGCATACGAGGGCGGGCATCGGATGACCCCGGTGACTTTATTACACCGCGTCATATCGCGCGCGAAGCGGAGCCGGCTCACGCGCAGTTCGGTTATCCCGGACAGGATTTGGTTTGGCCCGGCGTCCTCCTCCTCGGACAACCCGCGAGCAGCCCCGATCCGCTAATTCCTGGCATACCTTCATCAGCTGTTCCCAACTGGTCGCAGAACGGTTCGTATCTTGTATTTCGCCGCCTCCGCCAACACGTCCCGCTGTTCTGGAAAACCATGGAGTCAGAAGCCAATCGGTTATCCAAACTGCCCGGATTCGAAGGCACGACCGCGCAGAAGCTAGCAGCACATTTGGTCGGGCGATGGCCGAGCGGAGCCCCGGTCAACCGTTCTCCGTTGAACGATGATGAAGCGCTCGGTAACGAGCCCCTGGCAAATAATCATTTTCGATTCGATTCTGATGCCAAGGCGTTACCGCTGACATCGGGATTCGAGGACAAGTACCCTCAGTCAAAAGCCGATCCAGCTGGAATTACCTGCCCATGGGCTGCTCATATACGAAAGGTCAATACTAGAGACTCGGCTTCGGACACAGGTGGTCGCGATTCAACCTATATACGCCGAATCCTTAGGGTCGGAATTCCGTATGGAAAACCGTTGGCGGATGGCGACGCCGACGTGAAATCCGAGAAAGACAAAAAGGGTGAGGAAGATCCTTACGTCAAGACCGAATCACAATCGGATAAGGATGATCGTGGCCTTCTGTTTTTGAGCATCCAAGCTTCCATTGAAGATCAATTCGAATTTCTTGTCACTAGATGGATGGGCGACCCATCGCGCCCAAAGATGCCAGCAGGGCACGACATTTTGGTCGGGCAAAACGACGCTCCTGGCGAACATCGAGAGCGTCGCTGCGTGTTATTCGGCTCGGGACTTCAGCAAGCCACCGTTACAACGAACGCTCAATGGATCGTACCGACCGGGGGGGGTTACTTTTTTGTGCCCTCTTTATCTGCTCTTCGCGAAGTGCTTGGTGGAACATAGGAGTCGAACGAAGAACCCAAAAAGTTACAAATCTACAGCCAGATTTTTCGCTGCCGCGCACGTCGTGCCAACCACCGATGCAATCGCCGGTTGCGAAGCTTAGGAGAGCACACCCGCGATGCGCCTAATAGAGCAAGTCGCCCTTCTCTGTCAACGTCTTGTGCCACTTGGGTGGGGGCCGTTGCTTGAGCGTCATGGATTACGACTAAATTACGCTACGCTTCATAATCCGCACAAGCTTGCGGCAGAGCTGAACAAGTCGATAAAGATCGACCGTAACATGCCGGGCTTTGAAGATTTCTGGCCCGACGGCGAGCGAGCAGTAGAGCGTGGCCGGCCATCCAGGAGCTTGTTGTACCACGCATTTGCGAGTCCCTTGGTCCACCCAGCATCAGCACAAAAACCAAGACCTACTTTCTATCCAACTCTTCGGGAACTTGACGCGCTGGAAAACTACATTTACAGCAGAAGTTCAGTCTCGCTTCATGATCTCCGTCGCGCGATGCCATTGGGGTCTCGCCTCGTCGCCGCTGTGCTTGCGTACCAATACCGAATCGGGGCCCGCAGCCCGAACGGAAGATTCGCGAGTACGGCCCTGTCTCGGACCGGTGTCTCACGCGTTGGCACTCGAGAAGCTTACTATGATCCGATTCGACGATCGTTCTGGCCTCTCCCCCGAAATTCGTCGCGGGGAATCGCCGTCCTGCCCGCACGATTTGCAGCCTATCTATGCGAGCTGCGTACTCCCGGAGCCAACGACGCCATCCTAGATGAGCAACCCGGTGACGAGGACAGGAACTTCCTGTTTCCCGTCCACAAGTTATTTGACGGAGACGAGTGTTTGAAGGGCAGTTTGATCTCCGTCAAATATTCCGAGCGGCACGTAAACGAGAAAATACGCAAATTTCACGTCAATTCAGGGGTGAACGCGATCTCTGGCTTCGACATAAATTCGTCACCTTTTGTTCGTGATTCAAAGTACGACAACGACTTGGCGACGCTAAGAGCAGCCGGTTCGTCGGTTTTGGTGCAACCTGTTCCGCACAAAAGACTCACTCGAGTTGCGCTGCAGAAGAACAAGCTGACCGGTGACAGGGAGATAGTAAGGTTTGTCGTTCCACCACGATTTGGGGACAACCGATATGCAGGATCAAGCTTCCAATTTCTGGACGCCACCCACGCGGAGAGGCGGACTGCACCCGAGTACGCAAACATTCGGCACCTCGTAACGGACCCTTTAAACCCGAAAACAATCCAGGATCTCAACGACCTGCCGTGGAAAGAGTTTGATCGTAAGGTTCGCCGCGGACGGTACGAAGCCGCTCATTTCGTGGATGACAGCTGTGAGGGTTGTGTCAGCGCAAACGTTGCCGGAATCGATATGGGGGACCCTAATAAGACCAATTTTTCGGCGTTCTCGATGATTTGCGCGCCCGACTTTTTCCCGCTGGTGGATCAAGCTGACGTAACGGACTGGGTCCAAGAGGTTCTGGGCGTTGGCGGCGAACGTGAACAGTTCGCGCAAGGAGGCCCTTGGCCTCTCTCAGGAAGAAGAAATTGCGTGAACCCTAAGCTGCTTCGACCCGATATACCGAGCGCCTTTGCTTTCCCCATTCGAGACGACGCCTTCGCCAGAATTGAAAACATTACCGCTATAGTGGGCGGAAAAATTCGTGGTGGCATCGAACATCGGCCCAAGAAAGATCGTCGGTTCGTTGATCCATCAACGTCGTTTCTGCCGGATTGTGCTTCTGGAATATTTGATCCGGGTTGGGACGTTTCATTTTCTGGCGATGGTCAGGCTGACTTCTTAGCTTCTTACGGGCTGGGGAGTCCGTTTCCGGAAGATGTGAAACTTTGCTCGGCACTGAACTCCTTCTGGCCTTCCGCGGCCCCCGATGCCACAAGAACGTTCGGATTGTTTCCCCCTACATGGAATGCAACGACATCTGTACCCCTTATGGATGAGGAATTGGGATTTCATCCCGACCACCCGGACGTGCGCAACGAAGATCGAAAGTCGAGTCTCGGATGGGACGGTGAGTATGGCCCGTACTTCGAGCCTGGATTTGGCGCGGTTAACCACGCGCACATCGACCAATCCGACTACGTAAGCAACGCCTTAGCCGGGGAGATTTCGCTCGCTCGACTCGCAAGAATCGATGCTCCCGAAATGTTTCGCAGGATGAGCGCGATCCGAGCTTGCATTGCGGTGTTGCCTGAGAAACCGCAACGAGTCAGTTCGACGAAGCTAGTCTTAGTCACAGCGGAACGCGTTGACGACTGGAGCAAGAGGCCCGACCGAGGGGATCCCCGACTGCGTGGTAAGGGGTTCTTGTTCGTGCTCGCCCGCCTCGAAAAAATAGGAACGCCCGCAAGAGAGCATGGGCGGTGGCGCCGGAAGGTCAAGAAGCGTTATACCTGCCAACTCGATAACTCAGGGATTTGTTGGCGGCTCGAAGATAGCGGCGAAAGATTCTTGTACGAAGCCTGGCAAGGATGAGCGGGGGACAGCTGCCGATAAGTTGCGACGTTATCGTGGTTGGCGGCGGCCCGGCCGGATTTGCAACCGCGATCGGTTGTGCCGAAGCCGGACTGCGCGTAAATGTGCTCGATCGGTCGACATTTCCTAGGTCGTGTGTCGGAGAAACAGCTCATCCTGGCGTCGAGCCTCTGTTCGAGCGATTGGGAATTGCCGAAGATGTCACCAAAGCGCAGTTCGTGCGTCATACCGGAATTTGGATGAAGCACGGCCCAGAAACGGAATTTGTCCGGTTTGGCGGAACAACTCGCCGACCATGGCGAGGATTTCAACTATGCCGGCCCGAGTTCGATCAAATTCTGATGAACCGAGCACAGAAATTGGGAGTTCGTTTTATCGAAGGCTGCATACCATCGGATGCGAACTCGGACACCGGAGGCGTTGCGGTCGTTACAAATATGGGCGTCTTCAGAAGTAAGGTACTGGTCGACGGCACGGGAAGAAATCGATGGCTCGCGCGTCGATGGCGTCTCAAGGTGGATGCGTTTTCTCCTAAGCTGATTGCGCGCTTTGGTTACTGGGAAGGCGAATGTTTAAGCAATCATGACAACCCTACCTTCGCGTTGCGGCGCGACGGATGGGACTGGATCGCTCGCCTAAAACCAAATTTGTATCAGTGGGTTTCTCTCAACTACCGGGAGCAGAAACTAGGCTTGAGCGGCGTGCCGGTCGAGTTTGCAAAACTGCGGCAAATTGGGCGACTCCGAGGTGCGGACGTCACGTGGAGTTTAGCGAGACGCCCAGCGAGTTCGGCCTACTTTCTTGTCGGTGATGCCGCCGCCGTATTGGATCCCTCTTCATCGCATGGAATTTTGAGGGCGCTATCCTCGGGAATTTTGGCTGCGACGTGTATAGCAAGAATTATCAAGGGTGGATCAACCGATGTTCGCGGCATTACGGCAGGATACGATGCTTGGCAGCGAGATTGGTTTCTGAAAGACGTGAGCCGTTTGAGAATGCTCAATCATGCCGTGCAGCCGACGGCCGCCGTTCCCCGCCGAGGAATTGCTACCGCACAACTTTAGGCCGACGCGCGTCAGCAGCAGATACAGCTTTGCATCCCCCGTTTCGGCCGCCTTGCATCCATCACGGATTGGGCCGCTGACGGCAGACCCGAGGATTATGAACCGAACGACCCAGGCTCATTCTCTTCTCAAGGTCCGTCGTTACCCTAGGCCCCTGCTCACTAGGCAGGGGGTTCCCTTCGTCCTACTTGGAAAGCATTTCGATCCAGAAGCCCGCTTCGAGGAAATGCGATGTTATTCATCTCCCTGTTTTCAGAAAAGCTAGAAATTTCCTGTTTTCCCCCCTCGAATGTGATATAAAAGAAGGAATAAGTTAAGAGGAGGAGAATGAAAACAAGCGTGCTTTCGAAGCCAGAAGAATCCAGAGACCGGCTCGCCGAGTTAGGCCTCGATGAAGTAATCTTCGCACAGGCGATCCAGCGCGGACAAGCGATTGCCGCGGGTTACACACCAAATCATCCCGCGATTTGCCGGGGAATATCCCAGTGGGGAGAGGTCGTTGCTGCGATCCGAGAGCAACTCTTGCCACGGGGATGGACGCGGATGGATGACGATAATTTCGCCCTCACCGTGAATCCGACTCGAACGATAGCGATATCCGTCTCGACCGGTGATGAACTTACTGGGATCGCTGACGCCATACCATCGACGAGTTCCGCGAAAGGCCCGCGGACGGCGGGCGCTGTAGTCGTCAACGCATTGCAGCTCGACCTCTTCGGCAATGTTCCGCTCAAGCCGGAAGAATTGTCGAAGGGGGCGAATGGCGTAATGACCTGGATTCTTCTATTCCACCGCGACGTTACCGCCCAAGAGACGCGCTTTGAACTTTCGCGACCTGTGAAGATGGATTCGGATGGTCACGTCATCGTTTGGGTCGAGCGAATCATTTTCCCCGTTCTGCCATTCGGAACGGACGGAGTTCTCTCTCCGGCCGATGTTCCTCTCTCACCCGAAATCGTTCCCGAGGTCAAACGCAAACGTGCCTGACCCTTCGATGTTCAATCCGAACCGCCTCTCGGTTGCGCGAAAGAGGCGAGGCCTCACCAAAACTGAGCTGGCCACTCAAGCGAAAATTGACCTCCGATCCGTCACCGCATACGAAGCGGGTGTCCGGCCGCCGAAATTAAAGACTGCCGAGAGTTTGGCAGCGGCGACAAATTTTCCCGTCGAGTTTCTGTACGGCAACGATCTCGATGAACCTCAGCCAGACACGGCCAGCTTTCGCGCGCTGTCGAAAATGACGGCGACTCAGCGAGATATGGCGCTCAGCCAGGGCACGATCGCTTTGCATCTGAGCAAGTGGCTGGAAGCACGCTTCGAACTGCCCGAACCTGGACTCCCGGATCTCAACCGCGAAGATTCGCCGGAAGCGGCGGCAGATTCGTTGCGGCGGCATTGGGGTATCGGAGAGTCGCCGGTCAGAAACATGGTTCATTTGCTCGAAGCGAAAGGTGTCCGCATTTTTTCTCTGGCGATCAACGCGCGCGAGGTGGATGCTTTCTCTCTTTGGAAAGACGCTACCCCTTTTGTTTTTCTGAACGGGAATAAGTCGTCAGAACACAGTCGTTACGACGCTGCCCATGAACTCGGGCACCTCGTCTTGCATCGTCACGGGCCGCCTCAAGGCCGTGATGCCGAACGCGAGGCCGACGCGTTCGCTTCCGCTTTTTTGATGCCGCGTGGCAGCGTGATCGCACACGCTGTGCGAAATCCTTCACTTCCGGCGCTGATCAAGCTGAAGGCGATTTGGATAGTCTCCGTCGCCGCATTGAACCGTCGGCTCTTCGGTGTCGGCATGACTAGTGACTGGCAGTATCGGACGCTTTGTATCGAAATCGCCAAGCGTGGCTTCCGTAAGCGTGAACCTCGAGAGGCGCCGCGAGAGACGTCTCACATTCTGCCGTCTGTTTTTGGAGCACTGCGCGAAGAAGGGATCAGCCGGGCGGAAGTAGCACGAACCCTGACAATTCCGCGTGCGGAGTTAGAACAGCTCATGTTCGGGCTCACGATGACGAGCATCGACGGTGGTCGCAAAATTAGGGTGGCGCAGACGATGACAAAGCTGGAACTCGTCAAGTAGGCCGCTGCTCACTAGGACGCCCGTCAGCTCTCGCGCGCGATCGAATGCTCCACCCTCGTCTCCCCGCAAGAGCACCCCGTTCATGGCTCGACGATTTTTGAGCGCTGCTGCCCGATCTCGATGACGGCCATCGCGGCTGGATTGGTCGAATAGCGTGTCGGCGAAATCCGCAGCTTCGTAACGAGTGGCCTCAATGATTTGCGCGATCTGCTGCGCAAGGACACGGCGCTCGCCCGAACGGAACTTCTGAACAACTCCAGTGAAATCACGATGACGCCAGACTACGATCCAGCGCAGCGCTTTTACATAGCTTAAGGCAATTGGAATTTACTCGGGAGCTCATTTTGGTGATCGGGCTGTTTCTGTCGCCTCGCCAAGCCCTTATTTCACGTTGTCAATACACGTAAATATGTGTATATAATCATGAGCCGGGGGTTCCGGATGACGACGAAACCTAAGAGACGCCAAAAGCGGCGCGGCGAGCCTTTCATGGTCTATTTCACTCGCGAGCAAACCACTCAGCTCAAATCGATTTGTCGGGAGCGCCACGTCTCAAGAGCAGTCCTTGTACGCTTTGCGGTCGACCAATTATTCAAACACCTGGACAGCGGGCAATTAAAGCTTCCGTTGGGATTAGGATTGTAGGTGGTCACCATGAAGCCCATTACCAAAAAACCTGCCACCGAACCTCGGACTAGCAAGGAACTCTCCGTCGCGTTTTCTGGCCATGAGACGTTTGTCTTCCGGTATGGATGGTTAAAGAAAGCTGTCGATGCAGTGACTGAAAGGACTGATGCATTTTCTTCTGATGACGCCATGGTGGACCTCGGCGTCGGAAAGAACATGGTGCGCTCCATCAGACATTGGGCACTCGCGACGCGGATATTGGAGGAGAGTACGGGCACGAGAGGCGCGCATCTTTCATGCACTGCTCTCGGAAAGGTTCTTTTTGGATCCCAAGGACTCGATCCATACCTCGAAGACATCAACTCGTTGTGGCTGCTCCATTGGAACTTGGTCAGCAATGAGCGCAGGAGTACCTCTTGGTCTTGGGCTTTCAACCTCCTCAGCGACAATGAATTCACGCGGGAGTCGCTAACTTCTTTGATCACTGATGAGCTGCAAAGACGTGGAGCAAAACTTCCCAGTAGCAATTCTCTTGGTCGCGACATCGACTGTTTCATTAGAACGTATGCGGTACCCCGCGATAAGAAGACGCTAGTTCTCGAAGATTCTCTCGACTGCCCCCTTGTTGAACTTCAGCTTGTTGAGGAAGACGTCGCTCCAGGCCTCTTCTACTTTAGGCGCGGGGAACAGAATACTCTTGCGAATGAACTCTTCGTTTATGCACTGCTCGACTTTTGGGATCGAACAGCACCCAACAGAGAAACTCTCGCTTTTGCTGACATCGCCTACGGATTTGGAAGCCCAGGTTCAAGTTTCAAGTTGGATGAGAACAGTATTGCAGAACGTCTTGACAGTCTTGAACGAACAACCGAAGGATCCTTACAGTATGCCGACACTGCTGGGCTCAAGCAGGTCTATCGACGTGGAGCATTGGAGCCCCTTAGATTTCTTAACTCCTATTTCGAGCGCGTTGAAACAAGCGTTCTGAGGGGAGCGTAAATGCGGTATTCGGATCTTGTTGCGGTCGCGCCCCGGTTTTCCCGAGCCGTAAATCTCGAAAGAGATGCGCACGTTCCAGCTTCGATTGAGGGCTACATCGTAACAAGCACTGCGGCAGACGTAATAGCGCGACTCGGTCGAGCCCTTAGTGCTCCCGCCGGTCATCGGGCTTGGACTTTGACGGGACCATACGGCTCCGGCAAGTCCGCTTTCGCGCTCTATTTAGCGAACCTCCTTTCGTCTTCCCAGAGCTCTGGCGGGCAACTGGCAAAATCTATCTTGAAGGAACAGCACGAAGATCTGTTTCAGGATCTCTTTGATCGCAGAAAGAAGGGGACCGTTGCTGAGAATGGCTTCTGTCCTGTTCTTGTCAGTGGCTCGGGAGAACCTTTCGCCCTTGCACTTCTCCGCGCCTGCTGCCGTGATCTTGGCCGGTATTACAAACGTGGACGTCCTCCGAAAGCATTCTATGAATTACAAAGACTTCGCTCACGCGCGGAGAAAAGTAGGTTTTTCCCGGCGCACGCCCTCGTTAAGGCGATTACTGACATTACCTTCAGCCTTCAGCAAACGGGAAGATCCAATGGAATCTTGTTAATCATCGATGAGTTGGGGAAGTTTCTCGAATTCGCAGCACGCTTTCCCGACCAAGGTGACATTCACCTCCTCCAACAACTTGCCGAAGCCACAGCACAATTTTCTTGCCCAGGGCTGTACTTAGTCACGATTCTTCACCAGTCGTTTGAACGCTATGCTGCCGGCCTACGTCCTGCGACGCGAAACGAATGGTCTAAAGTCCAAGGTCGATTCGAGGATATCGCTTTCCAAGAGCCACCGGACCAGTTCCTGGAACTCCTGGCGCAAGCCGTCAAACATTCTGCCCACCCGGTGACTTCCCAACTGGAGAAAACCGCGGCACGTTTCGCGGAAACCGCGTTTGCACTCGGCCTTGCTCCTCCAGGTATGGCGAAGGTGCAGTTCGTTCGCGCGTTGACGCGCTCAGCGCCCCTGCATCCCTTGACTGTGCTTCTGCTAGCGCGCATGTGCCGAAAACTCGGGCAGCACCAGCGCTCCCTGTTTGCGTTCTTGGTGTCGCGCGAGGCGCATGCCTTCTCGGCATTCCTGGGAGAAGAGAGGCCCAAGCAGCACATTGCTTTCTATCGGCTTCCTGAACTCTATGATTACGTGGACTCCGCCATCGGTAATGGTTTGAGCGTTGGCGAAAGTGCGTCCCGCTGGGCTGAAGTCCAAAGCGTACTTGATCGTTCCGCGGATGCTACTCGTGAAGAACTAGAGGCCGTCAAAACGATTGGATTGCTCACTGCTGTCGGTTCGTATGGACAATTGAAAGCCTCCCACGAGGTGATTGAATTCGCCCTCGGCGCCACCACTAGCAGCTTTCGTCAAACAGCCAAGAGTCTTCTGGCCCGCTCTGTGCTGGTCTACCGGAAGCACAGTCAAGCGTTCGGATTCTGGCAAGGTAGTGATATCGATGTGGAGTTGCAAGTCGCGGAGGCGAAGAAGCGTATTCATCCAGGTGGCAGCCTTGCAAGACAACTAACCAATTTGTGGCCTCCTCGTCCACTGGTCGCAAAGCGGCACTCTTTTCAGACCGGAACTCTCCGATACTTTGCTTTGCGCTTCGCGGACCTCTCTGCATTTTCAAACTCGCTGGAGCCTCATTCCGATGCAGACGGAATGATTGTCTATTGTCTGCCCTCTTCACAAGCTGAAGTGGAACAACTGAGGGAGCTGGCTAAACAGTCACCAGTTCGGGAGCGGCCTGACATACTGGTTGCCATCCCGCGGGACGCCGCGGGGCTCCGGGAGGCTGTCCGAGAACTCGAGTTATTGCGGTGGGTCGAGGTAAACACACCCGAGCTCAAAGGAGATATCGTTGCGCGGCGCGAAGTGCGTGCTCGCATCGGAACTGCAGAACACAGCGTTGCGCGGGAGATCGAGAGCCTGTTCTCCCCAACACAGGTCTCGAAGGCGAATACGGCCTGGTTCCACCGAGGTGTGCCCGTCCACATTGCCGACGGTCGGTCCCTCAGTCAAATGCTCTCTGATATATGCGATGCGGTTTACGTCCACACCCCCAGGCTACGGAACGAATTGCTGAACCGCAGGTCCCTTTCGTCTGCTGCTGCAGCAGCACGCAGAAATCTTGTTGAAGCGATGATGACTCGAGGATCGGAACCTCAGCTCGGCTTAACCGGCACGCCGCCCGAAATGAGCATGTACGCTTCCGTTTTGAAGAGTACCGGAATTCATCATGTTGGAGAATCTGGTTACACCTTCGGGGAACCTCGCAAGGATCGAGAGCTGCGTGAAGTCTGGAACGCGCTCAAACACTTCTTTTCGACATGCGAGTTGAATCGTCGGCCGGTCAGCGAGCTCTTTTCCGAATTGCAAAAACCACCTTACGGTTTGAAGATGGGAGTCATTCCTGTTCTTTTCTGTGCCTCCACAATCGCGCACGACACTGAGCTCGCATTCTATGAAAATGGTGGATTCCTTCCCGAGTTGACCGTTGACGGATTCGAACGCCTCCTGAGCTCTCCCGATAGCTTCGAACTCCGACGCTATCGAATTGTCGGTATACGCCGAGAGGTGTTTCGCCACTTTGCTAAACTTGTCGGAACCAAGATCGAAGAGAAGGATAGGCATCTCGTCGCGATCGTTCGTCCCCTGTATCGCTTCCTCAACAGGCTCCCTGCGTATACGAGGAACACGACTTCGCTGTCGGAAGCCACGCTTGCCGTTCGACAAGCCTTACTGAATGCCAAGGAACCTGACGCTCTGCTGTTCGAGGATCTACCGATAGCATGCAACGCAAAACCCTTCCCCACAGCCAACGCAAACCCGAGAGAAGTGGCTTCGTTTTTTCGCACTCTCAAAAACAGCTTCGGCGAGCTTCAGCGATGCTATGATGACCTTCTCGCGGACCTCGGCAAACTCCTGTTCAGCGCTTTCCACGTGAAGGGCGCCAAGGCGCGAGAGTTGGTACGCTCCCGGTCGCAAACGATTGTCGATCACGCCGTCGAACCGAGGCTTCAGGCTTTCCTGAATCACCTTTCGGAAGACCAGTTGGGCGACGCGGCTTGGATTGAAGCCATCGCCACGCTGCTAACGGGAAAGGCCCCACAAACATGGTCCGACACCGATCGAGCCCGGTATGACGTAGCATTATCGGAATGCACTCGGGCATTCCGGCACATTGAGGCTCTGACTTTTGAATCTACGAATCGGGAACGCATGGGCCGATCTTCGTCGGACGTTCTTCGAATTGGTGTAACCGACCGGTATTCTAAAGATCGGGAAGCGGTGGTCGCCGTCGACTCTGCCGACAAGAGCCTTCTTGCCCAAGCTGTGATCGACATCGAAGCGTGCCTCGGTAACCTGCAAATGGCTTCGAACGCTGAGCTTTCACTTGCGGCTCTCGCCGTGGTCGCCAGGCGCTTCCTCTCTGAACTGGAGGATGCCAAAGCTGTGAAGGACCAACCTAAATCAGTTGGGGTGGGACGTGGATAACAAAGCGCGTCACATCCTCAGTCTTTCCGGAGGGAAGGACAGCACTGCGCTTGCGATCTTAATGCGTGACCGCGTTCGCGACATGGAATACGTCTTCTGTGACACACAGAAGGAACTTCCCGAGACCTACGACTATCTCGACCGCCTTCAGGCTTACCTTGGCAAACCAATCGTCCGTCTCAATGCTCAGCGAGGCTTTGACCACTGGCTCCAAATTTACGGCGGCTATCTGCCATCCTCGCGCATGCGTTGGTGCACAAAGATGCTGAAGATTAAACCCTTCGAAGAGTTTGTGGGGAATGATTCTGTGTTGAGTTATATCGGAATCCGAGCAGACGAAAATCGCGAAGGCTACATCTCCACTAAGCCAAATATCAAAGCAGTTTACCCATTCAAGGAGATGGGCATCGTCGAAGCCGACGTTATGAAAATCCTCGAAGGGAGCGGCCTAGGCCTCCCAAAGTATTACGAATGGCGGACGCGTTCTGGTTGTTACTTTTGTTTTTTCCAGCGAAAAGCTGAGTGGGCGGGATTGCTAGAAAGACATCCCGAACTCTTTGAAAAGGCCAAACAATACGAGAAGATAGATGAGTCGTCTGGGATTCGCTACACTTGGAGCCAAACGGAAAGTCTTGGAGAGCTGGCCAAACCTGAGCGCCTGCAAGAAATAAAGCAAAAGCATGATAGAGCTCTCAAGTCTGAAACTCAGGCTAGTCCAGGTCAGAAACTTTACCAAATATTTGGTACGGTCCTTGATGACGAAGACGATCAGGAGCCATGCCTTATCTGTCAATTGTGATGCATATGAGCCAAACCAAGCTGAAGGATTGCCCGCCCAGGGTCGAGAATTTTATGGGCCACTGTCTCTTTTGCTCCATTATCGATCGGCGCGAGCGGGAAGTCATCGGCGAAAACCGTTTATTTATTGCGGTGCCTGACCACTATCCCGTCAGTCAAGGGCACGCCCTTCTGATTCCGAAGCGTCACATCGCGACGCTCGCTGAGCTAACGCCTGCCGAGATGGTAGCCCTTGGCGAGATATTGAGAGTCATCCAGAAGCGCTTGAACGAGGAATTTGCGCCTGATGGCTACAACGTTGGGGTAAACGAGGGCGAAGCGGCTGGCCAAACGGTGCCACATCTCCATATCCACGTAATTCCAAGATATGCTGGGGACGTTGAAGAACCCCGTGGTGGCATCCGTAACATTAAGAAAGCTCTAGTTCCCTACTGAAGCAAATTCCTATGTTGGACGGCGTCAAAGCGGCGCTTAAACACAAGGGCCTTTTGGACGCGGCGCTAGAGTCGCGGATTGCTGAATTTGAGCGTCTCTGCGTTGCTGAAATTCGGTCCGACGCATTGCGGAATGCCCTCCTCGACTACCTCGAAAACGTCGCCCCCCTCGAATTTTACTTCGCGCCCGCGTCCTCCTCCGGCAAGAACCATCCTGCGTGGCAAGCGGCTCCGGCTGGCATCCTGCTTAATACATCCGAGTGCTGCATCGGTATCGACAGAAAACTGAGAATGTATCCAAGTCTAACGGACACCAACTTCAATTTACTCCCGGAAGACCGCGATATCGTTTACGTCGCCACAATCATATCCGATACGTTCAAGCCAGAAGATGCTGGCAAGCCCTGGCGAGAATTCGCCCATCATCGGATTGCCGCACAAAAATGGCGAGAAACGGCTCACAAACATAACCTCCCACTGCCGCTGATTGAATCGATTGCTGACGCGATCTTTTGGCACTTAGGAAGGTTCACCCACGAATGGCCAAGCGGAGCGGACCCGCGCAGTCATCTGTCGCTGCATGCCTTTATAACGCACGAACTGGATATGGATTTCTCGAATCGTAATCTGTCACTTGTTTTCGATCGCAAAGGGCTAGGAGGCAACATGTCGGAAGGAGACCCGCCTGACGCATTTCTCAAACAAGAATTCGACACGTCCTCCAGCTACTTTGCGCATATCGAAGGCAAGCTGTTGAATATCGTAACTTTCTATCTAACGGTGATTCTAGCTGTCGTAACCGGCATCTACTACATCGCCGGGTCTGAAACGTTCGCGAAGATGGCATTCTGGCACGTGCGGGGCCCCCGCGCCTTTTTTATGGGCTTGATCGCTCTCGTATTTTCGCTTATTGGCACTTTTTTGCTTGGGATGTACACCGAGCTGCGCACACGCAAGATCCTGGTATTGGAGGAAATGGCGAGGATTCGTGAACATTTCGTACAAGCCAGCTCGAGGCAGGGGAAGGACATTGCAGATGCAATCGGCCTCGTTTCAGGTGTCTCGAAATGCCCTCCCTACTTGCGGCGACCTAGCGAAGATTGGTACACCATTCTGCTCATGGTGTTCGTCAATGCCGTTTCGGTGGCATTCGGCGTCGCGGCGCAACTCTATGCATTCGCCACGAATATCTTTAAAGGGAGCAATGGTGGCCAGATCGTTCTCTTCTTGGCCGGCCTCGTTCTTTTCCTGACGGTTGCGTTTCTTCAATTTCGCTGGGTCACGGTCTTTTGTTATCTTCTGGATTGTCGGCGGGCGAAGAAGCACGGGAAGTCCCAGTATGAGCTCTTGCCAAAACACCGGTCTGAGTTTCCTCCCGGTCTTCGACTCCTAAGTAGGATTGCAGAGTACATCGAGAAAAATGAAACGTCTGCCATTCGTGAGAGTCTTCGTACGTCGTAAGTTCACAAAACGCCAAAAACTGTGTAGGCCATCGGTAATGTCGTAGCGTGCCCCTAAATCGGAGAGTCTGGGAAGAAGCAGGCGACACTCGACTAAGTGACTCATAAACAACTAGATGCGCGATAGGTACCTCATCGTAACATTGACGTCCATATAATGGCATTAAGCATCGTGTAAGCGGTTTAGGTAGGCTATGCCCGGCGAGTACCAAGAATTCTTTGATCTAGCTGCACTGGCTTCTCACCACAAACATGAGATGCTTCTGTGGCCGTTCCTCTGGGAGAAATACGACAGTCAACGAAAGCTTCGCTGGAAGAATGTAGTCTTCAGCAAGCATTCGCGTCAATCAGTCCCCTCGCGACCCGGTGTCTACGCTTTTTTTGCGAGACCCGCGATCGCGAACATGAACGTGACATACTTGCTGTACATTGGACGAGCTAGGAAATCTCTTCGCAGCCGCTTTGGCAACTATCTCACGACTGAAAAGAATCCGTACAAAGGCCGACCGAAGATGGCCACGATGCTTCATCAGTATGGCGGTTATCTTCAATTCCGTTACGCTGTCCTGAAATCAGCTACGACAGTTTCCAAGATGGAGAGAAAGCTTATCCGAGCATTTATGCCTCCAGTGAACGAACAGGTCGAAGCTGAAATCCGTCGCGTGATCGCAGCCTTTTGAGGAGAGACTCTCTTTTTATGACTTCCAACGGCTCGAAAGAACTTAAGGTACCTGGTCTTCGCGCGCACATGGGTGATTGGGTCTACTACATAACTTTTCTACGAATGAGGGATATTGCTGAACGCATTTCGCTCGCCACCGAAATCCACAAAAGCTCGATTTTGAAGGAGCTCATCCAAAGAGAGATCGAGCGGTCCCACGCTGAATCGATTCGTGAATATCTGATCCGACAGAAGGAGCGGTTCTTCAATTCTCTGGTTGTCGGTGTGTACGGGGGCTCGCCAAGATGGGCCGAACTCGCGATCCATCCTACGGACCGAAAGGGGTTCGGCAAGGTACCTGACTACATCGAGGGCGCCTTAGGAATATTGATTTTCGATGGTTCTGAACGTCTCTTCGCTATCGATGGTCAACACCGAGTAGTGGGCATTAAAAGAGCAGTAGCTGACAAGCCCGAACTCGGCGACGAAGAGCTGAGCACCATCTTTGTCGCGCATGCAAACAACGCTCAGGGCATGGAAAGAACACGCCGTCTCTTCACGACGCTGAATCGGTACGCCAAGCCGGTCAACAAGATGCAGATCATCGCGCTCGATGAAGACGACGTCGTTGCCATCGTCACACGACGGCTTTTAGAATCGCACCCGCTCCTCGATCGTTGGACTTCCATCAAGAAAGGGAAAAACATCTCCGGCCGCGATCGTAAGAACTTCACGACAATCATCACGGTGTACGACGTTCTAGATATGTACCTTCCCGACGATCCGAAAGCGTGGCGCAGCTTCAAGAAATCTCGCCCCTCCGAACACGCCATATCTGCGTTCTTCAAGCAAGCTCGAGAATTCTGGAACGAACTGATGTCATTCTTTCCGCCGCTACGGGAGTTGGCTACCAGCAACCCAGACCAGGAAATTGCGGCGCAATATCGAAACCGAGACGGCGGGCATTTGCTTTTTCGACCCGTCGGCCTTTCTGCGCTAACTCAAGTCACCAAGTGGTTTACCGAGTCCGGAATTTCCCTCCGCCGTATCTTGCGCCACGCTGTGCGCGTGCCAATGTCGCTAGATGACGAACCGTGGGTTGGTTTGCTGTGGGATCCCACAAACAAACGAATGATCGTCCGTTCCGAAAACCAACGCGTTGCGCAGCGTATCCTCTACTACGGATTGGGAGGGAAACTCAGCCGGTTCAATACGAGCCCTCGACAGCTTCGTGAGGAATTGGCCGGTTTGCTCGGCACGAGGCCCGAGGAAGTCACGCTCCACCGTTGGGCCGAGCTTTGAGTACGGTGAGGCAGGGATGAACGCCCTGCCTCACCGATTCAGGATCACTCCGGCCGCCTTGGCAGTTTCCTCACAACTCCGCATCCGGAACTCGTTGGACCATCTGCGAGAGAAACAGACCCCACTGCGTCCTTAACACTGAGTACAACTCATGGTCTTCCGCACTATCGTCCATGGCTTCCGCCTTGGCGTACGCGACAATCATGAGGTCGAGACCGGTCTGAACCACACGCGCCATCGCTGTTAGGTTCTCCGCCGTCATCGCGCTTCCGCTCTCTCCGTCAGCGAACGCACCACTGGCGGCGAGGATTTTGCTGTAAATCTTGGCAAAAAATGGATGCTTGTTGTTGTAGGTGACGACGGTATTTTCTCCTAGATGTTCCGTCGCAAAAAATTCATTCCCGGGCCACTGGTCGTCAATAATCGAAAACGGCATGGACTTGAGGCGTCGTTTCAGCTCCGCTGCTGTTTGTTTGGTGACCTGTGGGTCAGGTTCGCCTCCAGCGCTTCGAGCGCTGGCTTCAGCCGCCTTCTCCGCGAGGTCGTTCAGCTTGGCGTCGCGCTCGTCGGGCGTGACATCTTGTCCTGCCTTGCTCTTAATGGATGTCTGCTCGGCGCCTGCGGCGATTTCTTCCGCAGCATTGTGCACTCCGAGCTTCTTTTTCGTCGCATTTTCCGTTGTTCGCCACAGCTTCCGCACGCGCTCTACCAGAGTCGACATCGCCGGCTGAATGAGTTTCCTCAATTCGTGCCGAAGCTCCTCAACAGGTTCGACTCCCCGCTTGACATTTCTTACCTGGAACGCCTCGTCCAGCCGCGGATCGAAAGAGATCTCAATCCCAATCCACCGAGCGATCTCCCGAACGTTGTCAGGATAAAACTTCGGAATGATGTCGAAAAAGATCTCCCGATTTGCACGCACAATTGAGAGAGGCTCATTCTCATCGACCCGCCGCTCTCGGCTGAAGGTAGTTCCACCGGAACCCAGAACTGGCCTCCAAGCCTCGGGTAGCAGCGTCATGCGAATTTTTATCGCTGCTGTGTTCTCCGGGTCAGACGCCAGCGGCCACTCCACCTCCTGAGTATGTTCCAGTGTGCCCTTCGGATCACCGGCATAACGAGAGTCCATCAAGTAGAGCGGGTCATGCGGCGCGACGACCGTTCCGTTCACTTCGATTCGTCTTCCGTCTGTTAGAAAGTATCGATACGTCCGGGCTATGTACTTGATCAGGTCGGTTTTCACCCGATCGACGCTCCGCACATCCTTGGCCTTCGCAGCTCTGCGCGCATCGGCTCGCGGCGTCACCGAAAGTTTGTCGCACTTCGACCATACTACGAGGGTTCCCGATCCCTTCGCGTCCAGCAAGTCAGCGAATTCGCCAGGAAGTGCGCGCTCCTCGGGTACCACCATGTACAGCTGCTCCTTTGCTCCAATTTCGTCCAAGTCAATATAGGAGAACAGATAGGGCCCCGACGACTTACTACGGCTGTAAACTTCAATCCGCTTGCACTGACTAATGGCGCCAAGCGTTCCGCCGACGCCAAACCGTCCCATCCCAACGCGGCTCTCATATCGCGTCGACTCTCCCAAAACCAAACACCGTTCCAATACTCCGGGCGCCATCCCACACCCGTCGTCCCCAATACCGATCTTGGCGACGACCTCGAGAGTCTCCTCTTTCTTGCCTCGTCTCACGGTCTGCGTTTCCCCCATCAGTCTTAGCCGTATCTTGTTCGCACGCGCTTCGAGACCATTGTCGATCGGCTCTCCAACGGCCGCCTCTAGGCTATACCCCGAAGAGCGAAGCGAATTGAGTGCCGTATCAACTCTGATCAACGGAACACGTTCTACTGCAGTTTTGGTTGCCATTTTGCCTTCCTCCTTAGTTGCGCCCTAACGGCGTTCGAAATAGTTGTGACCAGATTCGGGAGGGAATTGGCACTAGAGCTCGCACGCTACCGCCAATAGCGCTCTGCTTTCACACGAATGCGCTTCGCCATTTTGCTAACTGCTGGGCTGGAGACGTGCCAGGCTCTCGCCACATCCGATTGAGAGAAACCCAACACCAACGCCGCAATCATCATGCGTTCGCGTGAAGTAAGTAGCTTTTGGAGGAAATCCTGCGCTAAGAAAAGACGTTCGAGGCTTGTCATGTCACCTTCCCGCTGCTCCTGCTCGCCTACGGCTGAGACAGGACGGTTAGTGAATCTGAGGAACCACCTCAATTAAAGCCTGAGGTCATCCCATGCCCCTCACTATTGCACAGAACCAGGGGAAAGTTAACCCTCGCACGGAATCTATTATTGGACGCTCGGACCTAGGTCGGCTACAGCTCCGCAACCCTGACAAACAAACGATCGATCCCATTCCGGGTATTGCCGCGGATACACCAAAAGATTACGGCTCCCGATCAGCCCAAACCTGCCTGCCCTAACCTTTCGCTCCGTGTTCCCGTACCTCCGCTCGAAACCTCTCAGCATGGTCGAGACGGTAGCATGGACGCCGAGCGTAATTCTACGCTCAGACATTGCTATCGCACTTCGGAAGAAACCCAAGAACCAAAATTCCAGCTGATGAGTTTCCACTGGAACTGTCTTTTCTCTTCAATGCCCTTCCTGCGGAAAGACTGCGCCTAGTCCGCCCGCTTCTCCTGTCAAGGGCGTCCGCTGCGCTCCCGTGAACGCGAAACCCACGCGCCCTTGACAGCGCGGGCGGCTAGTCGTCGGGGACCGCCAGGAAGGGCATTTGTTTTCTATGCAACGCTCCGCGTTGCCTCGAAAGCAAAAATCAAAGCCCTTCAAAAGGAGTTCTCATGCAGCAAACCAGACAACAACCGTTGTTTTCACTCGGCCAACTCGTCGCCACACCGGGCGCCTTGGCCGCTCTGGAAAAAGCAGGGCAAGGACCGCTGGACTTCCTCTCGCGTCACGTCCACGGCGATTGGGGCGACCTGTGCGACGAAGACCGCCGAGAAAACCAATTCAGCTTGGAACGGGGATTCCGGCTCTTGAGCAGCTATCGCACCCTCGCAGACGTAAAGCTCTACGTCATCACCGAAGCCGACCGCTCCATCACCACAATTCTTTTGCCCGAAGAGTACTAACCAATTCAAGAATTCAGAAAAAGGAGAAAAGAGATGAACACGAAAGAGGCAGTGCAATCGTTGCCGGAGTACGTGAACGTTCCCCTTGCGGAACTGGTGGAATCCTCGACCAATCCGCGCAAGACGTTCGATGACGATAGGCTGGAGGAATTGGCCGAGAGCATCCGCAGCAAGGGCGTCCTCTCTCCGCTTCTCGCACGGAGAGTGAATGGACATTTCGAAATCGTTTCGGGAGCGCGGCGCTATCGCGCCGCTCAGCGGGCGGGTTTGCACGAGGTTCCCGTTCGCATCGTTGCCCCGAACGATGCGGAAGCGCTCGAAACGCAAATTATCGAAAACATCCAGAGGGCCGACGTGCATCCCTCCGAGGGAGCGCAAGGGTTATGGAGCGGTCGCTCGACCGAGTGGTATATCATCCGCAGTTACTTGGCGGGATTGCTGCCGGCAGTTACCGTGCTAGCTTTTATTGACGACCTCAATATCATGGCCGTCAGGATCGAGCACCCAGGTCGCATAATAGCCAGGATAATATTCGAGACGAGCTTGAGGTGATGCCTTACTCTTTCCTCCAGCTGCTAAAGCGGCCTTGTAGAATGCATCCACTTCGGAATGGTCTTTCGCTACGAATCCGACGTGAACGGCCTGAGGATCGGGCTTTCCTTCCTTGAGCCAGAAAAAATGGCTCTTGCCAACACCAAAACCTTTCAAGTCTGGGTGTCCGTCTTTGCCTTCGTAGTCTGCAAGGGCTGTGATACCAAGTGGCTTCAGAGCCTTGGCGTAGAAAGCAACTGAACGCTTGAAGTCACTGACCGTGAGAATAACGTGATCTATCATTTGTTCCTTCTGTTTTAGTTCGCATCGACCTGAATGATCGTTTGCGCCGGTCATTTGCCTCTTGCGGACTTAGACCGCGGCTTCGCCTTCCGCGCTTGCAGAAAGCGGCTGTACATCCGATAGCAAGGCGAGCAGGAGGAAATGTGGTTGAGGACAGATTCTCTCGCTTTGCGCGGATTATCCGTTAGCAACCTGAGCTGAGTTGTCGGAGGGCAACCGCGACGTTCTGGATTCGGAAAATCCTCGGAAAAATGCTTACGCCCGAACTCCAAAAGCCTCGCTTCCAAGAGAAGCTTCTTGGTGCGCTTCGCTGGCTTGCTCCTCGCACCCGGCAAGGCGAAAGCCCTCCTCAAGTCCTTGGGCGTCGTATATGGAGGAGTCTTCGCGCGTTGGCCAGCGCCCTGCTATATCGCGATTCCGCCGCGTGGGTCGCAATGCCGAATTCGGCCGCGATCTCCTTCCATGAAAGGCCCTCGAGACGACGGTAGACGATCTGCTGCGTGACTTTATCATAGGTAGCCATGACTTCATCGAACAGCAGCGAAACTTCCGCCTGGGACGGTTGGCGTGCGAGAAACTGCGTCCGCGCGTTGTTTCGCAACGACGTTTCCAAACGTGTTTGTTTGCCCCTGGCGAGGCTGATTTTCCGGAGAAATGTGCGGTAAAGGTAGGCGGATAGATCCCGCACTGGACGCGCGTCTTTGGATTTTCGCCTCAATGCTTCCGAAACTGCCGCGGCGGACTCTTCAAAGAGATTCATAGTCAGCGCCGCGTCTCCGAGGAGGCGTTCGCCGTAGGCTACAGCGCGAGGGCCAATTTCGTGGGCTACGGCGAGAACCCTGGGATTAATTGTCCTGCCGAGCCGGTCGACGGAATTCAAGAGAAAGATGACAGACCGGCTCGACCCTCGCGTTGATTTCATTTGGCACCCTCGTGATTCCACAGGCCGGACCTGAAAACGGCGTGCTCATCACTGCCAGACTCGGGTCTGGTTTTGACACAGAGAGATGTATCCAAGTGAACGTCCATTCCTAATACATCCCCTACTAACTATAGACATAAAATCGGGGTGAAACGCTCGCAGAAAATTAACCGAGGGCTCCGTGCGCTGCGTAAGCGAGGGCTTAGTTGTACCACCGCAACGAAAAAATATACTTTGCTTCAGCACGTCTCTTGGTCTTTCATCTCATAGAGATCAGTTGTATGTTGTCCCTCACTGGTGGTGGATCGTTCATGCTGGACACGTGTCTGCCGCTGACCCTGGCCGCGTCGTTCAGTAGCACGGTGTTTGTCGAGCCTGCACGTGAGAGGGAGAGATGATCTTCTGGAAACGGCTTCACGCTCCGGACCAGCTTCGCTCTCACCCCGACGAAGAATTGTGCAGAGAAGTAACCAAAGGCAATCACCTCGCATTTCTGGTTCTCTTCGACCGGTATTGGCAGGACGTATTTCGCTTGGCGTACTCGGTACTGCGGAACAAGGCCGAAGCCGAGGACCTGGTACAAGGCCTTTTCCTCGAAGTGCACACCACGATGTTGCGGTACGACGAGGAACGAGGCTCCTTTCGCACCCTGCTTCTTCGATACGCCTACACACGCGCCATCGACCAGCGCCGCCATCTAGAGAGCCGCCGGTATTACACGAGCGTACAGATCGAAGAGCTGGATCCAGAAGTGCTCGCGAGAGATGTGTCGCTCGCTTCCGGTCTGTCGCCAGAAGAGGGAACACGGCTCATTGAGCAGGGTTTGGAGCAATTGGACGACAAGCAGCGAGCGGCCGTGACAGCGTATTTCTTCCGAGGGCTTTCCGTGAACGAAATTGCGCGTGAACTCGGTGAGTCGTTCGGGAATGCCCGACACCATTTGTATCGGGGCCTCGAGAGAATGCGTCGAGTTTTAGCCTCTAAAGACGAGACGGAGCAATCTTCGGAACCCGCGCCGAAGGTCGTATTGAGATTGCATCGTCAGCTAAGTAAGCAGGTCGCTCCGGAGGTGTCAGGTGTTAGAGCACGATCGATTTGAAGAATTCGCATCCCTAGCAGCGATTGGAGAACTCTCTCCCGAAGAACAAGAAGAGTTCCTGCGCCATCAGAAAACTTGCGCAGAATGCCGCGAAGTTGTCGCCGAAACCAGTTCGCTCGCGGCCACCGCGTTCCTCGCTGGTGCCCTAAAGGATGAGGATGTAGCTCTTGAAGGTGAGCGTCATCGCCGCCTACGGGAGGGCGTTGCCCGAAACCTCCCTGCGTTAGTTCCGGTTTCTTTGATCGAGCGCTACAAGCATCTTGCCGCCGCGGGGGTTGCGGCGGCGTTTCTGTTAGGAGCAGGCGTAGGCGCGGCTGTTGGGTTGTCCCGACAAACATCGGTAAGCGTAGTTGAGACTCCCGTTGTAGCTGCAAGTTCAGCGAAAGCTGAAACGCCAAACTCCCCAATCGGCGAGGATGAAAGCGCTCGCCTACAGGCGGTAGTTGCCGAGCTGCGAAAGCGGGTCGAACAGACGAGTGGAGAAAATCAGGCGCTGAGCGCCCAGTTGACCCTGTCGGGTCTGCATACGACCGAACTCGAAACCAGGTTGGGCGAGGTCGAAAAGCAGTCCAACGCGCAAGCCCAGGTAGTGATCCAGGCGCACAATGATTTGAGCGCGGCACGGAGCGAATTGTCTCAGGCCAAAGACTCCCTTTCCGCGAGTCAGGGCAAAATCGAATCGCTGCAATTCGCACTCACCGACAAAGACGCACGTCTGACCGAGGTGTCGGCAAGCGTTGACCGCGAGCGCCAGATGCTTTCCCAGGGGCGCGAAATACGGGACATTATGGGCGCGCGCGACCTGCACATCGTCGATGTCATCGATCGAGACGGAAAGGGTCGGGCCAGAAAAGCATTTGGGCGGGCGTTCTACACGCAAGGAAAGTCACTTATCTTCTACGCGTTCGATCTACCTGCGAAGAATACCGCCGACGGGAAATTCGTCTATGCCGCCTGGGGAAGCAACAGCAACAACCTGAACAGCAAAGTGGCTCACAGTCTGGGAATCTTCTACAACGACGACCAGACACAGCATCGGTGGGCGATGAAGTTCGACGATCCCAAGCTTCTCGACGAGATTGACACCGTGTTCGTCACTCTTGAACCCGCGGACAAGTCATTCACGACACCAACCGGGAAGCCGATACTGGAAGCTTACTTCGGCACGCCGCCCAACCATCCGTGATCAATGCTGTGACGAGCGGCCAGTGAGGACCAAATACGAGAGCCGCGCGCATGCGCGTCACCACAGGGTCTAATTTTCTTAATCGCTCCCGAGCGATTGTACTGTCCGCTTGCCACAAATCCCTCGCCGCCCTGTTAACAGTCTTTTCACGAACGCAAAGCGGTACAAACCTATTGTCCTCGTCCGCAATATAGGCAGAGGTGAATGATGCCCCATGCTCTGCGTGTGAGGTCGCTAATCCCGATCCTGGTGCTGTGTATCACGACAAGTATTCCGGTGTTCGCCCAAATGGGAACGGCCACGCTCAGCGGTGTCATAAGCGACCCCAAAGGTGGCGTTGTCCCTGACGTTGAGGTAACGGCGACGCGGATTGAAACGGGGACCGTCGTGGCAACCAAGACCAATGGAGCGGGCATTTACTTCTTCACAGGATTGTTGCCGGGACATTATCACTTGATGATCCACAAGCCGGGCTTCAAGGAAATTGCCATCAAGGAATTCGAACTCCACGTCCAAGACAAGCTAGAACAGAACTTTTCGCTGGAAATCGGTTCGGTTTCGGAAACTGTAACGGTGACAGCGGGAACTTCGTTGATCAATACAACAGACGCCTCGGTAAGTACCGTTGTGGATCGAACCTACGTGGAGAACATGCCGCTAAACGGGCGCAGTTTTCAGGACCTCATTCTGCTGACTCCCGGGGTTGTAACAAATAACCCGCAATCACCGGCGGGCAACGGTGGCTCCGGAGGGGGAGAATTTAGCGTCAATGGGCAACGCACAGAATCGAATGTATACACTGTGGATGGCGTAAGCGCGAATGTCGGCGTTGCCCCAGATTCACCGGACCGACCGGCAACGAGTGGGTCGGTCCCGGCGTCTACTGCCCTGGGATCAACCCAGGGCTTGGTTTCACTGGATGCATTGCAAGAGTTTCGCGTCGAAAGCTCTACGTATTCCGCTGAGTTTGGTCGCAATCCAGGTGGCCAATTTTCCTTCGTCACGCGCTCTGGGAGTAATGAATGGCACGGTTCTGGTTTCGATTACCTTCGCAATGGCGCTTTCGACGCGAACGATTGGTTTAGCAACTACTTTGGCCAACCGGAACCTCCTCTGCACCAAAACGATTTTGGCGGAACGTTGGGAGGGCCTGTTGACATCCCGCATCTTTACGACGGCAAGGACAAGACGTTTTTCTTCTTCTCCTATGAAGGATTGCGTGTGACTCAGCCACAGGCGGCGACACTCAGTTTCGTTCCGGATGTTTACGCGCGAATGTGCACACCAGCCCCACTACAACAAGTATTGAATGCCTTCCCGCAGCCAACCACTTCGGCTGCTCCGCTTCCTTGCTCAAGTCCAGACCCGAACAACGGACTTGCTCAGTTCGTTGGAGGTTGGTCGAATTCAGGAAGCATCGATGCTACTAGTATCCGTCTGGACCACGTGGTGAGCGAAAAGTTCAGGCTTTTTTTCCGTTTCAGTGACACGCCTTCCGATTTCACCACCAGGATCGCAACGAGCCCATCTCAATTGACTCCAATGTCCCAGGCGACTCGTACGTACACGGCGGGCGTGACTGGTGTATTTTCCAGCACGATAAGTAATGAGTTCCGGCTGAACTACAGTTCGAACAAAGAGCAACAGTCGGACACTCCGGACAACTTTGGAGGGGCAATACCGATCAACCTTCTCCAAACGCAAGGATTTACGGGCGCAACAAACAAGCAAGCGTCAGTTTTTGTTGGCTTAGTTCTGGGGCCAGAATTTACGTTTCTTAGCCAATCAGCCAACTTCGGTCAACAAAGGCAGTGGAATGTCTTAGACACGCTCACTGTAATCCATGGACGACACCAGTTCAGGTTCGGATTCGACCTACGACGACTAAATCCCGCAGTGCACCAAGTCACTCCTGCTTCAACATATGACTACTTCAGCGAATCTTCGGTCCTGGCGAACTCCGCGGACGTAGTTGAGGGAGTGTCAACCGCGGCAGCTTTTCCCGTGTACATTAATTTTTCTTCCTTCGTACAGGATGAGTGGAAAGTCACGCCTAGGTTGAGTTTGTCGATGGGCCTGCGATGGGAAATCAACCCAGCTCCTGGTGCGGCCAAGGGTAATCTACCGTACACCGCGGTTGGAAACAGCTTTAGCACGCTGGCGCTCGCTCCGCAGGGTACGCCTCTCTGGAAGACGAGCTGGTACAACTTCGCGCCGCGGCTAGGAGCAGCTTACGTCGTCCGGAATACGCCAGGCTTTGAAACTGTAGTCCGAGGTGGAGGCGGGGTCTTTTTTGACACGGGTCAACAGGATGGGTCCAGCGCCTACTTAGGACCCGGATTTTCCGCTACTTCACTTTTCGGCAATCTTGTTGGATCTCCAGCCAGCTTCCCGCTTCTGGCCTCGGCAGTTAGTCCTCCGATTGTCAATCCGCCCATCGCCCCTTACGCTCCGGGTCTTGCATACTCGTATTCTACGCATCTCCAATTACCGTACACGTTGCAGTGGAATTTTAGCGTGCAACAATCTCTCGGAACGTCCCAGGCACTAACGGTTTCTTATGTAGGCGCCGCCGGTAGAAGATTGCTCGAGCAAGCCCAGGCCAATGTGGGCCCATTCAATCCAAATTTTGAGGACGTGACCTTCACCAGGAATGGACTCACTTCCGACTACGACGCTTTACAGGTTCAATTTCAGCGTAGGCTCAGTCGCGGTCTACAAGCTCTGGCATCATATACGTTCGGACACAGCATTGACTTTGGCTCCCAGAACGAAACTTTGCCGTATACTCGCGGCAATTCGGATTTTGACGTCCGCCATAGTTTCTCGGCTGCGTTTTCATACGATTTGCCGAGCTACTCCTCGAGCAGGCTGGGTCGAGCGTTGTTTAGTCATTGGGGTTTTGACGATCGTTTTACTGCACGGACAGGCTTCCCGGTAACCCTAAACGGAAACGAAGTAGTCAATCCTGTGACTGGGCAGCTATTTAATGGCGGCCTAGATATTGTCCCGGGAGAGCCTTTCTACGTTTATGGGGCTGCATGTGCCGCGGTGTATGACAACGGCCTCGCGTGTCCGGGAGGGCGGGCCATCAATCCTGGTGCCTTCAATCCTCCATCGGGAACGGATGTGGGGAACGCACCCCGAAACTTCGTGCGCGGCTTTGGGGCATGGCAGATGGACATAGCGTTGCGTCGAGAGTTCCCCATCTACGAACGCCTGAATCTACAGTTTCGCGCCGAAGCCTTCAACGTCTTCAACCACCCAAATTTTGGAGCGATCAGCGCTTCCCCCTACTGCTCTCCCGACCCCACTTCTCCCAACTTTGCGACCGGATGCAATTTTGGCCAGGCGATGGGAACGCTCGCGACCAATCTGGGCGGGTTGAGCTCCTTATACCAGTTAGGTGGTCCCCGCTCGTTGCAGCTATCCCTTCGCCTAACATTTTAGGGCTCCACCAAAAACTCCAAGGGGAGACAAGTTGCAATGCGGAGAAATCTTCTTAACGGCATGCGAAGAAGCGCACGAATCGGGATTTCAGCATTCGCGCTACTTTTTTTCGGAAGCGGGGTGCTGCAGCCTCAGTCAGTATCAGAAAACCCGCCAGCCCCTGAGTTCATCCCTTCGACGGGAGCTAAACGGGCGGTAACGGTCGCCGACTCCATCCAAATGGTCCGCGTGGCTGGTCCGGCAGACGTTCGGGATTACTCCGGTGGCGCGGTTTCCGCCGACTTTGCCGTCTTTTCACCTGATGGACAGTGGTTTGTTGTCGTCGTAAGAAAAGGCAACATCGAACGGAACCAAAATGAGTATTCGATGCTTCTATTTCCAGCAGAGAAAGCTTTCGAGGCACCCGCTCCGGTCACGCTGGTTACGCTTGCCACAACTTCTGGAAGGGTTGGAATCTCAAACGTCTCCTGGCTTGACGATAGCGATACTTTGTTCTTTCTTGGGGAAGCCCCCGGACAGACGACGCAGGTGTATTCGGTCCGACGTACCTCAAAGAAAGTTGAACAGCTAACAGATCAGAAGACGAATATCGTGTCGTATTCGGTATCCGCGCGCGGAGAGAGCCTTGTTTTCGGTACCGAATACCCAGTCAAGAATCTGTTTGACGAAACTGCGCTGCGTAGCGGTTTCCATGTCTCCGGCGAGTCATTGTACGCGTTGATCTTGGGCCGCACGCAAATCTGCTGCGAAGAGTTATTCATGCTGGATGTCGGGCGTTCAAGAGTGAAACCCCTGCATGTTCATGACAAGCTCTTGGAAGATCCTCTGAAGGTGTTTCTTTCACCGAACGGTCGATACGTCGTCGTGAGGACCTACGTTCCGAAAGTGAGCTTTCCCGCTGTTTGGAGCAGGTATACAAATGACGCTTTGAAGCAACTCCTGGCACAAGAGGATTTGCCGGAGCGACAGACATCGTTTGTCGAGCGCTACGAACTAATCGACACGCTAAATGACGTTAGCCAGAGCTTGCTTGACTCCCCTGTTAGCGCAATCGGCCAGTCAGAAGTGAGTTGGTCTGCTGATTCGAAGTCCGTAATATTGACCGGCGTCTACCTTCCATTGGATATTGAAGATTCGGTTGCGCTGAGGGCAAGAGAATCGGGAATGTTTACGGTGGAAGTCGGGGTGCCCGGCCGAGAGATTTATGACATTGCGAATCATGATCTCAAGCTGATTGCTCGGCTTCGATCAAACGGTATTGTCATGTTTCGCGGAAACAGAACTCAGCACGCGAGTCTGTCTTCCGATGACGTTAAGTACTACCGAAAACGAGGATCACAGTGGGAGATCGTCGCTCCCGACAGTGTCACGAATCGGTTGCCAGAGATCACGGTTGAGCAAGGCCTGAATACTCCTCCACAGCTGGTAGCCGTCGATACCAGATCAAGACAGACGAGACTGCTGTGGGATCCCAACCCGCAATTCGAAGAGCTGAAATTTGGAAAGGTTGAAGACGTCGGGTGGATAGGCGCAGGGGGAAAGGAAGTCCGGGGAGGGTTGTACCTGCCGCCTGACTACTCTCCTGCAAAGAAATACCCGTTAGTTATTCAGACCCACGGTTATGACCCGCAAGCGTTTTGGATCGATGGCCCGTTCACGAGTGGGTTCGCGGCGCAAGCCCTCGCGGGAAAAGGAATCGTGGTACTGCAGATTCCCGATAGCCACGACTCAGAAGTCACGCCAGAAGAAGCCCCTCTGATGGTGAGCACATTTGAAAGAGCAATCGATTATTTGAATGGTAGAGGGTTAATTGATGCCGATCGCGTCGGCATCATCGGATTTAGTCGAACATGTCTTTATGTGGCGTACATGCTCACCCACTCTAGATACAAGATCGCGGCAGCGACCCTGGCTGATGGGGTGGATGGTGGATACTTCGGATACATCGCATTTGGCGCCTCCATTGCGGACGAGTCGGATCGCTTATGGGGAGCAGCACCGTTCGGGAAAGGGCTAGCGACCTGGCTGGACTGGTCGCCCGGATTTCGGCTGAATCTGGTAGAAGCGGCCGTTCGTCTCGAAACTTACGGCGACGGTTCGGATGGCGGTGGGATACTCAGTCAGAGGGAATGGTTCGTCGGACTTTCCCATCTTCACAAACCGGTAGACCTTATTTATTTCCCCTTAGGCACGCATGTTTTGGACCGGCCCAGTGATCGGATGGCGTCCCAACAAGGAAACGTAGACTGGTTTTGTTTTTGGCTTAAGGACGAAGAAGACCCCGATCCTACCAAAGTCGAGCAGTACGTTCGTTGGCGACAATTAAGAGCTCGGCAGGCAGAAGACAAGTGAAGTACGTGGAACACTACGAGTTCCAACCGTCACCGGATTACAGATACGTTGGGCCAAGATTTCAGGCTGGATAAAAACGACCTTGAGCAGCATACAGTCAACACGAATTAGGTGAGCCCTTTTGCAATGGACGCTCGCATCGAAATTGGGATCACTCTGATGCGTGAGCTAAAGGGAGCCAACCTTTCGGTGAATAGCCTCTCCGCAACAGTGAACCTTGCGCCTTCCAGACTGAGGGAAATCTTCAAGAGAGATACGGGGGTGTCTCCCGCAAAATATCTTAGGAACCTGCGTATGCAACGTGCCGAAGAATTGTTAATCATCACCACACTCCCGTCGCCGGGAAAGGTCGGATTGAACGCGGTCAGTCCGCGCAAGCGCGCCCCGAATTTCAGCAAGTGTTTCGTGAATTGTTCATCATCCCACCGTACTATTTGAATCCAATGAGTGGCACCCGGCCATTCGGGGATGCGGCCGGAAACATCTACCAATACGAATCGGAGGGGATTTTCCGGCAAAATCAATTATTTGTGCAGACCACTGTCCGCGCCGGCGCGAAGCTGATGCTGTTCGGCTCCTACGTGTTGGATTATGCGAAGGGCGATACGTCCGGAGCAAGCAGCTTTCCATCGAATCCTTACAACATCCTCTAGGATTACGGCCGGGCGTCTTTCGATATCCGAAATCGAGCGACCATCGGCGGTTCGATTGCCCTGCCGTATGGTCTCCGGCTCAGCCCTTTCATGGTGGCAAGCTCCGGGGCTCGCCTTACAACATCACCTTGAGTCAGGACTTAATCGGTAGTTCGCAATTCAATCAGCGCCCGGCGTTTGCGAGCAGCCTTTCGAATCCCGTGGACGTTGTGACCGTTCCAGGTTTCGGCAGTTTTGATACGGTACCGCAACCCGGCGAAAAGCTGGTTCCTGTCAACTTCCTGTCCGGGCCGAATCGCTTCACGGTGAATTTACGGCTCGCGAAGACGTTTGGCTTCGGCAACGAGATAGGTGGCCAGAGTGGTAACACGACTGGTATGAGGAGCCGTGCGAACCAACGCTACAGAGTTACATTCAGCGTGAATGCACGCAACGCGTTCAACCATGTCAACCTGGCGACGCCAAGCGCCGTCTTGAGCCCACCGACGCCAACTTCGCCGGCTTCGTTCTCTTCGTTTTTCGGCGTATCGAATGCTCTCGCGGGCGGATCGCCTTCGTCCAACCGCCAGATTTATTTCCAGGCTTCCTTCTCGTTCTAGGGACCATGCGAGCCGACTGACCGACCCAATCGGTCCATCTAGGTCGGTATGTTCTGCAGAGGAGCTTCTTCGTTTGGTCCAACAGTCGTGAGCCGGGCGAGTTAACCGGATCGTTGGAATACCTTAGCCGGATTCGAAGCTAATGCTACCATTGTCCTGCGGTGCCCAAGAACGCTCACAACGTTCCTTCACGGCGCACTGCCAAACGACCCATGAGGGCCAAAGTATTTTCGTACTACACGCTGGAGGAGCGCCAATTGCTGGAACAAGCCGCAAAGCGGGAGTCTCGAAGCCTGAGCAGCTTTGTGGCGTTGGCCTCTCTTGACCGGGCCCGTCGAGTCACTGGCAGAAAATAAGCGCCAGCCAAAATCGTCATGACTGCATTGATTGTAATGGTAGTATTGTCTAGTGTTAGTAAGTTGAGCTAGGAAACCGAAGTGCGGATCAATATTGGTGCTCGGATAAGTGCGGAGCGCAAAGGCAAAAATCTCTCGCAGGCCGACTTGGAGCGCCGCTCCGGTCTCGCGCGATGCCGGATCTCTTGGCTGGAGAATGGCCGGGCGGTGCCAACGATCGAGACGTTGGAGAAGATTTCCGATGCACTCGAAATTCCCGTCTATCGGCTGCTCTACGATAGCGACGAACCCGCGCAAGTAGCGAAAGCATCCAGCAAGATTGCGACGAACGGAAGCAACAGACGGAGCCGAAAAGATGAGGTCCGCTTTCTCCGAGAGCTTCGAGAACAAGTGCGCCGGATGCGCGAAGACGACCAGCACTTGTTGTTGTTCATCGCTCGGAAAATGGCCGGTCGCGTGCGAAGACAGCCTGGGGTAGAGGCCAAGACATCGGGCGCGAGACGGGTGGAAGGATAATGGCGGGCAGGGTGGATGGCAACACATGAATACGACTGTTGAGGACCGGTACAACCGAGCGCTGGGAAACGCAATACAGAGGGAGGCTCATCTTCGTTCGCCTCGGCCTCCCCGAGGCAAGCTGATGGACTTGCGGTGCCCGGATTGCAACAGTGCGGACCTGAACAGGGTTTCCCTGGCGTACCAGGAGAGCGTCCGTCACGTAGACACTCGAACTCGCCTCCGTGCGTTTCTGTTCGGGAGCGATGGACCGAGTCTAATCGTCGGCAAAGCGGTCACTCAGGGCGTTCATTGGACACAGCTTTCGAACGTTCTCAGTCCGCCAAGGAAGTGGTCTTACGCAAAGCTCGTTCTTGGGACCTTGGTCGTTACTGTCGCCGCTCTATTCGCGTATGTCATTTTCGTCTCGTCCAGTCCACCACCAGTGACTACTCTTCCCATGAAGATGTACGTCTTCGTTGCGCCTGTGGTCTTCCTGGTTCTTGCTTTTGCCGTGTGGTGGCACAATCACCTGAGATTCCCGCGGGAATACGCGCGATGGAACCGCTCATTCATTTGCCAAAGGTGCGGAGCGGTTAGCCAGCACGAAGTGCCGTAGATTCGTTTTTCCTACGGACTACCGTGCGCTCCAATACGGTAAGCCAGAATTACGAGCGCCGCCATGAGAAATAGGATCGAGGCAAACGATATCCAAATATATGGCCACACGTTGTTGCGCATCCGCCGAGCGCTGCGCATACCGAGCGGAATATACTCGCTTGCTTTGCTAGGCTCTCGCCCCTGACCACTACGCACTCGTCACTGCTCCTGACTCCGCAGAACCAGCCCACGCAATCCACTCATTCACTCGCCGATAACCCCCTGTTGAGTGACCTGCGCTCACACCGCAACCGGAGTTGCCCGCTTCGATCCCGTCCCAGCGGCCCTGGGCGATTTATGATCTCCTCAAGACCTTGATCGCCCAAAACCAATCGACCTCTGGCGATCCGAACGGTCTACCGCGTCGCTCCCAGTGGTAGTAAGCGTGTAGGGCGATTTCTTCATGGGCCATTGCGCGGCGCGTTTGCTCCGTTTCGGGCGGCAGAATGCTGGCGTAGACCGTCATCGTTTCCCAAATTACGAGTTCATAAAGGGCAGAGAGGGGATCGTCGTGTGCACTTCCTCTTCTGATTCGTAGGCCTGGTCCCAAATGAACGGGACCAAAGGCAAACGCAGCCATCACCCGGTTCACGAGTTCCGGCGTTTCCGTGGGAAAGATAATTGTTATCTCGTAAGGAGGTTCCACAATCCTTCCGTCGGCGAGCCAATATTCGCAGCCGCGAACGATCTTCTGAATTACCGCGTGAACGGTTTCGACTTCGATGGTGAGTTGTCGCTGCAAACTTACTGGCGCCTCGGGATGTGGACCGAGTCCAGGAATGACGTGCGACAGGATGTCAGGTGAATACGGCTCGGATTCACGCAAGAGTTTGCGTCGGCGTGCCTCGCGGTGCGCTTTCTCCTCAGGGGTTAGACCTTCAACTCCGAGACCCATCGTTCTGCGGACTCGCCCGTATAAACCCCTTGCGGCGGCCTTGGTCGGATCGATGCAACACGCGAAAAAGATCAATAATTCTTTTTCCAGGGCGCCGAGTTCTCCATTGCATCGCCCGCAGCTCGGTGCAGTCCATCGTTCAAGACCTTTCGGAGTGGTGTCCGGATACCAAGAACTCGGAAAAGCGTGGTCTTTGGTGGGCTTGACCAGGGGTTCCCGGCAATGAATGCACCGACCGTCACTCTTCGGCCGTCTGATTCGCGCTGGTGGTGGCACGACGCTAGGATGCCCCTTGCAGGCCGGGTCGTAAAGATAATCTCCCTAAGCTCGGGCGACCCGATGAGGACCGCCCCTAATCACTGTCTCTGATGCTCGCTCGCCACTAATCACCGAAGTCGAGTCCCTACTCAGGCACCTTATTTTCGGGATCACAGGTACGTGAAGGGCAAGCCCGCCGAGCGATTCTCACCCACCTCGCATCGCTCGAAAGAAAGCTCCGGTCGTCCTGCAAGTATAGGAAACACTCGGAGTCGCCAAGGTCATTGGGTTGGGGAGCGAATTCTGTCGCACAGCCGATGACATACTCTATGTAGGCGTCGGCATAGGCGGAAAGCAGTGGCTCTGCGTGGTCGTACTCGGCCTTGGTTGGCTCTCGAGGAACCTGATCTACGATTAAGAGCGCTCGGTAAAACGCGCTTTTAACCACAAATTCTCTAACCTCCACGGACCTCATCGCCTTTGCGAACTTCTTGCCGTCTTCCTGCCCAAGTTGCTTGGATCGCCCTTTGGCTCTGGCCGCAAGATAACCAGGAATGTGCTGGTCCAGCGCTTCGACGACTCGATCCCTAAAATCATTCCAATGATATTCGCGCCACTGCGCCGCGATCGAAAGTTTCACGATTCGTGTCACTCTCGCGCCAAAGTCATTTACTCCCTGATCGAGTTCGGCGGGCGACGACGCTTGCGCAATTGCTCGGAATCCTTCAATCCAGTCCATCTTAGGTCCGGCAGCTTGGAATCCCCACAATTTCGCCAGGTGAGACTCACAATCTTCCGCAATTTCATCGGCGTGGGAAACAACCGCCTGCGCCGCGGCTTTTCGCTCAGGAAATGTACGCTCATCAATACGTGAGGCTAGTTCAAGGAAACTGGTGGGTGTTGCGATAAGACGATTTCCACCTGACTTGAGTGCCGCTGGATCGCGACCTCCTGAACCGATGTCGTACCACACGTTCGTATCCGCGAGGAGATTCATGCGTACACTCTACGCCCCCTTTTAGAAAACGATTAGGATAGGTCCCTATGGAAATGGTAAAGCAGAGACCGACCGACGATGGCACGATAGGAATGGATTGTGGTGTGTGCGTCATCGCGATGCTAGCCGATTTATCTTACGAGAAAGTTCTCGCGGACGTTCCTAACTATCGCGCGACATCGAATCACGACTGGATGCGCTACTTGAACCTCCTCGGCTTTCAAGTGGACCAAGTGGATGAAGACGCTCCGCCACCCGGCTATTGCCTCTATTGCGGAGTTACTGCGAACCTCAACGGCGAAGAAATCCGTCACGCAATTGCCGTAGACGAGGAGGGCAGAATTTTTGATCCGGCGAACGGCGCGCCGGAGCCCGGTAAGTTCACCCTCCAGCAATGCGTTGCGTACGGAACATTCAAAATCCATAGTTGCTTCACTGTCCGCGACCGTCGGCTGATGTAGCCCGCCGCGATCGGTACACTCGGCTTACGGCCTCGGCTGTCGACTCTTGTCGAAGTTTTTGTGTCCTGCACGAACTGCAATCCGGTTCACGTACGAGAACGCAGCGGCTTATCTCGTTCACAAAGCTATCCAAGTAACCCACATCCTGGCGGTCCTCGTCGCTCAGACCGCCGGGCGATGGCCTTGCCGTCCCTTGGCGAAACTCGTCGCGCCGAGGCTGTCGAAAGTGTCGCTTCCGCCGGCGATTCCCGTCGCTTCCGGCGGCAAATTTTCGCCCCTTCTGTGAGTCTTTTCCGTTTACTCACCTTTATGTCAATGAGGGGAGTTCTCGTCGCATCTTCCCCGTAAGCCGGCCGGAGCCGTACCACCTCGGTTAGCCGCCTGGCATTGCGTTCGGCTCACAAATCCCGAGCCGGGCGCCAAGCTAGCAACCCTCTGCACGGAGCATGTGCTCTACGTGTGCCTTACGAACGACCGGGGCACCTCTCGCAGGCCAGTGGTTCTTGTTGGCGCTCGGAGCCGGAGGCTCCGATGCTGCGGGCGCGGCGAGAACTCTCCGTGATTCTTCGCGAAAACACTTGTGATCCGGAGGAGGAAATTCGAATGAGTAAATCTTGGCGAAACAATGTTCCGTTCAAGCAAGTTGGGCGAAATCTCGCGGGCATCGCGGTCAGTTTACTTCTTGCGGCGCCCGCGTTCGCACAAGGCGCCGGCAATTCCCCATGGGAAAACGCCGTCAACGTTTTAGAGACGGCCTTCACCAGCACCATCGCTCGCGGGCTCTCGCTCGTTGCAATCGTAGTGGCTGGTCTTACTTTCGCCTTTGGTGAAGGTGGCTCGAAACGCGTACTTGCCGGCGTGCTCTTCGGCGTCGGCATGGCCATCGCCGCCGTGAATTTTCTCGCTTGGCTGTTTCCCGGCAATTGAATCAACCGCGTCCGAACGGAGAAGCGCATGGCGGAAGCTAGACGAATCAACAGAGTGCATCGCTCGCTTTCCCGGCCGCTGACCATCCTTGGGGCCGAGCGAAAGCTCTTTTTCTTCGCCATGTGCCTGGGCGCGGCCACTTTCAACCTGCTCAACAGCTTGTTCGGAGGGCTGCTGATGTTCTTGCTGCTCTATTTCATGGCTCGTTGGGCCACTCAAACCGATCCGCAGATACTGCGTTTTCTCCTGACGGCCGCGCGGGTACGCGCGCAATACGACCCAATGAAATTCACTCCGATAACAATCCGAAGGGATGGCCATGCTCAGGCTTAACCGAATCTTCAAAAACTACAACGAGGCCGGCTCTCTATGCGAGCAAATCAATCTCTACGGCTTCATCGGTCCGCAAATGTTTCTCACCAAAAGCGGAGACATGGGCGTCATCCTCGAAGTTCGTGGTGTGGACTATGAGTGTCTCGACGACGCATCGATTGACGGCTTTACCAAGCGCCTTGAATCGGCGCTGAAGTTGTTCGACGAAAACTATCGCCTTTACCAATACCTCTTCAAACGGAACAACGAAGCGATCCCGTACAAGCTCTACGCCAATCCGATCGTAGACACCGCAATCAAGAATCGCATCGCCTACCTCGGCAGCAAGGCCGACACACTCTTCTCCATATCGGTCTATTACATAGTGCTCTACCAGGGCTTTCAAAACTTAAAAAGGCTCGGGAGTGCGCTCGCCGAGTTTTCCAAGAGTCCGAAAACAGCCGTCGCCAGTCTGCGGGCGCAATTCTCGTCTCAGAAACAGGCCCTCGTTCTTGAACGGCAGGCCAGCGCGGCGCAGACGTCGCTGCTTCAAAAAGCCCGCAGCTTCATCCTTCAAGTCAGCGACTTCCTCCCCATTCGCATGCTCGACAAGCAAGAAGCCTTCCGCGTTCTCAAGCGGACACTCAATTTCCACCCGGACAAACTCGAACTCGCCAAGCTCAAGCACGACACCTTTCTCGATTACTACCTCCCAGAATCTCCCATCGAGTGCCATCGCGGGCATCTGCGCGTGGACGATTACTACGTCAAGGTTCTGACGCTCAAGGAACCTTCTGCCCAGAGCTTTCCGCTAATCTTCAAACGCCTGCTCGAAGTCGAAGCGAATTATTACGTCGTGACGGAATGGAAGAAGGAAGATTCCGGCAAGATGCGCCGGGTGATCCAGACCAAGCGCCGCCATTTTCACAACACCAAGCGCTCGTTCGCGAGCCAAGTCAGTCTGAACGACGCGCCCACCCAAGACGTGCTCCTCGACGATTCCAAGGAATCCCAGGTTCGGGAACTGGGCGAAGGAATCAAGGAGATCGAGTTGCACGGGAATTACTTCGGCCAGTTTTCCCTGACCGTCGTGATTTACGACCTCGACATGGCCAAGGTGGACCGGGCGTGCGCCGATTTCTACAAAGTGTTCAGCGTCCATGACGCCCAGCTCTGCGAAGAAAAATACAACCTGCTGAACGCCTTTCTCGCGGCAGTTCCCGGCAACCACGCCTTCAACTTGCGTTCGCTCTATTTGCTCAACACCAACTATGCAGATTTCTCGTTCCTCTTCACCCTTCACTTTGGCGAGCCTCGCAATCAGCATCTCCGGCAGGAGTATCTCGCGGTCCTTGAGACCAACCACCACACACCGTATTTCTTGAACCTCCATTACCGCGACGTGGCACACACCATGATTCTCGGGAGAACGGGCGCCGGCAAGAGTTTCCTTTTGAATTTCCTCATCACCAATCTCCAGAAATACGATCCGCACACCTTCATCTTCGATCTGGGTGGGAGCTTTGAGAGCCTTACACAACTATTCGGAGGCTCGTACATTCGCGTCGGCCTGGAATCCGAGGGTTTCAAGATCAACCCGTTTTCGCTCCCGCCCACGAAAGAGAATCTCGATTTCCTTGCACTCTTCCTGAAAGTGCTGATCCAGGGACAGAGGGCGGGCGAGCTCGATCCGGCCACCGAGCGCGATCTCTTCCACCAAGTCGAAAACCTGTATGCGGTAGATCCAGCGCTGCGCACGCTGGGCGTGCTGGCGAATACGCTCGGGCATGACATCGCGAGCCGTCTTTCCAAATGGACCCGAGGCGGACAGTTCGGATTCCTCTTCGACAACGCCGAGGACACGATTTCGTTCTCCCGCTTTCAATGCTTCGACTTCCAACGCATGAGCCAGTACCCGGAACTGCTCGAACCGTTGCTCTTCTACATCCTGCATCGAACCAATGCCGTTATCGCGGACCGGCAGATTAGTTCCGTCTTCAAGGCCTTCTTCATCGACGAAGCATGGGTGTTTTTGAAGAATCCCGCCATTCAACGGTATGTCGTCGAGGCACTCAAGACCTGGCGCAAACACAACGCCGCCATGGTCCTCTCGACGCAATCCCTCGATGAACTCAAGCGCTCGGACATACTCGACGTAATCATCGAGAGCTGCGCCACCAAAATCTTCCTCGCCAACCCCGACATGGACCGCGATCTGTACCGCCTCCAGTTTCATTTGAACGAAAACGAAGTCGAGCTGATCTCGGGCCTGATTCCCAAGCAGCAATTCCTGATTAAGACGCCTGAGCTGGCGAAGGTCGCGAACCTGAACGTCGATCCGAAAAGCTATTGGCTCTACACCAACGATCCCTACGACAACAAAAAACGAAAAGAGGCTTTCGATACCTATGGCTTCGAAAAAGGTCTCGAAATCCTCGTGGGAGGAGAGCCTTGATTCTTGTCTTTCGTCTCCTCGCATGGACGGCGAAGTACGAACCGCCGCACCCGATGCTGTTTGTGCTGGCGGGCGTCCTCTCCGCGGCTCTGTTTTTGGCTTTGTTGATCGCCGGAGCCTATGTCGATCGTGACCCGAGTTCTTCACAACACTAGGACTTTCAAAAGGAGCAACCATGAAACAACGCGTTGGCAGTCAGTGGCAGTTAGGTTTTCTTCATGCGGTAGTGATTGTCGTTTTGAGTTCTGTCGTTTTCCCCCTCTCGCCTGTGCACGCCGAGACGGAAGCGGCGGCGCGCGTCGTAAAGTATTCGAAGGAAGACATTGTCCCCGTTCACGCCAAGCTCAGATTTTCAACTCTCATCGTCCTACCCGAGGACGAAGAGATCCTCGATTTCACCACCGGCGACAAGGAATTCTGGGTCATCAACGGCGCCCACAACCTCTGCTACGTTCACCCGGCCCAGGCCGGCATTCGCAGCAACCTGAACCTCATTACTGCCAGCGGCCACGTCTATTCCTTTCTGCTGACGGAAATTAGCAATCAACCCAATGTCGAACCCGATCTCAAAATCTTCGTCGAACCAAAGGAAGGCTCCGGTATCTCGACCAACACCGGACTGCGCGGCTATGTGAGCGCCGGCGAGGCGGAAGCATACAAGAAAGAACTCGAAACGCTCCGCTCCCAGACGGCGGATCAAATCCACGCGGCGCAAGCTCAGTCCGCCGCGCAGGTGGGACGTTTCCGCTCCAGCTACCCAACCAAACTCCAATTCGATTATTCCCTCGACCCGAAGGCGGCGCGGGAGCCGTTCCTGGTTTCCGTCATCTACCACGACGACTCGTTCACCTATATCAAGTGCGGCGCACGGGAAAAACCCGACCTCTATGAAATCAAGGACGGCAAGCCGAACTTGATCTCTTTCCAGTTCGAGAACGGAGTTTACATCGCACCCAAAATCATCGACACCGGCTACCTCGCCATCGGCAAAAAGAAAATGCCGTTTGCGCGGCGCGTTGCGGCGAACTGAGGACAAGTGATGAGCCAACCTGCCGAGATTCAGGAAAAAGCGCCCAAGCCGCAAGGCCTCCTGCCCAAGAACGTACAGTCGTGGCTCCTGATCGGACTGGCGTTTCTCATGGTCGCCATCATGTGGCTCACGGGAGGCAAGAAGCCGCCAACGCCAGCCAAAGCAGCGTCGTCGGGCGCGCCCGTCCAAGTGCCCCTCGAAGTCAACGAAACCAAAATCAACGAGTTGCAAAACCGGATCGAGGAATTGCAACGCCAACAGCTCGTGGCGCAGAGCGCTCTGGCTCAACAGACTCGCTTGCTCGGTGCCACGCCGCAAGATTCACAGCAATCCCAGCAGCAAAGCGCGTCCGGGAATCCTCCTGACCAGCGAGTGGAGGACCCCATCGAGGCAGAACGTAAGAGACGCGCTTACGTGTCGCTGTTTTCTTCGAACGTCGCTCTGACCTACCGCAAAGCTCCGCTTGCTCCGGTCGCGCCTGAATCGGACACAACTCCAACCGCCCAAAATCTTGTCCCTGTTGGACCCGACTCCCCACAGGTCGCGCAACTCTTGAAGGAGATGCAAACGAATCAGGCGTCACCCACGCCGGGCACTCCATCGCCCGCGCCAGTGCGAAACGATTCCGCGGAAGCCAACCCCGAACGAAAGGAGGATAAGCGCCCTGCCGCCGTGTCAGGTGGTACTGCCAACACGGCGGCGGGCAAAGACTACGTACTCTTCGAAGGAACCATTCTTGAAACCGTTCTCATTAACCGCCTCGACGGGGGCTTCGCCGGTCCCGTCGAGTGTTTGCTCTCAACCGACGTGTACTCGAACGACCGCCAGTACCTTCTGATCCCCGCAGGATCGAAGCTGCTCGGTGAAACCAAAAAAGTCGACACCTTCGGCCAGGCACGACTGGCCGTCGTGTTCCATCGCGTGCTCATGCCGGACGGGTATTCCGTCAGCCTCGATCAATTCAAGGGGCTCAACCAAATCGGCGACACCGGGTTGCGGGACCAGGTCAACAACCACTACCTCCGCATCTTCGGAGTTTCGCTCGCGATTGGAGCGATCGGCGCGGTCGCGGAGGGCGGAACAGCAGGCTCTCTGAACGAATCCAGTTCCGATCTCATGCGCCAAGGATTCGCGCAAAGCACCGCGCAGTCTTCGGCGCAGATTCTCGACAAATTCCTCAACATCATGCCCACAGTGACGATTCGCGAAGGACACCGGGTCAAAGTCTATCTCTCGGGCGATCTCGCAGTACCCGATTACAACAACCACAAGATGCCTTCCGATCTGTGAAGGCTAAAAGGAGAGGAGTCCAATGAAAAGAAAGATTCTAATTTGCTTGCTTGTGTTGGGATTAGGAGTTGGTTCGGCGACCGCGCAGTTCGGCAATGGCGTCGTTTTTGACCCAACCAACTACCACAACGCTTTGCTTCGTTACTACCAGCTCCAGCAGCATCTGATGGAACTCCAGAAGAGCTACGCGAAA
>Ga0302326_10002669_pt1 | contig 43057 bp, 37 predicted proteins | sample Palsa_T0_3_FD_202264 | JGI IMG/M metagenome (GOLD analysis project Ga0302326, IMG submission 202264) | Peat permafrost microbial communities from Stordalen Mire near Abisko, Sweden - Palsa_T0_3 | ecosystem: Environmental > Terrestrial > Soil > Palsa > Peat permafrost | place: Sweden: Abisko...
TTCCCAACCCGTATGCTATTCCCAGGCTGCCGTCCGCGGGCAGCAGCAGATCGGGAATACCGTCGCCGTTCACATCCCCGATTGAGAGCATGCCGGTATCTGGTCCGGGGTAGACGACCTCCTGCCCTTGCTTGAATTCTCCCTTGCCGTTGCCCATGTACACCCACGCGGAGTTGTTCGCCGAGTTCCAAACCACCGCGTCCAGGTTTCCATTTCCAGTCAAATCAGACAGCAGCAGTCCCTGCGGCGTCCCTCCGCCACCGATGGTGCTTTGCACGAAGCCGCCTTGTTGATTGTTCAGCAGCAGGTAAATCCCAGCTCCCCCATCCCACTGCGTGAACATGACATCGGTATAGCCGTCATTGTTGACATCACCCGCTGCGATCCACGTGAACCCCATGGGCGGTGGATCTTGTGAGATCGGTTGTGGCGCCTGAAATGTTCCGTCTCCATTACCCAAAGCGTATTGGTTCGACGAGTCGGCCAAATCAAGCTTGCCGTCATGGTTAAAATCGCCAAATGCCAGAATGCCGGAGCCGATGGGCACAACGCTCGCCAGCGTGAACGTGGCGTCGCCGTTATTGAGATAAGCGCCCACTCCGTTTAAGCTGTTGGCGCCCACCACAATATCCTGATTCCCGCTGCCAGTCAGATCCCCGGCAATGGGGCATCCCGGACCCGACAGCGGGATGGTGGTTCCCGTGGTGTACGGGGAATTGGCGTTTCCGGTCCCGAGCAAAATCAGAATGCCATTGCCGGTTGGCACCGCCAAATCCGGCTTGCCGTCGCCATTGAAGTCGGCGGCAGCGGCACAGCTTCCAGCTCCGGGCTCCGAGATCCACTCGCCGTCCTCAAATGCGCCCTTGCCGTTGTTGAGCAGCACCGAGAAGGCCGAGTACTCCGCTGCCACAATGTCGAGCACGCCTTCCTCGTGCAATTCCGCCAGCACAACATTTTTCGGATCTTCCGAGTTTGCCACTGCGTGACACACCGGAGCAGCGAATTTTCCCTTCCCTTCGCCGAAGGCGATACAGCCGGCACTATTGACCAAGTCTGGAACGCCATCACCGTTGATATCGCCAATGGCAACCCCAACGCTCCCCGGCAGCGACACCTGGGTTTCCGAAAAGACCCCCTTTCCGTTGTTAAGAAACACGTAGACGTCGCCGTTTTTGGCACTCAGAATGACATCGGCGTATCCATTTTTCAGGAGCGACCCTTCGGCGATCCATTGGTTCGGAGATGGAATCTTATAGGTGGCCGTCGGCGCCTGAAAGGTGCCATTGCCGTTCCCGGGCACTAAAATAAACCCACTGATCGTGGTGATGGCCAAATCCAGATTCCCATCTCCAGTAAAATCCGCAGCTACTAGGAACTCATAAGCTAGACCACTCATCGGAATGAGTACACCTGGGTTAAAGACACCACCCCCCTGGCCCGTGAACAGCCAAATGCCACTCTCGCCCACGGTTACCGCATCAGGAATGCCGTCGCCGTTAAAATCGCCCACCGCTATGCCACCGATAGAGAAGTCTCCTGGTGTCGTATAAAGAACGGCCGGTTGGAACGTGCCGTCGCCGTTCCCGAACATTACGCCGATTCCATTAGGCGAGACGGCGGCGTTGACGGCGCCCGAAACAATTAGATCGATGTTGCCGTCCCCATTGAGATCAATGGGAATTGGCCCAACCATTACCCCCAGCCCAGAATTCGAGATAGGCCCCTGAGAGAAGGTCCCATGCCCATTTCCGAAGAACGTGCTGACATACGGGGGCAGTAATCCGACCACATCAGGATTATTGTCGTTGTTCACGTCTGCCACTGCGACCATGAAGGCATCGCCAGGGTAATCGCGTCGCGCGAAGAACTGGGCAGGCTTTCCGGCAGCCATGGCAATAGCCGTACAGCCTAACAAGAACATCAATGCGCTTCTCATGACAGCCTCAAAGGTTCCTTACAAGTTAGGGCGTCGGTATAGTAGGCGGAAGGCCGGGGGCCAATGCATTACAGCCGGCTTGAATAGTCCAACCACCCGCATTCCACGATCCGCTGTCGTCGAATGCATCATTGCCCATCTCGCGGTAGTTGCCGCCGCAGTCATAGAATTCAAATGGATCACAGCAGCATCCCCGCAATGCAGGCCGACATGAAGTTGGCCATGCTGCCCGCAGCCACAGCCTTCAACCCCAGCCGCGCCAGGTCGGATTTCCGACTGGGGGCAAGCGCGCCGATGCCGCCGATCTGGATGGCGATCGAGCTGAAATTGGCGAAGCCGCACAGCGCATAGGTGGCGATGGTGAACGAGCGGGGATCGAGCTGCGATTTGAGGGGACCGAGTTGCAGGAAAGCCACGAATTCGTTCAGCACCAGCCGCGTGCCCAGCAGGTTGCCGATGGTGGAGGCGTCCTTCCACGACACACCCATGAGCCAGGCCAGCGGGGCAAAGACGACCGCGAAGATCTGCTGCATAGTCGCCGGAAGCCATCGCAGGCCGGGCAGCGTGTGCGCCCAGCCGAGGATGCCATTCAGCATGGCGATCAACGCCAGAAACGCGATCAGCATGGCGCCGATGTTCAAGGCCAGGCGCAGTCCGTCTCCGGCGCCCTGCGCGGCGGCGTCGATCACGTTGACCGCGGTTTTTTCAATCCGGACTTCCACGCGGCCTGCGGTTGCCGGCTTGTCCACTTCCGGGTAGAAGATCTTGGCGAGCATGATGGTGGCGGGCGCGGTCATGATGACGGCTGTGAGCAGATGCTCGATGCTCACACCGGCGATTTTCACGTAGGCGGCCATCACCGCTCCCGAAACGTGCGCCATGCCGCTGGTCATGATGGTGAACAACTCGGACTGCGTCATGCCGGCGATGAAAGGCTTGATGGTGAGGGGCGCCTCGGTCTGGCCCATGAAGATGCTGGCCGCGACATTAAGCGATTCGGCGCCGCTCGCCCCCATGACCTTTTGCATTACGATGGCCATGCCTTTGACCACGACTTGCATGACGCCCAGGTAATAGAGGATAGCGAAGAACGAGGCGATGAAGATAACGATTGGCAGGACTTGGAAGGCGAACACCACGCCGAAGGGTCCGGACTTAATGCCTAAGGGGCCGAAGACGAAGTTACTGCCGGCCTCGGCGTAATTCAACATGGCATTGACGCCCGCGCCGATGGCTTGGAAGATCTTGCCGAAATCGGTCTTCAGCACCAGTACGGCAAAGGTGATTTGGAGGGCCATTCCCCAGAGGATGAGGCGCAGCTTGATGGCGCGCTTGTGGGCCGAGAACAGCCAGGCTATGGCCAGAATTGCGGCGAGCCCCAGCACCCCGGTGAAGCGCTGCATTAGCGACCCTCTTCTCCTAAAAGCTGTGGGGCAGGCGTCCACGCCTGCAGCGGGTCTCCAGACCCGCGGGGCCGGTCTGGCCCACAATTCCTGAGATCCGCGACTCGCGCTCGGCACTGTGTATTCATGGAAATATCACATCGTCGTCTGCCGCATATTCATGCCGTCGGGCGACCGTTGTTCGTTACCTTTCGGCTGCATGGCAGCTTGCCGGCTGGGCGTGAATTCCCGAAAGCAAGCTTGACCTCCGGGGAGGCGTTTGTCGCGATGGACCGCTTGCTCGATACGGCGCGCTTCGGACCCATCCATCTGAAACGGCCTGAGGTCGCCGAGTTGGTCCGCGGTTGCATACGACATTGCGCTTCGGCGGATAGTGATATGCATGCACGGGTGATTATGCCAAATCACGTTCACTTGCTCATCACGCCGCACAGCAACGTATCTGAGCTCTTGCGCCGGCTGAAGGGCTATAGCGCGCGACAGGCCAACCGACTGCTCGGTCGAAGGGGCCAGCCGTTTTGGCAGGATGAAAGTTACGATCATTTGGTGCGAAATCGCGAAGAGTCCCGGCGCATCGAGAGATACATTATCAACAATCCCGTCAACGCTGGGTTGGCTGAATCCGCTGACAGATTTCCGTGGTCCAGCGCGGCGGGGGTCTGACGGAGGCGGGTCTGGAGACCCACCGCAGGCGTGGACGCCCGCCCCACAAGGCTGGACATCTGCACTACATTGCACATTAACTTACGACTTCCAGGATCAGTTCCCGGTCGTCGGGCCGCTGGGCCGAAATGCGGAAGGCGTCCTCGACCATCCCGGCCGCTTCTTCCACACGATCCTCCTTCGTGTAATAAAGGCGGCAAAGCACCGAACCCGCCTCCACCTTTTCGCCGACTTTGATTTCGAGGATCACGCCCACCGCCGGATCGACCGCGTCTTCCTTGCGGTCGCGGCCCGCCCCAATCAGGTTGGAAGCCAGGCCGATATCCCGCGCATTGATCACGCTGACATAACCGCCGCGGGGCGACACCACTTCGCGCATGCCAGTGGCATTGGGCAGCAACTCGAACTTGTCCAGCGCCTGCGCATTGCCTCCCTGGGCTTCGACCGCCTGCTTTAACTTCCGGTAGCCGGAGCCATCCACGAGCAGCTTCTCCGCAAGCCGGCGGGCTTCTTCGAGTGAAGGCGATATTTTGGCGACGAAGATCATGCGCGCCGCCAGTTCGATGCACAGGCGCGTCAGATCCGCCGGGCCGGCGTTCTGCAACGTTTGCGATGCTTCCATCACTTCGAGCGCGTTGCCAACCGCGTAACCCAGGGGCTGGTTCATGTCTGTGATCAGCGCTTGCACGCGCTTATCCATGCGGCGTCCGATACCCACCATCACCTGCGCCAGGCGGCGCGCATCCACCTGCTTCTTCATGAACGCGCCATTGCCCACCTTGACGTCGAGCACCAGCGCATCCACGCCTTCGGCAAGTTTCTTGGACATGATGGAAGAAGCGATCAGCGGAATGGATTCCACAGTGGCGGTTACATCGCGCAACGCGTAAAGCCGGCCGTCGGCGGGGGCCAATTCCGAAGTCTGACTTAAGAAGCAGAGCCCCACGGCGGCAAGCTGCTCTTTGAGTTCGTCGACGCTCAAATTGGTGCGCATTCCGGGAATGGATTCGAGCTTATCGACGGTACCGCCGGTATGGCCGAGACCGCGCCCTCCCATGGTGGGCACGATAACGCCCGCCGCCGCGGCCAGCGGCGCCACAATCAGCGTGGTCTTATCGCCCACACCGCCCGTGGAATGCTTGTCCACTTTGACGCCCGGAATCCCGGAAAGATCGAGCATTTCGCCCGAATGCATCATGGATTCGGTCAACCGGCTAACTTCCCGGTCTGTCATGTTGGCGAAAAAGACAGCCATGAGAAAGGCCGACATCTGGTAGTCGGGTATTTCTCCGCGAGTGTATCCGTCTACCAGATACGAAATCTCTTCGGGTGACAGTTCGCCACCGTCGCGCTTTCTCTGGATCAAGTCAACTGTACGCATTTTGAAGCACTTAGCGTACCATTTTGAGGAATGCAAAGTAAAGGCGCAGCAAGGGTGGCAAAGCGTGGCAACGCCGCTCGCTGTGTCAGGCGAACCCGCCGGATTACCCTTTCAGATCCTGGAACGCTTCTTCGATTTCCCGCTTGGCTTCCGGCGTGGGGATCGATAGTGGTAGACGAGGAGGGCCGCCGTAGTAGCCGTTCAGATCCATGGCGTGCTTCAGGCCGGGAATGCCGTACTTGGTGGTAACCAGCACAGCGGCGCGCGCGATGCGGTTCTGCCAGTCGCGGCCGGCTTCCTCCTCGCGCATGCGGTAAGCTTCCCAAATGGCGATGGTGGCATAGGGCGCGGCGTTGGCAAATGCCAGAATGGCGCCGGTGGCGCCCATCAGCAACGAGGGCCACAACGTAGGCGCCGATCCCACGGTCACCTGGAAACCCGGCCGCGATTCGCGCATTATCTGCATGACCTTCTCCATGTTGCCGGAGCTCTCTTTGATGCCAATGATGTTCGGGTGATGCGACAGCTCCACGACGGCGGCGGCCGGTATATCGAGCGCGGTGGCCTGCGGGAAATTGTAAATAATTACGGGAATGCGCGACTGGTCCGCCACCGCGCGGTAGTAAAGTGTCTGCGCGTCGGCGCGGTTGAGCAGGTTCTTGTAATAGTGCGGCGTCTTGACCAGGGCCGCTCCGTAGCCCAGTTCCGCCGCGCGGTTGGTAAGGCACACGGTCTCGCGCACGCTCTCGACGCCGGTGCCGGCGATTAACAACTTGTCGGGCGCCGCGTGACGCGCCACCATTTCCCACAATTCGATCTTCTCTTCGACCGTGAGCAGGACGCTCTCACCGGTCGAGCCGGTCACCACGTATCCGGCGAGCGTGGTGCGGTTCCACTTCTCGATGTTGTGCTGGACCTTGGCGGCGTAGAGGTTGCCGGCGTGGTCGAAGGGGGTGGTGATGGGAGGAAAAATGCCTTGTAGTTTCATAGTTGGTTCCAGGTTACGAAATCCGGTAAACGTACGCGTCTTCCACCCAGCGCTTGCCGATCTGCTGTCCGCCCAGCCGCATGCCCGCGACGGTCTTCGCCTTGCCGAATATCCGGCGCAGCGCGCGAACCGTGGAATCCGTTGTGGGCAGAATCAGAATGGTCGGAGTTCTTTCGACGGGAAAGTCCGCAGCGACCAGTGCATCGAAGACTAAGCCCGAGGCTTTGCCCGGACCAGCCGCATCGAACTGCCGGGATGATAAGATGAGTCGCCAATCGCTGTACTCTTCCAACTTGACCCATCAGGCCACGTCCACTTTCACTCCGGCCTTCTCGATAATACGAAGGATTTCCGCCCCCGCATCCAGATCGATGTTTACCAATAGTGCTTGACCCATTTCATTACTCACAATGTCTATCGCCGGCGGCTCTAATTAGCGATTGTGCGCTGCCTCCGATGCTTACCGAAGCCCGCCTCCAAATCTTCTTCTCCGGAAACTCGTACCGCTGCGTCTCCTTCGCGATGCATGCCTTCAGCGCACATTCGACCGCATAGCCAGCCAGATAATAAGCTCCGTCCGGAAGTCCTGCGTTCAGCAAAGCCGTGGCTTCCGACAGCCACACGCGGGATAGCGCCCGGAAATCCTTCCGGTCCATCTGAGGAATATAGTACCGAACATCGGCGAAACATGGGACCCGTCCGTGCGAGAATGCGTTTGAGCGCCGATGTTTTCCATCGAGATAGACTGCCCGGCGGAACAGAACGATATGTTGATCGCCGAACTTTGGACGGAGGGCTCCGCCGGCATCGTAGAACTGGAGGGCGGCGGGTTGCGCGCATTCTTCGAAGATGACTTGGACGCCGGCACGCTGGCCGGGCGTTTTCACGCGGCGAGCTGGCGGCAAGAAGAACAGCGCGACTTTGTGGCGATGTCGCGCGCGAACTGGGAGCCGCTGCTGGTCGGCGAGCGATTCTTCCTGGTTCCGGAATGGCGGAGTGAAGCGGCGCCGGAGGGGCGCTTCCGCATCGTAGTAAATCACGGAATGGCGTTCGGCACGGGCAGGCACGAAACCACGCAGTTGTGCCTGGAGGCGCTGGAGAACTATGTGCGTCCGGGCGCGCGCATGTTGGATGTGGGCACGGGCTCCGGCATCCTGGCGCAGGCGGCGGCCCTGTTGGGCGCGGACCCCGTGTGGGCTTGCGACATCGACCCGGAGGCGGTAGAGATTGCGCGCGGCAATGCCGGTCCCAACCTGTTTATCGGATCGGTGGACGCGGTGCGCTCGGGGGCGGCCGGGGTGATCGCCGCCAACATCAGTCCAGAAGCCATTGTGCGGCTTGCGCCGGAGCTGTTGCGCTGTCTTCGACCGGGTGGTGTGGCGCTGTTGAGCGGTTTCGAGCGGCACGAGGCCGTGGCGGTGCAGGCCGAACTGGCGCGGAGCGGCGCGCTTTGCGAGGCTCGCTACAAAGGGGGTTGGGCTCTACTGGTACTTAGAGGTAAACTCGTCGAGGGAGTTTAGGATGTCCACTGCCAGACGCCAGTTTATCGGTGCGGCCGCGCTTTTGGACAGCGCCGCGCCTTTGGCCGGCCGGGCGGCGCAACGCACAAAGTCCGCCAACGACCGCATCCAACTGGGTGTGATCGGCCTGGGTGGTCGCGGCACAGCGGACGTGCATGTGGCGCTCGACGACGTGGGGGGAGCCGCGCTGGTGGCGGTTTCCGATCTTTACGTGGGCCGGCGCACGCGGGCGCGGGAGGTCTTTGGAAAGGATCTATTCGTGACGTCCGATTATCGCGAACTGCTGGCGCGCGCGGACATCGACGCTGTCATTGTGGCAACGCCGGACCACTGGCATGCGCAGGCTTCCATCGACGCCCTGAACGCCGGGAAGGATGTATATTGCGAGAAACCCATGGTCCACTCCATTGAAGAGGGCCACGCGGTGATCGCGGCGCAGCGCACCTCTGGACGGATTATTCAGGTCGGCAGTCAGCGCGTGAGCTCCATCATTTATCAGAAGGCCAGGGAACTGGTCCGGGATGGCGCCATCGGCAAGTTAAATCTGGTTGAAGCCTGGTGGGAGCGGCCGGTGGACACTGACGAACTGGTGTTCCGTAATTCGATTCCACCGGACGCTTCGCCTTCGACCATCGATTGGGATCGCTTCGTGGCCAACACTACGCGACGGCCCTTCAACGCCCAGCGGTTTTTCCGGTGGCACAACTATCGGGATTATGGCACTGGCATTCCGGGCGATCTGTTCGTGCACTTGTTTGCTGGCGTACACTTCGTGCTCGACTCGGAAGGGCCGGAGCGGATGATGGCCACTGGCGGCACCCGTTATTGGAATGACGGACGGGAAATCCCCGATCTGATGCTGGGGCTGGCCGATTATGCCGAAGGAGCGCGCCATCCGGCCTTTAATATGAGCCTGCGCGTGAACTTCGAGCAGGGGTCCGATGAGACCTCCGGATTCAGGTTCGTGGGCGAGAAGGGCATCCTGCATATCCAGGACGATGGCGTGCGGCTGGCCCGCCACAACCGTCCTCCGGAGCCGGGCTACCATATCGAAACCTTCGCGGCGGCGGCGCAGCGGGAATTCCTGCAAGGATACCGGCAGAAATACCCGGTGCTGCCGGCCACGCCGGAGAGCATGCGCCTGACGCCGGTGGAGGATTTCTGGCGCCTGAAGACTATAGCGATCACGCCGCGCACATGGCCAAGTTTCCTGGCCGCCGTGCGCAGCCGAAAACCTGTGGTGGAGGACGCCGTGTTCGGCCTGCGGGCGGCCGGTCCGGCGCTACTGGCGAACGCCTGCCACTACGAGCGGAAATCTGTGGTTGGGATCCACGAGCGATGGAGCGCATATGAAACCGGAACGGATGACGCGGCGCGGGCTGCTGATGGCGGGAGGCGCGGCGCTAGCCGCGCGGGGGAGCGCGGCGTCAGACCAAGCCACGCGTGGGAGCGCGGCCGAGAGCAAGCCGCGCGCAGTGCGCTTCGGTGTGCGCACTCCGCTGCCCAAGGTGAGCCTGCGCGAGAGGGCCATGCTGGTGCACCGCCTGGGCTACGACGGCATCGAACTGGGTCAGGAGTGGCTGGACCAGCCTGTGGAGGCGATTCGGGAGCAGCTTGCCGGCACCGGCGTCGAGGTCAGCGCCATTGTGGGATCGATTCAGCTTTTGGATACGGATCCACAGAAGCGCGCAGACGGTGTGGAGTTGGACCGGCGCCGGTTGCGGATGGCCAAAGAGCTTGGCGCCGATTGTGTGATCGAGGTTCCGGTCTTCGGGGCCAACAAGTTTCAGGATATTTCGCCTCTGATGAGTGCGCGGGAGATTGAGGAGAAACTGCTGATAGCCGGATTGAAGCAGCTCACCGGGGACGTGGAGCGCACCGGGATCACGTTATTGCTGGAGCCGTGCAACCATAAGGAGACGCACTTCATGAACCGTCAGAGCCAGGCGGCGGAGATTATCCAGGCGGTGGGCGCACCGGGCTTCCGCATACTCAGCGATTTTTATCACATGCAATTAGAGGAGAAGGACATCGGCGAGACGCTCGGCCGCTATGGCAAGTACACGGCGTACGTGCATCTGGCCGATGGCGCAGAGCGTACCGAGCCGGGATCGCTGCCCTTCGATTATCGCCCGGGTTTTGGGGCCCTGAAGAAGTGGGGCTATGCGGGATGGCTGACGGTGGAATCCGGCGCCACCGATAATCCGGAAGGCGCGCTGGGGCGCGCGCTGACGTACCTGAAGCGCCAGTGGAGCGAGGCATAAGGGTCCGTGGCAGAGGTCAACGGGGTCGGGAAGGCAGGCGCAACCGCCTGCCCCACCGGGTGGACCCATTTACATGCTTTTGCGTTTGCGGCGGCGAGCCACCAGCAGCACCAGTATCACTGCGGCGGCGAGCCATAAGGCGGCTTGAAATATCGTGCTATTCATTTGCGGTTCCTCCTTTCCTATTGAATTCCCTTCATCAAGGGGAATAAGTATTTGAAAACCTGTAAAATGCCCGGTCCGGCCGCAATCACCAGGATGGACGGCAGTATGAAGAAAAAGATCGGGAAGACCAACTTCACGCCTACTTTGGCCGCTCTTTCCTCGGCATCCTGGCGGCGTCGCACGCGCATAAACTCGGAATGCGTGCGCAGCGCTTCGGCCATGCTCGTGCCGAAGCGGTCCGACTGGATCAAAATGGCGGTCAGTTTCCGCAACTCGGCCTCGCCGGTGCGCTGCGCCAGATTGCGGAGCGCCTCGGCCCGGCGCTTACCGGCCCGCATCTCAAGCGTGACCAGACTCAGCTCGTCGCTGAGTTCGGGATGCGCCACGGCCAATTCGCGGCCCACGTTTTGAATCGCCTGATCCAGCCCCAAACCTGCCTCGACCGAGACGACCATTAAATCCAACCCGTCGGGCAGGGAGAGGCGTAGCTTGTCCTGACGCTTGGAAACTTTGCGCTCCAGGAAGAAACCGGGAATCCAATATCCTGCCACGGTGGCGGCCACAGGCAGCACGATGCGCAGCACTGGGTTGGCCGTAATGCTATCGCGGAATACGATCGACAGGATGGCCAGGGCCACCGCCAGGATCAGCTTGATGCCGTACAACAGAGTGACGGCGCTTTCCGCACGGTACCCAGCCGCCATCAGGGTGCGCCGCGCGGTCTGCGCGTCTGCGGGCGAGATGGGCGCGTGCTGTCCAATGGCTTGCACGCGGCGCGCCAGCAGCGACTGCTTGGGCTGGCCGATGCGGTCGAGGCTTACCGTGGCCGCCGGTTCGGCGTCCAATTGCCGCAGAAGCTGGGCCGGTTTCGCATAACGGCCGTAGCCGTAGGCGGTGATGGCCGTCGCCAGTAATCCGAACAGCGCCACTGAAACCAGTAAAGCCATACTCCAACCTTTGCCTTAAACCTTGATCTTGATGATCTTGCGGATGACCAATTGGCCCACGATCTGACCCACAATGGACCCCGCAATAAGCTTCTTGCCGTCCGGATCGTCGAGCATTGACTTCAGATACGCGGGCGCCGCCAGCAGCATGAGGACGGCGGTGGCCGCCGGCAGTATCGTGAGCACCAGCGCCGTGATCCTTCCGTGGGCGCTGGCAGCGTTCACCTGGCCCTTCAGCTGGAACCGTTGACGGATGACGTGTCCCAGACGGGTGAGGATCTCACCCAGGTTGCCGCCGGTTTGTTTTTGCAGGATCACCGCGGACACGAAGAAACGCACATCCAGCAGTGGGACCCGCTCGGTCAGGTTGTAAAGCGCCGTATCCAACGGGGACCCGAGATTCTGCTCATTGAACAGGGTGCGGAACTCCAGCCCCAGCGGGTCGGGCAAGTCATCGCTCGCCATGCGGAGGCTTATCGTAAAAGCGTGTCCGGCGCGCATGGAGCGCGCCAGAAAGTCGAGAGCCTCGGGAAACTGCTCTTCGAAGGCGGCGGTTCGGCGCGCGCGTTTACGGCGAAGATAGAGATAGGGCAACGCAGCGAGAAAAGCGGCAAACGCGGTGGACGTTCCCGCGTAAGCGAAAACCGTCGGCAGCATCCGGGAAAAGGCCAGCGCTCCTACGGCCACGCCGGCCATCGTCAGGATCAGTCTGCCAGGCGTCCAATTCACTCCGGCCTGCTGGATCAGCTTCTTTGTCTTCTCCAGCAGTGCAAAGTGCTCCAGCCAAACCTCCAGTTGCGGGCGCTTGCTCGTGAAATCTCTTAGGAGTCGGGTGCCCCCGGCACTAGGCTCATCTGCGGCTGTCCGCAGCATAGCCGACATCTCGCGCTTGCGCCACCATTCATAGAACTTCAGTCCCAGCGCGATGGAAAGCAGCACAAAGGTGAAAAGTACCAGAAACAGCGGAAGGGAAACGCGCACGGCTAGCCGACCTCCTGGGAACTCTCAAATATGGCGGCGGGCAGGACTAAACCGCACGCGGCCAGCCGCTCGTAGAACTTGGGGCGGATACCGGTGGCCCGGAAACAACCCCGCACCTTCAACTTTTCCGTGAGGCCCTGCTTGTCGAACACAAACAGGTCTTGCAGAGTCACCAAGTCGCCTTCCATGCCGGTGACCTCCGTCACGTGGGTGACTTTTCGGGAGCCGTCGCTAAAGCGCGATATTTGCACGAACAGGTCAACCGCGGAGGCGACCTGCTGCCGGATGGAGCGCACGCCCATGTTGGCGTTGGACATACCCACCATCACCTCGAGCCGTCCCACCGCATCGCGTGGGGTGTTGGCGTGGATGGTGGTGAGAGAGCCGTCGTGGCCCGTATTCATGGCTTGCAGCATATCGAGCGCCTCCTCGCCGCGCACCTCGCCTACGATGATGCGGTCCGGACGCATTCGGAGCGCGTTGATGACCAGCTCGCGTATGCGGATAGCGCCCGTGCCTTCGATGTTGGGCGGACGCGTTTCCATGCGCGCCACGTGGGTTTGCTGGAGACGCAGTTCGGCCGCGTCTTCAATTGTCACGATGCGTTCGTCTTCCGGGATGTAACTGGAAAGCACGTTCAACAGCGTGGTCTTGCCAGACCCGGTGCCACCGCTGATCAGGATATTCAAGCGGGCCTTTACGCAGTACTCCAGCATTTGGCGCATGCTTTCGGTCATCGTCAGGCTGCGCACCAGATCCTCGGGCCGGAGTGCGTGCCGCCCGAAACGCCGGATCGACAGCAGGGGGCCATCTACCGCCACTGGTGGGATGGCGGCGTTCACGCGCGATCCATCCGGCAGACGCGCGTCCACCAGCGGCGTGGATTCGTCCACCCGCCGCCCGACTTGCGCCACTATTTTTTCGATGATGCGCAGCAGGTGGGCGTTGTCCTTGAACTGCACGGGAGTGCGGTACAGTTTGCCGGCCCGCTCCACGTACACCAGGTGTGGCGTGGTCACCAGAATATCGGAGATAGTGGGATCCTGCAGCAAAGGCTCCAGCGGACCCAGCCCGAAAACCTCGTCGAGCACCTCTTCGACGACGCGGTCCTTGTCCGTCCGGCTGAGCGGCGTCTTCTCCTGGTCCACCAGCCGGACCAGTGCCGTGCGGATCTCCAGCCGCGCGCGCTCCCCGGGAATGGAGGACAAGGCTTCCAGGTTGAGGCGTTCCAGCAGCTGTTGATGCAGCGCGAATTTCAGTTGCTGATATTCCGGCGCGGCGGATTCGGTCTGGAAGAGACGCGACACCCATCCCGATTCCGCCGTTGCTTGCGGCGAGGCATTCCATCCATTTCCCATCGTTTGCGCTCCTTATCCGAACAGGCCGAACCGGCGCTTGCCCTTCTCTGCGGGCGCGCCGGCCAGACGCATGGCAAAACTTGAAAGTTGGCGGCTCAGATGACTGCCCGGCGGCAGAAGCTTGCCCTTGCAAAAGGCATCGTAGAGCGCGTAGTAGTCGTTGGGCAGCATCGTGTCGATAGGCATGCCCAGGATCCGCTCCAATTCCTCGGCGGTGACGTCCGGCCGCGCCGGCGCCCGGTTCAGGATAATGTGCAGCCGGTTGCCAAAACCGGCGTTGATCAAGGTCTGGACCGCTTGCTTGGCCTGGTGCAGCGATGGCACTTCCAGCGTGGTTACCAGGTAAATGTCGTCGATCTCATCGAGTACTGTGATGGTCGACATATTCAACGTGCAGCCGAGGTCAACCACCGTCCAGGCGTAGTGCGCACGCACAAACGTGACCACCTTCGCCAGGGATTCTCCGGAAACGGGATCCTTGGGAAGATAGCCGGTGGGCGCCGCGATGATCTTCAATCCGGGCCACTCGGCCGACACCAAAGCATTCCAGTAACTCACATCCAGCCGATGTAGATTCTGCACCGCATCCAGAACCGAATAGGGCGATTTGACCTTCATCAGGAAGCCTACGATTCCCGATTGCAAGTCCAGATCCGCCAGCAGGCTGTGCTCGGAACGCTGCGCGCTGACACGGCCCAGTTCGGCCGCCAGATGGCAGGCAATGGTCGAAGCGCCGCAGCCGCCTTTTGCGGACAGGAATCCGAGGGCCTTGCCCGGTGGACGGCTATTGTCTCGCGGCCGGGGAAGGACCGCGGCCCGTCGCCCGAGCGCCTTCCGGAGATTGTCGCCGAGCGGCGGGTACAGAAACTCATTGGCGCCGGCGCGCATGGCAGCCAGAATGGTCTCCGATTGGACCGAGGTGTCGAGCGCCACCAGCATGGCATCGGGCAGAGCGGCGCGCACGCCGTGCACAGCTTCTTCGAGCGGCAGCGGCAGTTGGGTGATGTCCAGCAGCACGACTTCCGGCCGCAGAAACTCCAGTCGTTCGATGAGCGAGGGCCAGTTCCGCAGGTCGCGCTGTTCCATGACCACGCGCACGGCCAGACCGCGCAGAGCTTCCTGCACGGGCGCCCACAATTCGGGCGCGGCGATCGCCATTCCAACAGTGGTCGGCGCCGCGGGGGCTTTGGATGTATCCTGTTCGAAAACGAGGGCGGCCATTAATGTATCCCTCCGGGCGCGGTCCCCTGCGCCGGACTGGTCTGCGGCAATGCCGGCGCGGCCGACTTCTGTTTCTCGATCTCCAGCAACTCTTCGAGCGGCATATCTTTCCTGGCGGACTGCCGCCGCACCGCGCCGGTGACCTCCGGTCCGGGTGTCCGTGGGGCGGCGGCAGCGGTGCCCGGCAGATATTCCTGCGGCCCGCGGACCTCAGGAAGCGCCGCTCCAGCCGGAATGGGCCGCACTAACTCGGGGGTGATGAGGATCATCAATTCCGAATTGCTCCGGGTGCGCGAACGGCTCTGGAATAGCTTGCCCAGCAAGGGAATGTCGCCGATGCCCGGTATCTTGTTGAGGCTGTCGGTAATGGTGTTGTCGAGCAGGCCGGCAATCACGAAGCTCTGGCCGCTCTCCAGCTCGACTTGAGTCTGCACGCGCCGGGTAGCCAGTGCCGGGATGGTATAGCCCTGGAATTGGAGCGCATTGGCGTAGTCGAGCGAACTGACCTCGGGGGCCACCTGCAGGCGAATCGTGCCACGCGGCGTCACCACCGGCAGAAAGTTGATTCGAACGCCGTACTCGCGGAACTGAATGGTGACGGCGCCGGCCGCGGAGCCGCCTTGCACTACGGGAAAAGGAAACTCGCCGCCGGCCACAAAGCTGGCAGGCTTGCCATTGATGGCCAGCACATTCGGCTCGGCCAACATCTGCAGGAGGTTGCTGGCCTCCAGCGCCTGGATAAGGGTCCCAAGGTTCAGATCCTTCCGGAACAAGAATATGTTGAGTGCATCGGAGAGCGTAAACTGCACCGCGCTGCCCTGGACATTGGGGACGGCCGGTCCGAACTGGCCAGTAGTAACTTGGCCGATCGTGTTGCCCGCGCCGGTGCTCAGCAGGTTGACCCCGAACGAAGTGGTGGCGGCGCGATCTACATCGGCGAACTTGACATGCAGCAGGATCTGAGGTTCCACCGCAGGCACATCGACACGCAACAGGTTCACTACTTTGCCCAGCGTGGCTGCCATGCCGGCGGCCCGCTCGGCGCTCGAAAGGTCTTTCACCGTGCCCCGGAGGAAGACCGTATCGTTCTCGAAGTCGAGGCTGACGTCCTGGCCTGGCAATCCCCGTTTGAGCTGCGCCTGGACGGCTGTGATGCGGGCGGTGTTCTGGCGCACGGTCAGGTCGTACATAGTGCGCACGCCATCCTGCTGCCACAAGATCACCGATGTCTCTCCCGGCGCCTTGCCGTTGATCAACACTTCGCGCGGATTCACCGCCAGGGCCTCGGCCAGGTCGCCGTTAGCCACCGAAACGCGCCGCAGGTCGGCTGGCGTATCCAAGATCAGGGACATGCCCACGGTGACCGCCAAATCCAGGGGAGTTGCATCGTTGGCGCGGGCCGCCGGCAGCGCCACCGCCAGCAGGGATGCCGCCAGCCAACCGCCGTGCCCGGTCATGGCTTTGCCTCCCCGCGCGCTGCGAATTGTGTTTCGGTCCGTTTGATGCCGTTGATCACCTCAACCACGCTCGGCTTGGGAGCAGGGGGTATCGCCGCGGCTGCAGGCACAGAGCGGATGCGGGCGCCGGTGGTCTGTCCGATCGACCCGGGTTTGGGTTCCTGCGGGAGCGGCGCGCCCGGATGGAACAATTGCACGACCGCGCTGCCGTTTGTCTTGGCGATCTCCTGGTCTAGAGGATTCCGCAGCACCAGTTGAATCGTCGTCTGGTTGCCGGCCAAGCTCAACATTTCAGCCTGCTGCGGCGTAACCAGGAGGTTTACTACCGGCACGGAGACGGGCTTTCCTTCGGCATCCTTCTGGAAGTTCTGGCCGGCGGAGAGCACTTGCACGTTTTGCAGCAGGGTCTGGGTGACTGCGCCTAGAGCGGACGCCCCTGGCGGATTGCCGGATACCAGTACATCCACATGCATGCCGGGCCCGGCAAAGCCGGCTACTCCTACGATTTCATTCACGCGTATGGCCACGGCGCGCATACCTTTGGGGATCAGGGCGGCCAGGCCCGCTCCCGCGCCTTTGAGGGCCAGGCGGGTTTCCACTATGGGTTCGCTGGCGAAGATAGGAGAAATCACGCCGCGCCCGACGATATCCTCTCTCTTTTGCAGGACACCTTCAGGTATGGCTCCAGTCCAATCTCCATCGCGGAGATCGGCGTCCCGGACGAGGGTACCCGGCTCCAAGGCCCGCGCAGCCAGAATGAGGCTGGTGGACTTAGGCGCCGCCGGCGGTGTTACGCGGCTGGATAAGAGCCGGTACAGCAACAAGCTCGCGCCGGCTGAAACTATAAAAGCAAAAGCCAGAACGGAAATTAGTCGTTGATTCATCTTCACTCACGGGCCGTATCCTCTCTCCGGATCCCCGGTCCCGATCCTCTTCTGGGGGCAACTCAAAGCCCGCCCAATATGTTCGCTTTCTATATCGGCCGGGGGATGGCGAAGCTATAGGCGCGCCCGGACGCCGCGGCGCCCGGGCCGGCATGAGAGGAATCGGTGGAAGCCTGCTGCAAAGGCGGAAGAGCGGCCTTCGCCGACCGGAAGATCAGGGCCACGCCATCGTCATAGACCAGATGCCAGGCGCTCGACTGCTTCAGCGCGCCGGCCAGCGGCGCGTCCGGCGGCAGCAGGACCGTCTCGACGCTGTAGCGGCTCAGATAGCGCTCCCACCCAGCCTGCGCGCCCATGGCCTTGATGTATTTGCCCGCAAACTCCGCGCCGTAGAAATCGCTGCGTCCGTCGATGAAAACACGGCCGCGAGGATACTCGCGATAGACAAGGTACCCGCCCCAAAGATCTTCGGTGAAGATGCCGCCGTAGAGACCGGCCTTCTCCAATTGGCCCGCGGCGGCAACCGGAAAGGTTTTAGGATCGTAGGCTGCGCGGCAGGCGGAGGGCGGCCGCGGCGCATAGACCAGCGCGGCCAGCGCCAGTATCGCCGCCGCGCTAACGGCGTGCCAGCGCGGTCCGCCATCGAAGGCGTTCCATTCCTGGGTAAAGTCCGCCAGACCGTGCATCCCGCGCCGCAGCCATCCGGCGAGGCGCATGGCCGGCGCTTTCCGCAAGCCTTCCGACACCATTTCGGCTGCCGGAGCGGCGGCCAACAGTACGAAGATCTCGATGTTGCGGGCGGAATAGAGCGCCAAATGCGCCCAGACGGCGAACAACAACGGCCAGACCAACCGCCCCCGGCGCAGGTGCACGAGGGCCGCAGCCGCGCCCGCCGCCAGCAGGATCTCGAAATAGCGAGCTTGTCCGCTCTGAAAGTTCAGAGACTGGAATTCCATGATGTTGCCGCGATAGAACCCGTCCGCCAGGTACGCGAAGATATGCGCGTGCAGCCGGTAGCCGTATGGATTGATCAATGTCGCCACCACGCAGCCGGCGGCCGTAAGCAGATAACCACGCCCGCGTTGGAGAGCCTCGCGGCGCTCGTCTGCGCCGGTCTCGCGCACCAGTACGGCGAACTCTCCAGCCGCGTAAGCGACGATCACCAGGATACCGACGAAGAAACCACCGTGCAGATTGGTCCACAGCACCATCAGCGGCGGCAGCAGCCACAACCGCCGCCGCGGGCCGGACCCGGGCACGGCAGGACCGCCGCTCCGATCAAGGATGGAATAGAAGATCACCGTGAACAGCATGGTGACCAGATGCGGGCGCGCCAGCCAGTGTCCGGCCGAGCCGGCCGCGGCCACCAGCGTCAGAGCCAGCGCCACCAGCGCATCGGCGGACCGGCGCGCCACGCGGAACAGCAATGCGAAAGTCAACGCCAGCACCAGGCTGCTGGCCAACACCACGGCAGCCATGCCGCCATGCAGATGCAGCCAACCGAACAGAACATCCCACAGCCACTCCCAGGCAAACCAAGGTTGCCCGGACCGGGTAAAGGAGAAGATATCGCGGTCCGGCACGCGCCCATGCGCCAGGATCCATTCGCCCGTGCGCAGATGCCAACCGGTGTCGCCGTCGCCCAACAGCGTCTGCGCGCCATGCATGCCGCAAAACAGGAAAACCAGCGGCATCAAGAATGCGGCGTCCGTCATGGATGGGAGCCAGCGGAGGAGACGGGAGGGCTTGGACGGCTGCATGGCGTGCTGGACAGACAAGCGCACGACTGGGGCCAAAGAAGGCGCGCGGCCGCGCCGATATCTCCCGGGTTTTCAACGCGCCGTCAAACCCTCATGAGCCGGGCACCGGTGTGCATGTACGAATCAGAGACGACTGTCTGGAATTGAGACGCGGCATCAGACCGCGCCGAGTCCCGGCCCGTCCAAATGGGAGGTGTCCATCATGCCGTCGCGCACTTGGAAGATGCCGGGGAACTTGTTCTCCCACGGTTTGTTCGCCGCCGGCACGTACTCGCGCGCATTGGCTTCTATGGCGGCCACCCCGGGAATGTGCGCCGCCAGGCCCGCCGAATGGATCAGCGACGCACCGGGACAGGTCAGATCCTGAACGCACAGGAACATCTTGTGCTTCTCCGCCGCGGCGGCCATCAGCAGCACCTGGCTCTGCCCTTTGCAGGCCTTCAGCGCCGCGCCGGAGTAACCCATCTCGCGCGCCAGCATCAGGCTCTCGATATCGGTCAAAGACTCATCGATCACCACCGGGCGCAGCTTCGCCGCCGCATGCATCACGTTGGCGCGATCCGCCTTCAGGTCGCGCGCAGTGGGCTGCTCCACGTATTGAATGCGCGCGAAGCCCGCCGCGGTCCGCTCCTTCAGCCGGCTTAGGAATTCCAGCAGGTAGCCAACATTGGGACACTGCTCGTTGAAGTCCAGCGAGTAGAACCATTCGGCCACTCCGCGTTCCCGTTGCGTTTCCGTGGTGGCGCGGTCTATGCCGGCTACCCGCGCAAGATCCCACGCCAGATCGTTGCCCGCCAGCTTGATCTTGATGCGAAGCAGTCCGTTGTAGCGGATCCACTCGGGCAGCGTTTCCGGCAGCCCGTCGCCGATCCGGGTGCGTATGTCGGATGCCACAATCGGGTCCGAGGCGCCCACCGAATGATACAAGGCCATGCGCGCTGCAGGCTTCGGGAGCACATAGCGGCTCAGATACTCGCCCTTATAATCCGCGCCTAAGTAGTGCGAAAGATCGTAGGGCATGCAGTCGCTGCCGTAAGTCAGATAGCTGTTCAGTCCCAGCGCCTTGCCGTAGGCGTCGTGGATGGCTGCATCGAACGGGCTGGCGGTCACCAGCGTGCATAACTTCGGAATAGGTTCGGCTAGATGCAGCTCTTTGGAAACCGCGACGGCGGCGTTTAGATACTCGGGTTCCAGCGCGCAGTTGATATCCACGGGGTGGCCGGGCACCCGATAGCCGCCGGTGATGCGGGCGATTCGCGCAGCCAGGGCTTTCATGGCGCCGAGCGTCGTATCGTAGGACATCGTCTTCGAGGGGAAGGACCAGGCGTTGCCCATGGTCATCGACCCGAAACCGCGGGCCACACGGCCGCCGCCAGTGCGCACCGCGCAATCGACGTTCAGGAGCGTGACACGGTCCACGGTTTGCGCGCCGAAGCGATAGGGCGTGCGGTAGCGGAAGTCTTCGTACCGGAACCGGACTTCTTCGATGCGGATTTGGACGCGGTCCGCCGCGCCGCGGCAGATGCCGATAGCGGGCGCCAAAGCAACCGAGCGGAGGAATGCGCGCCGGAACATATGCGACCTTGTCATGGTATCCTGTTCGTCAACGGGATGCACGCACGGCTAACGGTCTGGTTCGCCTTGGCACTGGTGCTGGCCAGAGTCCAGTGCGCGGGGTTCTGCGCTTTTGAACAACGCCACTCCGCGGGCGCGCCTCCCTGTCATGGAAATCCCTCCGATTCCGGGCGCGAAGTACCTGCACCTTGTCCGCATTGTTTTGTCGCGCTGCAGGCGGCTCCGCCGGCAGCGCTGCTCACTGCGACAACGCTGGCCTGCGGCAGCGTGAATGCTCCTTCGCCGGCAAAGCTCCCTTATGTTTCCGGCGAGCGTGCGCGGAATTTGGCTGCTGCGTCTCCACCTGGTTTAGTCAGCCTTTCTTCGGTCATCCTCCGCGTCTGAGCCGATCGTTTACGTCCGCGGCCCGGGTCACATACAGTTGTGAGTACTTGTGTGAGGAGAGTTATGCTGCCGGAGAAGACGCTTCGTCTTAGCCGTATCTTTGGTATCGCGGGTATCGCGATGTGCGCGCTTTGCCCCCTCACGGCGCAGGGCCAGCAGAGCATGGCCGACATGAACGCCTCGGGCATGTTCCTAATGGGGCTGGCTTCGGGCACCTCCGCGGACCCCGCCGCATATCCGATGCCGATGCCGATGACGCAGCTCGGAAACTGGAATGTCATGTTTATGGGAACGGCTTTTGTCTCCGATATCCAGCAGTCCGGTCCGCGTGGCGGCGACAAGCTATATTCCACGAATTGGTTCATGGCGTCGGCCCAGCACAGCGCCGGTGCGAAGGGCGCATTCGAAACGGTACTGATGCTGAGCCTGGAACCCGCCACCATCACGGACCGCCGCTATCCGCTGCTGTTTCAGACCGGCGAGACGGCCTACGGCCTGCCGCTGACCGACGCCCAACATCCGCACAACTTCATCATGGCGCTGGGATTCCACTATGCGTATCAGATCGGCGAGGACACCATCCTGGACGCCTATGCCGCCCCGGTGGGCGATCCGGCTCTAGGCCCCACCGCTTATCCGCATCGCGCCTCGGCCGCGGAACTCCCGGAGGCGCCCATCTCGCATCATTGGCAGGATTCCACGCACATCGCCGACGACGTGGTGACACTGGGGATCTCGCACAAAAAGATCAAGCTGGAGGCCAGCGGCTTCCATGGCGCTGAGCCGGGCGAGAACCGTTGGATTATCCAGGCCGGACCGATCGACTCGTGGTCCGCGCGGCTGTGGTTCTTCCCTTCGGAGAATTGGGCGGCCCAGGTTTCGGCCGGAAGGCTGGCGCACCCTGAAGCGCTGGAGCCGGGAGACCAGATACGCGCAACTGCGTCGCTCGAGTACACCAGGCCGATGCCCGGCGGAGCTTGGTCTTCGAGTCTGATCTGGGGCCGGAACCACTCCACGGCCACGTTCCGCAACCTGAACTCATACCTTGCGGAATCCGCGCTGCCGGTGCGCCGCAAGAATTGGATCACGGGCCGATTCGAACTTGTGGATAAAGACGAGCTGTTCAGCAACCAGCCCGATATCGAACAGCAGCTCGACGTGGTCTACGGGAGCACCTTCCGGATCGGCGCATACACCGTCGGGTACACGCGCGACGTCGATGTGTTCCGCCACATTCAGACCGGAGTGGGCGCCAACTTCACCGCGTATTCGCTGCCGGACGCGATCAAGCCTTATTACGGCAACCATCCCGTGGGGGGCAACATCTTTGTCCGTTTTCGGCTTAAGGCCACGCCGCAGGGCGGAATCACTCATAGAATCAAACAGTTAGCCGCAGTGCAGGCGGCGTTTCTTGACAAATCCGCGATCAGTCTATAAAATCTATAGACTAAATGTAATTTGAAGAAACCACCCTATCACATTTCATTTTGGAGATTATATGCAGCCACTCGCGTTCACCGCAGCTCAAACCGCACCTGGCGAGGTTTCGCTCGCCTATACGATCGACGAACACGCAGCTCTCGGGCCGTTGCTCGATCTGGCATTGACCAATACCAACACCCAAGGAGTCTACCTTTACCGCCTCGAGCGCTTGCGTGGGGCGGCTTCGCTTACCCAGTGGGCCGGCCAACCGCTCGGTGTGGCCGATGCCAGCCGATTGGGCGTCACGGGCAAGGCGGCTGCCTGGCTCCTGCAACGTACCGCTCCTATTGTACTACACGAAGACGCCTGGACCGACGTGCGATTCGAAAACCTGCCCGAATTCCAAGCGAATGCTTTCGAAGGGGTGGTTTCGGTTCCGCTGCGGGATATGGAGCAGGTGGTCGGTATCGCGAACTTCTGCCGCTCCCGGCGGGTGCCCGTCCAGCCGCGGGGACTGGCGTTCTTTTTGGGCCTGGGCCTCCCGCTGGGCGCCCTGTTGAACGGTTCGATCGTCCGCCAGGATCTGGCGCGGATTAAGCAGAAACTGGACGACCGCATCCTGATCGAGCGCTCCAAAGGACTGCTCCAGTCCGATTACGGGTGGACGGAGGAGCACGCCTACCTCCACCTTCGCCGGACCAGCCGCCAGCGGCGCATACCCATGCGCGAGATCGCCCGCGAAGTGATCGACCGGAGGGCTGAGGTTTCCGACGGCTCGGCCGCCTAACTGACCTTGGCGGCGCGCACGATTTCCATGGGCACCCAGATCTGCACATGTTGCTTCTCCGTAACCTGAAGGGCGGCCGCGGCCAGCGCCTGGCCTACCAGAATCGGGCGGCAATCGACAAAATTGGGAAAGTGCCGATGGGTCCACTCATAAGCTTCATAAACCAGTCCGTGCTCTCCTTCTTTGGACATGCCCACCACCACGATGCGTCCGCCGGTCTTCAGGACCCGCCGGCATTGCGCGAGGACCACTGGGATTTCCGGGGCGGCGAACAACTCCAGCGTGAAGCTCATGAATATGGCGTCCATGCTATCGGCCGGATACGGCAAGCCGGTGGCGTCTCCCGTCCGCAGTACGACGCGGTCCGCGACGCCTTCGTGCCGGACCCGGCTTTCTGCAACGGCCATCATTCCATCGGAGAGATCGATGCCATGAACCCTGCCGGACGGCCCTACGGCGCGGGCCAGCCCGACGAGCGTGTGCCCGGTGCCGAATCCGATTTCGAGCACCGTCTCACCGGCCTGCGGCGCGAGCATCCGCACGCCGGCCTCGCGCACGGGTTCTTCGGTGCGCTCCGACAGCAGATCGTAGACCTTGCTGATTTTGTCGTAGAGGGCCTTGGTTTCGGCTCGGGAGAGCATCATTCTTGACTTCACACCTCCCTCTTGGTTAGCTTACGTTGTTTGGAGGCCATGCGTGAGCCACCGCGGTCCGTTGCACTTAGTTGCAGCCTGTCTCGTTCTAGCGGCGCTGGTGCGCCCGGTTTCGCTGCCCGCCACACCCGGCACGTTGACACTGGCCGACGCGCCCGTACTCACAATCGATCCGGCTTGCACCTTCAGCAGCGTGGTGTTGCAATTTCGAAATGACGGGCCAACCCCGGTAACCCTCGCGCCCGCCGCCAGCGAGGTGACAACCGTTGCCGGCAAGCCGTCCGGCGCCAGAGTAGCTTTTCGGCCGGTCTTCGACCTGGCGGGGAAAACCGATGCGGAAATCGTCGCGGTAGAGCCCGGGAAATCCGTCTATGTCAGGGCCGATGTCCAGGATGTGCTGCAGGAGGGCGCGTGGGACATCGACGTGAAGAACCACGGCATCAAGATCGGCACATTCAAGGTGACTCGAGCCAAGGTGAGCTTCGCTGTAAAGCTGGACGTGCCCAACCCGGACGCACCGCAGATATCGCTCGAAAGCGGCGTGCCCAAGTTGTTGGCTTTCACCAACGCGGATGACAGGGCCAATCTGGTGCGCTGGGAATTCGCGGTCGACGGCAAGGAGGATGTGGCCTCAGGGAATGCCCTGGTGCTTCCGGCAAACGGAGCCGGCCAGGTTAATTTCACTCCCCCCAGCGGATGGTTTTCGTTAAAGAGCTTATTGAAAGACCAGACCGGCGACGGCCGGTTGACCGTACGCCTGCGCTGCACGGGCTGCGCCGGCCCGGCGTGCGCGCCATCGATGGACGCGCCCACCAAGACGTTCAAGGTGAAGTTGAACCTGGCGATCTGCTCAGCGGATTGGCAGGCGCTATGGGCGGATGGCTTTGTTCTGTTCACGCTCCTGTTGGGCGCCGGCGCCTCGTTCTTCGTCAACCTGGTGGTTCCGAACTACTTCAGCCGGCGCGATTTCCGAACCCTGTTGAGCGAGATTGACGGGCGCGTTGCCAGCCTTCCCATGGCCCTGTCTTCCCGGTTGCGGGTGCTGGCGGGCATCGAGCGCAAGAGCCTGGAAGAGAGCACGCGATATGTCAGTTTCTACAGCCTGGAGTTCAAGAGCCGGATCACCCAACTGAAGCAGTCGGCCGATCAACTGAGCAGCCGTGTGGATCTGCTGCAGCAGATAGGCACCGACCGCATTCGCTTTGAGGCGCTGCGGGCGCAAGCCACGGCTCCCACGCTGGTGGATGAGATCGAGGACCTCTTCGAGGAGGTTATCCAGGGCCTGGACTCAGTCGGACTTAACGATAAGATCCTGGCGTCCGCCAAAGGCACCGTGGCGCAGATTGAAAAGGCCATGGACGACTTGCACAAGCCGGGGCCGGATTTTGGAAGCCAACTGGCGACCCGCGCCAAGATGTTGAAGAAGGAGTTCGCCAAGAGCGCACCTCCAAGAGACCCGCCAAACCCCATCGGGGACTCCGCAACCACCGAGCGCATCGCCAAGGCCTTGCCGGAGCTTTTTGCCGAATTGAAGGTGGCGCCGGAGGACGCTAATGGCTTCACGCCGGACTACGCCAAGTGGGACATGATTCTTTACAAGCTGGACCTGGTCCGCAGGTACGTGTGTTGGCGCGACTCCGGCCAGTTGGCGAACCCGGCCAAGCTCGATGCGATCGAAAAGGAACTTGCCCAACGCCTGCTGCTCTTCAGTTGGGAAGGGCTTGATTTCGCGCTGCGCTATGTCCGGGAAATTGAACAGAACATCTACGCGGAGGACATCCAGACGCAGCTCAACCCGCGCAGCGTAACCATCCGCATGGATCGCTTCGCGGTGCGGCAGTTTGCGCCCACGCAATTCCGGCTGGAGTTCGCCTATCCGGCCTACAACACCGCCGAGGCGCAGCAGGACTGGACCTGCATCTGGTATTTCGACCACGGCCCGAAAAGCCCCGGAAACCCGGACAGGGCGATCATGCAGGAGTACGGTTGGATGGTCACACATTATTTCCCGCAGGCCGGCACGTACCAGGTGAAGGTGCGGTTCCAGCGGCAGCAGCCGAATGGCGGCGACTATCTCGATCCTCTTGCACCGCTGTCTGTAGACGTTTCGAGCACGCAGCAGGACGACCCGCGGGAACGGCGGCACCTGCGCAACCGGAAGTGGGCCGAGGCCATCCAGGTATTCGTAGCGATCCTGCCGGCGTTGGTGGGCTTGATGGCGGGGGCGAAAGACCAGGTGCTGAAACTGGACTTCATTCCGGCGGCGCTCGCGATTATCGTGATCGGATTTGGCTCCGACCAGATCAAGAGCAAACTGATGCAGTAGCGGTCGCCCGGCAGGCGGAAACGGCCGCCCACGCCAGCCCAGGAAGGTCAGCGCGGGGCAGACAGGAACCGGTCGATCTCCACGGCGGCAGCGGTCGCGACTTGTTGCAGGTTGCGATCCATGGAGCCGACCACATCCTTGATATTCTTGCCGCTGGCAGGCTCTGCGCGCTCGAAGGGGCGATCCCAGACGCTGCGGTTGGTCTTTCTGTCGATCAGTTCCAGCCGGAGCCAGATTTTGGTTTGGATCGCCGGGTCGTCCACTTCGGCAAATTCGGAGAGCTTGCCGCGCACCAGGTAGTCGCCAATGGCGGAGCTGGACGCCTCCAGCACGCGCTGATACTTGCCGGAGGCGCGCAACGCCTGCACCAGCGAGTCGCGGACCATGGCGCCGGGACGTTCCGTCCAGCGATGGTATTCGTAGGAGCCGGTTTCGTTGGCGCCGGTGCGATAGCGAATGCGGGCGTCCTGCAAGGACTCGGGCGTGGCGATAAGGCCGACCAGGATGATGGGACCGTCCGGTTTGGATTGATTTGTGGCAGCCGCCGGTCCCAGGGTATAGTAGTGGACCGGCCGCGTGGTGGCGCAGCTGGTGAGCAGCAGGATGGCTAAGGCGGTTATAGCGGTTAGGGTTAGTGGGATTGGGGTACGCATATAGTCAGTCAAATAGCCTGCGTCCCCATGAGTGGGGACGCGGCACGCAGGAGTGCGTGCGCTACGGGTCTCCGGGTTTGCGTTCAGGGACCTTGATGCCGCGGATCAGGCTGGCCGGGGCGCGCTCCAAGGTTTCCGTTAGTGTCCTGAGGTTTTCGGTGGACATGCGGATATTATCCAGCAACTCGTCGATGTTAGCGGAGTTTCGATCCAGCGTCTGGTTCAACTGGCCCAGCGTATCGCGCAAGGCGGCCACGGACGCGCGGATGTCGGGACGGTTTTCCAGCAGGGTGGAATCCACATGCGAAAGAGTATCGTTGGCGCGGGCGGTGGTGGTCTTCACGTCGTCCAGGAGCGGGCCCAGTTTGGTATTGAGGTCCTTGGTGATGTCCTCGACGTGTGTCAGGCTGGCGGAAACCTTGGGGCGCGCGTCGTTGAGCAGACCGTTCAGGTTGTTCAGCGAGTCAGTCACTTTAGGCCGCGCGTCGGCGACCAGATGGTTGACGTTGTCGAGCGAACTGCCGATGCTGGCGCGGTTGCGGTCGTTGAGCAGATCGTTGGCGCGCGCGATAGTGACCTGCAGGCCGTCGAGGTTCTGGTTCAACTTCTGTATGGCGTTGTGCACATCGGGCAGCATGGCTTGCGCGGCGTCGCCCAACTGCGGCAGGCCGAAAGCTTCCGCGGAGGGCAGCTCGGAACCAGGAGGCGCGAGCGGAGCCTGCAGGGTACCGGTGCCAACCTCAATGTAGTTGTCGGTCAACGGGCCCAGGGTGGAAATCTTAGCCACGCTGTCGGTTTTCAGAGGCGCATCGCGGTCCACGGCGACATCGATTTCGATGCGTGTGGAGTTGCCGGGGTCCACGCGCACACGGGTCACTTTGCCCACTGTGAGACCGCCGTAGCGCACCGGAGCGCCGGGTTGTACGCCGCCCGCAAACTTGAAATAGGCGCGGTGAGATACGGTCGAGGTGCCCAGGCCGCCGGAGATGGCCAGCATGGTCCCGATCAACAGGGCGCCCGCAACTAAAACAAACAGCCCCACGAGAGTGCGTTCGCGCATGGCGCTCATCCTTCAGCCCCCCATCCTTTCCACTTTATTCCTTCCGTGAACATGCGGAGGTGATCCACGTCTTCATCCAGGGTGGTGTCGGCCACGCGGTCGAGAAACTGGCGGACGCGCGGGTGGCGACTTTCGCGCACTTCCTGGACCGGACCAATAGCCACGATGGTACCGCGGTCGAGCAGGATGATGCGGTCGGCGATGAGGAAGGCGCTGGCCAGTTCGTGAGTCACCACTACCATGGCCATGGAGTAGGCCTTCTTGAGATCCAGGATCAGATCGTCGATGCCGGCCGCGGTGATGGGGTCGAGGCCGGCGGAAGGTTCGTCGAAGAACAGAATGTCGGGGTCCATGGCGATGGCACGGGCGAATGCGGCGCGCTTGCGCATGCCTCCGCTGAGCTGGGCGGGATTGTAGTTCTCGAAGCCGCTTAGGCCCACCTGCTCCAGCTTGATGCGGACCATCACCTCGATGGTGGTAGGGTTCAGGGTAGTGTGTTCCAGCAAGGGCAGCGCGATGTTTTCGCCCACCGGCAGGGAGCCGATCAATGCGCCGCCCTGAAATGCCAGGCCGATCTTCTTGCGGATGGCATCCATCTGGCGGGGGGAAGCCTTGGCGATATCCACACCCTTGATGCGGACCTCTCCGGAGGACGGCTTTTCGAGGCCGACCAGAGTGCGGAGCAGGGTGCTCTTGCCGGAGCCGGAGCCGCCGATCACCACTACCGTCTCGCCGTGGAAGATGTCGAAGGTGAGGCCGTGCAGAACCTCGCGCTCGCCGTATTGCACGCGGAGATCGCGCGCGGAAATGACGGGAACCGCAGCGGGAGGGGCGGGCGCGGCCATGCTATTCATAGGCGTTAAAATGAGGCCGATTCCGCGCCATGAGTTTCACTCCAGTGTACATCTCCCAGGGCTTAGGTGTTTCGAGCGGCTGCGTCGCGCGGAGCGTTAGTCCATCCCGGTCGATCCCCCTGGCGCTGTTCATGGCGGCCGCCCACATCAACCAAATAGCCGCGCCTCCGACTCAGACTTCGCCCGTTCGGTCACGGCGTCGGCTTTCGGCTTTCTGACGTCGATCACAATCGTCTCGGCGAGCCGATCCTGCGCACATTTCCGATTAGTATCCCAAAAGAACTGCAAGAACCCGAGGCCTAACTCCAGCACCGCTGCTCCATACCCCAGCGCGCGCTCAATCGATTGCCATAGTCCCATACGTTCGCCCGTAAGCGACATAGCTCTTGTGCGCCCGACCCACTTGCCTGGCGTTTGACCGTTGCCAAAATAGTTGCCCAATCCCCAATAGAGCACCATCACAATGATGTTCCCCGGTTCGTGAAAGTCCCAGACGCCGCGAAAATCCGTCTCATGAAGCAGAAACCTTCGCCACAAGTATTCCACGGGCGCCCAGATGATCACAGCGAGCAGCAGGTCGACGCAGTATCCGAGCACCCTCTGCCAAAAGGCTGCTAGTAGAAGCCCGTCGAGCGAACCTGCGCGCGTCTCTACGTGAGCGTGAAAACGGCGCCTCGCTTTCTTCGATTGCGGAGTCATAGAGATAGTCTATATGGAAGCGTCCGGCGAACACCAGAACCGCAGACCGGGCGCGGGAGGAAGCCTTGGCGATATCCACACCTTTGATGCGCACTTCTCCGGAGGACGGCTTTTCGAGGCCGACCAGCGTGCGGAGCAGGGTGCTCTTGCCGGAGCCGGAGCCGCCGATCACCACCACCGTCTCGCCGTGGAAGATTTCGTTTTCGGCCTATGCATTACGGCCGTTGGATGTGCTTAAGCCGGGTCGAATCGTTCTGCAGTGGCGGTCACAATAGGGTGATCGCTTCCGTGAACAGTTAGCGATTTGGTTGACGTATTCTCTCGACGGAGGCGATATCCGACGCCGTGAACGGTTTGAATCAAGGACGCCTTCTCGCCGAGCTTTTTCCTGAGGCCGCGGATCACGACATCTACTACGTTTCCTCCGCCGTCGTAGTTCTGCTCCCAGACACACGCCAGCAATGAACTACGGGGGACGGCCTCCCCTACGCGCCGCTGGAGGAATTCCAGCACGCCGAACTCCAGCCTGGTCAAGCCGACGCGGCGGCCATTCAACACCAGCTCCCGTGCGGCGCAATCGAGCAGGCCGTCCTCTTCGACGCCAAGCTCGGCGGCTACCAATCGGCCGAGCCATCCATCGACGGACGAAGGTCCGAAGTCCAGCATCGCCGAATGGCAGCCATCGCCGCCGGCTTCGGCCAGTACGCGAAAGCCGAGTTTCGCTGCCGCAGCAGCATATGGTTTCAGGTCGCGAACTGTGAGGTATACGCGCCTCAGATTCGGACGGAGCTCCAGGTATTTGCGTTTCACGTCGACCCAGCAGGCCGCCTGAACCGGAGATGGCGCTTCGCCATCCTCGGCAGAGAACCAGCGCCGGAGGAATAAAGCGCGCTGCTGACGCGGCAGCGGCTGCTTGTCCAGGTGGTTCAACCACGCGCGCGTAACCGGATCCTCGCCGCAGAGCCGGCCCGGAACACTGCCGGGATCGAAGACGCAATAAAAGCCTGCGACCGAACCGTTCCGGGCGCGCGCGACAGCAAACGTCTCGGGCGCCTCAGTCCACCATCTGCGCATATAACACGCGGCGACCGAATCCTCGTGGCGGTCGATGATATCGAGAATCGCCTGTGCATCGTGGATGCGCGCCGGCTCTACCGAGTATTCCTGCGTGCTGCTGGGGAAAAAAGCTTCCCGCACCACCGGGTTCTCAAGAAGATAGAGCAGGTCCGCGGTGTAGCGCCACAAATCCGACGCGGGAGCACCGGGAAGCTCGGTCATGAAATAGCGGTAGGAAGACCGCCGATAGGCGTGATATTGCTGCGGATTGTCGGCTCGCAATGTTGCTGCGATAGCTTCGCGGACGGCGTCATGGATGTGAAGGCCATCGCGGCCGGGTTGAACGAACGGGAGCGCCCGGATGCGCTCCTGGGCATCTTGCGGCGATGCATCGGGCAGCATGGCGCTCAGAATCGGTAAGGTCACGCGACGCACCACCGATGCCGCCTCCAGCGCCCGGCGCGTTTGGGGATCGGTGACATCGGTCAGGAACAAACGTGAGAACTCTTCCACCACGCGCTGTGCCATACCGGCAGTCAACGCGATCCGTTCCGTATGGCGCACAGCAGCCGCCAGCGTAAGGGCCAAAGGGTGGCCATGGCAGATTCCCGCTAGAGATTTGGCATCTTCCTTCGCCACGCCCGCGCGAAATAAAAGCTCAGCCGAATCGCGCCGTTCCAGAGACTCCAAGCGGATGCTCCTGAATAGGCCATGCCATCCGGGATCGGACAGCCATGCCGTCACGGGCGCTTCCCGGCCGCAGAGAATGAACCTTACATTGTCGGGCAACATAGGCAGGAATGCCTGGCGAAGCCAGGTGTCCATCAAGCGGAAGACTTCATAGGTGTCGAGGGCGACAACTATTTTGGCCCCAACACGTCCGAGGCGCGCGGCGATCTCTTCGGGAGGGCCGGCCACGCCGCCGCTCGCGGTGGCGAGCTCGCTGAGCAGACCGGCTTCCGTGGGTTCAATCGCGCGGCAGTCCAGCCGAAGCACAATCGCGCCTTCCGCGCGGGCGACCTGAATGAAAGCGCCCAGAAGCCGCGACTTCCCGATTCCCGCAATCCCATGCAGATGCACCACAACGGGTCCCGCATCGGCCAAAATATCGTGCAGCAGGTTAAGCTCTTCAGTCCGGCCGACGAAGCTTCCGGCCACCTGGCGGTCCAGCAGATCCCGAACTCGTGGCATGACGCATTGCCCTCGCGAACCCAAGATCATATCAAGAACCCGGTAAGGTGACTGAGAGTGGAGGCGAGAGGCTGCTCCTCCACCCCTTCATGGACATCAGCCTTTTCCGGCGGCGAGCGCCCGAACCGCTTCCGTCGTCAGTGCCTGGCCGCCGATACCCCAATCGCCGCTACGAACGTCCTCGATCACCACCCATGTGACTGACCGCATATTCTCGCCCTCGATGGCAACCATCGCATCTGTAAGCCTGGCGATCATTTCCTTCTTCTGTGCTGGTGTAAAGACGTCCTCAATCAGTTTCACTTGAATCAAAGGCATAGCCTGTGGTCCTCGACTTTCTGTTGGCGTTCCCCAACAATGCCAGCTTACAGGATTGGAATCGCGGATGGATTATGAGGAGATTAGAAATTCGTTAGATTTGCAGGTTGCCCGCATTGCTATGCGGTCCCTCGCGCCAGGTAGAACAACGTGGTGAAGACGAGATCGATCAGGATGACCAGCAGGATAGAGACGACCACGGCCGAAGTGGTGGAGCGTCCCACTTCTTCGGCGCCCGCGCCGGTGGAGAAGCCTTCCTGGCAGCCGACCGCGGTGATCACCAGCCCGAAGACCAGGGCCTTGACGATGCCGGTGGTGATATCGTGCGCAACCAGAGAATCGCGCGTGGCAATCACGTAGCTGCCGAAGGTGAAGTTGTTGCTGACCACTCCGAACAGGCAGCCGCCGAGCACGCCCATGAAGTCGGACCAGACGGCGAGACACGGCATCATGATGGCCATGGCCAGGAACTTGGGCACCACCAGAAACGCGACTGGGTCGAGCGCCATGGTTTCGAGCGCATCCAACTCTTCGGTGACACGCATGGTGCCGATTTCGGCGGCAAACGCCGAGCCGGACCGGCCGATGACCACGATGGCGGTGATCAGGGGGCCGAGCTCGCGGGTGATAGAGATGGAGACCAGGCTGGCCACCAACTGCATGGCTCCCAGCCGCTGCAACTCATAGGCGCCCTGGAGTGCGATGATGACTCCGACAAAGAAGGTGATCAGGGAGATGATGGGCAGGGCGTCCACGCCGACTGCCATAGCCTGATGCAGCGCGCGCTCCGCGAGGCGGCTACGCTTCAGCGGCGAAACGAACAGCAGGCGCAGAGATTGCGCGAAGAGCTGAACCAGGCCGCCCAGGTAGGCTACGCTGCGCTCGGTTGCGGCGCCCACCTCCGCCACGAATTGCATCACGCGCTTCCCAGGGCCTCTTCCTCGGTCTGGAACACCTGAAAGATACGGATCACGTGCGTGAGACGGAAGACCTGCTGGACGGCGGGACTCAGTCCGAAGAGCACGAATTCCTTGTTGCGGCGCTGGGAGTCCTTGAGCACTTCGATCAGGGTGGCGATGCCGGAGCTGTCGATGTAGCGGATGGCCGCCAGGTTGAGGGCCAGTTTGGGCGCCAGGAGCAAGTTTTCAAACAGGGTGCGGCGGAGATCGGGAGAAGTGCCGAGATCCACGTCCCCTTCGATTTCCACGACCTTTGCCGCACCCGCATCGCGAATCGAGATTTTCATATCGTCTTTCTGAGGCGTTTGGTGGCCACGAAGCGGTTTCCCGCAGGCGTGGCTTGATACGACACCGTGTCCATCACATCCTTGATGATGTGAGTTCCGAGTCCGCCCGGTTGATCGCAGGCAACTGCGCGCGCACATATTTTAGTCCTATCCGGCGCCTCGCCTTTATCCAGCAAAGCGACTTCCAAACCGTCCGCGCTCTCGCTGCATTCCAATTCGATGAGGCCATCGGCGCGGCTGTGGTAGGCGTGCCGGATGATATTGGCGAGGGCTTCATCGAGCGCCAGCGTGATGGCCAGGCAGTCGGATTCGCCCCAGCCGATGGCGGCGGCCAAGGGGCCGATGGCTCCGCGCACGACGGGCAGGTAACGCGGATCGCTGGGCATGACGAACTTGAGAGACAGCTTGGGGCCGGCCATCAAGCGACTCCGCGTGCTCCAAGGTGCCTGGACCGTTCGAGCGCCACCACGGTTTCATCGTCCTCCCGCGGCGCGGAACCCCGAAACCGTTCGACAGCCGCCAGCAGGGCCTGTCCGGCAGCCGCGGCGGATTCGACCGGCAGATCGCGGGCGATAGACAGCAGGCGGTCCATACCGAGCTGTTCGCCCGATTCGTCGCAGGACTCGTTGATGCCGTCGGTGTACAGGAGCAGCAGGTCGCCCACCTCCAACTGCACGGCGGTCTGGCTATAGGAGGTTCCTGCGATCATGCCGAGCGGCAGGTCCATAATCTCTTTACTATACGGCGTCGAATCGAGCAGAAAGCTCCACTCGCCGCTCGCAACACGATACCACAGCGGAGGCTGGTGGCCGGCGTTGGTGAACAGCAACTCGCCGGATTCGCGGTAGAAACTCGCGACAAAGGCGGTGGCAAACCGGGAGCGCGGCTCGCCTCTGAGAATGCTCTCGTTGAGGCGGCGGATGAGTATGGATTGGTCCCAGTGATCGACGTGCTCGCGCAGGGCGTCGCGGAGGCGGACGGCGGCGGAATTGACAATCTCCCCATGGCCGGCGACGTCGGCCAGCACCACGCGGGCGATCACGCCCTGGCTGCACGCCGAGAGGTAATACAGATCTCCGCCGCGCTGCGAGTCGCCTAAGGGACGGCATGCGACCCAGGCTGCAAGCCCTGGAAGCTCAGCGGAGTAGACGGCTGCGTGATTCCCGCCATGCAGTTCGAGACAGGCCAGGATATAGGGTTGGTCCGTTTCTTGCACTGTCATAAGTATCACCCAGACATAATAATGGAGTGGCGGAGAGGGCGGATGGATTCAAGTAAAAATGCCCGGCCGGGGCAATGTAAAATGGTTCCATTATGAGCTTTGAATTGAATCGCCGCGGGTTCCTGGCGGCGGCCGGCCTGGCGGGACTGGGCAGTCCGGGACGCGGCGCGGCCGTTGAAGATGCTACGGGCGGGATCAAGCTGGGCGTGGCCAGCTACTCGCTGCGCGAGTATAGCCGGGCCCTGGCCATCCGCTGCATCAAAGAACTGCGCACGCCGTATGTCAGCGTCAAGGAGTTTCACCTGCCGTATCGGAGCAGCCCGGAGGAACTGGAAAGCGGGCGGAAGGAATTCGAGCGCGCCGGCCTCACCATCGTGAGCGGGGGAAACATTACGCTGGCGAAGGACGACCCGGACGATATTCGCCGCTACTTCGAATACGCCAGGATGTGCGGCATGCCCATGATCGTCTGCGCGCCCACACACAGCAACCTGGGCGCGATCGAGAAGTGCGTCAAGGAGTACAACATCCGCATCGCCATACACACGCACGGTCCGGAAGACAAGCAGTATCCGACACCGCAGTCGGTGCTCGCAGTGGTGCGGAACATGGACCCGCGGTGCGGGCTGTGCATGGACGTGGGACACTCGTCGCGGGCGGGCGCGAACGTGGTGGAGTCGATCCCGGAGGCGGGCAGCCGGCTGTTCGATATGCACATCAAGGACCTGCGGACGTTCGAGCCGCACGCCATCCAGTGCGACGTGGGCGAAGGCATTATGCCGGTGGTGGGCATCTTCAGGCAGCTGCAGAAGATCGGATATCAAGGCTGCGTGAATCTGGAGTACGAGATTAACGGAGACAATCCTCTGCCGGGGATGAAGAATTCGTTCAGTTACATGCGGGGCGTGCTGGCGGGGATGAAGGGCTGACATGCCGGAGATACCGATCGGAACAAGGCTCGAACAGAAGCTGCTGGTGGACAACGAGGTGGCTATCAATTTTCTGGGCATGGAGGGGGCGCGGGTGCTGGCCACACCGTGGATGATCGGCTGGATGGAGCGGACTTGCCGCAACGCCGTGCTGCCTTTGCTGGAGGCGGGCCACGATACGGTGGGCACCCACGTAGATGTCTACCATCTGGCGGCTACGCCGATGGGCATGACGGTCACATTCAAGGCCGAGGTGATCGGGGTGGAAGGGCGGCACGTCAATTTCAGAGTGGAGGCCTGGGACGAGAAGGAGAAATGCGGTGAAGGCACGCACGAGCGGGCGATCGTCAACATCGCGCGGTTCGCGGCCAAGATGCAGGGGAAGATAGGGAATTCCGGCTTCTGACTTCTTTATCTTATTCGGCCTTTGAATAGTAGTACGTATACTTGCTGTACAACTCCGAAGCGCGGGCGCAATTGGCCACGATGCCGAGCACGTTATTCTCGCACAGGGACTGCATCGCACGGGTCACACTGTCGAAGGTGGTGGAGCCGATCTTGACCACCAGAATGGTGCCGTCGGCCAGCGTGGAAAGCAGGTTGGCATCCGCCGAAAAGAGCAGCGGCGGCGTGTCGAAGATGGCCCAGGTAAATACCTTGGGCAGCTCTTCGAAAAGTACTTTCACCTGCCGGGTATTGAGCAATTCGAGCGGGTTCTTGACCAACGACCCGGCGGGCAGGACATACAAGTTCATACCGGACACCCGGCGCAGGGCGCCAGAGAGCGGCACTTCGCCCCTAAGATAATCCGTGAGACCGGGGGCGCGGTCTATCTGGAAAAGACTGTGAATCAGCGGCCGGCGCAAGTCGAAGTCTCCGAGCAGGATCCGGTTTTCGGTCAAATGCGACTCGGCCAGAGCCAGGTTCACGGCGGTGAAGGTCTTGCCCTCGGCGGGCGATGGGCTGGTGACCACGACGGTGTGCAGCGGCTGCAGCGTCTGGAGGTGATTGAGACGCGTGCGCAGAGTCCGGAATTCCTCGGCCGGGGTGTCATGCGCATGTTCCAGATCGAGCAGGTGCGACTCCGGCGCGGGTTGGAACGGGACTTCGGGCACGTTTTCCAGGACGGCTGGGTGCAATCCGCCGGGCGCGGAATCCTCCTTGGCCACGCGCGCCATCCCATTCTCCCCATCCCGCAGCGGACCCTGCGGGTGATGCAGGTGGTCAAGCCCCTCTGGGGGCGCTTCCGCGGCATTTCCGCTTTCCAAATTCAAGACGCCGCCCTGTCCGGCGCGGCGTAAGGCATCATGTACTCTGCTCATCCTTGTTCCTAACTCTTGCCAAAATAGTAATAGTACATGGAACCGCTCATGGCAATGGTGCCTATGACGATCGCAGAAGACCAGCCCAGCCAGAACAGGCGGCGATTGCGGCGCACCCGCAGCGCATTCTCCAACACTGGGATGCTGCTCAGCACCGGCAGGTTGGTGTACGCGCGGACATCTTTCAAGTTCTTCAGAGAAGTGTCTTTCATCTCCTTGACGCCCGCCATGAACACGCCGAAAAACAGGCCCAGGCTCATACCGGCGCCGGCAATCATCAGGCGGTTGGGCTCGCTGGCCTGCTCCGGCAGAGAGGGCGGATCGAGGGTCTCCAGGTTCTCACCGGCCTTGCGCTCCTCCAGGTTGCTGGAGGTTTGCGAGATCTCCATCTTCTTGGACTTTTCGTCGTAGTCCGCCTTGGCGAGATTGTACTCGCGAACCAAGCCTTCGTATTTCTGCTCGTTGATGGGGCTGGTTTCGATGCGCGCCCGGTAAGCTCCGATTTCCGTTTGCACCGCCTTAAGCTGCTTGGCGCGCTCTTCCATCTCCATATTGCGCGCCTGGATCTGGGCCTTCACACCGGCCATCTGCAGCTTCAGGTTCTCCTGGGCCTGGGCCAACTGCGCACTCGGCACCGCCTTGGTTGCGCCAGCCTTGGCCGCGGCGTTGGACTCGTCCTTTTCTAGATCGTCCCGCTGCTTCTTGAGCACACCCAACTGAGCCTCTAGGCTGCGAATATTCGGATGATCCTCTTTATAGGTCTGCCGCGCCGCGGAAAGCAGCGTGTCGAGATCCATGATCTTGTTGTTCAGTTGGATCAGCCGCTCGTTCCGCACGGCCTCCCGGCCGCCGGTCTGGTCCAGGTTGGCGCCGATAAAAGCGGACTGATGCTCCAGATTCTGAAGCTGGGTCTCGAGCATCATCTTGTCCTGAGCGTCTCGCGTAATGCTGTCATTCAAGCTCTGCTGCCGCAACTCCAGGGCGTTGACCGCCTGCAGGTTCGATTGCAACTGGTCGGGAAGGCGGCCGACGTTCTCCATCTTGAACCTGGTAATCTCAGCGTCCAGCCGGTCGATGTTCTGCCTGGCTTCCTTGAGCTGATCGTTCAAAAACAGGGTGGTGGTGTTGGATTGCTGGCGGAGCTGGTTGTTGGTCTCTTCGGTGAACTTGGATACCAACTCCCGGACGACGGCCTGCGCCTTGTACTTGTCGGAGTAGGAGAAGCTGATGGCGAAAGCCGAAGCGGCCTTTTGCGGAGACTGCGCCGTGCCCGTGTCGAGCACGTTGATCTTGATGGCCTTGCGCATCTGGTCGATGACGTCTTCCATGGGCTTGCGCTGGCGCTCCTTCGGATACAGGTTGAGGGAGGGCCGCTGAATCAGCTCCTGCAATTGCGTACGGCTCTCGATCTGCTGCTGCATGGCCATCAGACGTTCCGCCATCTGGGTACTGATGTTACTGGGCACCAGGCGCTCGGAAATCTGTTGCGGCGTGATGCGCAGCACCGCCGTGGAAATGAAGGTGTCCGGCCACAGAAACGCCACCACCACGGCGACCACCAACCCGGCGAAGGCCGGTCCCACGATCCAGGAACGATAGCGCCGCAGAATATCGATATAGTCTTCGACATCCGGCGGGCGGCGGGAAACAGTGACGTATCCTTGCTGGGGTACCATTCGTCCGAAAGCTCTCCTTCTGAAGATCGGCGGCAGGCGCCGATCTCTACACGGCGCGCGTCATTGTTCGTCAGGGCACGATGATCTGGTCGCCAGGCTTCAACAGTATATTCTGCTCCATATTCTTGCCGTGGGTGACGTCGTGATAGTTGAACTTCAACCGTTGGGTGCCGCGCAGAATGACGATTTTCTTGGTGTTGGCGAAATCGCGAAAGCCGCCCGCATTGACCAGCGCTTCCAATACCGTGGTATCGATGACCAGCGGGTAGGATCCCGCCTTGTTGACCTCGCCCTGGATGTAATATTTCTTGCTGTTGACCTTCTCCACCCCGACCGTCACTTCGGGATGGACCATGATTTTTTGCAGGCTTCCGGCGATGTTGAGGCTCAACTTTTCGGGAGTAAGGCCGGCCGCCTGGATCTCCCCGACCAGCGGAACGGAGATTTTGCCGTCCGGGCGCACCACAAACTGGCCCGAATTTTCCGGCTCGTGCCAGACCCGGATGGAAATGACATCCTCGGCGCCAATGAGGTACGCCTTGGGATCCACCGGCGCGGCGGGGGCGGCAAGCTTGGTGTCCACGGCCGCTTCCGGGACGGCTTTTGCCGGATCGGGCTTATCGGTGGCAGTTTGCGCCGCCGCAGGCTGCCCACCGGCCAGCACGCCAGACAAACCGAGGGCCAGCACTGCAGACACTGCAGTTACAGTACGCATCTCTATCTATTTTACAGCAATAGCCGCTACTGCTGACAACTTCCCCTTTGTAAAGGCCGTGAAACGGGGTGGCGGGCGCCGGATTATGGGCTATTTGTTACGGGTTTCAGGAGAAGGTCAGGCCCTTGAAGCGCCCGGCATTCCTCACACGGCGCTCGCCAGGGACAGCCGCAGTTTGCATTCGTCCAGCATGGCCGCCGTGCGGGTGGCGCCCACACGCGTGACGCCCAGCGCGCGTACCTGCAGCAGCGCGTCGAGGTCGCGCACGCCGCCGGCGGCCTTCACTTGCACGTAGTCCGGCGAGTGCCGCCGCATCAGTGCCAGATCTTCCAGGGTGGCCCCGCCCGTCCCATAGCCGGTGGAGGTCTTCACCCAATCCGCCCGCAACTCCCCGCAGATTTCGCACAACCGGATCTTCTGCGCGTCGTTCAGATAGCAATTCTCGAAGATGACTTTGACCTTCTGCCCGGCATGGTGCGCCACGTCGATCACCGCGCCAATGTCCGATTGTACATAACCCCAGTCGCCGCTCAGCACCCTGCCGATATTGACCACCATGTCGAGTTCCTGGCAGCCATCCGCCAGCGCCTGGCGCGCCTCCGCCGCCTTGATGGCCGTGGTGTGGCCGCCGTGCGGAAAACCGATGGTGGTGCTGGCGTTCACGCGACTCCCCTGCAGCGCCTCCGCGCAGCGTTGCAAGTAATACGGCATGATGCAGACACTCGCCACATCGTACTCCAACGCCACTTGAATGCCCCGCTCCAGGTCGTCCACCGTCAGGGTGGGATTCAGGAGGGAATGGTCGATCATTTTGGCCATGTCTATGTAGGTGTAGTTCATAATTTTTGTTCGACGCTCCAGTGTATCGTGACGCGGGAGGTGGCGAAGCGAAGCGCTGTGCCTGAGCGTCGATAAATTCTACATTTTGGCTTTGAATGGTTTTCTTGGGGCTTCGTTGCCGGGAATTTGTGCGAGGGCCCGAAGATGTAACATGTATGTTACGCCATGTAACGCATCAAATGGGCGTGCGTCTGTTGCAAGTCGTAACATTTCGGCGCATATACTGCAAAAGCCATGATGAGCGCTCATATATAGAGGTGCTTTGTCTCGGGGAAGGTTCTCGGACGTGCTGGAGTTTCGCTCCGTGGAACCAACATGGCCCGAAGGCTGGATCCGGGAAGCAGGCGGCCTGAGAGGCCGCCGCAGGCAGAGTGCCTGCCCCCCATTAATAGTTGAACAAGAACTCTTTGCTGGTCAGCATGGCCCACATCATGTCCTCGAGCGCCTGACGGTGCACTTCGCGTTGGACGTCGGGCGACCCGGCCGTCGTGCGGGCTTTGCGGAGCGCGTCGAGGAGAGGCTGCTTCTCCGCTTCTGTGGGATAGCGGCTGAATGCGGACAAGAATAAGTGATCCAGAATGCGCGCATCGGATAGCCCCAGTTTCACCGCCAGCGCCGCATAGCCATTCGCATCGCTCAGCTTCTTGTTCAGCGTATCGCCGTTGATGACGTGCAGCGCCTGCGCGATATTCGGCTCGCTGGACCGCTCACCCGCATCGCAGATGATACGCTTGGGCCGGCCGAACGCGCTCAGAAACTGCGACTGCACCTGCACGTCCGGCAATTGCTGCGCGCGCGTGCCCACCGGATATCCCGCAAACTTCGCGGGCACGCCAGTGACTTGCGACATGGCGTCCAGCAGCACCTCCGCCGGCAGCCGCTTCACGAAATAGCGCGAATAGTATTTCGTGTCCATCTGGTTGGCTGCGTTCGAATCGGCGGAAAGCTGATAGACGCCCGAATTCATGATGGCCCGGATCAGCCGCTTCACGTCGTAGCCGCTCTTCACGAAATCGTCGCTCAGCCCGGCGAACAGATCTTCGTTCGAAGCCGGGTTCGTCGCGCGCACGTCGTCCACCGATTCCACCAGGCCGCGGCCCATGAAATTGGCCCACACGCGATTCACCAGCGACCGCGCGAAGTACGTGTTCTGCGGACTCACCAGCCAGTCGGCGAAATGCACGCGCCGGTCGTCGGTGGCATCGAGCGACATAGGCGTGCCATCCAGCGGCGTGGGTGGCAGCGGCTTCAGCAGCTTCGGATGCAGCACGTCGCCGGTGGCCTTGGCATACACCACGATGTCGCCCGGCTCATTTCCGTTCTTCAGCCCCACGCGCGCAAACAGGTTCACCAGCTCGTAATACTGCTTCTGCGTCCACTTCTCCAGCGGATGATTATGGCAGCGCGCGCACGTCACGCGGTTGCCCATGAACGCCTCCGTGGCCGTTTCCGTCAGGTCGATGGGATCCTTGTGCAGTACGTAATAATTCAGCGCGCCGTTCTGCCGCGTATCGCCCGAAGACGTGAAAATCTCGTACGCGAACTTGTTCCAAGGCTTGTCGTCCTTCACGCTGTCGCGAATCCAGTTGTAGAACGACCACATGGCGTTGGGGCGTAGCTTGCGGCTGGAGATCAGCATCAGGTCCGACCATTTGTACGCCCAGTAATCCACGTATTCGTCGCGCTCCAGCAGGCGGTCGATCAGCTTCGCGCGTTTGTCCACCGCCGGATCGGCCAGAAAGTCCTCGACTTCTTCCGACGTCGGCAGAATGCCCGCTGCATCCAGATAGGCGCGCCGAATGAACGTGGCGTCCGAAGCCGGCCCTGAAGGCGCGATATTCAGCGCCTTTAGCTTGGCCAGCACCAGATCGTCGATATAGTTATGCCGCTCGAATTTCGTATAAACGTCCGGAGCGACTTTGTTGGCATACGGCACGCCCATGCGCGCATACAGCACGCGGCTGGCGTACCACAGCGTGATGGCCGCCTCGCCGCTGCCGTTCATCTTCACGTGCCCGGAATCGTCCACCGACGCCACACCTTCGTCGCTGGAGCCGTACCGCACCCAACGCGTCACGTCGCGCAGCCGCCCGTCGGAATACTTCGCGCGCACCACGATCTGTTGCTCCGCGCCGGGCTTCAGAACGGCCGTGGCTGGGAAAACTTCCAATCCGGTGACAGTGGGATCGCTATCGGACGGACGCGGCGCGCCGGCCGCGATCCATTCCGCGATCACCCTGTATTCCAGCGAATCGGTCGAGAACCGCTTGCCGCCGCCGTGCGGAACCGCGAACGTGGGCTTCAGCAGCATCAGGCTGTGGGATGGCTCGGAGAGCGATACGCGCCGCCCGATCGATTCGCGGGTAAGAGTGTCGTAGTCCTGATCCGGATCGTAGCCGCGCAGCGTGAGCTTGAATCCATTCTTGCCCGCCGCCGCGCCATGGCACGCTCCCGAATTGCAGCCGACTTTGCTCATCACCGGGATTACATCGTTGCGAAAGCTCCAGATGTGGGGGGTGTGGGCGTTCTTCACCCGAACGGAGACTGTGGCGGTGCGGCCTTGGGATGTTGCGGTGACGGTGGTTTCGCCGTCGGATACGGGGCGGATCACGCCGGTTTGGTCTACGACCGCTATGGCCGGGTTTGAGGAGGTCCAGTGCGCTGTGCGAGTCCAGTCTTCCTGATGGTTGTCCTGTGCGGCTTCGGCTAGCAATTGTTGGTAGGACTCGGGACCGTCCAGGGTGACCGGGCCGGGTAGGATGGCGAGGTCCGCTGCGCACGCGGTGAGGGGCAGGAGGAGGATCAGTGCTAAAGGCGAGCTGAGAGCCCGCCGCAGGCTAGGAGCCTGCCCCACGCCACTCATACGAAAAGCTCCTTGATTGGTTCCACACCGCGCTCTACCAGCGGGATCGGACGGCCTTGCGCGCCTGGCAGTTCCAGTTCGAGGTCGATTCCAAGGCCATCATAGATGGTGGCAGCCACTTCCGCGGGACTGGTAGGACGGTCCTTGGGTGTGGCCCCAATATCGTCCGAAGCCCCGATCACCTGCCCGCCCTTCACCCCGCCGCCCGCCATGATAATGCTCCAGCACTGCGGCCAATGGTCGCGCCCGCCCGCCGGATTCACCTTCGGCGTGCGCCCAAACTCGCCCATGGCCAGCACCATGGTATTGGTCAGCAGCCCGCGCTGGTGCAAATCCTC
>Ga0302326_10002671_pt1 | contig 43037 bp, 43 predicted proteins | sample Palsa_T0_3_FD_202264 | JGI IMG/M metagenome (GOLD analysis project Ga0302326, IMG submission 202264) | Peat permafrost microbial communities from Stordalen Mire near Abisko, Sweden - Palsa_T0_3 | ecosystem: Environmental > Terrestrial > Soil > Palsa > Peat permafrost | place: Sweden: Abisko...
GCGCGGGCGACGCGGTCCTTGACCGAACCGGTCGGATTGCGTGATTCGAGCTTCGCCCACAGCCGCACTCCGGGTTTCGGGCTTAGGCGCTTCAGCTCGATCAGCGGCGTATTGCCGATCGACTGGATGAGGTCCCCGTATCGGCCGCCACAAGGCCGGTTCTGAAGAAGCTCGGCGCCCATCGCTCAGGGAGTGTAGCTAGGGCCGGGCATGGGCTGGGCCGATTACGTCGCGACGACGACATAAACACAACACGTGGGGTATACGACGCGGCGGTGTGGGCGGATCATCGGAGGGCGGGAGCCTTCGGCAAGATCCACTATAGCCGAAGCTTATACAATAACCTTCGGTTACGTCCGCTCTAACCGAACGCTCCATGGAACGCGCTCGCGGCCACTTCGTCACCAGATCCTACGCCGGCGTCGCTGGTGCGCAGACCGCAGCACAAAGACGCGGAGGGAAGTACCAGGCCTTCATTCCCGACCCGATCGCCGAATTCGAGCTTCGGCTCTCGAGCCGGCTGGTCGCGGAACTAGACGCCGCTGCGGGCGCGGTGCGAGCCCTCAATGCTTCTCCGCCAAAGCTCGCGTCGCTGGAGGCGGTTGCGCGGCACCTGTTGCGCCAGGAGTCAACTGCCTCGTCACGCATCGAGGGCTTGTCACTCGGACACCGTCGTATTGCGCTCGCCGACTTCGACCTCGAGAACAGCCGAGACGCGAAGGCGGCGGACATCGTCGGCAACATTCACGCCATGCGACAGGCGATTGACCTCGGCGACAGCACGGGCCAAATCACCCCCGAGCACATCAGAGCCATCCACGCGACCCTGTTGCGGTACGGCGGGGATGACCTCATCGCTGGCAAATGGCGCAGTCAGCAGGGTTGGATTGGAGGCAGCGCGCCAACCCAAGCCGTCTACGTCCCGCCGCCTCCCGAAGAGGTGCACCGGCTCGTGAAAGACCTTTGCACCTTCATCAACCGCACCGATGTGCCGATTCTGATGCAGGCCGCCGTCGTGCACGCTCAGTTCGAGACCGTGCATCCATTTGCCGACGGCAACGGCCGCGTGGGTAGATGCCTGATCCACATGGTGCTTCGCCGGAGAGGGCTGGCGCCGAACTTCGTGCCGCCCATCAGCGTCGTACTCGCGGCCCGCCGCGAGGCGTACTTCGGCGGCCTCAAGGAGTACCGCGACAACGAGGTCGAGCAGTGGCTCACGTTCTTTGCTGACGCGACCGGCGTAGCAGCGCTGACGGCCGAGGAGCTGTCAGGAAGCATCGACAAGTTGGAAGCGAATTGGCTTTCGCGGTTTGCACGGCGGCCGCGCAGAGACTCAGCCGTCTACAGGGTTGTCAGGATGCTTCCCGCCCACCCCGTGCTAAACGTCGTCACCGTGCAGGACGAGCTCGGAGTCTCGGATGTCGCCGCTGGGAACGCTCTCAACGAGCTCGCTAACGTCGATGTCATACGCGTGGTCGACGATAGGGTCCGTGGACGTGTCTGGGAGTGCCCGACGATGTACACCCTGATGACCGAGTTCGAGGGAACCCGGAGCTGACGGCCGCACCAGTCGGCGGGAAAGCCCGCGAGTCGCTCAGCGAGGGGTGGGATGCAACGTTGCGACCTGCAGCCCACAAACCTGCAGCCCACAAAGTAGACGAGGTGCTGATCGTCGATCCGCTAGAGCGCTCTGTCAGTACACGACGGGCTAGCTCGAAGCTCATCCGCCGGTGCCGTCCGCCGGCGTCCGGCTACCGCGGCCAATCGATCCGCTCGGCCAGCTCGGCCGGCCCGAGCGGGATCACGCCGCTGATCTCGACCGGGCCGTACTCGCCGCTCGGAGCGAGGGCAAGCCACTGCACCGCGCGCTCCTGTGGATCGACGATCAGAAGCTCGGCGACACGATGGGTGGCGTAGAAGTCGAGCTTCTCCCAGGTCTTGTCATCCGGCGAGACGATTTCCACCACCAGCAACGCGGTGGGGACATACACCTCGTCCGGTCCAGGCTGGAACAGGCCGCCGTCGGGTACGCGGTAATTGTCGGGCTCGCCAAGGTTGAAGATGCTCATCATCGGCAGGAGCCCCACCTCACGTGCGGGCGGTCCGAGTAGCTCCGCTAGCTGCTGGGCTACGTGCGCGTGCCGGCGGTGGGGCGCGGGGTTCATGTGGTACACGCCCTCCCAAATCTCGTCCAGCAGGTCCTGACCGAGCTCTCGGCGCCGCTCGACCAGCGCCCGGAACTCGGCCGGCTGGGGATCGCACACGAGCGTTGGCACAGCATCAAGGTTACCGCCCGCGGCACCGAACGTTTCACCGTTCACCTCCATCAGGCTGCGCCATTGTCGGTCCAGCTCGCGCCGGGGGCTCTGGTCCATCATGCGGAAGCCGATCGCCCCGGGGGGCGGGCGGGGGAGCAGGGCCGCAGCGTGTGCGTGCAGCCGGGGTGGCTTCCGGGTCAGCCCGGCCAGTCGATCCGCTCGGCCAGCTCCGTCGGTCCCAGCTCAATCAGACCGCTGCGCTCGACCTGGCGATACTCGCTGTCACCCAGCGACAGCCAGCTGACCCGCCGCTCGGCTGGGTCGACGATCAGCACCTCGTCGACTTTGTGCTTGGCGCAGAACGGCAGCTTCTGCCAGCTCTCGTCGCCCGGCGAGACGATCTCGAACACCAGCGCGGCGGTTGGATGCCACATCCCGCCCGCGCCGGCGCGATGCAGCCCGCCGTCAGGCACGCGAAAGTCGTGTTCTGACTCGCCGAGATTGAACTGGCCGGTGACCTCCAGGCCAGCGTCCGTAGCCGGCTTGCGCAGCAGCGCAAGCAGATGCGCCTCGATGCGGCCGTGTGCATGGCTGGGGCCGGGAACCATGTGGTAGACACCCTCCCACACCTCGTCGAACCGGTCCGCGCCTGCGCGGCGCCGACGGTCCATGAGAGCTTCAAGCTCCGGCGGAGGCGATCCCAGTACCAGCGTTGCCATCAGGCAAGGGTACCGGCAGACCGCAGCCGTCCGAAGCCCTCACCGCGACGAAGCCAGGTTCCGATCGGCGAGGGCCTCGCGCGCGTGTATAGGCTCCTGGCACCGATGCCTGGACCGCAGGGCCGTGAACAACGCTGCGCCGATCACCCGCCCGAGGTGATCACATGACCGAAGGAATCCTCAGAGGCCTGGCCCTGGTCGAAGGTTCGGCGTTCGTCGCCGCGCCGCTCGGGGGGATGACGCTCGCGCAGCTCGGCGCCGACGTGATCCGCTTCGACCAGATCGGCGGCGGGCTCGATTATCAGCGCTGGCCGCTCGCGGCCGACGGTCAGAGCCTGTTCTGGGCCGGACTCAACAAGGGCAAGCGCTCGATCCTGGTCGACTTGCACTCCCCCGAGGGGCGGGAGCTCGTAACCTCGCTGGTTGCCGCGCGCGGGATCCTCTTGACTAACTTCCCAGCGCGCGGGTGGCTCGACTACAGCTCGCTGCGCGCGCATCGCGAGGACCTGATCATGGTCGCGCTGAGTGGCAATCCGGACGGCAGCTCCGAGGTCGACTACACCGTCAACCCGGCGACAGGATTCCCGTGGGCCACCGGGCCACGCAACCTCGCCGAGCCACTCAACAGCGTGCTCCCGGCATGGGACGTCGCAATGGGTACCCTCGCCGGGATCGGGCTGCTCGCGGCCGAGCGTCGGCGGACGCAGACCGGGGAGGGCGAGCTCGTGCGCCTCGCTCTCTCGGACGTTGCGTTCGCGATGGTCGGCAACCTCGGTCGGATCGCCGAAGCGCAGCTCGGGGCCCGCGACCAGCGCAAGGACGGCAACTACCTCTACGGCGCGTTCGGGCACGACTTCCTGACCCGCGACGACCGCCGCGTGATGATCGTGGCGCTGACCACACGCCAGTGGCGCGCGCTCGTCAAAGCGACCGGGACGGCCGACGCGATCGCAGGCATCGAGCGCGCCACCGGCCACGACTTCGATAGCGAGGGCGGGCGCTACGAGGGCCGCGACCTGATCGCGGCGATCCTGCGCCCATGGTTCGACGCGCGCGACCTCGCCGAGATCCGCGCCACGTTCGAGGGCACCGGCGTGTCCTGGGGCCCCTACCAGACATTCAGCCAGCTGGTCCGAGAAGACTCGCGCGTCTCGACCGCGAACTCGATGTTCGAGGAGATCGAGCACCCGGGCGTCGGTCGCTACCTCGCGCCGCGCTCTCCACTCGACTTCGCCACGGCCGGCCGCCTGCCGGTCCGTCGAGCACCGATCCTCGGCGAGCACACCGAGCAGATCCTCGCCGAGGTACTCGGCCTCGGAGAGGGCGAGATCGGCAGCCTCCATGACCGCGGCGTCGTCAGCGGGCCGGCGGGAGCGTGAGGAGGCCCCCTCATCGACGGCGTGGACCAACCCGACTACCGTAGACACCGGTGTTACACTGCGGTGCTACATCATGCCGACGAAGCACGAACGAATCGGGGTCGTCAAGGACGAGGCCTTGCAGGCGGCCCTTGAGAGCGTGGCGGCGATAGTTGGCGCCACGACGCCGGCCGCGACGATCGTCCATGACCTTGCCATCCGCGGGGCTCGCGCGGTCCAGGACGACGCTGCCCGTCGCGACGAGTTCCTCCGGGATTTAGCTGCGTGGTCGACGGGCGACGCTCCACCGTGGGATCGGGACGTGCTGGCTCGTATCGACGAGCTCTCGGCGGGGTGACGTTCCCCGAAGGTCTGCTTCTGGCCGACAAGTCGGCGTGGGAGCGTGCCGGCGACGCCCGCGTGTGTGAGGAGTGGACGGAGGCGCTCGTGACGGGGAGGATCGTTACGTGCCTGCCGGTCAGGTACGAGCTGCTTTTCTCGGCACGGGATGCCGAGTCCTTTGTCGCATTGGAGACGCGTCTGGCCGCGCTGCGAGATGTCGCGTTGACGGCCTCAGTTCAACGCGCCGCGATGGCAGCGCAGCGCGACCTCGCCAACCTCGGCCCGCTACATCATCGCGTCCCGTTGCCGGATCTGTTGATCGCCGCGGCCGCGCAGGAGCACGGGCTCGTCGTGATCCATGATGATCGGCATTTCGACACGCTTGAGCGTGTGCTCTCGTTCACCGCGCACCGTCTACTGACAAGCTGACCGACAGCGAGGTCCGGAGCGCGCCGAGCGCGATGTCTGCCCCGTACATCATGCAGCGGACGCAGATCTATCTTGACGACGACCAGGCACGCCAGCTCGCCGACCGGGCTCGGCAGGTCGGACTGAGATTACGTCGAGGAGCTCCGGGCAGCCGACCACGAGCGCCAGCGAGCGGTCGAGCAACGCGACTGAGCACCCGTGCCGAAGTTCTCCGTGGGGTTCGCTCGCGTGAACGCTCGCGGACCGATCGATTACTCAGCTCTCTGCGGTGGGTAGCGGTGGATGAGCTGGTCAGCCGCCGCGGCGGCGAGCTGGGGCGGCGGTACCGACGCAGCCATCGGGGTCTGAGCATCGTTGACTTCCTGGTCGCCGCCACCGCCCAACTGGTCGACGCGGAGCTCGCGACCGCGAACCCCCGTCACTACCCGATGTTCCCCGGACTGACCGCGCCCTACGGCACCTGAGCGTCGCTCGCGGCGGCGCGGCGGCGCGCCGGGTGGCCGCTATGCCCGCACCGACGCGACCGAGATCCTGAGTCGCCGGCGGCGAAGGACCCGCGAGATTTCCGGTAGGGGCGATCCCCGGGACGGTCTGGGTCACTCGCGGGGCGGGCGCGTAGGTCGCGTTCCCGGCCTGGTCGGCGTCGATCACACAAGCCCCGGGGCCGGTGAAACTGACGGTGGCACCCGACACCGAGCATGCGCCGGCGGTGCTGGTGGAGTCGATGGAGAAGCTGACCGGGAGCCCCGAGGTGGCGGTCGCGGCAACGTTGTACGTGCCCCCGACGGTCGGCGACGCGGGCGGCGTGGAGGTGAATGAGATCGTCTGCGACTGCTGCGTCCCGGTCCCGGCTTGGAGGATCGACGTCTTGTCCGCGCCGTCGGTGTCGGTCGGGTCGGTGTCGGAGATCGTCTCGACGAGCTGCCCCTGCGGCAGGCTCCCCACCTGGGCTGCCGCCTGGTACACGACCTTGGTATAGAACGCCTGACCGGGAGTGATGATCCCGGTCCAGCTGAGCGTGAGCTGCCCCGCGCTCGACGAGTAGTTCACGCTCTGGCAGCCGTCGGTCGTGTTGTACGAGCTGCACGTCCCGAGGTAGTCCGGGCCCTCGAGCGTGACGCTCGAGGGCACCGTGAGGCTCACGTGGACGGTCCCGTTGAACGTCGTCGACGCGTTGTTCATCCAGTTGACAGCAAGCTGACCGGAGCCGCTGCCGTAGTTGCCGTTGATCAGCGCGGCGGAGAGGTCCGTTCCCGACGCCAACGCGGCGGGCACGGCGACGAGCGGTGCGAACAGCGCGACGGTGAGGATGGCCAGCCGTCGGAACATGCGGCCACCACCATCGCACCGGACCGGCGGCCGCACCATCCCGCCGAGGAGCGAATCGTGTTCAGGCGCCTGATCGGACACCCCGCTTCCAGGCGGAGTGCCATCTGCTGGCCTAGTCCCAGCCCGTGCCGCTGCTATTTGTGCAGTCGGAGGCTGGGCAGCTCAGCTGCGGTCTGTCCGAAGCTCCGCCTCGACCCACACCTTGAACCGCTCGAGATCTGCCCGGGTCCCTCCAGCGTCTGGAAAGCCGACCGATGCGGGGCAACGTGCTCGGTGATCACGTAGGGAAACGACATTTCACGCCCAAACAACCTACGAACCTCGATCCCACGAGTCCCTGGCGCAACATTTGGTCCGCTCGTCAGTTCGGCCCGCAGCAGCCCAGGCTGCCACTCCGGATGCCGGTCGTATTGCACGTACTTGTCGAACACCGACTGGATCGGTGCATCGACGTCCACAGCTGCATGGATCCGGCCCACCCCGCTATCCAACCAGAAAGGGGCATAGCGGTGCGCCCGGCAACCTCCCACCGCGGGCGCGAGTCGGTGCCCGGACTCAGGGTTGGGGCGGCTCGTGCTTCGCTGCGCGGCGCTCAGGGGTGCGCGAGCGCCCGATCGCCGGACCGTCGGCGGATCGAGCGCCCAATCGGCTCACGCGGGGAGCGGTACCGCGCCGACCTGCTGGAGTAGTCCGAGCGCGTCCCAGACTGTCCATTCCTCGGAGATCTTGCCGTCGGTGATCCCGAAGATCGTTGTCGCGTCGCAGGCGATCGTCGCGCCTGTCGCGGGGATGCCCATCAGCTCACCGGTGTGTGTGCCACGGCCGATCCAGCGGACGACGACGCGGTCCTTTCCGGCTGAGAGGATCTCCTGCACGTCCCAGTAGCCATCGAGTGCGTCTTGATAGACAGCGATCCGTGCGCGTACCCCGTCGGGGCCTTCGGCCGGCGGTGCCTGTGGTCCGTGGGAGACGTAGTCGTCGCTGACGATCTCGTCGGCGACGGCGCCGTTGCGCTGGTTACAGAGTTCCTCGAAGAAGCGGCGGGCAAGCGCCTCGTTCTCGACTGACATCCGGTCCTCCTCCTGGTGAAGGGTTGTTACTCTCGACTCGTCAATCGTCGCCTGTCACCGCGCCGGGCCGCATCGGCCATTCGGCCTATTCGCGGGCTGAGCGGAGTTCCAGGAGCCCGTGCTCCATCGCGAACAGCGCCGTGCCGGCGCGCGTACGGCGGCCCGTCTTGTCGTACACGTGCGCGAGATGATGCTGAACCGTCCGGGGTGAGATCACAAGCTCGGAGGCGATCTCCTTGTTCGACAGGCCGCGGGCGGCGAAGCGGATCACCTCCACCTCGCGATCGGTGAGGTCGGCCGGCCAGCTGCTGCGGGGCCGCGGCGCTCCGGCGGCCTCGATCACGGCACCGACGGCGTCGGGGTCGAGCCGTCCGGCTCGGGCTTCGTCGGTAAGAACGCGCGCGGCGGCGTCGAGGTCGCGCGCGGGCCGGTGCGGGCGATCCTCCCGCAATGCGTGCATCACGTCCGCGGCCGCGAGGATCCGCGACTCACGGCTAAGGGCGGCCGAGACGACGCCGCGGTGATAGCCCGAGCCATCGAGCCGCTCGTGGTGGCCGCCGGCGAGTGGCGCCAGTTCGGCCAGCACGTCGGTCCTGGCGAGCACGCGCTCGGACCAATAGGCGTGCAGTCGAACCTGGTCGACCTCGCCCGCGCTGAGCGGTCCGTCCCGCTCCCAGATCGCGCTCGAAACGCTCGTCCGGCCGACGTCGTGAACCAGCCCCGCCCGCCGCACCCGCATCTGCGCCTCGGCAGGCAGACCCGCGAGCGCACACGCCGCGGCGGCGAGCCACGCAACCCCACGCGAATGGCCGAGCGTGAACCGGCACTTTAGGTCGGCAAGGTCGGCGAACGCCTCACCGAGCCGATCGAGCTCGTCGAGCGAGACCCGCGCCTTCGGCGGCGGCTCGGCCGCGATCACAGCACTCAACGGGTCGCGGACCTCGAGCGCGGACGCCAGCGGCTCATGGTCGGCGAGAACAAGCGCAGCGAGCCCCGGATCGAGATGTCCACCCGAGCGCTGCCGGACCGCGGCGAGCGCCGCAGGAACGCCGCCGGACCCGTGCGCGATCACCGCCTGCTCGGCGAGGTGCACGATCCGTGCGCTGAGCGGCAGCGCGTCACCGCTGCACGTTCCCGGGATCCCGAGCCCATCCCAGCGCTCGTGGACGTGGTCAAGCGAGACGATCGCGCCCGCCCGGAGCCCGAGCTGCGCGCCGAGCGCCCGCGAGGCCTCGCACGACGAAGCGGTCGCCATCGGACCGACGGAGGCCGCGATCGCGAAGAAATGATCACGCAGGACAGGGGCGCGCACAGGACCGGCCCACGCTCCGAAATCATCGAACGACGCCGGGTTCGCCGGATCGATTGTATGCACGGCCCGCTGGAACGCGAGGTCGTCCTCGAAATGCCACGCGTTCTCGGTGGCGTACGACGTGCAGCCGAGCGCCTGCAGCAGCGCACCCTGAAAGACGTCGGCCAGCTCCGCGTCGTCAAGCCCGGCCTGACCGGCGACCGCCAGCGCCGCGAGACACGTGCGCAATCCCTTCTCGGGCGGGAACCCCGAACCAAGGTCCGTCACCAGCGACAGCGCCGCCAGCCCTTCTGTCAACCCCGCGGTCGGCATCGCCGACCTACGCTACAGGCACAGAACGCCGGAACGGGAGAACCGGCTCACGGGATGATCCCCGTGACAGCAGAGAGAGCATCGATCGCAAGCCGTACGCGTCCAGGGCCGCTCACGCGCTGTGCGCGGCGCATCGGACGGTAAGGGATGATGGTGCGCACAGCCTTGATGCGCTTGCGCATACTCGGGCTCGGAGTACGATTGATGTCATGCCAGTCAAGGGCCACGGTCGGACGCTCGAATCCCTGCGCGAGATCGAGTCAGCGGTCGCTGACGCTGTTCGCGAGGCTGAGAGCGGCCTGGAGCGCAAGCTCGAAGAGATCGTCGGGCCGCTGCTCGAGGAAATCCGTCGCATGCACGACGTCATTGCGAAGTTTGAGATCTCCGAAGACGCTGTGATCGCATTTCTTCAGACGATCAGCGAACTGCTCGGGGGCAAGCCGCTCGCAATCAAGGATGCACGCCGTGCAGGCATGATCGCGGCGGCCGGGACGACTTGGCGCAATGAGCTTGGGCCGATGCTCACAAGTGTCGACGTCAGGACCCTGCTCGGAGATGTCTCTCGGCAGCGGGTTGACGAATTGTTGCGCGGGCACCGCCTGATCGGCCCGCAGGACAACGCTGGGCGCCGGCAGTTTCCGCTCTTCCAATTCGAAGACGGACAGCCCATGGACGCTCTCGTATCCGCGTTCTGGGCTGTTGCTGACGGAGCGCTAAGCGAGTGGACCGCAGCCTCGTGGTGCGTCACTCCCGATGACGCGCTCGAAGGAATGTCGCCTCTTGAGTGGGTTCGGGCAGGCAAGGATTCCGAGCACCTCCTTGCAGTCGCGCGCCATGACTCGGCTCGATTGGCGCGGTGACTTTGCCGCGCGGGTTTCCGCTGGCGACCCTTCGCGGAGACCAAGAGATCTCTCGAATTCACCGTTCGGCGCGGGACCCGTGGTGGTTCTCCACGGACGGGGGTGGCCGTTTCGATCCTGTGGGTTCGGGCTTCGGTAGTTGCTACTTCGCCAAGGAGTCGATCGCCGCTTGGATCGAAGTCTTCCGCAAGCAGACCCTGTTCGCAGACGACGAGGTGAACCAGCGGTCTCTCTACAAGCTGCGTCTCGGGCGTGATCTCAAACTTGCTGACATCACGTCGCGTCGCGCTCTTCAGTTCGGCGTGACGGCATCGCTCGGGGCCAATGAGGACTACGCCGCCAGTCATACGTTCGCAGCCGAAGCCCTTGCGAGCGGGTTCGACGGGATCCGTTACCTCGTTCGGCACGACCCGGCTCAACAGCTCTACGGATACGCACTCTTCAGCCGGGCAGGCAGCGGGGCCGCGCCGTCTGCCGCTGCCGTCGACGACTCGATCCCAGACCGTCTCGTCGACGAGGCACGGCGTCTATTCGGCTACCGGGTGCTACCGACGCCATGACGCGGCATGTCGTGCGAACAGAGGCGGGCCGGGCGGTCTAGTCCCGGATCTGCTCTCTCTCGGTCAGCCAGTGGTCGAGCTCGCCGAGAAGACATTCGACGACGGTGCGCAACTCATCGGCGATCTCCTCTGGACTCCGGCCTCATGGCCCAGCAGATCGGGCTCGCATGAACACCATTGACGGGCGGACGGCCGTCGGCATAGTATCGCCGCGCGAGCCGCTGCGGCTGCGTTACGGCCGGGGCGCCTTGCTCTCTCGCTCCGCGGTCGTTCTGATGCCGGTTGCGTCGGCTCGGCTCGAAATGGGTGTTAACCGACGAAGGAGGCTAGACATGCGGGTGCTCATGACGGTCCAGATCCCGACCGCGGCTGGAAACGCTGCGATCAAGGACGGCAGCCTTCCGCAGATCGTGGGGAAGGCACTTGACGCATTGAAGGCGGAAGCCGCCTACTTCACCTCAGAGGAAGGAATGCGGACCGCTCTGATCTTCTTCGACATGGCCGACTCGAGCGGGATCCCGCCGGCGGCGGAGCCGTTCTTTATGGGCCTTGACGCGAAGATCACGTTCGCGCCTGTGATGAACGCCGACGAGATGCGCGCCGGCGTGGGCAAGGCGATGGAAGCCCTCTAGACCTTCGGGCTCGGCGACAGACGAACGGGGGTTCGGCAGCTGGGTCAGTCGATCGCTGCAGCGATGTCGGTGCGACCGAAGTCCTCGCCCTTGAATAGCAGCGGCGCCTGCGCGACCTTCGCCAGGCCGTAAGCGAAGCAGTCGCCGTAGTTCAGGCCGGCTGCGTCGCGGCCCTTACCGAAGTGGGCAAACGCGTCCCGCGCCGCGAACACCTGCGCGAGGTCAACCGCGACGCAGCGCACCCCGGCCGCGGCGAGGAGCTCATCGAGATCGGCCAGCCCATCATCGCCTAGCTTGCTCTGCAAGACGATCGAGGCCTCGAGCAAGGTGCCAGCCGAGATCACGGGATCCGCAGCCTCGGCGAGCGCTGCGATGAACTGATCCCGCTCGGGCTCGCCCAGCAGCATCGCCACCAGCGCTGAGGTGTCCAGAACCACGAGTCGTTACGACGGCAGACCGTCGGAGCCGTAGCCAAGGATCTCCTCAGCGCTCCGGCCGTCTCGCACCTGGCGTTGCGCGCTGCGCTGCGCGATCCGGGTCAGCTCATTCCGGCGACGCTCACGCGGCACCGCACCGCGTAGCCGCTCGAGCCGCTCGCGGACCGCGACGGTAACCGCGGTGGTGATCGTTTCGCCGGTCTCCGCTGCGAGCTCGCGCACGAGTCGATCGGCGGCTTCGTCCTTGATGTTCAACGCCATCGTGCCAGGAAGATTAGCAGGGCAAATCTTCCTAACCAAAGGCCGCTCCCGCGCGCGGAGAGCGTGTCGGGCGCCGGATCAGCACCGCCGGGCCAGATCACAAATCGCAGGCGAAGCACGCATGCCGATTTACAGCGCCTTCGGCTATAGACGCCTATAAGCGGCGTCCGTTGAAATGTCGCCGATTCGGACTGGCCTGCGGCAGCGGCTCACATTGAAGTAGGTGCTGCCAGACGGTTGTTCGCTCGGCGAGCGAGCCGTACCGCCTGGCGCCGCCTCGTTCCGGCACGCCTGTCCTCGCTAATTGCCCCCAGGCTGATGGCGAGCTCTCGTCCTGCCCGCGTCAGGTCATAGTGGTCATTCTCGGGGCGCCGAGGCTTTGACTGAAACCACTCCTGCCGCAGCCCCATTCGTCCGGCGAACTCATGCAGCTCACCGAGCGTGTCCGCCTGCATGTGTCCGCCGCCGGTCCAGCGCCCCCAGTCGCCGGCCGCGAAGGCGTGATCAACATAAACGCTCAAATCCGCAAGCCTGTCCAACGCATGCTGCTGTGGAGCCTAACGCCCGGCGAGATAGTTCCGCGAGCACGAGGTACCGGTGCAAGCCGCGCGCGCCCGGTCCCTCACCCGCCCCTCACACCAACCCGAGGTCACCCGCCCCTCACACCAACCCGAGGCTCTGCTTCAGCGCACGAACCTTCGCTGCGGCCGCCTTCACCCGGCTCGCGCTGAGGGTGCCCGTCCGTAGATCCTGGTCGAGGATCTGATAGGCCACGACCGCTGCGGACTCGGTTTTGCCGTACATCACCATGTCCAGGCCGGCGTTGATGGCGGTACGAGCCGGCGAGGTCTGGTCTGCGAGCGCCTGGGCCTGGAAGTCGTCACTGATCGTGACCGCGTCGACCCCGTCGGACTTCAGCGCATCGCGGTAGGTCGCCGGCGACATCACCGCAGGCACGGAGCCGGTGAGATGGCGGTAGCTCGCGCTGCTGATCATCACGAGCGCCCGCCTGCCTGCGCCACAGCGTCTGTACGCCGCCTCATCTCGGTACAACAAGCTTGCGCTGGCACCCACGCTGACGGCACCGTCATCGGTGCTGGCGACCGCATCGCCCAGCCCCGGAAAGTGCTTGAGCGTGTAGCCCACGCCCGCTGCAGCGAGCGAATTCGCGAACGCGCAGGCGGCCGTCGCCACGTCCGCCGGACCGCTCCCGAACGTGCGGTGCTCGCGTGTCATGAACCCGTCGACCACGGTCACGTCCGCGACCGGGGCCAGATCCACATTGACGCCGGCCCTCCGGAGCAGCCGGGCTGTCAGCCGGCCCTGGGTGCCCGCCACCTTCGGATTGCCCATCCGACTCGCGGCGAGTCCCGGCGGCCCAGGCAGGCGCTTCACTTCTCCTCCTTCCTGATCGGTCAAGATCAGCAGGCGCGGGTTGCCGCCGTTCACAGCAGTGAGCTGTAGCCGCTTGACCAGCGCATGGGTGGCGGCGACGCCACCGGCGGTGTTGTCTCCGAACAGGATGATGCCGCCCACATCGCCGGCTCTGACAGCCGCCAGGATCGACCTCGTCGCCGCCGTGCCAGCGAATCGCGCGACGATCAGCTGACCGAGATCCTTGGCGAGCGACGAACCGGTCGGCTTGGGCTGCGGCTGCGGGGTGGGCTTGGTGGGCTGGGCAGGCGGGCCGATCGACCCTCCCCCACTCGGTGGCGTGCCCGCCGCCGAGGCGCTCGGCGCGAGCTGCCGCGCCGCCGCAGTCCCAAGCCCCGACGTGCCGGCTCCCCCGGAGCCCAGGCCGGCGACGAGGACGGCAACCGACACAGCGAACGCAACGCGTCGGCTGATCGCCGACAGACGCGGGAGGTCAGGGCGCCATTTCATGGAGTCACGAACAGCGGGGGCCCGTAGAAGAGCTGCAGCCTGCATGGAGCGCGAGTAAGGATCAGCGGCGGTCGGCTACGCCGGCGGCGCGAGGGAGTCAAAAATTATGCCATCGACGAGACACGAGCTACCCTCGCATTTGTGCACAGTCCAAAATTCGGTTCATTAGCGTCGGGATCTCAATTTCGGGGACATATTCCGGCTGGGCGCCACCCCTCCGATCGCGTCGGGCCGTGCTGATCGACGCGCGGCAGGTCGAGGACGGAGCCGCGCTTTCCGCGGACCTTGTTGTAGTGGGTGCCGGGCCGGCCGGCATCGCCCTGGTCGATCGGCTGCGATCCGCCGACCTGTCCATCTGCCTGATCGATGGAGGCGGCTTCTTGCCCGACCTACGCACCCAGCGTTTGTGCCGCGGCGAGTCCATCGGAGCCCCCTACTTCCAGCTCGACGCCTGCCGGTTTCGTGAATTCGGTGGCGCCGGCAACCGGTGGGGCGGTTGGTGCCGGCCGCTGGATCCGATCGACTTAGATCGGCGAGATTGGCTGCCATGGAGCGGCTGGCCAATCGATCGGGCTGAGCTCGAGTCGTACTACGCGGACGCTGCCGAGCTGCTGCAGCTGCCCACTCCGTACTTCGAAGCTGCCACCTGGCCGGCGAGAATGCCGCCACCATTCGATATGTCGGGGACGGAGTTTGAGAACGCGATCGCCCAGTTCAGCCCCGCAACCGACTTCGGCGTCAGGTACCGCGACCGGATGGTCCACGCGAGGCGCGTGACCACCCTCCTCCATGCAAACGTCAGCGAGCTCCTGCTCGATCCCGACGGCGGTCGCATCGAGTCCGTCGAGGTGCGCACACTCAATGGGCGCTTGTTCCGCGTTCAGGGCCGCGCAATCGTGTTGGCGACAGGCGGTATCGAGAACGCACGTCTCCTGCTCGTGTCGCGCGGGGTGCGTCCGGCGGGTATTGGCAACGAGCACGACGTCGTGGGCCGCTACTTCATGGAGCATCTACATGCTCCTGCCGGACATCTCATGACAGTTCAGAGCCCGGTCAATCGCGATTTCTATCGAAACGCTACCTATGACGGAAGGCATGTGCGGGGTCTACTGACACCCACGGCAGATGCGCTGACCCGCCACGAACGCCTCAATTGCTCGATCGCGATCGATGCCGCCAGCTACTCAGGCGAAACCGGCTCCCAGTTGGTGCAATCGCCTCAAGCCTTCAGGACGGCCTTTCTGCAGCTAGAACACATCCTCCATCACGATGCGGCCGTAAGGGTCAAACACGGTGCGCGTCTGGTTTGGAATGCAGGGCAGACGATCGAGACTTGGCGGTCCGCGCGTACGGCGCGGACGCGTGATCCAGCCACGGACATGGAGGGCCGGCAGTTACTGTCGCTCTACGTACGAGCAGAACAGGCTCCGAATCCATCGAGTCGAGTTTCTCTCAGCAGCCGCAAGGATGCACTCGGCGTTCCTCAGCCTCGGCTCGATTGGCGGCTGCATGACGTCGACACAGGAAGCATCATTGCGTGGCTTGCCGAACTGGATGCACACGTGCAGCACAGATCAGTTGGACACGTGATCATGCCGGGGAACGGCTGGGAAGACAGGATCATCGGCGGTGGCCACCACATGGGCACGACTCGGATGTCGGGAGATTCACGAACGGGGGTCGTCGACGCGCACTGTCGGGTGCACTCGGTCGAAAATCTCTACATCGCCGGCAGCTCGGTTTTCGCAACCGCCGGGTGGGCCAACCCGACGTTCACGATCGTCGCGCTTGCCCTGCGTCTGGCCGATGAGCTGCAGAGGGCCTTCGCGTCTACCGGTACTCCGCCGTCGCGAGAGCGGCGGTCGGTGGCTCGCGCGTGAGCTAGTGGTCCGTCTCAGTTTTAGTTGGTGATTGCTTCGAGGGCGACGCGCCCGCGTCGGACTTTCTCGAGGATCTTGTCGGTGGTGGCGGTCCATGTGAATGGTTGTGGGTTTTCGTTGTTGGCGGCAAGGTAGGTCTCGATCGCGTCGATCAGGTCTGGGAGGCTGTGGAAGATGCCGCGGCGGATGCTTGTCGGTCAGCTGGCCGAAGATGTCGACCATCTTCAGCGGCGACGATGTTCCTCGCCTCCAGAGCCGGATGGACCTCAATCCATATTGTCTAGTCAGCGCTACACGGACGACGCGCGCAGATCGGGGCCGTCGAACGCGCGCTGGCCGCGTCGGCGGTCGCGTCGTAGCACTGGTCCCACACGGTGTCCGACCCGTCGGAGTACATAGGCATCCCGGCTGTCGCTGTAGCGCAGCAGCGGGCGCATCGCAGCCAAGACGGCTGGCGAAATGTAGTGACGAGGTCGCTGGGCTGTCCGCATCGCAGAACCAGAACTAAACCAGGGGAGGCCCGCCGTGTGAAGGGGCCGCGTGGCCAAACGGACTCTGCTGCCCTCGGCATTTTGGGCCGACGTTCGACCCGACTGCCTCAAGTCAGCCGCGCGTGGAACCGACTAAGGTGCTTGGGCCGTGCAACACACGGACCGCCGCCCCACTAACCGGGCTGAGGTTCAACTCCTGATTTGACACGGAGGTCAAGTCATGTACCTGCCATGGAGGCGAATGCGGGTCGCTGCCCGCTGCGCGGATACGGTGTCCCGGGCGCCGCGCCCCAGCGCAAGCAACCCGTTTAGATCGGCTTCTTTGGCCCGGCGGGTGAGCGCCGGACCGCGTACAGCAACATCGGTCCAGTGCCGCCGAGACAGCGCGGTCAAGTACCTATCGCGCTGGGTACGAAGAACCGGCGCGGTTGCTGGTTCGCGGCCCGATGAAACCCGTGAACTCGTACCGCAGAACCGCGACTGGCGCGGCCGCCGGGCGGGTCACCGGGAAGTGGAAGTCCGCTCTCGTTCGACACGGAGGTCGTCATGCACCGATTCTCGCGCTTGTCGCGGCTCGCTGCCCTATTGGTGGCTATTGGCGGCTTAGTCTGTACCGCCGCGTTCGGCACCGATCAGGCCCGCGCGGCTACCGCGATTTCGCCTAACAGTCTGGGTGTGAACTTCTGGTACTCGCCCCCGGATCTTGCCGTCGCGTCGGCTGCCGGTGTCGGACTCGCCCGTGTACAGGTGGACTCCGGGAGTGACGCCGATGCCGTCGTCGAGCTGACCGCCGCCGCCCACCTGCGGCTGTACCCGATGCTCGGAGTCGGGGTGAGCAACGGTCCCGTCGCCGACGCTGCTGCGATGGCACGGTATGTGACCTTCTTCGCTGAGCGTTACGGCCCCGGCGGATCGTTCTGGGCCCAGCACCCCGCACTCCCGTATCTGCCGGTCGAGAGCTTCGAGATCGGAGACGAGCCCGACGCTGCGCCCAACACACCAGGGGACACCACCACGTTCCAGTACGGCGACCCCGCCTCATACGCGCTGGTCTACCAGGCCGCGCGAACCGCACTGCACCTAGTCGATCCATCGGGCCAAGCGGTCGTGGGGGGCATGCTCGACTCGGGCGATGTCTCGCTCGCCACCGCAGAGCATTACCTGAGCGCGATCGGACCCATGGACGCGATCGGGTTCCACCCCTACCTTTACGACATCACCACGATGGAGCAGGACACGCTGGCCTTACGCCAGTGGCTAGACGTCCACGGCGACAGTGCCGTCCCGCTCGACATCAACGAGTTCGGCGCCAGCAGCCAGCTCGCAGAATGGGGCACACACGTCGCCAGCTATACAGCCTGGGCGTTATGCACCCGCGGGCTCGATGTCGAGGACGTGCAGCCCTACACCTGGGGCGCCATCCCACTTGCAAACACCAGCCCGTGGTACCAGCTCGTCGACAGCCAACTCAATCTCACGTCGCTCGGAACCGCGTACCTCGGCGAAACCGCCGCACTCACCACTCAAGGCTGTCCGGCCGTGATCACCACAACACACCTGATGCCCGCGAAGCTACGCCAGCCCTACCACGCGATGCTCACAGCAAAGGGGGCGATCACGCCGTACAGCTGGACCGTGCACGGCCTCCCGAAAGGGCTCGAAGCCACCAGCACAGGAATCATCACCGGGCGGCCTGCAAGCTCAGGCACATTCCACCTCGCAATCGCGTTCACCGATCCAACTGCGCCCCATCCCACAGCCGCCAGCAAACGGCTACTCTTGCGAATCGAATCGCCAAGACGGCGTGACCACGATAAGAGATCGCGGCGATCGGGCGGCAGGCGAGCGAGCAGAACCCGCGGCCGCTAGCGTGCGCCGCCGGCCATCGCCGGCAGGATCACGAGCGTGTCGGCCTGCCCGACCTCGGTGTCCAACCCATCCAGCACCCGGACGTCCTCATCATTGAGATAGACGTTCACGTACCGGTTCAGGCCACCGTCGGCGGCGAACAGCTGGGTCTGCGTCTGCGGGTGAGCATCCGCCAGCGATCTGAGGATCTCGCCCACGGAAGACCCGTCGGCAGTCAGCTCCTTCTCACCGCCGACGGAGGGGCGCAGAACGGGTGGAATGCGAACGGTCGCCATAGCGCGAACCGGAACCCTAGTGGGCGCCGGCGCAGAACGCTTCGTAGTCGGGGAACACGCCGAGCTCGTCGTCGCCGATCTCCTCCGGCGCGCGCGAGCAGATCGGGCAGTCGGGATCGCGGCGGACCCTGACCTCGGTCACGCGAGCGGCGAGCGCGTCGTACATCAGCAGCCGGCCGATCAGCGGATCTCCGACATCGAGGATCAACTTGATGACCTCGGTCGCCTGGAGCAGCCCCATCGTCCCTGGCAGCACGCCGAGGACGCCGTTGGCGCCGCACGAGGGCGCCATGTCCGCTGGCGGCGGCACCGGGAACAGGCATCGGTAGCACGGACCGTCGTAGGGCTTGAACACCGACAGCTGGCCCTCGAAGCCAAGGATCGCCGCCGACACGACGGGGATGCGCAGCCGCACCGAGGCGTCGTTGAGTAGATACCGGGTCGGGAAGTTGTCGAGGCCATCGACGACGATGTCGTACCCGGGCAGGATCTCCATGATGTTCCCGGCGTCGAGCCGGACGGGGTACTTGACGACGTTCACGTCCGGGTTGAGCGCCTTGATCGTCAGCTCGGCCGACTCAACCTTCGGCACTCCCACCCGATCGGTTGTATGGATCACCTGACGCTGGAGGTTCGACACGTCGACGGTGTCGTTGTCGACGATGCCGAGCGTACCGACCCCAGCGGCCGCGAGATAAAGGGCCGTCGGCGATCCGAGACCGCCGGCGCCGAGCAGCAGAACCTTGGCGTCGAGCAGCTTCTGCTGGCCCTCGATTCCGACCTCGTCGAGCAGTAGGTGGCGCGAGTAGCGCTCGCGCTGCGCGGCCGTCAGCGTCCGCGGGACGTCGACCTCATAGCCGCGGTCCTTCCATAGGGTGAAGCCGCCGGTCATCGACTCGACGTTGTCGTAGCCGAGGTCGTCGAGCAGCGTGCGCGCCGCCCAAGCGGAGCGGTTGCCCGAGGCGCAGTAGAGGATCACGTGCTGCGAGCGGTCGGGGACGGCGCCTTCGATCCGCGACTCGAGCATCGAGCGCGGCACATGCTTGGCACTAGGGATGTGGCCCGCAGCGAACTCATCTGTTTCGCGAACATCGACCACGACGGCGCCGTTGGTCATCTGCTCGCGCACGACCGCGGGATCGACCTCGTCGATCCGACTCTTGATCTCGCGCAGGACCTCTGCACCCGAGGGACTCATGTCTAAAACTCCTCAATCTCTCTCTGGATTCAAAGCTTCACGAAGTATAGCGCCCTGACGGAAGCTACCCGCCCTATCAAAAATCGGATACTCGCCGTGGTCAGATCTGGATCACCTCGCGCAGGCGGACTGCCAGCGATGTCAGCCTGCGTGCGGTTTCATCGTAATGCGTACTCGATGAGAAGCATGGTCATCGGAGGCCTCCTGGCGCTTGCGATTCCCGCGAGTGCCCTCGCGCGCGCGCCTATACGGACGATCGCTCCGCCAGGCGTCTCTGGGGTCAGCCAGTATGTCGAGGACATCCCGACAGCAAAGGGCAACCGCCCGAGCGCCAGTGTCATTCTCGGAGGAGGGAAAGGACCCGGTTCCTCGAGCGGATCTTCAGCGCTCAGCCCATCGACCCAGCGGGCCCTCGACCGGCAGGGGAGCGCAGGGCGCCAAGCGGCCGCGCTCGTAGACGCGACCGCCCCGTCAGCTACGAGTCATAGCTCAAACGAGGCCGGCATCCTCGATGGCGCCTCCACCGGCCCGACCACAGCGGTGCTCAAAGCCATGACCGGTTCCGCCGCCCACGGCGGCCTCGGCGTGCTCATGCCCGTCCTCATGGTCTTGATCGTCGCCGGTACCGGTGTGCTCGCGCTGCGGCGCCGGCACGGCCCCGGCACGGGGCCGGACGGCGAGACCTAGGTCCCCGGCTATGGACGCGGTTGCCGCTAGTGTCGCGATGCCGTTGCCTCGTACCCGTCGGGATATCGACGGGCGCGCACTCGCGACCTGGGCGCTCGCAGCCACACTTGTCCTCTATCTGGCCATTGACGGAGGCGGCTACGACATCATCGTCAGCAGCCAGGTCGGCGTCATCGTGTGGTGGATCGTGCTCGTCGGCGCGGCTTGGGGGATTCTGCCCGCCAGCCGGCTCTCCCGGGCAGCAGGGGCCGCGATCGCCCTGTTCGGCGGCTTCGTCGCCTGGACTGCACTTGCGTCGACCTGGTCCCTGAGCTCCGGAGACAGCCTCCAAGAGCTCTCGCGGGTTGCGACGTATTTCGCCGTGCTCCTGCTCGCGATCGCCATTCATCGCGATCGTGAGACCGCCGTGCGTAACACCGTCCACGGGGTGGCCGCAGCGGTCGCCCTCGTCGCTGGCCTCGCGCTGCTTTCGCGTCTGCAGCCGAGCGTGTTCCCCGCCGCACAGGTGACGGGGCAGTTCCTACCGGGTGCGCAGAACCGTCTCAGTTGGCCTCTGAACTACTGGAATGCGTTGGCCGCACTGATCGCGCTTGGAATTCCGCTCGTGCTCGCGATCGCGACGTCAGCTCGCACGCTCAGGGCACAGGCAGTCGCAGCAGCCGCCCTCCCGATGATGGCGCTGTGCGCGTACCTCACCTTCTCTCGAGGTGGCGCGATCGAGGCGGCCGCGGCGCTGCTCGTCTTCATGGCGCTCGCTCCCGACCGGATTCCGAAGCTCGCAACGTTGCTGGTCGCTGCCTCTGGAAGCGTCGCGCTGATCGCCGGTGCCGTCCACCGGAGCGCAGTCGAGCACGGCCTGACCAACGCCGCCGCACACCACGAGGGCGCAAGCCTGCTCGTCGTTACGATCCTCGTCTGTGCCGGGGTCGCGCTCGCACAGGCGGGGATCGGGCTGGCAGCGCGGCACGGTATTCCACCACGGCTGCTCCAGGTTTTGCGCGACCGCGCTCGATGGATCGCGATCGGCGCGACTGCGGTGATCGTTGTCGCAGCGCTGGCGTTAGGTGCGCCTTCTCATCTTGTGCACGAGTGGCAGGCGTTCAAGCAGCCAAACGCGGCCGCAACCCGTCAGGACAGCCTTGCGCGTTTCGGCGCCGCAAGCGGCGACGGCCGCTACCAAATGTGGGTGGCGGCGGTCCACGCAACGAGCGGACACCTCCTCGGCGGCTCAGGCCCCGGCACGTTCCAGCTCCTTTGGCTACCGCGGGCTCCATTCCGCAGCTACGTGGTGAACGCACATTCGCTGTACGTCGAGGCGCTGGCTACGGTCGGCGTGATTGGGCTCGCCTTGCTCGTCGCGTTCTTCGTACTCGTGATCGCGTCGGCGTTCCGACTCGTCACGCGCACGAGCTACGAGGCCAGGGTTCGAACAGCCGCTGTCGAGGGCGCGCTCATCGCGTTCTCGATCGCAGCCGCGTTCGACTGGATCTGGCAGGTGCCGGTACTGCCGGTCGCGTTCCTGCTCCTCGCCGCGAGCGTGCTGGCTACGACCACGCGCGATTCGTCCTCCCCCCAACGACGCGCTCCGGCGCTCGTTGTGCGGGCTGTCATCGTCGTAGTGGCAATCGCTTGCATGGTCGGCATCGGCGTGCCACTCGCCGCCACAAGCGCAGTGCGCAAGAGCCAGGCCGCGGCTAGCGCCGGGAATACGTCGGCGGCGCTCGCCGACGCGCGTGAAGCGGTCCGACTTGAGCCCGGGGCCGCCTCGCCCGAGATGCAGGTCGCCCTCGTGCTGGAGTTCCGGCACGACATCGCTGGCGCCGCCTCGGCAGGGCGACAGGCGACCCTCGACGAGCCGGCGAACTGGCAGACTTGGCTCGTTTACTCTCGGTTGGAGGCCGAAGCCGGCCACCCCACCGCCTCTGTCGACGCCTATTTGCGCGCCCGCTCGCTGAACCCACACTCACCGCTCTTCAGCCAATGACCGGCGACGACGACATCGAGACCGCGTTCACGCCCGAGGCGTTCACGCCGGAGGAACAGTCATTCGCCGAACAGCTCGCCAACCAGCGACCGGTACCCGCAGCCGGATTTCGCGGCACGCTCGGCCGGCATCTGGCAGCGATCGATCCAGGCCACGGTCCGCGTCCCGAGCGCCTGCGGAGCATGGTCTTGGCTTATATCGCTGCGGGTGTGCTGCTGATGGCCCTGGGCGCGTTGCAGGCGACCGGCGTTCTTTAGCGCCGAGGACGCGAGACCGTCGCGGGAGCATGGGGCTGAGTGCTCCGCTGTTGCCCTCATTCCACCGGTGGCGGAGCGGGTATCGCGACGCCGGCAAGGATCGCCGCTGGAGCGGCGCAAACCATCCACAGCGCCCGAGCGGGGCCGATGATCGCCGACGCGGCGCCGAGCGCATCGGCGAGCGCTGTGACCGGACGCCAGCTGGCGGCCCGATGCCCGTCCGACGCGATCACGTGAGCGAGGCCGTCTCGACAGAGGCTCGCGGCAAGCCGCTGACTCGGCGAGCGCCTCCGCCCCAGAAGGGAGGACGCGTCGATCTGCAACAGGATGCCCTGGCGTACGAGCTCCTCGAGCTGCGACCGGTCGCTCTGAAACTCTGGGCTGCGTTCGGGATGGGCAAGCGTGACGCGGAGTCCCCTCGATCGCGGACCATACAAAAGTTGTGCCAGGCCGGGCACCCGGCCGTCTGGGGTCTCAATCAATATGTCCTTGCCGCGCTGACCGTAGCTCGCCAGCGCGAGTTCATCGTCGTTCGCCTGTACTGCCCAGGCCAGTGAAACCTCGGCGCCACCGACGAGCCGCACGCTGATGGATTCGCGTTCGACCTCTTCCCGCAGCGTTTGGACACGATTGGCCAGCTCGCCAACGCGGACCGCAGGAAAATCGGAGCGCAAGTGTGGAGTCGCCACGAGAGTCCCGATGCCTGACTCTGCCGCCGCCCTCACGAGCGCCAGCGAGTCGTTCAGGTTCTTCGGCCCGTCATCGATCCCCGGAAGCACGTGCGCGTGAATATCGACGAACCCGTTCAGCGGCCCATCGTCGACGCCCGGGAGCTCGTAGGCGTGGATATCGACGAACCCGTTATCCGGCATGGAAGAATTGTCGCGCGGCTTCGGCGTCGATGCGGCGTTCGATCCTGTGCCTCGCGGCCAGACACCGCCGGAACTCCCGCGTCAGCCCCGAGCGCCAGCGGTTTCGGGCACCGCTCCCTCGGTCAACGTCTCCGTCGCCGCGAACCAGACACATGGATATGCTGTGGCACGCGTGTTGGGACGTCTGGACATCCCTTCGCACACGCATTCGGTCTATTCTCGCCCGCGTGCGCGAGTTCTCACAATCGCCAGCCGACTACTTCCGTGAGGCCGAGTCGAGGCACGCTTCGCCCCATTCCGCGATCGGGCGCCGAGTACCATGCAGATCTCTGTTGCGGGGGCTGGTGAGCGTCGATACGAAGGCACGATGTCATCACTAGAGTTTGAACCCACGCGTAGTTGGGCAATTGGTGTGCTCCGTAGGCGCCTGCCCGCCGTCATACTCTGTGTATGTGTGGCTGTCGGTGCCGCATTGGCATATTCGCTGCACTCCAAGAAGCAGTACACGGCGACGTCAGCCCTGCTCTTCAACAACGCCCAACTCGGGCAACAGGTCGCCGGGCTGCCAACGACCGTCAACAATGACCCGCAATCCCAGCAGGACACCAACGTTGAGCTACTCGAGCTAGGCGACCTGGCGCAGAAAACTGCGACTCAGGTCGGTCACGGACTGACGCCGCAATCAGTGGCCCACAGCATCGCCGTCACCCCGCAAGGCGACACGACGGTCGTCAATATCAACTCGACGTTGACGTCTCCATCCCTCGCTGCACAGGTAGCCAATGCCTATGCCGAGACGTTTGTCACCGAGCAGAATGACCTCAACCATCAGTACTACAGCACCGCGCTAGCGACCGTAGAGCGACAGCTTGCAATACTCCCTTCCGCGGAGAAGCTTGGTCCGCAGGGCCTCGCACTGGAGAATCGCGCGCAATCCCTCGCCACCCTGGCGCAACTGCAATCTGGCGTCGCACAGGTGGCTCAGTCCGCGTCGGTGCCAACCTCGCCGTCGTCGCCTAGAGTGAAGCGCAACTTAGTTCTTGCCGCCATCGTCGGCCTCCTGATCGGCATAGTCCTAGCGTTGGCCATCGAGCGTTTCGACCAGCGGATTCGGGACCCCGAGGAGCTCGAAGCCATCTATCGCCTCCCGCTTCTTGGTGTGGTGCCCGAAACCGGCGTCCTCAAACGCGACTCACTGACTTCTTTGCCCCAGGGCGACGCGGCCGCCGCGTTTCAGTTCATTCGGGCACATCTCAGGTATTTCAATGTCGATCGAAGCCTCCAGACCCTGTTAGTCGTCTCAGACACCCCCGGCGATGGAAAGACCACCATCGCGCATCGCCTTGCAGGCGCAATGGCATCAATGGGCGCAAGCGTTCTCTTGATTGAAGCTGATCTCCGAAGGGCCACCCTCGCCCAACGTCTAGGGCTGCAGGCCGGCCCGGGGTTGGCGGAGGTTCTGATCGGCGCAATTCCTCTGGACGAGACTGTCCAGACCATCGAGCTTCCGGACGGACCGACTGATCCCAGCACGGGCCGCACCATGGGAGTGGTTGTCGCTGGCGCGCTGCCGCCCAACCCAGCGGAGATGCTCGAAAGCAAAGCGATGGCAGCAGTCATCGACCACGCCAAATCGGGGTACGACCTCGTGGTCATTGACACGCCGCCACTATCGGTCGTCTCCGACGCGTTTCCACTGCTTCAAAAGGTCGACGGAGTCATAATCGTGTCCAGGGTCGGTAAGAACCGACGGGACTCTGCTAGGCGTCTGCGCGAGACGCTCACCACTGCCGCCGCCCCGACGATCGGAGCTGTCGCAAACCGCGCCCGGGCACGCGGGCGGACAGGCTACGACGGTTACAGCTACGACTACCGAGACGCGCCCGAGCGCGCCGTCGCGAGCCCCGCCGAGGACCAAACCGCGAGTGTCCGGCTTGACGGTCTCCTAGATGATGCCCCTCGCGAGCCGTCAATCCCAGATAAATAGCAGAGCGACATAACTCACCAGTTCTTGGATGAGCCGATGCTGCTGTACGTCATGATCGAGCATCCTTCTGTGTCGCAGACATTTGTCGTGACCGAAGCAGCTGCCGTGCAGAATGCGGGTATGCCGGTGGTCGGATACGCGCTCAGGCGGGGACAGGCGACCCAATCTGCCGCACCACTTGACCTGATCTGTCCTCCGCCAACCAAAATGGCGCTCGTGCGCGCAGTTGTCAGAAGTTACCGCGACTGTGTCCGCACGCTTTGGCGGGCAAGGAAGCATCGGATATCGCTAGGCGAGGCGGCGCGGCTACTTCTGGCTCAAGCTCACGCAGAGATCGCTTGGCCACGGGCGGAAGAGGCTGGCGTGACGCATGTCCACGCACACTTCTTGGGAAGAACGGCTGACGTGTCACAGGCTCTTGCAGCGAAGCTTTGCTGTAAATGGACAGCGACCTCCCATGGTGGGGATGCATATGCTCCGGCTGAGGTCGCGCTACTTGACCGACGGCTTCAGGACATCGCGGGGGTGGCCTGCGCTAACGCTCGCGTCGAGAGAGAGCTTGTGAGAAGGGCTGGCAATACTCACTTGATGACGCGAGTTGTGCATTGCGGTGTAAATCTCGAGTCGCTGCGTTTCCAGCCTAACGGCACGTCACGAAGGGTGCGTCGCCTAATCACCGTCGGCCGCCTCGTCGCCACTAAGGGCCATTGGACGATCTTGGATGCCGCCGCGCAGCTCCTGACCAGGGACGCGTCACTGGAATGGACGATTGTTGGGAGCGGTCAGCTATCGGAAGCGCTACAGGGCGACCCTCGCTACCGGGCCCTCTACCCCCGTCTCCAGCTAGCCGGTCCGCTTGATCACTCGGCAGCATTGCAAGCCCTCGATGGCGCCTGCGCATTCGTCCTGCCGTGTGAGGAGGACGCGCAGGGTGGATCGGACGGAATCCCTGTGGCACTAATGGAGGCGATGGCGGTTGGGGTGCCGGTCGTGACAACGAGCATTGGCGGCATTGGCGAGCTAGTCGTCGACGGCACGACTGGCTTCATCGTGCCGCCGCGAGATGCCGCATCCGTGGTCCGGGCTCTGGAGTGGATCCTCTATACGGATCCCGAGTCAAAGCTCCCCGATATACGACGCTCGGCTCGTGCGAGGATCGAAGAGGACTTCAACTCTCGCCGGGAGGCGCAGAAGCTGCTGGAGTTCATCAGCGAGGTGAGCGCCCGGTGATGTTCACGGGGCCGGACTCAGCATGGGGTTGGCTCGTGGTCCGCGCGGTGCGCTCCGGCCAGCGAGAATCTACCAATCGCGATCTAATCGGCGCACGATTGGACTCGCTTGGCGTAATCGCTCTGTACGGTCTCGCTCTCGCGGCGGCGGCGGCGCTTGGACTACTCGTCAGCGATCTCTATGTGGTCGGGATCGGCGCTCTGACGTTGGCTCCGCTCGCGTCGCATGCACGCCACGTCGGCATAAAACGCGTCCTGAGCGAGCCAACCGTCATCACGGTCATTGTTTGGTTCTACGTCGGCGTCTTCCCGCTGCGCGGACTCGCGGTCGCGATCAGTCACGAACAGGACCTGATCTTCCTCCGCGGTCCGATTAGTTCAAACGATCTCGTCTCAATGCTGCTGCTCGCAGCAGCGTGCACCACGCTGCTGATCGAGGCGTACTACCTTGCATGCCCCGGCAGGCTTGCCCAGCCCTCGGTCGCGACGTCCCCGTCCGACCGGCATCAGGCCGTCGTCCGACTCGCATCACTGTTGACCGTCCTCTGCCTAGGCGGGCTCAGCGGCGTCATTCTCGAGCATGGCGGCATCGCGGGAGCGCGAGCCTCGTTCGTGCAGCACACCGTGACCGCCGCGCTTCAGGGGAACTCCTCGCTCTTCGACAGCGCGTGGCAACTCTTCGCTGTACCGGCCGCTTGGTGCTGCGCGTACGTCGTCCTCAACATCGGCTCCTCACGGCTGACGCGGCAGGCGTTTGCCGTGGCCGGGACCCTAATAATCGCGGGTGCCATTGGCATCTACTCGAGCAGGCTCAACACCATTCTCGGCCTGATGGGGATGTGGGTCGTGTATTTCTACTCGGGACGGCGCCTGCCGGCTCGGCTCATTCTCCTCGCGCTCCCCCTGGCCATCCTCGCCAGCAAGCCAATCCTGGACACCCGCGCCGGCGTCACCGTTAGCGCCCGCGTCACGCCGCTTGAACGGTACAGTCGCATTGCGGGCTATGGCGTCCTGGACGTGGCATTGGCGATCCGCAGCCGGCCGGAAGAGATCCGCTCGCAGCTGACGTCACTCGATCGATGGCTGGCTCTCCCGGAATATCTCGTTCCGGCCAAGCTGTGGCCCGGCCGGCCGAATATCAACAGTCGGCGGCTTGTACTCTACGCTGCCCAAGACGTGGGCTCGGTGAACGACAAAGCCACTGGACTTCCGGCTACGTACATCATCGAGTGGTGGCTAATTGGCGGCTGGGCGGGCGCGCTCACGGCGTCTGTCCTTCTTGGCTTTGTCATGGGGTTAGCCGTGCGAAAACTCACTCGTCGGCGCCCATCGCCCGCCGCGGTGCTCGTGTTGGCATTCCTGATGACGGTGGGCTGGGGGTATTACGACACGGGTGATGCGGTCACGACGATCGTCGGTCAAGCGCGCGCGGCCGCCTACCTTGCATTTCTCTTATGGGCCACCGGAGTGATAGGTGACCCATGGTTTCGCACGAAATCGGTCGCACCACTCTCTCGTGAACACGATAGCTCCCACTAGCGTCGGGTTTGACCTGATGCGACAATCACATTGCAACCGACGGGGATGACCGTCTGGCCGGTTTGGTCGACTGATAAACTTTGCCTCGTGCTGCGTCGCCTGCTATCTCGAGCTCTCGGTAGACTTCGTGGTGACATACCTCTGAGCACGATGGTCGCGCGCGGTCTTGTAGTCGGCAAGAACTTAGTTCTCGGCCCTGGCTACATCTTTGATCCCGCGAACTGCCACTTGATCTCGATTGGCGATGATGTCTGCTTTGGCCCAGGTGTGTACTTGCTCGCGCACGACGCGAGCACAAAAATTCACCTGGACTACACGAGGATCGGTCCGATCGCGATCGGCAATCGTGTCTTCGTGGGTGCGCGCGCGATCGTTTTACCTGGCGTTACGGTGGGAGATGATGCGATCATCGGCGCCGGGAGCGTGGTAACTCGGGACGTTCCGGCAGGTGCGGTCGTCGCAGGTGCCCCCGCGACTGCAATCGGAACAACTGACGAGTACGTCGCCAAACATAAGACACTTATGGCCGACGGCCGCGTGTGGGACGCTCCCTGGCGGGCACGCGGAGAGCTGCCTCCTCGAGAGATCCAGATCGAGCAGGCTGCCGCTCTTCGCTCGGGACACGCGTGCTACATCGAGTGATGCGCGCCGCAACTCCTGACGCTTGGGGTCGTGCTTGCTGTGTTTTGCATGGGTGGATCTGTTCGTGGATCCATCATTGAGATTGGGCCGCCGAGGCTTTTGCAAGCTGGCCGCGGCGGCAAGCTTCTCCGCGGTCGCGCCCGCTGCGGCTGCGGCATCAAGGCGCACGCGTAGGTTTTCTATCGACAGCTTCCGGAGACGGTCAGATGGCGACTGGGCGGTCACCATTCAACGCGCAGTTAACGCGGCTTCCCACGGTGGCGGGGGCACCGTGATTGGTACACCTGGCCAAATCTACGGTTTGACACCACGACGGAAGTACTTGTCACTGGACCCTTCGGGTGGAGTTGCTCAATTTGCCGTGTGCGTGCAGATTCCCTCTCACGTGACGCTCGACATGCAAGGCTCAACGCTGCGTCTGCTTGGTCCTGAAGAGGGCGCACTGATCGCCAACCACAACCTTAGGGGCAGCGGGCCGCGCGACACGTCACTGGGGCTGGTCAACGCCGTGCTCGACGGAGGGGACCTTTCGAATCAGGGAACAGCGATGCTACAGATGGCGTACGTTGACAACCTTAGCTTGAGAGGGGTCAGGATCATTAGGGGTCAATACGTCGGAGGTTGGATCTACAACGCGCGATCGTCGGTGTTTGATGATCTGGAGGCAGATGGTTTCGTTGGCGAGCCATGGCTCCTGGGAGCGGCAACGGGCGTCGACAACCACATATATGACAGTGCGTTTGGAAGGCTCGCGGCACGCGGGGTGCGATCACATCCGAACGACTACTACTTTCCGGGTAATAGTTTTGTTTTTGTTTTGAGCCGATGCACCATCGACAGCATCACCGCAATAGACTGCGCCGCTGGGATCAAGATTCAATCTCCAACGGAGGACGTGCGCATCCGAGCGGTGTCCACGGTTCGATGTGGAGATGCTGGCAGCAATAGCGGCCTCAAGCTCCAGGGTGACACTCAGAGCCCCGTGAAGCGAGTCACCGTGGACGAGGTCAGAGCGACCGGTCAGACTGGTTCCGGACTGTATTTGGAAGGCAGTCTTGATTGCACCGTGGGTTCGTTCAAAGGCGTGGGTAATTCGACCAATGGTGCCTACCCGGACGTTTGGGTCGGTGGGACGCGCGACCGGATCTCAACCCTGATTAGCGACCAATGCGGCGGGACAGGGGTGGTTATTCGGCCCAACGCGCATGGGTACGCGCTCGGGGAGGTGCGAGTCACGAATCCGAACGTCGCGCCGATTCCCACGGCTACTGCGGCCATCGCGGTATTCGGCGGAAGTGGCGCCCTGGGTCACGTCACGTGTGAGGAGACCGAGGATCCAGCCGACATGCTTGTAGGGGTTGATGTCAATTCGCCGACGGCTGTGGGGACGATCGACTCGCTCAGCGTCCGCGGAGCCGCCGACACGGCGTTCAAAAGCGTGTCTCCGAGGTTTGTGGCTCCGGTTCCTAAGAGCCACCGGTAGCTGGAGCACACCCGGATTGCTCTCATGCGTCCTGCGGCCTGGGGCTGAGCCCTCCAGCGCTTGGCCCTGAGCGACCAATCACCCCCAGCTCTCGCAGCTTCCGCAGCAGCACAAGGGACCCGCCCGCGGACGCGAACACCAGCGCCAGTGCCACCCCAGGGCCTCCAAGCAGCAGTCCGAGTGGACCACAGGCGATCAGGAACAGAGTGAGGTTCACGATCTCCGCGCGCGTGCCGATCCGAGCTTCGCCGGCGCCCCGCATCGCGTCGACCGCGATCCGTTTCATGCACAGCAACCATCCGGAGACGAACAGAATCTCGGCGACGAGGATCGACGAGCGGTAAGCATTTCCGAACAGCACCGGAATCGCAACGATCACGAACAGCCCGAGGCCGATCGTTACCAAGGTGAGCACGCCACAGGCAAGGATCAGCGTCCGTTGGACAGCGCGGTGACGCTCGAGAGCGGTGGCGTGCGCTGCCACCTCGGGCGTGGAGCTGAGGCCGATGTTCACGGCCACCATCCTCGCGAAGTTCGTGAACGCAGCGCCGACGACGTAAATACCTAGCGCACGTGGAGAGATGAGGAAACCGACCACGAGCTGGTCGATCCGAAAGCTGTCGACCGGAGATAGGTATCCGACGTACCCCTTGCGCCCAAACGCCAGTAGCTCCTTCCTAGCCTTGGCAACTCCAAGATCGACCACGAGAGAGCGACGGCTCTGAATCGGACGGACGGCTCGAATCCCCACCGCGAGGGTCACGGCCCCGGCGAAGACCGCGGCCCCCGCGATCAGCGCAGCGGTGATCGTGATCGAGCGCTTGTGAAGCAGGTACAGCACGACCATCCCCGCCGCAAGCACGCCGGGGCTCAGCATGCGCGTCACCCCCATCGTCCCGTGGCGACGAGCCCCGAGCAGGAATGCAATTCCGTAGTCGGCGCAGAGTACAGCTGGCAGCTGTACGAGACTCAGGCACGCAGCCAGCAGGATAGGAGCGCCGGAGATGAACGTGTAGCCGAGGATAATCGCGGCGTTGATCAGGGTGAGGACGGTGATCTGGATCACGGCCGGTCGTCGTAGCAGCGCGATCACCCCGTTCCCGCTGATTCGCCCGGCGGACAGAAAGTATGTGGCCGCGAGCGACATTCCGACGGCGCCGAGCTGCCCGATAGCCGACGGCCAGGCAGTGAGGATCGCGATGTAGCCGCGACCTTCGGGTCCGAGCAGGCGGGCGCTGAGCGTTCCGCTCACGAGGACGCAGAGCTGAACGCCGATCGCCCCGCCCAGGTTGCGCGATATTGGGCCACGCCACAGTGCGGTGAGAAATCGTGATGCGAGCGAGATCATCGTCCATTGCGCGGCGTTCGCTGACGCGCGGCTACGTCCTGGAACACTTCGATCAGCTGCGGCGCAACGATGGACCAGTCAAAGCGCTGTGCGAATGCCTGACCGCTAGCGCTGAGTGCGGCCCTGCGCTGCGGGTCGTCGAGCAACGAACCTATGTCCGCGGCGATCTCCTCCACCGCGAGACCTGTTATGACGCCCGCGCCGGCCGCGCTGATCTGCACTGCCAAATTGACCTCGGTCGAGACCAGCACCGGGCAACCGGCGGCCATCGCCTCGACCACGGCGTTGCCGAAGTTCTCCGTGTGCGATGTCAGGGCCCACACGTCGGCAGCACCGAGAGCCTCGAGCTGATCCTCGCCGTAGACGGGGCCGACGAAGCGAACCCGGTGCTCGACTCCCGCGTCGCGAGCTGTGGCTAGCAGCTCGGGCGTCAGGTCCTCGTCGTCGGGGCCGGCAACCACGAGCATGCACTCACGACCCACGGCTGCTTGGGCGAAGGCACGGATCAGAAGGTCGATGCCCTTCTTGCGCGCGATCCTTCCTAGGAACAGCAACACGGGCCCGTCGTACTCCTGTAGCCAACCGCGCCGGAACGACTCGCCGGCACGACGTTCGGCGAACCGCGCCAGGTCGAGGCCATTCGGAACGATGACGTGGGGCGTGGCCGCGGTGATCTCCCCGGCGAGCTCCGCCTCGGCGTCGGTGGTGAAATGGATCGCCGAGGCCTTGGCGAGCATACGCCGCTGCCAGAGTGCGTTGTTGATTCGCTTGGGCAGCGGACTGTTGCGCATCAGCCACGGATCCAGTGCACCGTGCGGGGTGACGATGTACGGGACCCCGGCACGCAACGCTGTGGTGAACGCAGCGTACTGGGGGAACAGGTTCACCGAATGCACCGTCACGAGGTCGGCCTGGGGGATGTCGCGACGGAGCGCGGCCCACAGTCCCGGGGAGAAGCCAAACTCGTACGGCGGCCGCGTGCGAAAGACCCTGATCGGCACCTCAGCCGCGCCCTCCGGCAAGTCGTCAGGCGACAGACGTCGAAACGGTCGACTCGCCGCCGGCTGTGCGGCGTCGGTGGCGTATAGCACCCGCTGCACCGAGTGGCCCATGGCGCGTGTCCCTTGGACCAGCGTAACGGCAGGCCCGCCGGTGTTCCTCGCCAATGAAGGAACGACGCTCACGATCCGTAACGCCCGGACATTCGGGCCGTTGGTCGGTTCAGCGGAAAGGGTCAGCGATTCTCCAGTTCGGCGACCTTGAACGAGATGATCAGCTCATACCATGCCATCAGGAACGCATACTGCAGTCCCGGCCAGCCGTCGAGGATCGCACGTTTCCCGAAGTACCAGATCAGGAACCTCAGCATGGGCCGCCCGGGGAGCCGAACCCAGACCCGGCGAATGAGGCGGTTGCGAGAGGTGGGGTCTCGCACTGAGGCGAGCGCGAAAGACACAGGCTCGTCGCGCAGGCGTCGATACAGGTGCGCTTCCCAGATCGCGTACTTGTTGTGGCGATCGACCCATGGTCCGATGCCGCGGTAATCGTTGTGTAGTAGCGGCGTTTTCAGAAATCCTGTGGATCCTTCGAGAGTGAAGTGCTCGTGAATCTCGTTGTCGCCGGTACCCTCGAGGTGATGCATACCAAGATCCTCGATCGAGGCGAGTCTGTGGCGGAACAGGCGTAGATTCCAGTCGGGCCTGTAGCTGCGGAGCTCCTTCCCGCGGAAGAAGAACTCGCGGTCCATGTAATAGCCGTCGTGCATAGGAGTAGCGAGCACGCCGGCGATCTCTTTTCGCAGCTCCTCGGGGATGCGCTCGTCGCCGTCGAGGTACAAAGCCCAGTCATGCGAAAACGGCAAGTTGCGCAGCGACCACGCCTTCTTCTTGGGACCACCAAGCTGGTAGACGAACTGGATCACCGTGGCGCCGTGAGCCTCGGCGATCTCGATCGTGCCGTCAGTCGAGCCGGAGTCGACAACGAATATCTCAGATGCCCACTGGACACTCTCCAGCGCAGCAGTCAGGTTCACCTGCTCGTTGAGGACCGGCAACACCACCGTCACCGGCAGACCGGTGCTGTCGGATGAGGAGCTGGTCATTGCGGTCAGGTGCGTGGAGCGCGCTGGTCAACGTCACGCGGCGATACCAGCGCGTTGCCTGCGCGCATGGTAGCCCGACTTCGATCCCGCCACCTCCAGGAGGGCTTGCTCGAAGCGTTCCGCAAAACCGGCCTGCGTGAAGTGCCTCTCGGCGTAGTGCCGTGCCCGCGCTGCCCGTTCCCGGATCTCGCCGGCGACGCCGCACAGCCGTGCCAGCTCGCGCGGGAGCCCGTCGGCATCACTGGAATCGACCACCCAGCCGGCATCGGCCTCACGGACGATCCGGGCGACCTCGCCACCGGGATTGACGGCCGCGACCACCGGCAGACCATAGGCCATGAAGTTCATCAGCTTGGAGGGAATATTGAACTCCGAGCCCTCGTAGCGTTGCGTGACAAGACCGATATGAGCGCGGGCAAGCTCCTGCTCGAGCCGCTCGTCGTCGACGACCCCGAGCATCTCTACGCGGTTGGTCTTGATCTCCGCCCTGGCCTCATCCGCGGCCACGCCGGTGCCGGTAATCGTAAGTTGTGCCACGACATCAGGATGTGACTCGAAGGCGCGAACCAGTTCAGTCAGCCCCTGCGAATGCCCAATGTTGCCCATCGACAGGATCCGCAGCCGGCCGGTCTCCGTCCCCGGCTCGGCGAGGCGCTTCGGCACGCGCGTCGCAGCGTCGTAGATCAGCTCGATCTTCTCCTCTGGAACACCTTTTGCGCCCAGATTCTTGGTGAACGCGCGCGACAGGACCACGATCCGATCCGCGTTCTTGTACGCGGCCCGCTCTAGTTGCCGGGAGAGCCGGATCACCATCCCGTCGTCGTGCACCAGACCCGTCGCCATAGCTCCGTCAGGTAGAAGGTCGTGCAGCCACAGAACCCACGGAATCCGGCGTGAACGCACGTTCAGGATCGCAGGGAGCAGCGCGGGGAAGCACGGCGAGGTCGAGACGAGTACGTCGGGGCGTGGTAGGAACGGGGTCGCCGCTGTCTGCGCTGCAGTAAAGGTCAGCTCTTGCCGGTAACGAGCGGCCGCAGTCTGACGTCCCACCCAGAGCGGAAGCCTGAGCACGTCGATACCATCACGAACCTCGCGGTATGGAACGAGCCGGGTACCCCACTGGGGCTCCGGGTAGTGCGGATGCGCCGCCACAACCTCGACGTGGTGGCCTCGATCCCGCAAGCCCTTGGCCCAAACGGTGCTGACGATCCCGATTCCTGTCGGCTCAGGATCGTAGTTGTAACTCCACAGCTGAATCCTCAGCGGCCTGTCCATTTCATGAAACCAGAGCGTTGGATGCTCGAAGATGTTCGGCCGAGCGCGACTCCGAATGCGGCGGCCTGCGGAAAAGGAACTCTGCCTGAACCGCCTGGCCGTCGGCGCGTCTCGAGATTCCGCTCACGTTCGCGAGCCACAATCCGCGCGATGCGAGATACGAAACGACCTCATGCGCAAGCGGCTGCCCGTCGTACAGCTCGACAAACGACGTCTCAACCAAGATCTCATCGACGACGTCCAGCGAAGAACCGGCGCCCTTCAGCACATCCAGCTCGAAGCCCTGAACATCGATCTTGAGCAGGCAAGGTCTCGCGATGTCGCGGCTGAGATAGCGCTCGAGCCGATCGACTCTTACGGTCACCTGCCGCACCTCCTGTGTGCCCGGGAAGACATCGACTTGCTCCCGCCCGATCGGGAGCAGAGAAGAGGAATCGTCCTGCGCCGAAACGTGCAGGCTGGTGTGAACGGACGACGCCCCGAGTGCCAGGCCGTGGAGGTCGACACGGTCTGCGGGAAGTACCTGGCGGGCGACTCCGACGGCCTCGGGGAGCGGCTCGAAGCAGATTATCCGCGCATGTTGGAATCGCCAGAGCGCGAACAGGGCAAACTGCCCTCGCGATGCTCCTGCATCGACCACGGTCGCGAAATCGAATCCGAACGGCACCGAGGCATGTTCGAGTGATGGAAAGACACCGCTACGCAGCCCGCGATATGCGATCCGCCACGAGCGCGGATTGCGGAGCAGGCGGAGGACCTTCGTCGCGCGTACACGAGCAAGGTCGATTGCGGAGTGCACGATCGTCAGCTTCGCCCGCGAACCGCGGGGTCTCTTACCGACCCGCTCCGCACGGCCTCCCGAGAGTCGCGGGTGAGCTGGTCATGGATCCACGCATATGTCCTCTCGAGTCCGTCACGCAGCGACGTGCTGGGCTCCCACTCGACCTCGTCGAGAATCATGGTGTTGTCGCTGTTCCGGCCGTTCACGCCCTTCGGTGCGGTCAAATCGTACGTTCGCCGGCACGTGATCCCCGCGATCTCCTCGACGATCGTGACGAGCTGGTTGATACTCACCATCTCGCTGCTGCCAAGGTTGATCGGCTCGAGGATGTCCGAGTTCATGATTCCCCGAGTGCCAAAGACGCAGTCGTCGACGTACATGAAGCTCCGGGTCTGACTACCGTCTCCCCAGATCTCGATCTCGTGACGTCGTGACAGCTTTGCCTGCGCCACTTTGCGGCAGATCGCCGCCGGTGCCTTCTCGCGCCCGCCGGCCCAGGTACCGTTGGGGCCATAGACGTTGTGATACCGCGCGACGCGCGTCGTGACGCCGAAGTCCTCGCGAAAGTGCCGGCACATACGCTCGCTGAAGAGCTTCTCCCAACCGTATCCGTCCTCAGGCATGGCCGGGTAGGCATCGCACTCCTTCAGCCCGGGATTGTTGGGATCGGTCTGCTTGTCCGCTGCATAAACGCACGCCGACGAGGAGAAGAAGAAGCGATCCACATTACCGCGGCGTGCCGCCTCGAGCAGGTGCGTGTTGATCAGAACCGAGAGCATGCACAGCGCCTTGTTGTTCTCGATGAAGCCCATTCCGCCCATGTCAGCAGCAAGGTTGTAGACATGGCTTACGCCGGCGACGGCAATCTCGCAGTCCCGAGCCCGGGAGAGGTCGAGTTGGAGGTTCTCGGCGTCCATGTGTACCTGGTACCAGTCGCTGAGTGGCTTCACATCGACGGAGCGAACGGCGACGCCACTCGCCAGCAGGTCACCGACCAGGTGACCGCCGATGAAGCCACCCCCACCACCGACGAGAACCACGTCACCTTTTTTGAGAGCCGCTTCGCTCGCACGTCCTCGCCAGATGCTCATACCCCTCGCCTCCCTGCCACCACGCCGATCGTCCGCAGGAGGATAAACGTGTCCTCCCACAGCGACCAGTTGGCGACGTACATGTAGTCGAGTTTTGCCATCTCCCCGATCGGCAGCGTGTGGGAATGGGAGCCGAGGCTCTGCCAGGGCCCGGTGATCCCGGGCATCAGGTGGAGACGGTCCCGGTCGCGACCCACGATCCGGTTGTCCTCCTCGGCCACAAGTGGCCGAGGCCCGACGAGGCTCATCTCGCCTCGCAGGATGTTGAACAGCTGCGGAAGCTCGTCCGCCCGAGTGCGTCGTAGCCAGCGCCCACTTCGCGTCACGCGGGGATCTGCAGCGATCTTGAACAATCCGTCTCCGGCCTCGTTCAGCGAAAGCAGATCGACCTTCATCGCATCGGCGCCGTCGATCATCGAACGGAACTTGAGGATCTGAAAGCGCTGGCCATCGCGACCCACGCGGGTCTGCCGGAACAGAACAGGCCCCGGAGTGTCCAACTTGACCCAGATCGCGGTCGCCATCATTACCGGCGCGAGTACGACGGTCGCCACCGCCGCGAACAAGAGGTCGAACGCCCGTTTGATCGCCGCTGATGACCGCGAAAGCCCGAAATGCGGCAAACCCACGAGTGTGTAACCGCCGAACTGGTCCACCGTGCGACCGCCACCAAAGACAGCCATTAACCCCGGCAGCACGCTCACCCTGAGACCGGCCGCTCGCGAGCATCTGATCAGATCATCGGTCTGATCATCGGGCGCGCGTGGCTCCGGCGCGATGATGATGCGATGGGCATTCACGCGGGCCGCGAGCGCATGTAGCTCGCCTGCCGACCTCGGCAGCTCCTCCGTCCTGACCGCCCCGACGAGGTTAGTCCCCCTAACGTGGACCATCCGCTGACGAAGGTCGCCGAGGACAGTCAGGTCGCCCACGCCTAGGCACTGCTCCGGCGGTACAACACTGCAGCCGATCCGGCGCGCGCACACGCGTCCAACCGGCAGGAGGATCGCCATGAACACCGCGACGAGGCAGAAGAACGCTGAAGTTCCGTGGTGCCCACTCAGGAGTTCGTCGCGGGCGAAGTAGACGATCACGCCGCTCACCGCAGCGAGCTCGAGCAGCCTTGGCGTCTCCTGAAGCGTCGACTTTCGGAGCACGAGCTGGTCGCGGTCGTACAACCCTTGCAGCTTGGCGATGATGACTACGGCGAGCAGGACCAGCGCCACCGGCCACGTCAGCGTCGCATGGGTCAGAAGCGCCGCCAGAAACAAGGCGGTCAGCGCTGCCAGGCCATCCGCGACGGCCAATGAGCGACGCTGAATCCGCTCACGCGCCAGAATCGGGGTCAGGAGTCCGGAAGTGCCGCCTGGGGATTCGCCGGCCTTGACACGACGCGCAGTTCGGCCTACACGATCCGCGGTCCCCAACGGCCTCGCTCGGTGCGTGGTGCCGACGGTAACCTCAACGCTATCGGCGGTGTTAACCGCGGTTAGTGACCCCAACGTCTCGGATGACACCATTAGTCCTCTTTCCAGAGTTAAGGGTTACATCCGTGCGGGAGTCTTTCTCTGTCTCTGCGGACGCCCCGTGAGCAAGATTTGCTCGCCGCGCCTCTGTGGCGGCGGAGCATATCTTCACCCTGGGATCAGTACTTTGTCCCCATGTATGAGGATGGTCGCCGGACTTTTGGCCTCTGGTACTACCCCGATCGCCGCGTGACATGCAACGATCGCAGGGACAGACGTGCAGGGCCTCACCTATTCCTTGCTACCTCGTCTCCGTGGCGATGTCGATGTCGTCCATCACAGCAAACACAGCGCGGTTGACACCTTTCCGACATGGCGCTTCGATGTCAGGGTGCAAAGTGCCGTGAACCGCGGCGATAACAACTTCGCTCGCGTCTACGAGGAACATCTATGGATCGTCTACGGCTTTCTCGCCTACAGGCTTCGCGACCAGGCCGCCGCCGAGGACCTGACACAGGCGACGTTCGAACGTGCGTTGCGCGCATGGAGCCGCTTCGATCCACGAAAAGGGTCAGAGCGGACGTGGCTCCTTGCGATCGCCCGAAACCTCTTGATCGACCACCACCGTCGCGACCACTCGAGCCGGATCGAGATCGACGAAGGAATGCTGCCCGCCGTGGCTGGCCCGGAGGCCCGGCTCACGGCGTCGCACGAGATCGTCGAGGCTCTCAGCCGGCTCGGGGACAGGGACCGCGAGGTGATCGCGCTGCGCTTCGGCGGCGATCTCACAGGGCCCGAGATCGCCACGCTGCTAGGACTCACGCTCGCGAACGTCCAGCAGATCCTGTCGCGGTCGCTGCGAAAGCTGCGATCCATGCTCGACGACACCGGCTTCTCCGAGCTGAGTGGCAAAGCGCGCGCGAGATAAGGCTCCCTGATCACGCCGTCTGCGACCAGGTTAAGCTCGTCTGACCGCCAACCTGCGCCTGCAGCACAGCGGCTCCACCGAGTGTCAGCTTCGTCAAGAACACCTGGTGCGTCCTCACTTTCAGCCGCCGAACGACCACCCATTGCCCGGCCAGCTGCACCTCCACGGTCAGCACTCCCGCGGTCGGAGCACGTCCCCAGACCCATACGTGGCTCGAATTGATCCTCGAGGTCACGAACGGAAAGCTGACGGCCGTCGCGGACGGCTTCGGGCTACCGTCGAGGTAGAACAAGCCCCCCTGGGAGGTTGTCCCGTAGTTCGGTATCGGCGGGTCATCGACAATCTGCAACCACAGAACGGCGTCGACACCCTCGCGCCAGAGCACGTACATCGCCTGCTCGTACCACCGGGCCTGCTGCTGAACCGGAACACCGTTCGGATTTGGTGGCGAGCTATCCCAGGACATCTCGGTGACCCACAACGCCTTGGAACCGCGCGGCAGCACGCTGCCGGTGCGCTCGCCAGCCCGGAGCACGCGCGTGATCTTGTACATGTCGGGCACGGACACATCGTCTGCGTCGAGCGCCGGCTGAAGCGGGCCGCCGATGCTGTACGGGTGATGATCGATCCCATCGAAGTAGATGTCTGGGTCAGCGCAGTGGATCGACAGGAGCTCGGGGCTCAGGCAGAACAGCGACTGGTAGAACGTGACCGGGGAAATGCGCTGGCCGCCGGGCGGATCTCCGAACGGTGCCGTTCCCCCCAGAAGCACGAAGTTAGAGCTCGAGACGCCCTTGACCACCCGGTAGAAGTCGTCCTCCATCTGGCGGTACATCGCCGGACTCGCCGGCTTGAACCCACGACCGCTGCGCGTCCACTGGGGCGCCAGGTCGATGGAGAGGTTGGGCTCGTTCCAAGCCTGCCAATAGCGCACCCGCGGCAGGAACGTGGCCCGATCGCTCGGGTCGCGAAATCGTCCGGAGTACCGTCGCGCCGCCGCCTCGGCGAAGAGCGCCAGCTGGTTCGCACTGGGCCGCCACGATCCGGGAGCGGCGCTGCTCGGGCGGTGGGGCCCCTCGGCCCACGTCGGCGCATCCAAGATCGTCATTAGAACCTGTAGTCCATTCGCCGTCAGTTCGCGAACCGGTCCGTCGACCGATCTCCAGTTGTAACCGGCGCTGGCGGAGTTGTCCGCCTGAAAACCTGGAGGGCGCTTCACGGGAGCCACTTGTGCCCAGTTGACGTTCATGCGAACTATGCCGGCGCCCACCTCCAGCGCCCGGGTGATCCATGGCGCGCGGGTCGACGAAGTCCCCGCGACCAACGCGGGATCGGCGCTGAAGCCGATCGTCAGGCTGGGCGTCGCGTCTGCGCCAGACACGAGGTTCGCGAGCAGAAGCGCTGCCGCCACGATCGCGACCCAGAACGAGCGCATTTGGCTCACCGCCCTCATCAATGGGAGAGTACGTCGCGGTTGTCGGCGGGCTGACATCACGCGCATCTGTCGTGAAGTGAAGCTGGCTCGAGATCGTTCGGCTCGAGTCATGTCAGCCGAGGGGATACTCGCGCGTATGGATGCCGCAACGCCCAATAACGCGGCATAGCCGCTCGTCGCAGACCAACTCGGAGGAGTTGCCCATGTTCAAGAAGACGCTCGCCGTCGGCGCAGCGATGGCTGCGGTGGCGGCTATCGCAATGGTGCCGAGCGCGGCATTGGCCCAAAGCACCGTCGTCGTCGGCAAGTGCCCGACTGGAGTCTCAAACAAGACGTGTGTCTACAAGTGCCCGCCTGGAACCACGAACCTTGCGTATTGCGTGGCCTACAAGTGCCCACCCGGAGTCACGAACCTGGCGTACTGCACCAAGGTGACCCCCAATCCCTCGAAGATCGAACTCGCGAGCATTGTCGGCGTTGTAACGCACCGATACACGGGGGTGGTGCTCGCTTGCTTTGGCAACTTGGCCTGCAAGGGCACGTTAACCATCACGTACGGCGGGGCCGCCGTTGGCACAGCGTCGTACGATATCGGAAGCAACAGCGTTGGCACGGTCTACGTCAAGCTCTACAGATCCTTTGCCAAGACGTTGAAGAGCGACGGCAGCCTGACCGTCACGGCATCCGCCGATGACTACGCCGGACCCTCCTCCAAGGGCCCCATCACGCTGTACTACGTCTGACAAGACGCCCTCCCACGGGTCGCCGGCACGCGCCGGCGACCCGTGGTCGTCGTCTTGATCGCGTCGCCGCGGAAAAACGAGCCGTCGGCGCGGCACCGAGAATCCCCCAGCCACCCGCCACTCCGTTAGGCTCACCCTCATGGGGAAGAGCGCGGACAAGGCACGGCCATGAGCACGGGCGCGGTCAGCCCGCAGCACCCCGCCGTGCCCCTTCGGCACCGGCTCAACATTGACAAGATGACCCCCGAGCAGCTGGCCGCGTTCCGGGCGGCGATGAGCAGCGCGATGGGCATCTCCGATGAGCGCGGCTACAACTACCAGGCCGGCATCCATGGGCTGCCGCTGCCGATCTCGTGCGATGTCGCCCACGGGCGGCCGATCTTCCTGCCGTGGCACCGCGCCTATCTCTACTTCTTCGAGCTCGCGCTCCGCGATCAGCAGGCGGGCGTGACGCTGCCGTGGTGGGACTGGACGACTGATCGCCATATCCCCCACGCCTATAGCGAGCGCGACGCCGACGGCCACCCTAACCCGCTCTTCTGCGCGAAGGTCGATCCGATCGCGATCGAACAGGGCGCGCAGGGGGGCGACCGCAAGGGATCGCCGACCCGCCGCGAGCCGGGAGCCGACGGCGCCCCCCCGCTCCCGAGCCCGAAGGACATCCGCGACGTCCTTGCGCTCGGTGACTTTCTCGACTTCACCCACCAGCTCGAGCAGCTCCACAACAATGTGCATGTTTGGGTCGGCGGGCACATGGGCGACATCCCCTTCGCCGCCTTCGATCCCATCTTCTGGGCGCACCACGCGATGATCGACCGCGTCTGGCGCATGTGGCAGCTACGACATCCGTCCGCCGGCGTCCCTCACCGCCTGCTCGCTGAGGCGCTGCCGCCCTTCAACATGACGGTCCGCGAAACCCTCGACTCCAACACGCTGGGCTATGACTACGCGGTGCGCTCCGCCGGCGCTGCCGGGACCGGCTCTGGAACGGGAACGGTGTAGCCGTGAGCGTGTTCGTCTCTGAGCCGGTCCACAACCCCGCCGCCGCCGGCGAGCCAGAGTTCACGCGCGCGGACCTCGTCTTCTACGGCGTCGACCACTCCGGCCCCAGCTTCGAGGCGCGGATCTTCCTCAACAGTCCGGGCGCCGACCTGAGCACCCCCCGCGATCCGGAGGCCGGTTACGCCGGGTCGTTCACGATCTTCGGTCACGCAGGATGTGCCGGCGACGTCGGCCACTGTGACGTCCCCACCGGGGCGGCCGATCCGTTCGACGTCAGACCGCCGCACGCGCTGACGCCACAGACCAAGACCGTCATCATCACCGATGCGCTTCGCCTGGTCACGGACCCGGAGCTGACAATCACGATCGTTCCCGTCAAACCCGGCGCGCTCAGCGCGGAGCTCGTCGACACTCTGCAGTTCGACGAGTTCCGGCTCCTGACCTACCTGTAGCTCAGGAAGTGCCTAGCGGCAGCTCGTCCAGCACAAGGACGATCTTGCCCTCGCGCGCGAGGACCGAGAAGTGCCGTCGATCGAGAGTCATGACGCGCTTCTCCGAGCGCTCGGCGCATGCGATCACGCTGGCATCGGCGAAGCCGAGCGGGAGGTCGTCGTAGCCGCGGATGAGCTCGATGATTCGCGTGAAGTCCTGTTCGCCACAGTCGAGTGTGAAAGCTCCACTCGCGAGGTCCTCGAGGAAGCCCGTAAGCAC
>Ga0302326_10002672_pt1 | contig 43036 bp, 37 predicted proteins | sample Palsa_T0_3_FD_202264 | JGI IMG/M metagenome (GOLD analysis project Ga0302326, IMG submission 202264) | Peat permafrost microbial communities from Stordalen Mire near Abisko, Sweden - Palsa_T0_3 | ecosystem: Environmental > Terrestrial > Soil > Palsa > Peat permafrost | place: Sweden: Abisko...
GAGCTCATCACTGGGGAGGGCGGCTACGTCGTCCGCGTGGTGGCCACCGAGACGGGACGCAGCGCCCGCGGGGACGCGGTGGCCCGGGCCCTGGACAGGGCCATGGGCTGGGGTGCGGTCCGCAGTGGACGCTTCACCTTCCGCCAGGAGGGCGGCACCGTGCAGGTGCGCGGCGCCGGACTCGGCCACGGCCTCGGGCTGTGTCAGGCCGGAGCGGCGGCCCGCGCGGCCGGGGGCGAGACGTACGAGGCCATCCTCCGGCATTACTTTCCCCTCGCTTCGCTGCGCTGAAGGCACCCCGAGGCGTTTGCCCGGGAGGGCGCGCTCTTGAATTCGAGAGCAACAAGCGGGGCGCGGCCTTACGCCTCGGCGAGCAAGTCTCCTCCACACCAAGACAAGCGGGCGCCGCCCAAGAGGCCCGCCCGTCGCGGTACGAGGGAGAACGAGAATGCGCCTCTATGACTATGCAGCGTCGCAGAATGGCTACAAGGTCCGCCTCCTCCTGGCCCACCTGGGGCTTCCCTACGAGACGACGTGGGTGGACATTTTTGCTGGCGAGGCGCGGACGCCCGCCTTCCTCCGGATGAACGCGAGCGGCGAGGTGCCGGTGCTCGAGCCGCGGCCGGGCGTCTACATCCCCGAGTCCAACGCCATCCTCTATTACCTGGCCCAAGAAACGCCCTACTGGCCAGGCCACGCGCTCGCGCAGGCCCAGGCGCTGCGCTGGATGCTTTTCGAGCAGCACTCTCACCAGCCCAGCATCGCCACCCTGCGGCACTGGACGCTCACCGGGAAGCTTGGCCGCCACCCCGGCGTCGTCGCGCCCAAGCGCCGTCTGGGGGAGGCCGTCCTCCAGGCGATGCAAGAGCACCTCGCCGAGCACCCCTTCTTCGCCGGCGAGGCCTACTCCGTCGCGGACATCTCGCTCTACGCCTACACCCACCTGGCGCACGAGGGCGGCTTCGTGCTGGAAGGCTACCCGGCGGTGGTGGAGTGGCTGGCCCGCGTCAAGGCCCAGCCGGGCCACCTGGCGGAAGTCTTTCCCTATCCACCGAGCGCTTCTGGGTACTTGCCCGGCGAACGGACGGTGGCCTGAATGCAAGCCCTGGCAGGAGTCGACGTGGCGGCGAAGGACCTCGAGTCGGAGCGCTGCTGGCGGGCGGTCCTCGAGCGGGACCGTGCCTGGGACGGCCGCCTCGTCTATGCCGTGGAGACCACCACCGTCTATTGCCGCCCCTCGTGCGCCTCACGGCGCCCGCTGCGGAGGAATGTCCGCTTCTTTCCCTCCGCGGCCGAGGCCGAGCGCAAGGGGTACCGCGCCTGCCGGCGCTGTCGGCCACAGGAGACGCTGGCGCCGGCCGAAGCGGTGGTGGAGCGCGTCCGGGCACTCCTGTCGCAAGGCGCCGACTCCCCGCCGACGCTGAGCGAGCTGGCCCGGGCAGTGTCCTTGAGCCCGAGCCACCTCCAGCGCCTCTTCAAGCGTCACACCGGCCTCTCGCCCAAGGTCTACGTCGATGCCCGGAGATTCCAGAAGCTGAAGGTGGCGCTGCGCACGGAAGCCGGGGTGAGCACCGCCATCTACGCCGCGGGCTACCAGGCGCCAAGCCGCGCCTACGAGAAGACGCGTGAACGGCTGGGAATGACACCCTCGGCGTACCGCGCCCAGGGGGCCGGAGAGCGGGTGACGTATGCTGTGGCTGAGAGCTCGCTCGGCCGGACGCTGGTGGCCACGACGGCGCGCGGGGTGTGCCGGGTGGCCTTCGGCAGCTCGGAGGAGACGCTTCTGTCGGAGCTGCGCGCCGAGTACCCGAAGGCGGAGCTCATCGCGGCGAAGAGCGACGCGGAGCGCTGGGTGCAGGAGGTGGTGCGGGCCGTCGACGCGCCGTGGACGTCCCCCAGCGTCTCGCTGGACCTCCATGGGACGGCCTTCCAGCTGCGCGTGTGGAAGGCGCTCCAGGGGATTCCGGCGGGACGGACGAGCAGCTACCTCGACGTGGCAAAGAAGCTTCGCGCCCCCCGTGCAGTGCGCGCGGTGGCGCGCGCCATCGCCTCCAATGGCGTGGCCGTGCTCGTCCCCTGCCACCGCGTCGTCCGGAAAGACGGCTCCCTCGGCGGTTACCGCTGGGGTGCGGGCCGGAAGGCGCAGCTCCTCAAGGCGGAGACGCGCGTCCGCGAGCGGTAGTCCGGCGCCCCGGGGGCATGGAGTCTGTCCGCCAGACGATGCCCGGTTGTGCCACGAGAGCGGCGGACGGGCAACCGTGCGACGCTGGGGGCAGAGGATGCTGTCGCCCAGCAGGAGTCGCGGCTTCTGGATTGCGGTGGTGCTCACCGGCGTGGGCACCGGCGTGGCCGCGGCTGCGCTGACGAGACTCCTGCAGGTGGTGCAGCGCCTCGTCTGGGGCGGCAGTGGCGTCGACATTCTGGACACGGCGTCTCGGGCGGCGCCCAGCCGACATCTCGTGGCGCTCCTCGGCGCCGGACTCCTGGTCGGGGCAGGACAGCTTCTCCTCACCCGTCTCTCGAGTGGCAACGGCATCGACATCACCGCGGCCATTTGGTTCACCTCCGGGCGCCTGCCGGCGCTGCGGACGCTTGGCTCGGCCACCCTGTCGGTGGTCATCGTGGGCATGGGCGCCGCCCTCGGGCGAGAGGGTGCGCCGAAGCAGGCCGGCGCTGTCCTGGCCAACACCCTGTCTGACAGGGCACGGCTCTCCGACGAGGAGCGCCGCCTCCTGGTGGCCTGTGGCGCCGGCGCAGGGATGGCCGCGGCCTATGGCGTCCCCTTGGGCGGTGCGCTGTTTGCGCTTGAGGTCCTGCGGGGCGCCCTGGCCCTGCGCTTCGTCCTTCCGGCCCTGGTGACATCCCTGGTGGCGACGGGCGTCTCCTGGGAGTTTCTCCCGGACGCGCCGACGTACCGCCTCCCGGACTACCGGGCATCGCTTTCCAGCACTGCCTGGGCCCTGCTTGCCGGGCCCGTCGTGGGCCTCGTCTCGGTGCTCTACGTGCGTTCCGTCGCCTGGGCGAATGGCCACAAGCCAGAGGGCTGGCGCCGCGTCCTGGCCCCGGTGGTGGCCCTCGGACTTTTGGGCGCGGTGTCCATCCCGTTCCCCCAGCTTCTCGGGAACGGGCGTGACGTCGCGCAGCTGGCCTTCGTCGGTGAGCTCGCCGCGCCCCTCCTCCTCGCGCTCGTGTTTCTGCGGCCCGCGGCCACTGTCCTCTGCCTTGGAAGTGGCGCGCCTGGCGGCCTCTTCACGCCCTCGCTGGCGCTGGGCGCGCTTCTCGGCGGGGTGCTGGGCCTGCCCTGGGCGTGGCTCTGGCCGGGTGTGCCACCGGGGCTCTTCGCGTTGATGGGGGCGGCAGCGATGCTCGCGGCCAGCACCCAGGGCCCCATCTCCAGCGTTGTCCTGGTCATGGAATTGACGGGTTTTTCGCGCGTGGCCGTCGTTCCGCTCCTGCTTGCGGTGGCGACGGCGACGCTCGTCGCCCGCAGCATCGAGCCGAGGTCGATTTACGACGCCCGGCTCACCGACGCCCAGGTGCGCGCTCGCCAGGAGGCGCGCGAGCACGCCGCCGAAGAGGTTCCGCCAAACATCACGGCCTGAAGCGTCTCGGGAGAGCCTTGGCCAGCTACCTGGCCTTGAAGGAGAGCTCGGTGCCGCGCTTGATGGGAATGGACATCGAGCGGAACCCGTTGGCAGGGTCTCGCACGTAGTCCAGGTAGTCCTCCTCGCCGTTGTCATTCATCACCAGGCCACCGACTCGTACCTGGGGACCGACGACGTCCATCACCTGGCGTGCCAGCGAGGGGCCAGACTCCGTGGGCCAGCCGTCGATGAGGACGAAGTCCACCGGGCCGCCGAGGTCGCGCAGCGTCGTTCGCGCGTCGCCCTCCCGGATGTCCACCCAGTCGGCCAGGCCTGCCTCCTCGAGGTTGTGGCGGGCCACGGCGACCTTCTGCGGTACGAGCTCCGCGCCGATGACGATGCCGCCGCCGTTGTCTCGAATGGCGCTCGCGAAATAAAGCGTCGACAAGCCGACGGAGGTCGCGAACTCGACGACGCGCCGCGCCTGGATGGCCCGACAAAGGAGGTAGATGAGCTCCCCCTGCTCGGGGTGGATGGAGAAGCCGTAGTCGCCGTAGAGGTGCGGGTTTCGGTCGCCGCTCGCGCGAGGCCCGCCATTCTCCGGCCGGCGGCGGTCCGCCTGAAGCCTGGCGATGACGTCCTGGACGCGCGTGTCCTGGATGGGGCTGGTGGCCGCTGACATGGGTGTTTGCTTCCTTGGTCGAGTGTGAGTGGCTGGCGGAGGCGAGGCCTCATCCCTTGGCCAGCAGCTCGTAGAGTTGCCGGCGCGCCTCGAGGAGGATGGCCTTGGCCCGCCCACGCTGGGTGTCGTCCCCGGCCGCGCTGACTTGCTTGGCAGCGAGGCGCACCTCGTGGACTGTCTCGCGAAGGCCCTGCGTGCCATCGTCGTGGTCGGACTCCCAGGGCATCGCCTCGCCGCGCTTGGTGCGTTCGGCGGCCTCCGCCCTCCCCGTGGACGTCAACGCGTAGATGCGCTTTCCATCACGGTCTTCTCCGACGACGAGGCCTTCGTCCGAGAGAAGCTGGAGGGTGGGGTAGATGGAGCCCGGGCTCGGCCGCCAGGCGCCGCTGCTTCGGCGCTCCAGGCGCAGCCCGAGCTCGTAGCCGTGCGTCGGTCCTTCGGTGAGGGCGACGACGAGCGCCGCGCGGACGTCGCCGTGCCGCAGCCGGCGACGGCCTCCCCAGGCTTCGGAGTCTCTTTCGCCGCGTTCGTGTCGTCCGTGCTCGCGTCGGTGGTGATGGTTTCGTGTCATATCACGATACATCGTAATGGGTCGTGACCGGTTGGGTCAAGGGCATTGGTTGCCGCGACCCCGGACCGCCTCGGGTTTCCTCACATGCCGAGGCTGGAGGCCGAGTACTTGAAGCGGAGCCGCTCCATGGTGTGGTCCGAAAGGGAGGTCAGGCCTTCGAGCTCGGCCAGGCTCTCGCGCTGAAGCCTCAACTCGCGCTCAAGGCGTGCCTTGACCGCCGGGGACTCCTCCGGTCCGCCCCGACTTCCGAAGCCCTCGACCGTGTCATACGCGGCCTGGGCGGCCGCGACCGCGTGGCGGACCTCGCCATCGCCGGCGCAGGCGAGCGCTCCACCCACTGCCTCGGCGGCATCCAGCGCCACCGACGTCAGCGTCGACGTGAAGGAGTCCTCGCTGTCCGGCGCCTGCGCCTGGATGTTCTTCCGGGCAGTCTCGAGCTCGAGTCGCCCGGGCGGCCGTCCGTTGACGCCTCTCCAGGCCAGGTCGAGCCCCAACCGAAGCACGGTTGCATCGCCCCAGCCTGACTCCTTTTGGAATGCCTTGTAGTGCGGCAAGAGCCTCTCCGCCGTGAGGCAAGCAAAGGCCGTCCGGCGCTCCTTGCTCAGTCTCCGCAAGGACTTCTCGGTGTCCCGTAGCTCGGCCACCACGCGAACGCCTCCAATCCGGCCGCCCGTTTCGCGGCTTCCCTGCGGAAGCTCGTCCTCCGAACGTCGTCTCCTACTGGACCGTGGCCGCGACGCCGGTCGGCGCGTGGACATAGGCGAGTGACGACATGACATCGACGGCATTCCCGCTGGTGGACTTACCTGCGAGGCTCGCTGCAGGACGTCCGGGCGCTTCAATCGCGCTGACGACGTCGGCGTATGTGTACTGCGGGTTGTACGCGCGCAGCAGAGTGGCGACCCCCGCAACTGCGGGCGATGCCATCGACGTACCATTCAAGACGTTGTAGCTCGTGGAGTTTAGGGCGAGCGCAGCGACGGTGAGGCCGCAGACAGCGACGCCTCGCGCTGCAGGCCCAGCACCGGACAACAGCTGGAACTCCAAGTTGCAGCTCGCGCTGATGCAACTCGAGATGTCGAAGGAAAGGGTCACGAAATCCGACGTCGTGATGCCACTGAGTTCAAACAACGTGCTGGTACCCGCGACACCCCGAAAGTCGTCATCGGTTGAGAGGTCGACATCAGCAGAAAACCGCAGCGTCGCGACGTCTGCACCGGCGAGATTGAAGGCCTTGAACGCCTCGTCGTCGGTGTTGGTGTTGTACACGCCGGTGGGGTAACCCACGGGGTTGACCAGGCACGAGATGCCGGAGGGCAGGACGGTTGTCGAGGAGGCCCATCCGCCCCCGCTGCCGGCGGTGGTGCTGCTTCCACTCCACCCTGCATCGAACGACTCCTGGCCGCCGGCGCTTGTTCCCGGCCAAGTGCTTTGAATATTCGTCCCCGGAGCGCCGACGTCCACGCTTGTCAGGCCGTAATTCGAGAAGCTGGCCAGCTCAAAGCTCTGGTCAAGCGCCGCGACGCAAACCAGGTTCGGCTGGGTGAAGTTGCATGGGTAGATGCCGGTGGCGCCGCTGTCGTTGTCCGCGCCATCGTTCCCGGCTGCGACCACCACGACAACGTCGGCGCTCTGGGCGGCCGTGATGGCGTCGCTGTAGGCCTGGTCGAAGGGCCGTTTACCGCCCAAGCTCATGTTGATGACCTTGGCGCCGTTGGTGACGGCGAAGTCGACGCCCTGGATGATGGTCGCGGTCGTCCCCCGACCCGTCGCGTCGAGCACTCGCACGGCCATGATGCTCGCTTTCCAGCAGATGCCGGTGACCCCCGTCGCATTGTTGCCGACAGCACCGATGGTGCCCGCGACATGCGTGCCGTGGCCGTTGAGGTCCATCGGGTCGGTGTTGTCGTTGATGTAGTTGTAGCCATGCAGAGGGAAGGCTGGACCTCCATTCCACATGTTGGAGGACAGGTCCTCCTGGTTGTAGCTGACACCTGAGTCGACGACTGCCACCACGACGCCACTGCAGTCGGTGATGTAGTCCCAGGCCTTCTCGATGTTCATATCCGCACCAACGGTGCCAGGATTGTCGGTCGTGTAGCTCAGGGAGGACCCCGGCGGTTGGGTGAAGGCATCGGTGACGGTTTGGCCCCTATTTCTTAGGCCCCAGAGCTGGCCGTACAACGGGTCGTTCGGAACAGCGGCGGCGAGGTAAATGTAGTTCGGTTGCGCGTCCTCGACGGCGGCGTCTTTCCGGTAGACCGCGACGGCCTCCTCCACCGGAGTGCCCACCCCAAGCTGGATGTGGGTCCAGTGCAGGGGAAGCTCGCTCCGGATTGAATGCCCATGCCCCGCGACAAGGGCCTCTCGGATTTGCTGGCTCACGGTGGACTTGAATCTGACGAGCACTTCGCGCGGCATGTACGTCCCGGAGGCGCCGGGCATGGAGGCCGACGGGAGGCCAGCTGCCACCGCCAGCGCTGGGACGGCGAGAGCACCGAGGCACAAAGCGAGGACGACAGCGCGTGACGACATGGACTTCTCCCGCTCGCCCTATGGAACGCTGACTTGGATTGACTGCGAAGGCGCGCTCAGAGTTCCAGTCGTGCCTCCCTGCGCATCAAGCGCTGCGTAAGCGCGCACGGTGACGGTGTGGCTTCCGCCGGGCAGTCTCGCGGTCGCGGAGGTGGGGGCCGCGGTCCCAGACACGTAGGGGACGTTGATGGTGGGTTGCCCGGTGATGAAGACCTGGTAGCCACCTCCCGCCTTGTTGACGCCGCTCTCGCGGTTGGGCGCCCAGGTAATGCTGACGAGATGACTGCTGCAGGTGCCCTGTGCCGAGTCACAGCTAAGGCCCCCAGGGCAGCTGACCGCGGTGGACCAGGCGAGACAACCGTTTGCAAGAGCAGCGCAGGTTTGGAGCTGTGCACCGGAACACTGTGTCGCACCTGACGAGGAGCAGGTGTTGGTGCAAGAGGGACTGCCGCTACTGCATGCGGACTCCGCGCCGAGCAGCATGATGGCGACCAGGAGGACGGCTTTCTTCATCGGCTCCGCCCCGCGGTGTGCCGACGGTACCGGAGTTGGACGAGCCATAGCAAAGTCCGGACTTTCGGACAGGGGATGACGCCAACTGTGTGCGAGCTACTCGCGGCGTAGCAGCACCCAGCCGCGGGCCTCACCCGCCTCCTGCCACGGAGTGGGCAGCGGGCCCGAGGGCATCAGGTGCTTTTCCACGAGCGCCAGCCGCGCCCCCCGGTCCCCGTCCTCGTGAAGCGTGCTCTCCATGAAGGGCTCGAGCTGCCGCTCCGCGGCGAGGATGGCCACCATGCGCCAGTGCGGCGGGTCGGACACCACGAGGACGGTGTCTCCCGGTGTCAGGCGGTCGAAGTCGGCCCGGAATTCCGCGGCCGGGACACAAGGCCTCCACAACAGGGCGCCGCCTCGGAGCGCGTCGAAGGCCACACAGGCAAGTGCCACCACCAGAATCGCGCCAAGCCCGAGGCGCCGCCGGCGCTCCGTCGAATGCACGGGACGCAAGAAGGGCGTCGCGCCGGCTCCGGCCAGGAGGGCCAGCACCGGGTAGGCCACCAGGGCGTGGTGCCAGACTTTGCGCTCCGGGAGCGCCAGGCCGATGAGCATGACGAGCGCGCACAGGGCGAGCCGCTGTGCCACCTGCGGCGTCGGAGGAGTTTGCGCGTCAAGCCGCTTCGGCCAGGCGAAGCTCCGGGCCACGCCCAGGGCCACCAGCGGAAGCCCCGGCCAAAACCGGCCGGCGACGGTGGCGAGGGGAAACCACGGCGGCTCGATGCCATCGAAGCGCTCTCCGGTGGCGGACTCGAAGAGCTGCACCTCGACGTAGCCCCTCCACCAGCTTCCGCTGCCAAAGGCCCTGTCCGCGAGAAGGAAGGAGGCGACGGGCAGCGTCGCGAGCAGCGTCAGGCCTACGGCCGTGGCCGCCCAGCGCGCGCTGCGATGCTCCCACGCCACGGCCAGCCCCGCAGCGAGGAAGGGGAGCAGGCCAAAGGGACCCTTCACCAGGGACGCGAGCGCGGCGAGGAGGGCCCCGAGGAGCCATCGCCGCAGGGTGGGAGGAAAGGCCAGCACCGGGGCGAGTGAGGCGACGACGAGGAGAAGCAAGAGCGGGTCGAGCCGCTCGCGGCCTCCGTAGATGATGAAGGACTCGGTGGTGGCCAGAACGAGGACAGTGAGGGTGCCCATCGTCCATCCGCCGAGGCGTCGGCCCACGAAGGCGAGGAGCACCAGCGTCCCCAGCGTGAAGAGGCTGGCCAGGGGTGCCAGCGTCCGCTCTCCGCCGAGACGGATGGCCACCGCGAAGGGCCACAGCCCGAAAGGGAGGTGCTCGCGGAAATGGGGGTGGACATCCGCGAGGTAGCGCAAATCGAGCCAGCGTCCGTCCTGCACCATGTGACGTGCCACCACCTGGTACAGCTGGGCGTCGGTGTCGTCGACGTGGCCCATCCACGGAGCGACGAGTACCGCCGCGGCCAGCACCAAGGCGAGCCCCGCCGCCGTCGGCCCGGGGTGCGACAGGAGACGGGCGCTCACTCCCGTCGCAGCTCGGCGAGCCGTCCCTTTGTCCCCGGCCAGGACTTCTCCGGCATCCGCTCGATGATGTCGCTCACCGTGTCGAGCAGCGTCTGGTGCGGGTCACGGGCTCGGAAGCCGAGGTGCCGCTCGGCCTTGCTGCTGTCCACCCAGAACCAGTGCTCCGCGATGTCCACGCTGGCCGAATCCACCGCCGGCTCGCGACCGCGGGCCTTGGCCCACTTCTCGAGCAGCTGGGCACCGAAGACATTCACCTTCGACGGGAGCCGCAGCCTCGGCGCCGCGACACCGCTCAGGCGCTCCAGCCGGTGGAAGAACTCGGCCATGGAGAGATTCACGCCCATGAGGTGTTTCCCGTACAGCTCTCCCCGCGTCAGCGCCGCGACGAAGGCAGCGGCCACGTCGCGCACGTCGACGAAGCTCATTCCCCCGTTGGGCATCGCCGGCAAGTCCCGCTGCAGGAATTTCACCACCGTCCAGGTGGAGGAGAGGCGCGCGTCCCCGGGGCCGAGGAGCAGGCTCGGGTTGCACACCACGAGGGGGATGGTGTGCTTTCGGCAGAAGTCGATGGTGAGGCGCTCCTCGTAAAGCTTGGAGAGGTAGTAGGGCCAGCGGCCGATGATGTCGAGCGGCGCGGTGTCCTCCTCGGTGGCGGTGCGCTCGGTGGAAGAGACCGCGGTGGTGCCGCTGGTGGAGGCGAGCACGAGCCGCCCGATGCCGCCGTTGGCGCGGATCTCCTCGAGGAGGCCCCGCGTCGCGTCCACGTGCAGCTGGTACATCGACCGGCCGTCCTTGGGGTCGAACGACACGCGTCCGGCCAGGTGCAGGAGCGCATCCATCCCGGAGAGTGCCTGGCGGGTGGCCTGCGGCTGCTCCAGGTCGAGCGCCTGGAATTCACCACAGGCGAGGAGCGCCGCCGCAGGAGGGCTCCGGCCCACCATCCGGACGCGGTGTCCAGCCTCGGCCAGCCTCTGGACCACCGCGGCGCCGAGAAAGCCGGTGGCGCCGGTGACCAGGACGTTCACGACTCGGAGCCTCCACCACTCGAGCGCCGCGGGCTGGGGGCGGCGAGCAACTCGGCGTTGGCCTCGAGGTCGAAGACGGTGTGGTTGAGAAGGGCCCGCACCGCCTGCTCGGCAATGCGCGTCACCATCCGGTAGCTCTCGCTCCGGGCCATGCCCTCGGCGCGGCGCTTCAGCTCGCTCACCAGGAGCGGCGGACCGATGCGGACCGCGAGCGGCTTGCGCTTGGGAAGCATGGCCCCCTTGGGAAGGGCCTCGTGCGTCCCCTCGATGTACAGAGGAAGGATGTCCACACCGTAGGTGAGCGACAGGTAGCCCAGCGTCGGCTTGAAGTCCTGAAGAACGCCATTCACCGAGCGGGTGCCCTCCGGGAAGATGAGCAGGTGGTAGCCCTGGTGCAGCGCCTCGCCGGCCAGGCGAAGCGATTCGCGGAGGCTCCCATGCCGGTCCATGGGGATGAGGTTGGTGAAGTTCTCGAAGTAGGCGCGCTTGATGGGCGTGTCGAAGAAGTAGTCGCGCGCCGCCAGGGCCGCCAGGCGTTCGCCCTGCTCGCCGAGGACCGTCTTCACCAGCCCCATGTCCAGGTGACTGGTGTGGTTGGCGATGACCAGGACGTTGCGGTTCTGCGGGATGAAGGCCTGGCCGGTGACGTGGACGTCGAAGACGCCGCCGTAGAGCACCTTCTGGCCGAAGGACAGAAGGCTTCGTCCGAGCGTCGCCACCGGCCCAGGGACGGGAATCTCCCGCTCCACGGCGCTCTCGGACGCGCCCGCGTCCTCCGCCGACTCGCGTTCCCGGAGCCAGCGTCCGGAGCTGGCCACCAGCCGTCGGAGGTCGTCCACCGTCTGGAGCCCGGTCAAGTCATTCACTTCCCGGACGGGGACGCCCGCGGTCTCCAGGGCCACCGAGAGCTCGGTGAGCAGCAAGGAGTCGAAGCCCAAGTCCGCCACCAGGCGCGAGGCCCCGGTGACGTCCGCCGCTGGACGGCCCACCACCTCGGCCACCAGGACTTCCAGCCAGCCGGTGTTTCCCGGCGTGGCCCGGGCCCGCTCGCCGCTGGAGGCCAGCTTCTCCAGCCGCTGCAGCTCGCTCAGTACTTCCGGGCGCCTCACCTTCCTCGTGGTGGTGCGCGGGAGCTCACCGTCCCAGAAGCGAAGCACCTTCACCCGCCGGTAGAAGGGGAGGTCGGCGGAGATGGCCCGGAAGTGCTCCTCGAGCTCGCTGCGCACGTCCTCGCGTCGCCTCTCCTTGTAGTCCGGGACGCAGAGGCAAGCGACGCGCTCCCCGACGCTGTCATCCGGGAGGCCGACGATGGACAGCTCCTTCACATGGGCGTGCGCCCCGTAGAGGTCCTCCAGCTCGTCGGGGTAAACGTTTTTCCCGCTGGCGTCGATGATGACGTCCTTCTTGCGGCCGAGGAGCATGAGCCGCCCCTCCTCATCGAGCCGTCCCATGTCACCGGTGCGCAACCAGCCGTCCACCAGGGTGGCGTCGGTGGCCTCGGTGTCCCCGAAGTAACCGGCCATGACGCTGGGACCCCGGGCGCAGACCTCGCCCACCCCCTCGGCGTTGGGCTCGTGGATGCGGAGCTCGATGCCGGGCAGGGCCTTCCCCACCGTGCCCACCTGACGCCGGTTTCCGGCGGCGGAGACGGTGAGCACCGGCGCGGCCTCGGTGAGGCCGTAGCCCTCGGCCAAATCAAACCCCAGCGCGTGGAAGGCCTGGTGGACGTCGTCGGGAAGCGCCGAGCCGCCACTGACGAGGAATTTGATGCGTCCGCCGAAGCGCCGATGGATGGGCCAGAAGAGCAGCTTGCCGAGGTTGATGTTGCGCCGGTTCCGGAGCTCGGCATGCGCGCTCATCAACCCGCGGATGGCCTGTTCCACCAGGGCCGGCTTGGCGGCGAATTCCTGCGTCATCTTTCGGTGCAGGAGCGACCACAGCGCCGGCACGCCCACCATGGCGGTTATCCGGCCCGTCTCGAAGACGTCGCCCAGCCGGTCCGTGGTGAGCTCGTCGAGGTACGTAATCTCCGCCCCGCGGCTCAAGGGGGTGAGCAGCCCGGCGGAGAACTCGAAGGTGTGGTGCAGCGGCAACACCGAGAGCAGCCCATCCCCGACGCCGAAGTCGAACGAGCCGGCCAGCTTCGGGACGAGGGACGCGAAATTCCGGTGGGTGAGCATCACCCCCTTCGGCTGCCCGGTGGTGCCGCTGGTGAAGATGAGGGAGGCGACGTCGTCGGGGGACACCAGCTTCGGCAGCGCGGCGATGCGGTCCGGGGCGGTGTCGTCCCCCTCCATGGCCTGGGCCAGGGTGAAGACTTGCGTCTGGAGCCCGGCCGAGGCCAGCGCCCGCCACAGCCCGGGGAGGTCTCGCGCCGCCTCCTCGGAGAGCAGCACCGCCCGGGCCTCCGCCCGGCGGGCGATGTTGATGACCTCGGCCTCGCTCGAGGCCGCGTCGACGGGGACGACGGTGGCCCCGGCCTTGAGAATTCCGAAGTAGGCGAAGGCCCACTCCGGCCGGTTCTCGCTGGCGAGGAGGACGCGGGACCCCTGCTGGACGCCGGCGCGCACGAGGAAGCTGCCCACCCGGGCCACCCAGCGGGCCGTCTCCCCGTAGGTGAAGCGCTCCTCGCGCTCCCCCTCCACGAGGCGGAAGGCCACCCGGTGACGGTGGGCCCGCACCGAGGCGTCGAAGAGCTCCAGCAAGTCGCGGTGGGCATGGATGGCGGTGCGGCGCTCGCGCTCCTCCTCCAGGGTGGGGAACACCCACTTCTCCAGCCCGGGGAGGTGGACCTCGAGGAAGTAGTGGCGCCAGTCGATGGACTCCGGGTCCCAGGCCAGCCGGGCCGCGTCCTCGGGCAGAAGGCTCGCGTGGACGGAGCGCGTGTTGTCGCACCGGAAGACGTAGTGGTTGTCCCAGATGAAGGGGAGGAAGAGGTCCACCAGGTTGGAGAAGGAGGCGGCCTGCTCCTCGACGTCGAGGAGACGGGCCTGGGCCCGCTCCATGAGCGCCGAGACGCGGGGCGCTCCCCAGCCGGGCTGCATCTGGTCCAGCGCCTCGCGCAAGAGCCGCGCTCCGGTGGCGAAGAGGGGAGTGGACCGCAGCTGGAAGGCCCGCTTACTGACGGCCGTCGGCTCGAGCCGGCTCTGCACCTCGTTCCACAGCTTGCTGCCCGTGGACTTGTTGCGGAAGAGCCGCCGCCGGTAGAGCCCCACCAGCTCCGAGGAGCGGGCGGCGTACAGGGGATTCACATCGCCGGAGGCCTGGTGGTAGACGCGGCGCTCCCGCGTGGTCATGGTGTGCGCGGTGATGGCGATGAGCGAGCCGGCCACCAAGTCCACCGGCACCATGTCGAGGATGGTGCGCTCCCCGGTGGGAAGGGCGCGCTGCCCCTTCAACCCGGCATAGGCCAGAGGCGCCGAGGTGGTGAAGCCCTCGTTCCACCCCGGGAAGGGGTAGCGCAGCGCGCTCTCCACGATGCTCGGGCGGACGATGGCGTAGCGCAGCTCCGCCGTGCCGGCCATCACCTGCTCCCCGAGCGACTTGGTATAGGTATAGGTGTTGGGCCAACCCCACTGGCGTGCGCGCTCCATGCCCGCGTCCACCAGCTTCTGGGTGAGCCACAGCTTGCGCTCCCGTCCCACCGCCAGCCGGAGGGACTTCTCCTCCCGTGGGTCCCGGCCGTCCTGCTCCAGGCGCTCGATGGCCCGCTTGCGGAAGACGGCGGTGAGCGCCGCGTCCTCGGCCTTGCTTCGCAGCCGGGCCACCTCGTCGCGGCAGTCGGTGAGCTCCCGCTCCAGCGAGAAGTCGCGCCCGCCCAGCTCCCCTCGCCTCGGGAAATAGCCGACCAGCTCCTCGTCCTCGAAGACGAGGCCGGAGCGATTGCCTGCCACGAAGGCGGTGGAGACGTGCACCAGTGGCGCGTCCAGGCGCAGCGCGAGGTTCACCGCATTCTGGACGCCGTGGGTGTTGACCTTGAGGCCCACCTCCAGCGAGGGGTTGAAGGAGACCAGGCCAGCGCAGTTGAGGACGGCACCCACCGACCCGCGCAGGGACTCCACCGTCTCCGCGCCCAGGCCAAACCAGGGCTCGGTGACGTCGCCCTCCAGCACCTGGACGCGCGAGCGGACGAAGGCCTCGGCGCCCGCCTCGCCCAGCTCCTCGCGCAAGGGGCGGAAGGCCTCTCCCGGGAAGAGCTTGTCGAAGAAGCGGGACTCGGCGGAAGCCGAGGAGCCGCGCCGCACCACCACCGAGACGCGGGCCAGGGCTCGCCCGTAGCGGTGCAGCAGCATGGAGAGCGCCACCTTGCCGACGAAACCCGTGCTGCCGGCGAACAGCAGGTGCCGGCCGGTGAATGCCTGGGTGACGTCGAGTGAGGCGCGTTCGGCCATGGCGTTGCCTAGAGGCGGACGTCAGTCTGGAGAATGGGAGCCGATTTCACCAGGGTGATGGAGGCGCTGCGCCCGGTGGCACCGCGGGCCAGGTCGATGGCCTCGGCTAGGGTGTCGGTGCGCTCCCACCCCAGGAGCTCCGGGACGTGGTTGTTCTCGGCGCCGGCGACGATGACTTTGCCGACGTGCTGACGGCCATTCTCGCCCCAGTACCACATGTAGAAGGGGTGGGCGCCGTGGTAGGCGTTCCCCTTCCGGTAGAGGTGGACGTAGGAGGGGTTGGTGGCGAATTCCTGCTCGTACTTGTGCTCGAGCACCATGGCGTCGCGCGTCTCGGGGAGCAGCCGGTTGAAGAACTCGATGTAGCTCGGGTGGTGCTCCGGGTCGAACTCGTCGTAGGCCGGGTGGCAGAGGATGATGACGCCCCCCTTCTTCACCAGGGGGATGCCCCGGTTGAGGTTGAAGAGGTAGCCGAGCCCCATCACCTGGACCAGGAGTGGGTTGAGGATGGAGTTGACGTTGTAGGGAGAGATGTAGGGCACGCCCCAGATGACGATGTCGCTCTGGCCCTGCACCGGCACGCTGTACTGGCGCCAGCAGGCCTCGAGCGTCTTCTCGTGGCAGGCCTCGGTCGCCCCGGCGTTGACGGCGATGATGTCGTAGGGCGCGGGGATGGACATCATCATCTTGCGCTTGGCGACTCTCGGAAGCTTGGACAGGGTGTAGCGCAGGGCCTGGAACTTGAGCCGGTCCATCTCGGTGAAGTCTTCCTCGCGCTTGCCGAGAAAGCCGGTGGGCCCGTCGAACATCCGGTTGTTGAGCACCGTCTCGATGTGGAACACCTTGAGGTGCTGGTCGATGACGCGGCCGATGCGGTCGGTGCTGCGGTGGAGCGCGCTGGTGCTCGGCTCCATGTAGCTCTCCGAGTCGCGGATGGTCTTCGGGTTGTGGTGCGCCCTGAGCGAGGCGTAGTTGGACAGGCCCGTGCCCACCGACTTGTGCCCTCCATCCATCGGGACGAGGTTGATGTTGACGTAGATGAGGAGGTCGCTCTCCGCGGCGCGGCGGTTGAGCGCCACCACCTCCCCGTGAGCGGTCCGCTCCAGCTCCACAATCCCGTCCGGGTCCTCGGCGTCGTGGTTGTAGTAGCGGTCCGGATGGAAGGCGGTAAAAATCTTGTCCCCCACCATCCGCTTCATCTCGGCGTCGGTCATTCGACGGTGCAGCGCGGTGGCGACGATGAGGTGCACGTCGTCGACGCCCGAGTCGGCGAGCAGCTCGAGGACAATCTCCAGCACCGTCTGCCGCGCATCGGGGGTGACCATGGGCGGCAAGGGGAGCGAGATGTCGTCCAGGGCGATGGTGACCTTCATCCCCGGCCGCAGGAGGGCATGGAGCGGCTCCATGCCCTCCGGGTGGTTGAGCGCCCAGCGGATGGCGGCCTTGGGGTTGGGGACGCCCTGCAGCGGCGAGCGGGCGAACACCACCCGTGTCCCGAGGGGGAGGTCCTCGAGGAGGAAGTCCTCGCCGGAGAAGATGACGCGCGGCGGGCTGCCCTTCTCCGTCACCACCACCTGGTTGGTCTCGTCGTAGAGCCGCTTCAATGTCTTCAGCGGACGCATGTCACCTCAAATCCAGGACGGGCCAGTGGTAGGCGCGGGCGATGGACCGTAGCCGGACGTCGGGATTGACGGCCGTGGGACGTCCCACCATGGCCAGCATGGCGTAGTCCGAGAAGCTGTCGGAATAGGCGAAGCTCTGGTCCAGCGCCAGGGCGTGCTTCACGCAGTAGTCGCGGATGGCGTGGGCCTTGTTCGCCCCCTCGATGATGGGTGGAATCACCTTGCCGGTGGCGATTCCGCCGACGAATTGCATCTTGTTGGCGATGACGTCATCGGCCCCCAGAAGCTCCGCCAGCGGCGCCACGGTGAAGTCGAGCGCACCGGTGATGAAGACGATGCGGCAGCCTGCCCGCCGCGCCTCGTCGATGAGGTCCTGGGCCTTGGGAAAGACGGCCGGCTTGAGCACGTCCTCCAGCATCTCCTGGCCGAGCACCACCAGCCGGTCCTCGCTGAGGCCGGCGTAGGCCCGGTAGAAGTACTCGTTGAACCACTTGCGGTTGACCAGGTCCAGGGCGGCATAGAGCGGGACCTGCGCCGCCGCGGCCAGCGTTCTGCCGGCGATGCCGGAGAGCGAGCCGCGGTTCATCGCGTAGTAGGCGTAGGTGTGGACGATGTTCGTCCGCACCAGCGTTCCATCGACATCGTAGAACGCGGCCTTGGCGGTCATAGCCACCCCGCGGAGAGATACCACGCCGCGCTCCGGGCGATGGACTCCTGCGCCGTCACCTTCGGGCGCCACCCCAGCCGACTGAGGGCCTTCTGTCCGCTGCACGTCCAGGCCGGCGCGAGGAGCTGTCGCGCCAGCTTGCGGTTGAGCGGCAGGTGGCGCCGACTGATGCGAGAGACGACGTCGGCGACGCTGGCCAGCCCGCGAAGCACCCCAGGCGAGAGCCTCAAGGTGCGGGGATGGGCACCGAGCGCCACCGCCGCCTGGTCCTGAATCTCCTCGAGGGTGGTGCCGTCCGGCCCCGGGCAGAAGAAGGCCTCGCCGACGGCTTCCGGGCGCTGGCCCAGGAGGAGGAGGAAGTCGACGACGTCGTCCACGTCCACCACCGAGAGCGGACGCGGACCTCCGCCGATGGCGAGCTTGATGCCGCGACGGATGAGCTTGAAGAAGACCAAGTTTTCCCGGTCTGCGGGACCGAGGATGCGCGGCGGCCTCACCACCGTCACCTCCAACGCCCCACGCGGCAGAAAGGCGATGCGCTCGGCCTCGGCCTTGCTCTCCCCGTACCACTCCTCGGGTGCGAAGGGATCAGACTCGACGTGTGGCCGGTCCGGTTGGGAGGGCCCCACCGCGGCGAGGGAGCCGGCCAGCACCAGACGGCGGACGCCCGAACGCCACGACGCGTCACAGACGTTTCGGGTCCCCTCGGCGTTGACGGCGAAAAAGGCGCTGCGGACGGGAGCACGCCGGATTCCGGCGAGGTGAAACACCACTTCCACGCCTGACAGGGCCGCTCCCAGCGAGTCCGGTACAGTGACGTCACCCTTGACCCACTCCACCGCATTTCCCGAGGGGGAAGGCGGCACTTCCCTCACCAGGCCGCGGACGCGGTGGCCAGCGTCGGCAAGCCTTTTCACGAGGGCTCCCCCGAGAAATCCACTGGCTCCGGTGACGAGTGCGTGCATGGAGTTGGGCCGGGCCTCCCCGGTCCCCTGGGGAAAGTACCTCCGTAGTCCGTGTTTTCCCCTCTGAAACCTGCTAGTCACCGCGGCTGGCTTCGGGCACGAAGCCCCCTAACGTCCCCCGAGCGGGGAGGAGACTGCGAACGAATGGCCGCTAAGAAGCCCGCCAAGAAGAGCGCGAAGAAGGCCGGTGGTGCGAAGCGCAAGCCGAATGCCGCCTTCATGAAGGAGATGACTGTTTCCAAGGACCTGGCCGAGGTCATCGGTCCGAAGCCGGTTCCGCGCACCGAGGTGGTCAAGAAGCTGTGGGCCTACATCCGCAAGAACAACCTTCAGGATCCGAAGGAGAGGCGGATGATCAACGCCGACGACAAGCTGAAGGTCGTCTTCGGTGGCAAGAAGCAGGTCTCGATGTTCGAGATGACGAAGCTGGTGAGCAAGCACCTCAGCTGAGTCCTCCTCGGGCGGAGCACTCGCCCGAGGCCGCTCAGTCGTTGAAACTGAAACGAGGCTCGCCCCCTCTCCTTTTGGAAGGGCGAGCTTCGCCGTCTTGGCGCTAGCGCGGAGTAACGCGGAAGCGGCCCTCGGGTGTTCGTCCCCGAGGAGATGCCGGCCCATTGGAGAATCTCGGCCTGCAACCTGCCCAGCTGGGCGCCGCCATTTGCAGAGCATCCGTCCCGAGGAGAAGGTGCAGCGGCGGTCGCTCGGAGTGAAACGGCGAGACCCGGGCGCCGTCTTCAAAAAGCGCTTCGGCCAGCAACCCTGGGGAGCGCAGCAGCGCTACACCGCCGGCTTGAGGGGGTCGTGTTCCGCGATGAGGCGGCTCACCCGAGCATCGTCGATTCGAGCACTGAGGCGCGTTGCCTCGTGCATGTCCCGCACCGTCTTGGCGAGACTGAGGGAGGAGCCAATGGTGAAGAGAAGCCCCATGGCCATGAACCCCTTCACCCAGGCGTCCACCGGCAAACACCAAATGCCGAGGGTGGTGGCACCCGCGGAGGCGAGAAACGAAATCCAGGCCTGCGTCACCCAGGCGGCGCTGTGGGCAGCAGGCAAGTCCGGTTGAATTCTCGGCATGGACGGCTCCTCGGAACCCGAGAAGAAGGTTTGGGTTCCGGGAGGAGACTCTGCGCCAGGCGGGTTAGTTCCGTCATTCAACTAATTGTCGCTTGGTTAGTAAGCTCGAGTGAATGACGTCCCTTGACCGGCTGACGGGCTTCTACTGGGTGGCGCGCACGGAGGGTTACGCCCGGGCGGTGCGGTCCTTCCCATACCCCATCACCGAGCCCGGCATTCATCAGCAGGTGCGTCGCCTGGAGACGGAACTCGGGACGAGACTCTTTCTGCGCGTGGGTAAGGACCGCGTGGTGCCCACCGAGGCCGGCCGGCGGCTGTATGCCTTCGTCGCCCCTTTCCTGGAGGAGCTTCCAACGGTGGCGGCCTCGCTTTCGGCGGGGCAATTCGGCGGGACGCTGCGCCTCGGCGCGGCTGCCCTTCTCGTCCAGGGCCTTCTGCCATCCTGGCTGCGGCGGCTGCAGCGGCGGCGCCCTGACATTGACGTCGCCTTGAGCGAGTTGCGCGTGTCGGACGTGGAGCTGCTTCGCAGCGGAGCATTGGACCTCCTCGTCGACCACCTCCCGCACGTTCCCCCGGACGTGGAGGCGCGGCCCGTGGCCCGCTTGTGGAGCTTCCTCGCCCTCCCCTCCGGCCACCCCTTGGCGGCGCGACGCCCTTTCCCCGTCAAGGCGCTGCGGGACGTTCCCTTCATCGCCTACAACGCAGACCGCGCCGGAAGGCTTCTGCAGTTGCGTGGGCTGGCCGCGCACGGTGGCCCGGAGAAGGAGAAGTATTCGGCGGACTCCGCCCAGTCCCTTCTCGGTTTCGTCGCCGCGGGCCTCGGCTTCACCATCGTCCCCTGGTTGGACGCACGCGGCCCCAGGCGTCCCGGGGTGGTGGTGCAGCGCCTGGACATGCCGGGCGCGGAATTCACCGTCTACGCCGCCTGGCGGCGCGGCGGGCACCACCCACTGTTGGACGCAGCCCTCGAGGCTGCCCCGGGCTAACCCGCGCTAGCGTCCCGACCTGCTCCGGGGCGCTGGCGGCGACGCTCAAGGCTCCTTCTCCTCGAGCACTGTCCGCACCCGGAGGAGCTCCGCGACGCTCCAGGCTTGTGCTGGCGCTCCCACCGGCCGGAAGGGAGGCTCCGCCTCGAAACACTCGGAGACGGAGCCAAGACACCCGACGTCGAAGGGCCGCTCGAGCTCCCGAAGCAGGAGCCGACAGTGGCGCCGTCTCTCCTGGCTTTTTCCGTGGACCCGTAAGTAGGCGTCCACGAAGGGGCCGAGGAGCCAGGTCCACACCAGGCCCTGGTGGTACGCGGCGTCGCGCTCGGCTGGTCCTCCTCTGTAGAGGGGCGTGTAGCCGGGGTCTCCAGGGGCCAGGGTGCGAAGGCCCACCGGCGTCAGGAGTTCCGTCTCCACCCGGTCGAGGACGGAGCGGCGCCGCTGCTCGTCGAGAAGCGGAAAGGCGAGGCTGAGCGCGAGCAGCTGGTTCGGGCGGATGCGGCCATCCGGCCCCTCGGGAAGGAGGACGTCGTAGAGGCAGTCCCGGGCCGGGTTCCAGAAGGCGCTGGCGAAGGAGGCCTCGGTTTTCGCCGCGAGCGCGCCGTAGCGGGCGGCCCCCGGCGCGTCGCCGAGCTCGCCGGCCCAGCGCTCCATCAACCGGAGCGCATTGTAAAAGAGGGCATTCACCTCCACGGGCTTTCCGTGCCGGGGCGTGACGGGCTGGCCATTCACGCGGGCATCCATCCAGGTGAGGTTGCTACCCGGGCCCCCGGCCACGAGGAGCCCGTCGCTTGAGTCCACGCGGATGCCGTGGTGCGTCCCGCGCAGGTGGGCGTCCACCACGCCCTGCGCCGCCGGGTAGAAGACGTCCTTCAGGAAGTCGGTTTCGCCTCCCGCGGCGAGAAAGGCATGCACCGCCTGAAACATCCACAGCGTCGCATCCACGGTGTTGTACTCGGCTGGTCCGGATTGGTCCGGGAAGCGGTTGGGGACGAGGCCACCGTCCAGGTGGGCGAGGAAACCCTCCAGGACGCGGCGGGCGACGCCCAGCTTTCCCGGGACGAGCAAGAGCCCGGGGATGGAAATCATCGTGTCCCGTCCCCAGTCCGTGAACCAGGGGTAGCCGGCGAGGAGGGTGGGCGAACCATCGGCCCGCGTCACGAGAAACTGCTCCGCGGCGGCCCTCCACCGGGCTTGCACGGGCTCCCCGCTCCGTCGGCGCCTCACCTCCAGCTCGCGCTCGAGCTCCTGGACGGTGCTCGTGTCGAGGCGGACGTCGCCATCGAGCGTGGCCACCGCCCAGCCCGGCGTCTCCGTCCCGATGTCCAGACGGAAGCTTCCCGGCAGGAGGAGGTCCTCGCGAAAGTCGAGGCCACGGTCGAGCTCCCGCAGGTACTCCACGTTTTCGTGCCATTCCGGCGCGCTCTCGAAGGCCTCCCCGGGATGGTGGAGAAACAGCGGCGGAAGCCCGGTGCGGGGGTGGAAGGTGAGCCGGCGGACACCTCCGTCCGTCTCCTCGCGGACGGTCGTGTCGACGGCGTCCCCGCGGTGTGCCAGGCCGTGGTAGTCCCGAAAGGCAAAGAGAGGCCGAAGCCGGAGGCTTGTGGCCTGCCTAGCGCGGTAAAGCACCACCAGCATCTGGCGCTGGGGCACGAGGAAGAGGCGCCGCTCGATGCGTGCCTCCCCCACCTGGAATGTCCACGTCGGGCAGGGCTCGAGTCGAAACTCGACCAGCTTCTGGAAGCCCGTGGGGTAGAGGGTGCCCGGGTACTGGTTGGTGGACAGTGGCGTCTCGCCGCTCGGCCCCAGCACCGCCTCCTCGAGTCGCGACAACGTCACCACGCGGTCCACCGGCGGGTGGAGCGAGGCCACCAGCAGCCCATGGTAGCGGCGGGTGTTGGCACCGGCGACGGTGCCCATGGCGAAGGCACCCGTGCCATCGGCCTCCAGCCACTCCAGCTCCGAGGAGCGGGCGTAGTCGGTGCAGGTCTCGCGCCCGATGAGCAGCGGAGAAGGCGCTCCTGGCCCGTCGGACGCTCGGCCGCCGCTGCTTGGCTTCATCGCGCTTCCTCCGTTCCAAAAGTGCCGTGAAGCGGCCGCCGCAGCGTGGCAGGCTAGAAGCCAGTCGCAGGAAGGCGACCGTGCCAGGCCCTGTAACTAAGGCCAGGCCCCGACCGTCTCCCGTGACGCGAAGGCATTCAACCCCCGAGGCTTCCCAATGGCGCTCTCCTTCAAAAGTCTGGTTTCCCACGCGCGCTTCTGGGTGGAACGCGCGCAGTGGCTGGGTCCGCTCCTGGTGCGGATTTCGCTCGCCTCCGTCTTCATCGTCACCGGCTGGGGGAAGCTGCACAACCTCCCCAAAATCATTGGCTACTTCACCGAGCTTGGAATCCCCATCCCCGGCTTCAACGCGTGCCTGGTGTCGACTGTCGAATTCGTGGGCGGGACGCTTCTCCTCCTTGGCCTCTTCACCCGCTTCGCCGCGGCCCCCATGGCCTTCTCCATGCTGGTGGCCATCCTCACCGCCAAGCGGGGCGACATCGACGGCGTGGCGGCGCTGGGCGGCTTCATCGAGTTTAGCTACCTCGCCTGCTTCGTCTGGCTGGTGGTGGCCGGGGCGGGCAAGGTGTCCCTGGACCAGCTGCTCTTCAAGAAGTGGGTGCAGTCGCCTCCGGGGCCCGCGCCTTCCCAGGCCGGCTAGCCCTTCATTCGAGGTCGAGCTTGCCGGACGTCTCCTCGACGGCGATGGGCTCCGCCGGCCTGCGCGGAGGCGGTTCGGGCGGTCGAAAGGCCACCGTCCTTTCCGGACGCGCAGAGCCCAAGAGCGGGACCTCGCCGCGTGCGGTGAAGGGGTAGGCGAGGGCTTCGCCGCGCGCCTCGACGAGAAGTCCCAGGACGTGCGGGACGAGGAAGAGGGAGAAGGCGGCCAGGAAGTCGGCGGCTCTCCTCCACAGCGCCGGCACCTCATCCGCCGGTGACTCGGCGAGGGCGGCCAGCATCCGGCTGAAGAGCCAGACTCCCAGGGTGGCCAGGACGGCCAGGACACCGTCCCCTCCGAGGGCCCGCATCGTCCGCGCGGCCTCGAGCGCCGAGAGGGCCTGTTGCCAGGGACGGCCCGCGAGGATGAGCAGCAACAGAGGGACGAGCAGCGGCGCCGCGGCAATGACGAGGAGCGCGCCAGTCCAGCCGCTTCTGGGCAGAAGGAGCGCGGGCGCGGTGAGGAGGGCCGAAAGAAGCGCCGGACGAAGGAGTTCCGGCCAGCCCTCGAGCCGAATGTCGCCCAGGCGAGTCTCGCCTTCGGCCGTGGCCCGGACGATGGCCACGCCCAAGAGCCACGCACAGACGCTCCACAGAAGCAGGCTCGCCTCTCGCGCTGGCGAGGAAAGCGCGTCCAGCTCGCTGGCCAGCAGCGCCAGCCCGGAGAGGATGAGCAACCCCCACGGCCCAACTGGGAGGAGCAGCGCTCGGCGGAGGCCAACGGGGAAGGAGACGTCGGAGCCGGGTCGGCTAAGACGCTGCATTGCCCCGTCGCACACCCCGCACTTCACGTACGAGGCCGGCCAAACCTCGAGCTCCACCTCCACTGCGCAAGCCGGACAAAGCGTGCGCTGGCACTCGGTGCACCGCCAGCCCGCGAGACGTGCGGGGTGTGCGCTGCAACGCGGTGTGGCGAGCGTCATCCCACGCAGAATTCTACCCGCACCCCATGCACCGGCAGGCTACAACCGGTGCCGGCAAGGGGAGGCATGACCGAAGGGGCGTCGGACATCTGGCCCGGGAGCCCGTACCCGCTTGGCGCAACCTGGGACGGACGCGGCGTCAACTTCGCCGTCTTCTCCGAGGGGGCCGAGCGGGTGGAGGTCTGCCTCTTCGAGGCCAAGGACGCCTCGCGCGAGACGCAGCGCTTCGCGCTCCCGGCCAGGACGCTCTTCGTCCACCACGGCTACGTGCCCGGGCTTCGCCCCGGAACGCTGTACGGACTTCGAGCCTATGGCCCCTGGGCGCCGGACCGCGGGCTGCGCTTCAACCCGGCAAAGCTGCTCCTCGACCCCTACGCGCGGACGCTCACCGGCCGTCCGGACCTCTCCCACCCGGCCCTGGCCGTCACCGACGATGCGGCCCTCGACTCCAGGGATAGTGCCTCGGCCATGCCGCGCTGCATGGTGGTGGACGGCGCATTCGACTGGGAAGGGGACAGCCCGCCGAGAGTCCCCTGGACGCGCAGCATCCTCTACGAGGTGCACGTCCGGGGCTTCACCAAGCTGCATCCAGGAGTCCCGGCCGAGCTGCGCGGTACCTATGGAGGGTTTGCCCATCCGGTGGCCGTGGCCCACCTCCGCTCGCTCGGCGTCACCGCCGTCGAGCTCTTGCCGGTCCAGCAGGCGGCGAATGAAGGGTTTCTCAAGGGCCGAGGCCTGGTGAATTACTGGGGCTACAACACCATCGGCTTCTTTGCCCCCGACGTGGCCCACGCCTGCAGCGGTCCACCCAACGCCGTCAACGAATTCAAAGGAATGGTGAAGGCCCTGCACCGCTCGGGCATCGAGGTCATCCTCGACGTCGTCTACAACCACACCGCCGAGGGAAACCAGCAGGGCCCGACACTCAGCTTCCGGGGGCTGGACAACCGGGCCTACTACCGGCTCACCCCGGGCGCCCCGCGCGCCTACGTCGACGTGGCCGGCACCGGAAACACCCTCAACCTCGACCATCCCCAGACATTGGCCCTGGTGATGGACTCCTTGCGCTACTGGGTGCAGGAGATGCACGTCGATGGGTTTCGCTTTGACTTGGCCTCGGCACTGGGCCGGCAGGATGGGACGTTTTCCCGTCGCGCCAACTTCTTCCAGGCCGTGCACCAGGACCCGGTCATCTCGCGGGTGAAGCTCATCGCTGAACCGTGGGACCTGGGGCCTGGCGGCTACCAGTCGGCCAATTTCCCTCCGGACTTCAGCGAGTGGAACGACAAGTACCGCGACGCCTTCCGGCGCTACTGGAAGGGAGATGACAACCTGGCCGCCGAGATTGGCTACCGGCTGACGGGCTCCTCGGACCTCTTCCAGCTCTCGGGCCGTGGGCCCGCGGCCTCCATCAACTTCATCACCGCCCATGACGGCTTCACCCTGCGCGACCTCGTGTCGTACGACACCAAGCACAACCAGGCCAACGGCGAGGAGAACCGCGACGGCAGCGACGCCAACAACTCCTCCAATTGCGGCGTGGAGGGCGAAACCGAGGATGGTGCCGTCAACGCCTTGCGCGACAGGATGGTCAGAAACTTCCTCGCCACCCTCTTCCTCAGCCAGGGCGTCCCGATGCTGCTCGCCGGGGACGAGCTGGGCCACACCCAGGGCGGGAACAACAACGCTTACTGCCAGGACAACGCCATCTCCTGGATTGACTGGAACCTCGACGAGCGGCGCCAGCGTCTCTTGAGCTTCACCCGCAGCCTGATTCATGGCCGCCTCTCGCAGCCGGCGTTGATGCGGAAGGACTTCTTCCAGGGTCACGCCATCTTCGATGCCAAGCTGAAGGACGTGGCCTGGTTCCGGCCCGACGGCACGGAGATGGGAAAGGAGGACTGGCAAAAGCCCGTGCTGCGTTCGCTGGGCTTCCTCCTCGGCGGCGACGCCATCGGCGAGCTCGACGAGCAAGGGCGAAAGGTGCTGGGCGACAGTCTCCTCATCCTGCTCAACGCCGGCGATGAGCCGTTGCCCTTCACCCTGCCGGCGGTGGAGTGGGGGCGCGACTGGGAATGGTGGCTCGACACCAGCGACGGGCACGCGGCGGGGCGCAGGGACTACCCCGCCGGCGAGACCGTGACCGTCCCCGACCGAGCGCTGGTGGTGCTCCGTCGCGCCATCCCCCACCCGGTGTGACTCCTACCTCTGGAGGTTGGCGATGAGCGGTGTCCTCGCCTGGGTGGGTTTCAACCTGGCCGTCCTTTTGGTGCTGGCCATCGACCTCGGATGGACGGGCCGCAAGCAGGGGGCTCCCTCCCAGCGCGAGGCGGCGCGGTGGGTGCTGCTGTGGGTGGCCCTCAGCGTGGGCCTGGGCCTCGTCCTGTGGAAGACGCGGGGCAGCGAGGCCGGGCTCCAATTCTTCGGCAGCTACCTCATCGAGTACGCGCTGAGCGTCGACAACCTCTTCGTCTTCGTCGTGCTCTTCGAGGCATTCCGCGTCCAGCCCGAGCTCCGGCGCCGTCTCCTGTTGTTTGGCGTTCTGGGGGCGGTGGTGCTTCGGGCAACCCTGCTTCTCTCCGGCGCCGGCCTCGTGCGCCGCTTCGAGTGGTTGCTCGTCCCCTTCGGCATTCTCCTCCTCTTCACTGCACTGAAGCTGGTGTGGAGGCCAGGCGGCTCCGAGTTCGTCCCGACGGAGAACATGCTGGTGCGGCTCGCGCGCCGCCTTCTGCCGATGGCCGAGGTTGCGCCGGAGGGCTTCGTCCTCGTCGTCCGGGAGCGCGGACGGTGGCGCGTCACTCCTCTTCTCCTGGTGCTGGTGATGCTGGAGAGCACCGACCTCCTCTTCGCCCTGGACTCGATTCCGGCGGTGCTGGGGATGAGCCAGGACCCCTTCATCGTCTACTCGAGCAACGTCTGCGCTCTCCTCGGGCTCCGCTCGCTCTTCTTCGTGCTCGAGGCGCTCATCGGGAAGCTTGCCTACCTCAAGCCGGCGCTGGCCGCGGTGCTGGCCTTCGTCGGAGCGAAGATGGTGGCCGAGCCATGGCTTCACATCCCCTTGTGGCTCTCGCTCATCGTCATTGCTTCCTTGCTCGGCGGTGCCGTCGGGGCCTCGGTGCTCTGGCCGCCCAAAGCGAAGGCCTGAAGCCGCTTCTGGTTGCGGCCGCGCGACGTCCCTGGGATTCTTCCGCTTGTCTCCCATGTCCAGCACCACCACCGAAGGCATCCGAGTGACGGTGAAGCCAGCCTTCTGGCCCGAGCGGAGCTCTCCCGAACGCGACCAGTTCGCCTTCAGCTACCAGGTGGAAATCGTCAACTTGGGCAACGAGCCAGCACTCCTGCGCACCCGGCACTGGGTGATTACCGACGCCAACGGAACCGTCGAGGACGTGCATGGCGACGGTGTGGTGGGCGAGCACCCACACCTCAATCCCGGCGGGCGCTACGAGTACCCGAGCTGGGTGATGCTCAGGACGCCCTTCGGGACGATGCGGGGCAGCTACCAGATGGAACGCCCCAACGGTAAGCGCTTCGACGCCCTCATCTCCGAGTTCGCCCTCACCCAGCCACACGCACTCCATTGAGGGACGAGCGGCAAGGGCTGTTGCTCGTGAACCTCGGTACCCCCGAGGCGCCCGAGACTGGAGCCGTGCGTCGGTACCTGCGCGAGTTTCTCTCCGACTCCCGGGTGCTGGACATCCCGGCCCCGGCTCGCTGGGCGCTCCTGGAGCTCTTCATTCTCCCCACCCGGCCGGCGCGCTCCGCTGCGGCGTACCGCAAGGTATGGACGGACGAGGGCTCACCGCTCCTGGCCAACAGCCGTCGGCTGGCGGCACGCCTGCAAGAAGGGCTCGGCCGGGAGTGGGCGGTGGAGCTGGGCATGCGCTACGGGAAGCCCTCGCTGGAGTCGGCCCTCGCGAAGCTTTCGTCGACGGGCGTCCGCACCCTCACCGTGCTTCCCCTCTACCCTCAGTACGCCTCGAGCTCCACCGGCTCGACCCTCGAGCGCGTCTACGAGCTGACGGGGAAGGCCTGGAACGTTCCGGCGCTGCGAGTGGTGCCTCCCTTCTTCGACCATCCAGCCTTTCTCGACGCCTGGACCGAGGTGGCGCGCCCGGCACTTGCCGCGGCCAGGCCGGACCACGTCCTCTTCAGCTTTCACGGCCTCCCCGAGCGTCACGTCCTCAAGAGCGACACCTCGGGACGCCACTGTCTGAAGTCCGCGGGCTGCTGCGACGTGTCCGTGCCCGAGAACCGCTGGTGTTACCGGGCCCAGTGCTTCAGGACGGCTCGGGCGCTGGCCGGCCGGCTGGGGCTTCCTGCCGAGCAAACCACCGTGGCCTTCCAGTCCCGTCTCGGCCGCACCCCCTGGCTGAAGCCGTACACGGACTTGCTGCTTCCCGAGCTCGCGGCCAAGGGCGTCCGGCGTCTGGCCGTCCTCTGCCCGGCCTTCGTCGCTGACTGCCTGGAGACGCTCGAGGAGATTGGCATCCGCGCCCGGGCCGACTTCCTGCGGGCGGGCGGTGAGGCCCTGACGCTGGTTCCCAGTCTCAATGCCCACCCCGCCTGGGTACGCGGCCTCGTCCGCATGGTGCGCGACGCCACGCCGCTTCCGGGGGCGGACGAGGCCGCAGCGTGACGCCCTAGGTGCGTCCGCCGCGTGGTGCGGCGGCGCGCCGTAGCCTGTCGAGCACCGCCAGGCCGAGGCCTGCCTCGCCCGGCACCACCACCACGGCCACGTCCACCTGCGCAGCGTCGACGCTTCGCAGAAGCTCGTACAGGGAGCGTGCCAGCTCCTCGACGTCATCGGACGCCGGAAGTTGCAAGACACCCGGTGGCGCGACGAGGCCGGCCGGGCCGCAGAGCGCGACGCGGCTTCCGGCCGCGTGCAGCTCGGCGGCCCGGTGGACGGCTTCGCTGCGTCCGGCCAGCACCAGCCCGGCCCGCGGCGCGTAGTGCGACGGCAGCATCCCCGGGACGCGCACCTGGCCCTCGGACTGGCTGGACAGCTTCCGGCCCAGCACCGTCTCCACTGCCTCACGCGCGACGCCGCCCGGACGGAGCAGGGCCGGCGCGGTTCCACTCAAGTCCACGATGGTCGACTCCACGCCCACCTGCGAGGGCCCCCCGTCGAGCACCAAGTCCACGTCTGCGCCGAGGTCCTGAAGCACGTGCGCCGCGCGGGTGGGGGACACCCGCCCGAACCGGTTGGCACTCGGCGCGGCCAGGCCTCCGCCGTAGGCGCGCAGCACGGCCAGCGCCACGGGGTGCGCCGGGACGCGCACCGCCACCGTCCCCTGGCCGCCGGTGACGGCGTCCGACGCCCGCGTCGACCGCGGCAGCACCAGCGTCAGTGGCCCGGGCCAGAAGGCCGCGGCGAGTGCGTGGGCCTCCTCCGGCACGTGGCTCACCCACTCGCTCACCGCCTCGGTGGACCCGAGGTGGACGATGAGGGGGTGGGTGGAGGGGCGTCCTTTGACGGCAAAAATACGGCGGACGGCGAACTCGTTCTCGGCATCCGCGGCAAGGCCGTACACCGTCTCGGTGGGCAGCCCGAGAAGTCCGCCGCGGCGGAGCACCTCCACGGCGTGTCGCAGCGCTTCGGCGGTGGGGGGCTCGGGGGCAGTCGCCATCTTCGGAAGTGAAACCTCTCCCTTTAGGCGCTAGTAAGCATGTTGCCCGGCCGGGGGACAACGACGGGGCACTGCCGCTGTCAGGCCGCGGGGAGGGTTTGGATGTCGCGGACGGAGCGGTACCTCGCACGCAGCCCGATGCCCGTCACGGCACGCGCGCTCTTCGACTGGCACGCGCGCCCGGGAGCCTTCGAGAGGCTGAGCCCGCCCTTTGACCCGGTGAAGGTGGTGGAGCACCCCTCCGGGCTGGCCGTGGGGGGGCGCACCGTGCTGCGCGTCCGCGTGGGGCCCTTTCTGCGTCCCTTCGTCGCGGTGCAGACGGGGCTGGAGGACGGCGTCTCCTTCAGCGACGCCCAGGTTTCCGGCCCCTTCGCCCTCTGGGAGCACACCCACAGAATGCTGCCTGCCGGTCCAGACCGCTCCGTTCTCGAGGACGACCTCCGCTACCGACTGCCGCTCGGCCTCGTTGGAAACCTCGGAGGCCAGAAGCTCGTCCGCGCGAAGCTGGAAGCCTTGTTCGCCTACCGCCACACCTTGGTGGCGTCGGACTTGGCCCGGCACCGGGCCTTGCCTGGGCCGGCGTTGCGGGTGGGCATCGGTGGCTCCCACGGCCTCATCGGCACTGCGCTTGCTCATTTCCTCACCACGGGTGGACACACCGTGGAGCGGCTCCCGCGCTCGCCCGTCCCGCCGGCGCGACTGGATGGCCTGGACGCGGTGGTGAGTCTTGCCGGCGCGTCGGTGGCTGCCGGCCGCTGGAGCCCGGCGCGCAAGGAGGAGATTCGCAGGAGCCGCGTGGAGAACACCCAAGCGCTGGTGGAGGCGATGCGAGCCTGTGCCCGCCCGCCCCGGGTGCTCATTTCCGGCTCGGCCATCGGACTGTACGGCGACCGCGGCAGCGAGGCGCTGGACGAGGCCTCCTTACCTGGCAAGGGCTTTCTGGCCGAGGTGTGTCAGGCCTGGGAAGCGGCGGCCAGAGGTGCCGAGTCCCTCGGAGCGCGGGTGGTGCTTCTGCGCACGGGCATCGTGCTCAGCGCCAACGGCGGTGCGCTCCAAAAGCTGGCCCCGGTGTTCCGTGCCGGCCTCGGAGGTCGGGTGGGCCCGGGGACGCAGGTCTACAGCTGGATTGCGCTCGAGGACGTGGTGGGCGCGATTCACTTCGCGCTGCGGACGCCAAGCCTCACCGGGCCAATCAACCTCACCGCGCCGGAAGCGGCCACCAACGGCGCCTTCACCAAGGCGCTCGGCGCGGTGCTGCATCGCCCCACCGCGGTCCCGTTTCCCGCCGCGGCGGTGCGGGCGCTCTTCGGGGAGATGGGGATGGAGACGCTGTTGGCCTCGGCCCAGGTGGCGCCCCGGGTGCTGCTCGACGCCGGCTTCACCTTTCGCTGGCCAGGACTTCGCGAGGCCCTGCGCTTCTGCCTCGGCGTGGACAGGCTGCGCAGCGCTTGAGCGAACGGCGCGGGCGCTCTCCGGACAGCCGACCAAGCCAGTGGTGCTCAAACCTTGACGGTGCGCGATGCGTCTGAAAAGAGAGGGCCGCCGATGATCCAGGTGGACGGTCTCACCAAGTACTACGGAGCGCGCGCCGCCATCCGCGACCTCAGCTTCCGGATTTCTTCCGGAGAGGTGGTGGGCTTTCTCGGGCTCAACGGCGCCGGGAAGACCACCACCCTGAAGATTCTCGCCGCGGTCCTGCTCCCTTCCTCGGGCACGGTGCGCATCGACGGAATGGACGTGGCGCAAGCGCCGCGCAGCCTGAAGCAGCGCATCGGCTACCTGCCGGAGGAGGCGCCGCTCTACGACGAGATGACGGTCGGGGAGTACCTCCGCTTCGTCGCCGAGCTCCACGGTGTCAGCGCGGCGCGGGCGTCGGCGGCGGTGGAGGCCGTGGAGGAACGGACCGACCTCCGGAGCGCGCATGCCGAGCTGCTCGGCTCGCTCAGCCATGGCTACCGGCAGCGCGTGGGTGTGGCCCAGGCTCTCGTCCACGGGCCGTCCATCCTGCTCCTCGACGAGCCAAGCAAGGGGCTCGACCCGGCACAAATCATCGAGATGCGGACGCTCCTGCGGAGTCTTCGCACCACCCACACCGTGCTGGTGAGCAGCCACATCCTCCCGGAGATTGCGCAGACCTGCGACCGCTTGCTGGTGATTCGCGACGGCGAGCTCGTGGCCCAGGGGACGGAGCACGAGCTCGAGCAGCGCCTGGGTGGGAGCGGCTCGGTGGTGGTGGAGGTGCGCGGTTCCGCGGCCGCCGCCGAGAGCGCGCTGCGCGGGGTGGAGGGCGTCCGCTGCGTGACGGTGGTGTCCGGCGACGAGGACCGCGTGGAGCTGCGGGCCGATGCCCCCGAGGCCCTTCGGCCAGCCATCGCCCGGGCCGTCCTGGCCGCGGGCCTGGACCTGTTGCGGCTCGACGTTGGACAGGACCGCCTCGAATCGCTCTTCCTCCGGCTCACCGGAGGGACGGAGGCGTGACGGCCGCCCGCAACGTGGTGCTCATCGCGCGCCGCGAGCTCCTGGCGATGGTGGGGACGATGACCGGCTGGGTCATCCTGGCTGCCGTGCTCGCGGTGGACGGCCTGCTCTTCAACGGCTTTGCGCTGGAGGGCATCCGGCGCTCGGCGGACGTCCTGACGCGGTTTTTCTATTTCTCGTCGGGCACGACGATGGTGGCGGCGATTTTCATCTCCATGCGGCTGCTCGCCGAGGAGCGCCAGGCAGGCACGCTGCCGCTGCTCTATGCCTCGCCGGTGCAGGACGTGGAGATTGTGCTCGGGAAATTCTTCGCTGGATTTCTGTTTCTCTGTGGCCTGACGCTCCTGACGGCCTACATGCCGCTGTTGATACTGGTGCACGGCAAGGTGTCGGCGGGCCACCTGGCGGCCGGGTACCTGGGCCTCTTCCTCCTCGGCTCGGCCTGCGTGGCGGTGGGCACCTTCGCCTCGGCCCTGGCACGGACGCAGATTGTGGCCGGCATCGTCGGCGGGGCGTTGCTGGTGGCGCTCCTCGTCACCTGGCAGCTTTCCCGGGTGGCCGAGCCGCCATTCGCCGGGCTGTTCGCCGCGCTCGCGCTCCACAACCTGCACTTCGTCCCCTTCGAGTCCGGGGTGATTCACCTGCGTGACGTGGCCTATTACCTGCTCATGACCTGGGTGCTCCTCTTCGCGGCAACCCGTGTGGTGGAGGCCCGCCGGTGGCGATGAGCGCGCGCAGCGCCTGGCTCTCGGAAGCCTTCGCCGCCGGCCTTCTCGCCGTCTTCGTCGGCGAGCGGCTGGTGTCGTCCGGGCCGGCGCGCGCGGTGTGCACCACCGTCGGGGTCCTGGTGGCGCTGGGGTCCTTCGCCTGGCGTCTGGGCCGCTCGAGCTCCGAGGAGGATGACCCGCGCGCCACGGTGGAAGGGACGTTCGCGGCGTTGCAGGCGCTCGGGCTTCTGTCGCTGGTCGCCTACTTCCTCCAGTCGGACCTCCTCCCGCGCCTCGGGGGCCCGGACCTCTCCCAGGTGGCGCCGCGCCTGACGATGGTCTTCCGGGCCCTGTGCGCGCTCCTGGCCCTCGTCTCCCTCCTGCCCCTGGCCCTGGGCGAGCTCGCTTTCGCATCGATGGCCCGCGCTCCGACGGTGGAAGAGCACCGCGTGCAGGATGCCGTCCTCTCCGGCCTGGGGCTGTCCGCGGTGCTCGTCTCGGCGCTGGCCCTGGGCTGGGTGGCGGACGCGCGGGATGTGAAGGTCGACCTCTCTTACTTCCGCACCGCCCGGCCCAGCGAGGCCACCCGCGCCATCGTCCGAGGGTTGACGGAACCGGTGAGCCTCACCCTCTTCTTCCCGCCCGGAAACGACGTCGGCGCTGCAGTGGGGGACTACGCGCAGGACCTGGCGCGGGAAAACCCCCGCCTGGAGATTCGTCGGCTGGACCAGGCCGTCGACCTGACGCGGGCCCGCGAGCTCGGAGTCACGGCCAACGGCTCGGTGGTGGTGAGCCGCGGAGCCCGCAAGGAAGTCTACGTCCCGGGTCTGGAAATGGAACAAGCGCGAGGCGAGCTGCGCGCCCTGGATGCGGAAATCTCCAAGCGCCTGGCGGCGGTGGCCCGCGCCAAACAGATTCTCTACCTCACCAGCGGTCACGGCGAACGGGTGGAACAGAACCCGGACGCTCTGGACGCGCGGGGCACGGTGCGCATCCTCCGGGAGCTGTTGCGTGCGCAGAACGACGAGCTCCGACCGCTCGGGTTACCGGAGGGGCTGGCCGCCGAGGTCCCGAAGGACGCCGGGGCGGTGCTCGTCCTCGGGCCAACCTCCCCCTTCCTCCCCGAGGAGATTCAAGCGCTCAACCGCTACGTCCGCGGCGGCGGCCGGATGCTCATCGCCCTGGACCCGGAGGTGGGCGAGGCCTTCGATGCGCTTCTGCAGCCGTTGGGGGTCCGCTTCGTCCCCACCATCCTCGTCAATGACCACGTCTTCGTCCCGCGCTCCCACCAGCCCAGCGACCGCGCCCTCCTGGTGACGGCCACCTATTCGTTTCATCCCTCGGTCTCTACCCTGGCGCGGCTCGGCGTGTCCGCGCCGATGCTCTTCATCACCGCCGGCTCGCTGGAAGTCCTCAAGCAGAAGCCCGCCGACACGGCGGTCGACTTCACCGTGGTGGCCTTGCCCGACACCTTCCGGGACCTTCAGGGCACCTTCACCTTCGAGCAGCGCGCAGGAAAGCGACGGGCCTGGGAGCTGGCAGCCGCCGTGACGCTGAAGCGCAAGGGTGCCGTCGACGGCCGGGCGGTGGTGGTGGCCGACTCGGACGCGCTCACCGACGTGGCCATGGAGGGCAACATCGGTAACCGCACCTTCGCCCTGGACTCGGTGCGCTGGCTCCTGGGGGAGGACGCCATCGGAGCGCCCAGCAGCGAGGCCGACGTCCCGATGCAGCACACCCATGGACAGGACGTCCTGTGGTTTTACGCCACCCTCTTCATCGCACCGGCGACGGCCCTGGCCCTGGGCGTCGTCGTGACGCGACGGCGGCGGGGGAAGCGGTGAAGGCGCGCAGCGCAGCCGTGCAGGGAGCCATCGCCGCCTGTGCGCTGGCGCTGGCCGCAGCCACCTGGCTGCGAGTTCCCCCGTCCGCCACGCCTTCCGGTGTCGTCATCGCGGACCTTCCGGCCTCCGCTGTCCAGCGCGTGGTGTGGGACGACGGAAGCCACCGCGTGGAGGTGGAGCGCGTCCGTCCGGGAGAGCCCGGCGTCTGGGTGCGCATCGCCCGGAGTCCCATGCTGCTCCCGCCCGATGCCGGGCTGGATGCGGGAGGGCCAAGGCCCTTGCCGCCAGTGCTGGACAGCGGGCCGGCCATCGTCCGCGACGCGGGCCCACCGACGGGCCGGTCCGCGGACGGTGGCACGCGCGCCGACGCTGGCCCGCGAGGCGACGGCGGTGTTCCGCTGGACATCGCGCCGCCGGCGCCGGACCGCGAGCTCCGTGGCAACGAGGCGGCCGAGAAGCTGCTCGGGCTCTTCTCGCCCTTCACTGCGGCGCGAGCGCTGGGGATTCCCGACGCGGACAAGCTTCGCGAGCTCGGGCTACAGGCCAGCCTCCGTCGGCTGCAAGTCTGGACGCAGAGCGGCCACCTCACTTTCGAGGTGTCCTCTCCGGTGGGGACGGGTGCCTCGTACCTCCGCACCGAGGATGGCCGCGTCTTCGTCCTGGGTGGGTCGATGGTGCAGGACCTCACCTCGGCGTCGAGCCGGCTGGTGGACCGCCGGGTGCACACCTTCCGTCCGGAGGACGCGGACAGGCTGGTCGTCCATCTCGGCCCGCTCACCCGGACGCTCTTCCAGCGTCGCGTCGGGGGCTCGACGAAGCTCTTCAACGATGCGCACACCGACACGCCGGACGCTTTTGCCCAGGGGTGGGCCGACCGGCTGAACAAGGTTGTCCCGAGCGATGTCCTTGGCCGCGGCGAGCTCCCTCCCGAGGGAGAGCCGCACGTCGAGCTGCGGGTTGACTTCCAGCGCGGCAACCAACCCCTGGGCTTCGTGGAACTCGCTCGGGCGCAGAACGCCTGGTTTGCCCGCAGCGAGCACTCGGTGGGGTGGATGCGGGTGGTGGGACGTGCCGAGAGCCTGATGCACGACGTCGAGCGCCTGGTGTCCCCGCAGTAGCGCGAAAAGGGGCCCATGGCCTTCGCCCTCCTCGAGACTCCCTTCGGCCCCACCGGGCTGGAATGGAGCGCGGCCGGCGTCACCCGGCTCGTCTTCGGGCGCACGCCCGACGTCCTGCGGGAGCGCCTTGCCTCCCGTGGCGCAGAGGAGAGCCAGAGGCCGCCGCGCTTCGTCCGCGAAACCATGGCTCGCCTGCAGGCCCACCTCCTTGGACGCCCTCAGGACTTCGCCTCCATCCCGCTGGACTTCGCCGGGAGCTCTCCTCTCTTTCGCCAGGTGGAGGCCGCCCTGCGGCGCACGCCGGCCGGGGCCACCGTGGAGGCCGAGGCGCTGACGGCCCAACTGGGACTTGAGGGCGGCTCGGCACGCCTCAGGCGCCTCCTGGCCAGAAACCCCATCCCCATCCTTCTTCCCGCCCACCGCATCCTCGGCGCGGAGGGACTGCTCGGTGCCTGGGGCGGAGGGGAGGGGGTGCACGAGCGTCTTTTGGCCCTCGAGGGCACGGCCCAGCCACTCCTCCACGCGGCGGACGGTGCTCCCGTCCCGGCACGCGTCGAGGAGGCCCTGGCCCACCTCAAGCGCCAAGACGCGCGCCTCGGCGAGCTCATCGAGCAGGTGGGACCGTTTCGCCTCACCCTGCGCCAGGGACATTCGCCCTACGAGGCGCTGGCGCGTTCCATCGTCGGACAGCAGATTACTGGCCGGGCAGCCCAGGCCATCCTCGCGCGCCTGGCCACCGTCTTCGGCACGCGGGGCGTCCCGTCGCCGGAGCGCATCCGGACAGCGACGGACAAAAAGCTGCGCGCCGCGGGACTGTCGGGCGGGAAGGCGCGTGCCTTTCGGGACCTCGCCGCCCACGCCCTCTCAGGCGACGTCCCGTCCTGGGCCGTGCTGCGGCGCTGGCCGAACGAGCGCATCCTCTCCACCCTGACGGAGATTCACGGCATCGGCCAATGGACGGTGGAGATGGTGCTCCTCTTTCGCTTGGGGCGCCCGGACGTGCTACCGCTCGGGGATTACGGCGTCCGGAAGGGCTACGGCCAAGTCTTCTCCCGGGGCCGGATGCCGACTGCGCGCGAGCTGCAGCGGAGGGGTTGGCGCTGGCGTCCGTTCCGGAGCGTCGCCAGCTGGTACCTCTGGCGGGCACTCGAGTTGCCCTGAGTCAGCCCGTACCTCTTTGCACTTCTTCACCGGTGGGCATGCCCGCCCTTCACAGAGCGCTCTTACGTGAAGGGCACGAAGGACGGCGCTGCGACCGGATGGACCGGTCAGCCGCCCTTGCAAGGAGCAGTCGAGATGTTTGGCATTCTCTTCGGAGTGTTGTGTGTGGCCGGGATGGTCGCCGTCTTGCGGCGCCCCTACGCCTTCGCCCATCGCGGCGGGTGGTCCCGGGGCTGGCATGGAGATGGTGGCCGGCATGGCTGGCAGGACGACGGGCCGTGGGGCGGTGGCGGTTCACGGCGCGGGTTTGGCGAGCCGGGCCGGGCGCGAAGGATGCTTCGATTCGTCTACGAGCGTCTCGGGACATCGCCTGCCCAGGAGACGGTGCTCGCCGATGCGGCCGAGGCCGTGGCCGGCGCGGCGGCCAGTCTGCGCGGGGAGTGGGAGCAGTCCCGGAGTGACCTCGCGCGGGCCTTCAGGTCAGAGGCGTTCGACGTCGATGCCTTGAAGTCCGCCTTCGCGCGCCACGACGAGCGCATCAAGTCCCTGCGCGATGTCCTGACGACTCAGGGCGCGCGGGTCCACGAAGTCCTCGACGGACGCCAGCGTGCGGCGCTCGCCGATTTCCTCGAGCGCGCCCCCGGCCGCGGCCGGTGGAATGTCTAGGAGAGGCCCCATGCGACGACCATTCCTCATCCTCCTCCTGGCCCTCGGAGCCATTCTCGGATTCGGCTCCGGCATCCACCAGCTGCGCTGGCACAGCTGGGCCCGTCGCGCGGCGTTCGAACGCCACGTGGCTGAGATTTGCGTCGATGCGGCGCGAACCGGGCAGACACCGCCACCCCCTGGGCGTGGGCCGGGCGGTCCGGGCTGGTAGGCTTTGCCTCAATGTCCGTCCGGGTGCTGCTCATCGATGACGACCGCCGGCTCCAGGAACTCCTGAAGACGTTCCTGGAGCAGAACGGCGTCTCGGTGGTCGGCGCCGCGGATGGCCTGGAGGGGCTCCAGCTGCTGGGCGTCGGGACATTCGATGCCGTGCTCCTCGACGTCATGATGCCCGGCATCGACGGCCTGGAAGTCGTCCGTCGCATCCGCAGCAAGAGCAGCGTTCCGGTCCTCATGCTCACCGCGCGGGGAGACGAGACGGACCGCGTGGTGGGGCTGGAGATTGGCGCCGACGACTACGTCGCCAAGCCCTTCAGCCCCCGCGAGCTCCTGGCTCGGCTCCGCGCGGTGCTCCGAAGAAGCAAGCCGGAGGCCCTCGCCGAGCGCCTGGCGGTGGGCGACGTGCTGGCCGACGTCGGCACCCGCGAGGTCCAGGTGGCCGGCCAGCCGGTGGAGCTCACCGGCATCGAGTTCGACATCCTCGTCGCGCTCATGCGTCGGCCGGGGCGGGTGGTTCCCCGGGACGCCCTTCTCTCCGAGGCCGGCCGCACCGACGTGGTGGTGGGCGAACGGACGGTCGACGTCCACATCTCCCATCTCCGCGCCAAGCTGGGCGACGACCCGAAGGCGCCCCGCCGCATCAAGACGGTGCGCGGTGTGGGTTACGTCCTCGCCCGGGAAGGCTGAAGCCCTCCTTTGTACGGACACCACCGTCACCGCTGGCCGGGCCACCCCCACCTGGAGAAGTGGCGAAGCCGGATGCGGCTTCAGCGGAGGCTCTTTCTGTGGTTCGGGGCCGCCATCTTCGTCACCGGCGTCGTCGTCTCGCTTGCCTTCGCCGCGCTGGGAAGGCTCGAGGGCATCCGGCCGAAGGCGCAAGGCGGCGTGGACCTCGTGGCCTGGCAGGCGGCGCAGGTGTGGAACAACCCCGAGGCCCGCGCGACGTGGGCCGGCCATCTCGCCGAGGGACTGGAGTGGTCGCTGCAACTGGAGGACGCCCGTCATGTGGCTCTCGCCAGCTACGGGCCTCCGCTGCTTCGCACCCAGATTCTCGCGCCGGTTTACGTGGACGGTGCGCTGGTGGGCTACGTGCGCGTCGACACGAGCCCGGCGCGTCGCGGGAAGTGGTGGCCCGTCCTGGTCGTGCTCCTGCTCCTCTTCGGAACGCTGTGGGGGGCCGCGGGACGCATCGCGCGTCGCATCGCGTGGCCGGTGGCGGAGCTGACCCGGGTGGCCAAGGCGCTGGGCGAGGGCCAGCTCTCGGCGCGCGCCGAGGTGCATGGCCGGGGGGAAGTCCGCGAACTGGCGACGGTGATGAACGAGATGGCAGGGCGCATCGAGCGACAGCTCAAGGACCAGCGGGAGCTCCTGGCCGGCGTCTCCCACGAGCTCCGGACGCCTCTGGCCCGCGTGCGACTCCTGCTCGAGCTCGGCCGGAGCGAGTCCAGCGTGCTCCGGACGCTGGACGAGGTGGAGAGCGAGGTGCTGGAGATGGACCGCCTGGTGGGCGAGCTGCTCGCCGGGGCGCGCCTGGACTTCTCGGCGGTGACGCGGGTGACGCTCGACGCGCGTGACGTGGCGGCCCGGGCCCTGGAGCGCTCGGGCCTTCCGCCGACGCTCCTCCAGGTGGAGGCGGAACAGCGAAACTTTCAGGGTGACCCGACCTTGCTCGGCCGTGCGCTGGCCAACCTCCTGGAGAACGCGACCCGGCACGGGGGCGGTGTCTCCGCGCTTCGGGTGACGGAGGAACCCCGGGCGCTCGTCTTCTCCGTCGAGGATGCGGGCGCGGGCTTCGGCGAGGGCGAGTCCTCCCAGCTGTTTCAACCCTTCCGGCGAGGGGCGAGCTCGAAGGAAGGCGAGCAGCCCGGCCTCGGGCTTGGCCTGGCACTCGTCCGCCGAATCGCCGAGGCGCACGGGGGAAGGACGTTCGCCGAAAACCGTACCGGAGGTGGCGCGCGGGTGGGCTTCAGCGTGGCGCTGTAACGCACGGCAACCCAAGGGGCGCCAAGGCGCCCCAAGGAGAGGGCGGCGCCGCGGCGCGAGGTGCACCAGGCGCCCCGCCGGGCTAGACAGCTTGGCCGTGCCCGCCTCGTTTCAGGACCCGGCGCTTGCCGGTCGCGTGGAGGCCTTTCTCAAGGCCGCGCGCGGCGAAGACGTCCAGGTGGTGGCCATGGCGCCGCTGGCGGGTGGCGCGTGCCAGGACATGCACCGCGTGGAGCTACAGACGTCGCAAGGGCCCGTGCGCCTCGTGCTGCGAAGCGATGCGCGTCGCTCCCTGCCGGCAAGCATCGGACGGCGCGAGGAATTCTCGGTGGTGGAGGCAGCGCGCGCTGCCGGCGTCCCCACGCCGGCCGTCCACCACCTCAGCGAGGGGCTGGTGAGGCCGGGCGCCTGGGCCTACTTCATGGACTGGGTGGACGGCGAGGCCATCGGCCGGCGGGTGGTGAAGGCCCAGGAGTTGTCGGCTGCCCGCAAGCGACTCCCCACGCAGCTGGCACAGGCCCTGGCCCGCATCCACACCGTCACCCCTCGGGCGCACCCCAACCTCTTCCTGCGGCCCCTGCCAGAACGCCCGGTGCAGGGGGGACTGGCCTTCGTCCGGGGGATGCTCGAGGCGCTGCAGGAGCCCCACCCCGAGCTGGAGTACGTCTTTCAATGGCTCGCGGCCAACACCCCGCACGACGCTGGCGTCTGTCTCATTCATGGAGACTTCCGTACCGGGAATTTCCTCGTCACCCAGGAGGGGCTGGCCGCGGTGCTGGACTGGGAATTCGCGCGCTGGGGGACGCCGGCGGAGGACATCGGCTGGCTCTGCGTCCGGGACTGGCGCTTTGGCCAGAATTCCCTTCCGGCCGGAGGGCTCGCGACGCGCGAGGCCTTCCTCGAGGCCTACGCCCGTGCGAGCGGCACGGAAGTCAGTCGGCGCGCCCTCCACTGGTGGGAAGTCATGGGCAATGTCCGCTGGGCGGCGGGCAGCATCCACCAGGGCGAGCGCTACCTGTCGGGGGAGGAGTCGGACCTCGAGTACATGGCCATCGCCCGCCGCGCCCCGGAGATGGCCTGGGAGGCCCTGCGCCTCCTGGAGCGGAAAGGGTAGGCGCCTTATGCAGGAACGACCTGAGCCGCGCGCAGTCCTGGAAGCGCTCTCGCGCTTTCTCCTCGAGGAGCTCCAGCCGGAGGTGACGGACAAGCGCCTCGCCTTCCGGGTGTTGATTGCGGCCCACCTGGCCGCCACCGTGGCCGCCGAGCTGCAGGTGCGCGGCACGCATGCCGAGGCGGAGTTGCTGCGGCTGAGCGCCCTCCTTCCCGATGTGCCGGTGTCCTCGGACGTGCGGGTGGCGCTCCGGGACCTCAACGCGGCGCTCGTCGAGCGCCTGGTGCAGGGAAACCCTCCCGAGGATGACGTTGCCCTGCGCGCCCACCTGCGACTGACGCTCGCCGACGCGCTGAGCGTCTTCAGCCCGCGCTTCGACACCGCCCTGGACATCGAAGGTTAGCCCATGGACTTTGCGCTTTCGCCCGAGCTCGCAGCCCTCCGTCAGGAAATCCGCTCCTTCATGGAGGCACGCGTCCTCCCCAGGGAGGAGGAACTCATCCGGCAGGACGGCGTCGGTGAGGAGGCAGCGCTGCGGGAGCTCCAGGAGGCGGCGCGCACGGCGGGACTCTTCGTCCCGCACCTGCCGGCCGAGTACGGCGGCCGCGGCCTGGGCATTCTCGGCATGTGCACGCTCTTCCGGGAGATGGGCCGCTCCCCCGTCGGCGCTCGCGTCTTCAACTGTGACGCGCCGGACCAGGGAAACATGGACCTCCTGCTCCAGAAGGCCAGCCCCGCCCTTCGCGAGCGCTGGTTGAGGCCGCTGGCGCGCGGGGAGATGACGTCCACCTTCTGCATGACGGAGCCTGCGCCGGGAGCCGGGGCAGACCCCTCCAACCTCAGGACGCGCGCCGTGCGCGACGGCAACGCTTGGCGCATCGACGGCCACAAGTGGTACTCGACTGGCGGCGGCCGCGCCTCCTTCCTCATCGTCATGGCCCGCACTTCGGACGAGGCGCGCACCGGGGCGACGCTCTTCGTCGTCGAGCGGAACGCACCCGGAGTCACGCACCTGCGCGACATCCGCACCCTCGGGCCGGACCTCCTGGCCCACCGGGAGGCAGAGTTTCGCTTCGAGGGCGTGCGCGTCAGCGAGGAGGCCATCCTCGGCGGGCTGGGGGAGGGCTTCGCGCTGGCGCAGGCGCGCCTCATTCCGGCCCGACTCACGCATTGCATGCGCTGGCTCGGGCTCGCGGACCGCACGCTGGAGCTGTGCAAGGGCTACCTCACGACGCGCGTCAGCTTCGGAAAGCTTCTGGCGGAGCACCAGGCCATGCAGGCCATGCTCTTCGAGGGTGCGACGTCAGTCCACGCCGGAAACCTCATGACCTGGCACTGCGCGTGGCTGCTCGCGCAGGGCCGCACCAAGGAGGCCCGTCCTTACGCCTCCATCGCCAAGACGCACGTGGCCCGGACACTCTGCACGGTGCTGGACAACGCCATCCAGATGCACGGCGCACTGGGCTACAGCGAGGATGTGCCCTTCTCGTTGTGGTACCGGAGCGCCCGCGCCGCCCGTATCGCCGACGGGCCAGACGAGGTGCACCTCGGCGTGGTGGCGCGCGACTACCTCACCGGGAAGCTCCCGCTCCTGGTGTAGGGCGGGCGACGGGCGGCCTACCGCGGCGTCAGGGCTTGCCGGAGCCGCCGGTGCCGGGCTCGTCCTCGACGAGGTCGGCATCCACCAGCGGCATCTCCGAGGTGGAGCCCGTGCGCGGCGGCTCCTTGGGGCTCAGGAGTTCGAAGGGCTCGCCCTCCGGAGGCAGCGTCTCCACGGGCGGCACCGCCGGTGGGGGGACGACAGCGGCGCTCTCGAAGCCCAACGCCTTCGGTGGCGTGTCCCGGGTGCGCCGGACGAGCTCTGCGGCGAAGGCAGTGGTGGACACCTGGAAGCCGGCCCGCACCAGCACCACCAGCTGCGCGAAGAGGAGGGCGAGCAATGCCAGGGCGGTGTTGCCCTCGGGAAGCGCCGCGTGCAGGCGCACGACGATGAAGATGGCAAGCACCTCGGCCAGCCCGAGGAGGACGTAGGCCGCCCAGGCGCCGGGTGAGCGCAGCACCAGCCGGAAGGCGCGCCACACGGCCTTGCGGGTGTTTCGCAGCTCGTCGACGAGCGCCATCACCCGGGCCGTGTCCAGCGTCAGCCGCCAGAGAGCCCAAAGCACGGCCACCAACAGGAGGTGGAGGTGTGCCCAGCCGGTGAGGGGGCGTTCCGTCACCCAGTTGATGCCGTCTCCCGTGAAGATGGAGTCCCGGTGGACGGCGTGCAGGAGCGCCGTCGCGCCCGCCACCAGCCCGGC